>Ga0126384_10000852_pt1 | contig 17586 bp, 9 predicted proteins | sample PanSoiMetPlot_36_FD_92543 | JGI IMG/M metagenome (GOLD analysis project Ga0126384, IMG submission 92543) | Tropical forest soil microbial communities from Panama - MetaG Plot_36 | ecosystem: Environmental > Terrestrial > Soil > Tropical forest > Bulk soil | place: Panama | collected 2016-02-17 | reverse complement strand
CACGGCGTCATTGAGCTATCGTGCATCTTCATCGCCGGAGGCGCCGGTCTAATGATCGGCAGTGCCATCATCATGCCGGGAGATTTGTCTCGAGCGGATGCCCTGAAGTCGCGCGGAATAGAAGGTGTGAAATTGATGCTGGGAATAATTCCGCTGTTAGTGGTGGCGGGAACTATCGAAGGCTTCATCTCGCCTGCGCCAATCAATCCCGCGATCAAGTTCACCATCGCGGGCCTCACCGGTCTCGCGCTGTATTCATATCTATTACTCTCAGGCCGCACTGATATTGAGTAAGCGTGCTTTGGTTTGGCACTCGCGTGGCGCCGCCATCCTCATTCATTAAAGACCAAAGACCTTCCTCTTACAACAACCCTCGTTCCTTTACCTGCAGGTACTTCTCCAGAAGCGCAGGAGCCAGAGCGGCGGCCGTAACGTCGAGCGCAAGGCCGCCTTGTGATTCGACCAGTCTCAAAGCGGCTTCACGTTGGTGAATGATTTCTTCGGCCACGGATTGAGTAAACAAATCGGCAACGTCGTTCGGAGCCTCACGCACAACAGCCTTCAAGTCTCGATCAGCTATCGTCACGACCAGCGGCAGATGGCGCGGTCGCAGCAGTCGCAGCGAGTTAAGCAGCTCGCGCGAACCTTCTTCATCAACCAGGTCCGTCAACAGCACCACCAGCGAACGCCGCTTCGTGTTGGCTGCAATGAACTCAAAAGCGCGGCGGTAGGAAGGCTCGATCATCTCAGGCTCGATGGGATACATGGCTTCGAGGGCGGCATCCATTTGCTCACGACCGCGGCCCGGAGGCAGGTAAGATTGGACCCGGCGCCCAAATATCACCAGGCCTGAGTTGTCTCCAGCTCGCGCGGCCGCAGACATCAGCGCCAGCGCGGCATGAACGGCGGAATCGAGCTTTGTTTCTGTTTCTATGCGCGCGGTCATCAAGCGCCCGGAATCAAGCGCAATCAAAACATTCTGGTCACGCTCGATTTGATACTGGCGCGTTGTCAGCCGGCCACGTCTGGCAGTTGCTGTCCATGAGATATGACGCATTTCGTCGCCGCGCACGTAATCGCGCAGCGACTCGAACTCCCGGCCTTCACCACGCCAGGAAGTCTTCCGATGTGAGGCTACTAACGATCGCGCGCCCAGCGCTTTCAGCTCAGCCTCGCGTGCGCGTCGCAGGTTGGGGTAGACCTTGATGAACTCCGGCTCGCCGATTTGCACTTCGCGCCAGACAAGTCTGAATCTCGAAAGGAAGCGCACTACGATTCGTCCAAATTCAAATCTTCCGCGCTTTGGCGGCGTCAAACCGTAAACCAGCGCCATCGACCGCTGTCCTTCGACATACAGCTTACCTACGCGCAGTCCATTCAATTTCATCTGCGGCGGATATTCGTCTTTGACATCGAGCGTGAGTGCATGCGGGGTGTTGTTTTCGACTTCAATTCGGACTTCGGTTTCGCTGCCTACTGCGAAACGCCCATCGAACTCGCGCGAGATGCGGACGGTAGGGGGCAAGCGACTTGTTCGGGCGTCGACCAACGCGAGCACAAGCAGCAACATGTCGTAGCCGAGCGCCACCCAACGCAACCATTCATGCGTCCAGGAAAGCGAAAGAAAAACCAGGCCAAGGGCGAGCAGAAAGTAGAAGAACCTGGAGAAAACGAATTTCACGTAGCTTTGAAACTCAGATGAGCCGAGTTGGCGGATGACGAGCTTAGCTACTGTATCAGGAGAGCCGGATTTTTTGGAGCCGAATATGTCTTAGCTAAGCTCAAACTCTTCACCCCGTTAGGGTGTGACATATTTATATTTATATTTATAGAATTCGGACACCCCTTCTTATCTGCGCCGTTCGGAGGAGCGGGATGCGACTTGAGCTTTGTCACGCACCTTCGTTCCGCTCCTCCGAACGGCGCACAAACGGGGATACTCGCCAATCTATAAATCTAAATATTTCACTCCTCCGGAGTAAAGAGGTGGTGTGATTTCAAAGAGGGCTCATTACAGTGTGGTAAGTCGGGGGCGACGGAAGTTTGTCGAACACGAGAAGGGCGACCCTCAGGCCGCCCTTCTCGATTTGCGCGTTTGCTGCGTTTGGTTAGAACGAGTAGCGGAGTTGAATACGTCCATAGCGGTTTGCATTGACGGCTGCGTTGCCGCCGTTGTTGAGACGCGGATTGTTGAAGAAGTTTTGCGTCTCCGACTGATTCAGCACGTTGCCATCGGAGATGTCGTCTGCTCCAGTGCCGAAAGCAAACGCAGGATTATTGAACACGTTGAAGAATTCAACCCGGATCGAAAATCGATGGCTCTCAGGCATGTGCGGAATACCAAAGCTTCGTTCCAGACTAAGATCCAACCGGTTGAAAGCCGGAGCGCGTAACGAATTGCGACCGGCCAGCCCATTGCGGATGTTGAAATCAACCACGTAACGAGCATTGCTGAGACTGATCGGATTGCAGTTGAAGTCTCCATATCCCGGAATGCCGCAGAAATCCGGTCCATTGAAAGCAACCGAATTTGCAGGAGCATTCTGATTCGAGATTGCAGGTCGATCGTTGAAAGCGCTACGGTCTCCATTCATGTCGATGCCGCCGATGAAAGGAGTTTCGACGTTACCTGATTGAATGCGAAAGACTCCCGAAAGAGTAAACCCGCTCAAGGCCGTCTTACCCCAGCCGGAATGTATCGGGCTCGGGATGTTGTAGAGACCCGAGACGGCAAAACGATGCGGCACGTCGTAAGCAGCAACGCTCCGGTCCGCTCGCAGTCCGCCGAGATGGCTGAGTGGATCCGACGGCCGCGTGCTGCCACCAGTCTGTGTAAAGACTTCGCTCTGCACGTCATCAATCGCTTTTGAGTAAGTGTAGGCGAGTCGCAGGAACAAACCTGAAGTGAAGCCGCGTTCAAGACGCGCTTGCAGCGAGTGATAGATGGAATCACCCGAATTCGTTCGAGCAATGATTGAGCCCCTGTTCGGATTGATTCGCGGTAATCCTGGTCCACGACCCGGATTCAATTCCAAGTTCAGGAACAAGTGCGTGCCCCGAGTGCCCACATAGGCTGTGTCGAGAATGAAGTGACCCGGAAGCTCACGCTGGACGCCGAAGTTCCAAACATAGGTCATCGGATTCACAAGGTCCGTTGTCGTAGTTGTTACTGCCGCTAACGGATTGGGGGCCACTGATGCCGGGAAGAACGCCGGCGTGACATTAGCCGTGCCGCGCCCGCTCGCTGGAGTCAGCACGGTAAGACCCAGGTCGTTCGGCGGCGAGCTCGCGGTGTTGTCCACGATATTGTTGAAGAAGAAATCGTAGTTCACAGCAAAGCCACCGCGAATAACCATGCGATTTTCGCCTGTGATCTTATGAATCAAACTCTGCGAGAAGCGCGGCGTATAAGCAAAGCTCACTCGCGGCGCCCAGTTGTTGTTATCACGCCGGATTTTCTGCGGCTCATTGAAAGGAGTGTTGACGTCTGTGATGCCGGCAAAAGGAACGGCATTAAAAGGCGTGCCGTAGTTTTCATAACGCAGTCCCAGATTCAACGTCAGATTGTCGCGCACTCGCCAACTGTCATTAATGAAGTAGTTCTGCTGAATGGCTCGCGGATAAGCAACTTGAGTCCCATAAATCCGCGAGGCAAACGGCACGAAGCCGCCGCCATTACCGGTGAATTTGTCGACAAAGTTTCCAAAAGCATTAAACCCACCGCCATCGTAGAACGTTAGCGTGCCGCGCAAATCGACCGGGAAGACGTCCTTTGAGCGATTGCTGTTTATGTCCAAGCCAAATCGCAGCGAATGATTCCCCACCGTGTGCGAGACCGTATCCTGCACCTGGATGTTGTTGAAGATGCGGCCCTGCGGAAAGAGCGCATTCAATCCTACCGCGGTGAGATTGCCGACGCTGCTGCTGAAAGCGATCGTAGGCCCACCAGTTACCGTCGCAGGATTGCGCTGTCCAAAGAAGAGATTGAAGCGCCCGTAGCCCATCCGGAACTCATTAGTTGTTCGCGGTGACAGCGTGCGGGTGTTATTGAAGTAGAAGTTCTGGATGAGAGCAGTTGTGTCCTGCTCAAAACCAGGAAAGATGGTTATCGTCGAGGATTGGTTCGGGAATGACTGCTTGTCGTAGAGGTAGCGCACCGAATAGTTGTCGTGCTCGTTGCGCGCATAGTCTCCGCGAAACAGGCCCTGATAATCATTGATGCGCTGGCTCGAAGGAATCGAAGCAGTGCCGAACTCTACTGCCGGACGTCCGCCACCAAGAGACACGTTGCTGGCGTTAGTAACACCACGAACATTGCCGACGATGTTGAGATAATAATCAACGTTTGGATTTGCTCCCGCAGGGAACAGCGAGCGGAGCGTAGCAAAGCCCGCTGCCGTCGGCACTCTCGCTGTAGCTGTCACATTCGAGCGAGTCAGGTCTGGCTGCCAGGTTGCGAAGAAAAACAGTTTGTTCTTCACAATCGGACCTCCAATCGAGAAACCAAAAGTATTCTCAATAGAGACCGGTACCTTCGTAAGACGCTCGGTGGATTTTTGGCCGGAAGTCAATGAAGATAGCGCAGTCGTATTAATCACGTCGTAACCGCTGCCATGAAAGGCATTCGTGCCCGCCCGGCTGATTACGTTAACCACAGCGCCGCCGGCACGACCATATTCGGCCGAATAGTTTCCCTGCAGGACGGTCACTTCATTAAAGCCTTCCCGAAGTATTGGTTGATAAAACTGGCCCGCGATGTTGTTGTCGTTATTATCGAGACCATCAACCAACTGATTATTCGAGCGGGGACGCAGACCGTTGACCGAGAACTCTGTTCCCTGCACGAAGCCCCCGGCCTTGCCGCCGGGATCGACGACGCCAGGCAAGGTGAATACGAGGTTTACCGGGTTAAGCCCGGCCACCGGCAAGTCTGTGATTTGACGCGTGTCGAGAGTGTTAACACGCGTTCCATCCTGACTCTGCAACACGACCGCATCTGAGGTGATCTGGACTACCTCGCTCGGATTGCCGACTGCCAGGCTAACGGGATAGTCACTCGTTTGACCGCCGGCCGAGATTACTGGTTGTACTGTGGCCAGCTTGAATCCGCTGGCAGTCACATCGATCTTGTACGTGCCGGGCTCAACCGCTTCCAGACGATAGGTCCCTTCTGAGGTGGTCGTTACTTCGCGTGAGACTCCGGTTGCGGTATTAGTGAGTTTGACCGTCGCACCGGTAACCGCAGCACCGTTAGGATCTAAAACGGTACCAACGATCGTTCCTTTGCTGGTTTGGGCCAGGCTGATTGAGGCCGTCGCCAACAGGAGGAGGAGCGAAAACATGTATTTCATTTTCGACATAATTTCTCCTAACCATGAAAGAAATGTTTCGTGGGGGAGACGAACGGCTGAGCTGGGAAGCAAGGAATGTTCCGATGATGAGGTTGAGAGAATAACGGCGCTTTTGTACGCGAAATTGAAAGCCCTTAAATAGGAAGGCGATCCAAAAAACAATACTTCTTCAATTTCATAAAGAAGGACATCATTTCGTTTCCAAAGCCGCGTAAATGCTTACGATTTTGAGTGTGAAGATCTTTGGTCCTTTTCGTCCATTTGGTCCTTTTTGATCGCTTACCTTGGAACTTCAGCACCCTTGATGATATCCGTGATTACTGCATCGGCTGTGGCGCCATCCAGTTCGGCTTCGGCGCGCAAAACCAGGCGATGACGGAGCACTGGACGCGAGATGTCGCGCACATCGTCCGGCGTGGTGAAGTCTCTTCCCCGAATAGCAGCTAGTGCTTTGGAGCATAGCAGCATTGCCACCATCGCGCGTGGACTGCCCCCGTAGTGCACAAACGGATGAGTGCGCGATCTGCGCACGATATCAACAATGTATGCCTGAACACCCGGCTCCATACGAGCACTACGCACCTCGAAACGGCAGCGCGGGATCGCATCGGCTTCCGGTAACGGTTGAATATCAACCTGGTCCAGCCGGCGGGAATTAAAGCCCGCATCCCACTGGGCCACGATCTGACGTTCGTGTTCCGCTTCGGGATAATCAAGCAGGATTTTCAGCAGGAAGCGATCGAGCTGGGCCTCAGGCAATGGATACGTGCCTTCGTATTCAATTGGGTTTTCAGTCGCTAAAACCGTAAACAGCGGCGAGAGCGGATAGGAATCGCCATCGATTGTTACCTGGCGTTCCTCCATCGCTTCGAGCAGCGCTGCCTGGGTCTTGGGCGGGGTGCGATTGATTTCGTCTGCGAGCAGGATGTCTGTAAACACGGGGCCGCGCCGCAAATTGAAACTTGAGGTGGCAACATTGAATACGTTCGTGCCGGTTATGTCGGAAGGCATCAAGTCCGGGGTGAATTGAATACGGCCAAACCCGGCATTGATGATGCGAGACAGTGTCTTTACTGTTAGCGTCTTGGCCGTTCCGGGCACACCTTCGATCAGCGCGTGTCCTTCAGCCAGCAAAGCTACGAGAATCTGCTCGATGGCTTCATCCTGGCCGACAATGATTTTGCCAAGTTGAGTGCGAATGTGTTCTACAGTTGAGGAGACGTATTCAATCATAATCAGTTTGTCAGTTGTTAGTAGATAGTTGTCAGTTGAACACGTGAAACCGGGCAAAGGGCTAAGAGCAAAGAGCGAAGGGAAGAATTGAAACCCGCTGCGATCTTGATCTGTTTCTGATTGAAGCGTTCATACCATCTCTCCGCTTCGCAACTGCACTTCGCCCTCAGCACTCTGCTCTTCGCTACGGCTCTTGCTCTTACCTTTTACCCTTCGCTCTTTGCCCTTTGCTAGATTTTTTCGGCGGCTTGCTTTACGTCGCGAGAGCGCATTCGCAAGCCTAACGCGGCTTCAATCTCTCGTAGTCTTCTCACCAGGGCAATCGACTGTCGCTCGGTGACCGGTGTGCCGTTGATGGCTTCCTCGCATTCTCGCATAACCTCTTCCAATCGTTCTCGATTCAGAGTTGAACGCTCAGCAACTCGTTCCGCAATCTCGGAGCGCGAGCTGTGATAATCAACTCCGGCATATCTGGTCAGCACGCGGCGAGTACGCGAGTAAATATTCTCGATAGCCAAATCCAACGCCCGCGCACGTTGCTGCAATTCAGCCATTGAGGCGACGAACTCGAGGCTCGAACGACGATCAACCTGAGGCAATGGTAAGGGCCTTCCAAACCGGCGCGCCTGCGTCCATACGATTACGAGCAATACGAGAACCAACTGGCCGGCAATGGCAAGTATCGGCGTGCCGGCCAGGTACGCAGCCCACGCATTTTGAGCACTACCGCGGCCCTGATGATATTCGTCGAAGGCTACCATGCCATTGCTGCTCGCGATAGTGTTGAGAGCTAGCTGCAGATTGTCTTCGAGCTGAATCCCTCCATTCGCCACCATGAATGGGTCGCTCAATACGGTGATGCGACCAGCGCCGTGCGGAAAGTCAACCAGTAATGCACCGCTACGCTCCTGCAAATGAGTAACCGGGGCCTCAGGCTGATTCGCAGAAGACGCTCTGGTTTGAATTACAACTGTTGATTCATCATCTGGCTCTGAGCCACTGCTTTCTTCCTCATCAGCAGGACCTTGATCGTCTGCTTCGTCTCCTTCGGCATCTGTGGGCTCGGAAATAATGATTGGTGTCGGCGAAGCAGCAGCCGAAGCGGCGCCGCCATGCTCGGAGACTTGCGCCGTCTTCGGCCTGGTATACGAAAACCGGATTGCTGCGGCAAACCTGGAAGGCTTTACCGACTCGACTGCGCGTGTCAACAGCGTCGGTTGCACGGGATGCACCGAAGTTATGTCGCGGGTCATCTCTTGCGGGTTTCCGGGATCGACAGATGAATCGGGGTTGGCTAGCGTATCGACATTGATGGACCAATTCCCGGCTTTCGGTAGTAGCGTTACGTCGGGCCGCCGATCGATAAGCACGAGCTGACCGCCCTTGTAGACCCACAGCAAGAGATTCTTCACTTCCTCTTCTTCGAAAGGCAACTGTGTTCGGCCAATGACGACGAAAGTTGAAATGTTGGAGTGTGATTGGCTCAGGAGTGACCCAGGAGTTTCGCGCCATCGCATCACTTTGTAGCCGGCCTCACTCAACAGGTCGTACAAAGCTCGCGTTCCGGTCGCACCCGAGTTGTAAGTCGATCTATCCGGCAGCGACTCAGAATCGATCGGGTTTTCAGCTTTAACATAACTGGCAGCGTTCAAGAGTATCAGGAGACCCAGAATGATCGCGACGGTAGCAATGATGGCGAGTCGTTGACGCATAACTAGGTCGAAGTTATTGCCTCTTTATAGCCGGCGCGGAATGCAGCCCAGTCATTCTCGTCCGCAGGCGCAAGACCGTACCAGTGCAGCTCGAAGTTATTCGTCAGTACTTCCATGTTGCTGTATAGCTTTCTGATTTCCCGGACTGAGCGGAGGTAATCGCGATTGGTCTTGTACTGGGCCAGACTAATCACCTTACGATCTGCTAACTCAATCAACAGCGCTATGTACCCACGCCGAATTGCGCCGCGCAGATCACCACTGCGTGCCAGTGCTTCTGCTTCAGCCAGCACATCCGACGCCGATTTGTCCGGCTCCAGACGCTCACCGAGCACAATCCGCGCTTTTTTCTTCTCCGTCTTCTTCTTGCGTCGCGGACCAAACAAGCGCGGCGCAAACATCCATAGCACATAGGCAATCGCCGCCAGCGCCATCACAATGACAATGATCTGCGCGAAGTTCGAAACTGTGGTGGCTCGCTCTGGACTAATCTGGCGTCTTTCAGGCAGGAGACTGTTCAGCCATTTCAAGATCCAATTAATCAAGCGGGCGTAGGCGGGTTCTTCTTTTTTCTTTCTCGCGTACTCAGGACGCTGGAGGATTGATGAGAGCCGGCCCTGCATTTCCGCTTTACTCGGCAGCGATGTGAGTGAGGCTTTTTCGATCTCATCTAGCCGGGACTCAATCGCGCGCAAACGATCGACACTGCGTTCCACCGCTGCGGAAATTCCGTCGGACGAAGTGCCGGACCTCTCAATTTCCTTAATCTCGAGATCGAGCCAGCTGTTATCGACCAGGAACTTCGTTCCTTTCCACTCGACTAGGTCTTTCGGAGGCAATGCATCGCGTACGTCTCGCAACGTGCTACTGATGGACGATTCGGAAAGCGTTGCTGGACTGTGCTGTAACGATTCCAGGGAGTGAATCGCGCTTTTGACCCGCTTACCGTACTCGCTCAACGGCATGGCGAAACTCTGGCTTGCAAACAGCAACACAACTGACAGCAGTAATCCAGCTCGACACATCGAGGCGGACCTTTGCCCCTGATTAACGGTACGGACATCCGGGAGTAGCTTGCTGGCAATTGAGGGTTGTGGTTTCTTCACAATTAACGCTGCAAGCCCAGCACGCTCCCTGTCGACATTGGTGCCCGCGGCGGTGGTAGATTTCTTGGCCCCTGAGAAAGCGCGGGAGCGAGTGGAGAAACGACGGCCACATCCGGCATCGCGGAGAGTTGCCGGGCCGCCATCAATTCAATGTCGTAACCTTCGTGGCGCACTCGCTCGTCAACGTATAGAAGCGACAGACCGAGCATCCAAACTGGCGCCAACAACAAGTGGCTGACTTGAAGAATGACGTTATATCCGACGGTATACCAGGCCGGCCATTCGGCTTGATTGAAGGGCGACATGTTGACACCACTGAGGTAAGCGAACCAACCCAGCGGAACAATCAGAATCCATAACGCCGAATATGTGGCAAAGAAGGCAAACAGCGCCATGGCCATCAACCGCCGCGCATTACCACTTGCCAACGAAAAGCTGCGACCGATCGCCTCAAAGACACCCTTTCCCTCCACGAGCATGGCTTGAGGCACGTATGCTATTCGACCGACAAGGAAGAAAAGGACCCAAAGACATAGCGCTGAACCAGCCAGGAAGCAGATTGTGCCAATCGTAGCCGAAAGCCAAACTGGAGCTGCCTGGCCAAGGACGACAGAACCAAATATGGCAACGGCAAACACAATGTACCATCCAATAAACGCAATAACGACGCAAATGCCCAACCAGACGACCATTATTAAAGCGGCGCCAAGCAAACCCCAGAAGCGCGACTTCACAGCTCTGTAGGTCGTCCGCGCCGAAACCGGCTCGTTACTCAAGAGATGCATGACGAGGTTACGCGTAGCGCCACCCATCACGATCAAGCTGAAAATGTTACCGCCGCACCAAAGGATTACTCCCACAATAAGCAACAGAATGAACGCGAGAAGTGAGGCTGCGCTCGATGTCGAGGTCAGTTCCCTCGCGCCAAATGCAGAAAGAATGGAACCAGCTGCGGCAACGACCACGGGCGGTGCTGCGATACGGATGAGAATAAAAAAGTTGCGTCTGTAGAGCCGGATGGCCCGATCGATCAAATCGCCGGCGCCCAGGGGAACTAGCGATAACTGATTAGCTGCATATGCTGACATTGAATGTGATCGAGTTCAGCTTGCGGAGAAGTCAGGTACCTGGTGAATCCCGGGAGAATCCCTCTGAATCTTAGCATAGCGGACAGAGTTTTAATCCTCGGCGTTTGCAGGTGAATCTTTTTAGAGACCTTGGCGAGGTTCAGAAAGGCTCTTCACGAGCTGAAGACGTTCTCTTCAAGGAGGATAATTCGACGCCAAGCGAGAGCAGTGCCCAAGGCTAAGGTGACGGCTTCGGCGTGGATGCTGGTAGCGATGCGTCCTCACCTTTGAGCTTTCGAATCATGTTGCAAAGCTGGTAAAAGCCGAACACTCAGCCTCAGTACTCCACGTCCCCGTTATATAACATGTCCGCAACTTTGAATTTCATATCCAGCTTAAATTTGAATGCGCTTGGCGCCTGGCCGGCTCCGGCTGAGGGGTTGGTTGTAGCGCGTCGACTGGTCTCACCTTGTGGATTATTGGCTTGATCGACGTTTGTCTTGCTTTCGTATTCTGCATGGAACCTAAAGCTTCCACCTTTGTTTGTTATGAAGGGCTCGCCATTAACGACGCGTGGAAAAACAAAACGCGCGCCGAAGACATCCTTGCCGGGAGGAATGTACTCGGCGAGAAAGACGCGAGCACCGTCGTTGCGTTCCAGGTAGGCGTTGTTTTTTAGGACGGCGGTGACGGCGCTACTGAATGCCTGCATTGCCCTACCCAAGTATCTGCGGTCGCTGCTTTCACAGGCCACCGCCACGATTACACTGTCACTCGCTCCGAGATTGGCCCAGGTCCGCCTTTTTTCAGCGGCCGCGTCATCGGACTGGCTCTTTTCAAGCTCGAGCAAACGCACGTAAGCCTGACGAACGGGTCGCGCCGTGAAGAGTCGAATGTAGTACTTCACTGTGATTGCCTGATTCGTGGCCCCTTGCGACTCGCGCGAGTGGGTATCGCCCATCGTCGTCGGCGAATAAAACATCTCAGACGTATCTGTTTCAGTCTGCACCTGGCTCCACGGAGAACTCGAGAGAATCTTCTCGGCGTCCTTCCTGCTCCACTCTCCCCACGGTTTCTGAGCTTTCTGAGCCAAAGATCCGGTCACGAGGAAGATGATGGCTACGAGACCAATTATCGTTTTCATTCGTCACCTCGAATTGTGTATGGTCCTGGCAATCAAATGCCCTGCTAAGCACTACCGTTACAGTTGTACTCGATCAACGTTGAGAAGCGATCTGAACCGTGATCCAGGGCGATATCCCGGCGCCCGCGATCGATATGAAGGATCGACATCAATAGCGTGGCCTGAGTGTCAACTAGCCTCAAAGTAAGCAAACCATGCTTGCCAATTGCAGGAGCAAGTTCGGACAGCAGATAGTGCCGACAAGCAAAGCCGGGTACAGTCCCCAGCGCGACTCGGGTCAGCAAACCTGAATAGCCAAATACTTCAAGTTGAGGCTGACCTTCGACGCCTTTGTCATCGATGTTCATCACTCCAATGAGCTCGTCAAAGATGAATTCATTACCGCGCTGCTCCAAGCGAGCACCCGAGGTGACGTAGTCAGTCGCGATGCCACCTCGCTGATCCGGTTTTTGATAGCCTCGTGCCGAACGCAAGCCCGGCCTTAAGTGCGTAAATGCATGCGCTCCCCATTCAGGCACGCGGACTTCAATCTTCATCAAAGTGTGAGTCGTATCAGGATTGACCGCCAGCGCCAGACCGCCAGAGAAGTTTTTCTCCAGCGTCAGCCGGCCGAAGTCCAACATGCAGCTCTGTTGAGCGGGAAGCCGGATTAGCCCTTGCTGAAGCTGGCCGGCCGGCAAAGATTCTGAGAGCTTCACATCCGATTTCGCCTGCCATACGACTGAGCCGTTGGCTCCGGTTAGGAACGGGTAAAACCACTGAACCTGCTCGATTGGCAAGCCAGTGCTCAGGAAACAACGCGACTGGAGCGTTATTGAGCCTAGTCGCTTCTCGTTGAAGACAAGAGGAGAATACAGGACGTTCTTCGCTTTGAAATTCCCGCTATCATCAAGTGGTTTTTTCTCAGGTTGAGAGACAAAAACGTTCTGATGAATGGGATGCTCAACGCTGAAGCGGCGCCGCTCAGGCTGTCTGATAAGAAGATACCCGAAGCTCTTAGTCGTTTGCGGATCGTTGGTTATCGCCAGCATCCCACCGTCTGCCAGCGACTGTGTCTCGAGCGGCAATGCTCTTTGCACGGTTGTCCGGTTGAAAATATCTCCCGGCTCGCAGCCAAAAGCGGCAGTGTTGAGACACATGAGCAAAGATGAATGGCCCTTGAGATCGTAGCGTTTACTGATCACCTTTATTCCATTTCGACTGTACAGATTAATCACGCCGGCACTTCTCTCAGTATATGGATTGAATAGCGCCAGCGTGCAGGAATACTCCGCCAGCAAAGGAAACGGCATTGAGTAATAGAAACTGTCGGCACGCTGCCATTGCAACGGATCCGGATTCGCATGGACATTGTCGAACGAACTCTCAGTTTGCCAGCGAACAAAGGCCGAGCTGAAGAGATCGCTTGCATGCATGGGCATGCTACCTTGCGGCTTAAGCCGTACTTTCATCCCTCCCCAGAAATTCCTGGTGTCGCCCACCAACTCTTGCGCCTTAATCACGGTGGTATGCATCGCTGGAACAGTCAGCTTACGGGCCATGCCACCTTGCCCTATTCCATTACCCGCCGAGTCATACAAATAGATTTCGTAATTGGTCGCATAGGCGTCGCCTTCATAACCGCGCACGCCCGCGAACGTATCTGATGTCAAAACAATATCCGTATGAATTCCGCGCTCGTAATCTTCCACTACAAATGGAGCACAGACGTCCAGCCAGCACTCACCATTTGTCAGGGACGAATCCTGATCTTCCCTCAACGTGCCTGAATAACTGCCAATGAGTTTGTGAACGGGCATTAGCGGCAGGGCCGCGCACGCAGCAATCGGTCCCGAGACAAGCGAGAGAAAGCTGCGACGGCCGAACATTTTTTGCTGTTTATCGGTTGGCACGAGGAGATTGGTGACGTAGTCAAAAAGGGAGAAGAACGGAGACCGCTCTTCTCCCCACATTGTTGTAGACCAGCAGGTCTAGAAGTTGATCCTAAGGACCATTTGGATCATTCGGCCACCGACATCGTTGGTGGTGGATAGGTCCTGATAAGCGGCTGCTGTTTGACCAAAAGTCGCTCCGCTAAAATTACTGACGCTGGTATCAGCAGCGGTTTGACTTCCAATCTTGAAGTTGATGTTGTTGAAAGCGTTCAGGAATTCGGCCCGCAGTTCCACATTTATCCGCTCGGTTACCTTTGTCTTTTTCACCAGGCTTATATCGAAACGGGTCAACGGTGGTCCATGGAGAATCAGGTTTGAGAATCCGCATTGGCCCACCCATTCCTGAATGCATCCATTACTATTTGCCGGAGCGATGTAACGGCCCGTAGGTGCGCCCAGCGTGCCAAAACCAGTGCTGGTCACGTTAAAGGCACGTCTTGTATTCAGGATAATATCGTCGGGCAGGAAGAAGACTATCCCGCTTGGATCCTTCCTGATCTTGACGGCCTGCTGCAGCTCTTTAGCATCCATACCCACAAGTTGAATATTTGTAAGGCTGAAGGTTGAGCCGCTTTGGATGCGAGCCTGCCCGTGGACCGCCCATCCTCCAGCGAGCCGATCCACCAATCCGTTCGCATTGCCTGCGAGCCACTGGCCTCGACCCACCGGCAGCTCCCAAATCCAATTGGCCTTAAAGCCATGGGTGAGATCGAATGGTGAACGGTTGTTATCAAGCGAGCGGTTGCGAAGCGTCGCCGGCGCGAAGAATACCGAACCACTTGTTCCGTAGATGTTGCTCATCGCCTTTGAGAAAACGTAGCTCGCCTGGACCAGCAGTCCCTGCGAGAGCCGGCGGCGCAACTCGATCTGTAACGAGTGGTACGAGGTGCTCCCGCTGTTGTCGACGATAAAAGCACCAGCGGTATTGGTAGTGCCAGGCAGGTTGGGATTGGCGACGAAGAAGTTCGCCGGTAGTCCCGCCAGTCCCGCGAGCGCGCGTCGGTCAGCATCACCGAAAAGACTTCCAGCGAAGGTTCTGGCGTTCGCATTGTTGATCGACAGCGGCGTTACGAAGGTGCTGCTTGTGAAAAGCGAGCCGACGTTGATGCTGGCCCCGGAAGGCGCCGTAATTGTGCCTGTGTAATTGGCTGCGTTTGTCGGATCCGCGTTGCCACGGAAGTAAGCCAAAATGATCGGGAGCGGCACGGTACCCGTGCAGGCGGCGTTCGATCCAGATGGATTGGTGCCAAAGAAGCGGAAGGTTGCTCCGCAACCGTGTGCAATATTGGCCAGTAGGTTTTGCTGCGCCAGTTTGAATTCCTTAATGAAGCCGTTTTCAGTGATATTTGTTTCATTAAGGTTGTACTGGTGCCAAAGATCCTTACCCTGGTTCCCGACGTACCGCACCTCGAGCACAGTATCCTTGTTCAATTCTCGTTGTACTCCGACTGACCAGGACTGCACCCAGCCGATCTTCAGGTTTGGAATAAACGCGTTCACCGAGTTTGAAGGAGAATAAGGTGGATTCGAGGTTGGCGTCAGGGGATAGTTTGGAGAAGCGGGAATCGTGGGTGGCGCAAGATCTGGCTTGTTGCGGAACAACGTCCCGGCGAGCAGGGTGCCTAAAGCGATGCTGCGTGTTGCCGAGAGCTGGCCGCCAGGATTGCCGCCGATGATTGAATTCATCACATCGCTGCCCTCGCGAACGAAAGCGATGGAGTAGCCTCCGCGCAGCACGGTCTGCCCTGCTCCCCCCATGAGCCGACCCAGGAAGCCGCCTCTGAAAGAAGGACTCCATGCAAATCCCAGGCTCGGACCAAAGTTATTCCAATCGGTTTCATATGCATGAGTGTGCTGTGGAAACGGAACAAAACTGGTTACGCTGCCAGGCATTATTCCGGGTTTGAACAAATTTCCTACCCCTGAGACGCCCCACACTCCTGCAATTCCGCCCACAGCCTGAGTGTAGTTGTTGTTTTCGACCGTGAATGGAAACTGCAACTCCCATCGAAGTCCTGCGTTGACAGTCAGGTTGGGATTGATGCGCCACGAGTCCTGGGCATAGAAGCCTGCGGTACGCTGACGTACTCGTTGGGTGAAATCACCAAGATACGTGTACTTGCCCGTTGTCTCGCTCGTAAAAGCATTTGCCGTAATGGTTATGACTCGACCGGTCAACAAAGCATACAAATTTTGAGCATTAGAAATGTCGGTGCTCGAGGCGCCTGGGAATGGGCAGGTCGTGGTTCCCGCAGCGCAAGAGTTATCCCACATCTTCAGCGTGCTGTTGTTGGCCGGATCGTTTGAATTGAAGCCGAAGGTGATCGCCGGCACGACTCGGTCAATGCTGAATGACCAGGCGGTGTGCTGTGCCATATCAACGCCGAAATTCAATGAGTGGTTCCCCTTCACCCACGACAGGTTGTCAAGCAGTATTCTCGATGGTGCGTTGTTGCGAGAACTGCCGCTCCCGGAGGCTGGACTACTAGTGTTGTTACCCCCGGGATTAAATACCGTGAAGGACGTGTTGAAACCGCCTAGCGGCGCGAATGCAGCCGCATTCGTTTCAGGGAAGAAGAGCACGGTACCGGCTGCTCCAATGCCGACCCGCAATTCATTTATGACATTTGACTTCAACTGTGACCTAAGTCCAAGAGAATCTGAGAAGCGGTCTGAGTACTGACCTCCAACGCCAATGCCTAACCCGGGGAAGATGGGATCACGGCTGTTGAGCTGGTCAGGCGTTGAAATGAACACGTTGTAGTTCCAGACATTGTCGAGATGGTGCTTCGGTGTAATGTTGAAGTCGAAGCGCACTGTGGAGAATTTTCGCAACTGATTGGCTGGGCTATTCCAGGTAAACCGTTGCTGGTTATCTCCAAGATTCTGTAACCCTCCCTGTGACAGAGAGGAACGAATGGCCGACAACGTGGAACCGATTGTGGGATCAACGGTCGAGGTCTGACCCTTGGAAGCTGCCAGGGTCAACAAATTCACCGAGTTGTTGCCGTACTTGAAGATTCCTGCAGCGGCATCTGGAGTTAGAACAATTCGCTGCCGAGCCGTCGAACCCGGAATCCGGAATTCTTCATAGTTAAAGAAGAAGAAGGCTTTGTCACGGCTTGTTAGAACCTTCGGCACGTATACAGGACCGCCGAATCTGACTCCGTACTGATTGAGGAGCATTCTCTGCCGGGGTTGGCCGGAGATGTTGTTGAAATAGTAGTTAGCATTCAAGGCGGTATTGCGGTGGTACCAGTAGCCGCTTCCGTGGTACTCGCTCCCACCACTTTTGGTGCTGAATTTGATCGCCACGGCGCCATCGCCCGAGCTCTCGGCACCAGGCACCGCGGACGAAAGGGTGACTTCTTCTATGGCGTCAATTCGCGGTCGGACGAAGGTGAAGAATCCGTCACTGGACTTCGAATCGTTGGCCTGATCAGGCAAGCCATCCATCGTGATGGTCAATGCACCTCTTGGCAAGCCATTAATCGTTGATGAGCGAGGCCGGGCTGGCGTCTGCGTTCCCGGCAGCGCGAGCACCAGGTCAAGCGCGTCACGAGATGTAAACGGCAACTCAGTAATTTGTCTGCCTGTGATCGTGTTGCCCACGTTCGCGCTTTGAGTCTGTAATACTTCTCCACCGCCAACTATCGTGACTGTTTCCTGCGGCGTACCAAGCTCGAGCATCACGTTGAGAGTCGTTGGCGAGCCAACATCGACCTTGACGCTGGTCACCTCGGCTCTCTTGAAACCGGAGCCACTCTGAATTGTCACTCGATATACTCCGCGCGTGAGTTGCGGAATGTTGAATGTACCATTATCAGATGTAGTAGCTGTGCTTTCGGCGCCAGTCTCAATATTCTTCGCAGTGAGCGAAGCATTGGCGACGACCGCTCCTGTCGGGTCGGTGACTGAGCCGGAAATAGATCCGGTCGTCGTAACCTGAGCCAGCACCGTAAGAGAACTTAACAACCCCACGACTACGATCAGTAGTGGACTTAAAGACCTGTGTCCCATAACACGGGGCCCTCCTTTT
>Ga0126384_10000851_pt1 | contig 17605 bp, 12 predicted proteins | sample PanSoiMetPlot_36_FD_92543 | JGI IMG/M metagenome (GOLD analysis project Ga0126384, IMG submission 92543) | Tropical forest soil microbial communities from Panama - MetaG Plot_36 | ecosystem: Environmental > Terrestrial > Soil > Tropical forest > Bulk soil | place: Panama | collected 2016-02-17 | reverse complement strand
GTCGGTCTCCTTCCACGCCGGTCAGGGGCACGTGCTGGTCGCCCCGGACAGCGCAACGCCGGAGCTGCACCTCCTGATGGACCGTCTACTGGCCGAGCTGCGATGCGCCGCGGCCGGACTCGGCGGTGAAGACGGCATGCAGATGGCAGTTCTGACGGCCGGTCTGGAGCTGGTCGCCGGCATCCCGCCGGCTAGCGGGTCCACCGGGACACCCGAGCACGTCCTGGCACTGGCGGTGGCCGCCATTCGCGCGCGAGCGCAGGGCCTCGGCGTCCAGATCGTTGGTCCGCTCCCGAGCGTGACGGTGCCTAGCCCTGCCGCCATCGCGCTGGCGCTCGTCCAGTTTGCCGTGAACGCGCAGGTCCACGAGGGCATCCAACGGGTCTCTCTGCGGGTGAGTCCCGGCCCAACGTTCTCGGTCGAGTGGGCGGCGCCCGCGCGAGCCTCGGCACCGGTTAGCAGCCACCGCCACCCGCTCCGCCGATCGGGCTGGGGCTGGGGTTACGTCCAGATGGTCGCCGATGCCCTGGGCGCAAGCGCCCTCCCGCCAGGTACCACCGGACCCGGAACCACCGGCGCCTGCGTGAGCCTGGGGTCGCCCCGGCTGGGACTCCCGGTCGCGGTGATCCACGAGGGCCGTGTGAAGCGATCGACCCAGGCGTGGGACCAGGACCAGCAGCGGCCGGGATACGGTCAGCACGTCGACGGACTACTGGCCTGGCTGACCGCGGCGGCCGGCGAGCAGCCGGGCCGCATCGTGTATGCCGACCTATACCAGGCGCGTCTGGACCGAGGCCGGACGTGGGTCGTGCTGACACCCGAGAGCGGGTCGAGCCGCGCCCGCGACCTGCTCGCCGGGCTGCAGCACGAGAGGGCGCTCTGGGTCGCTCCCGAGCCCCACGCCACGCGAGCCTCGGCCCTGGCCACGCTCCTGCAGGTGGCGATGGGCGACCCGTGGCCGAGTGTGCCGCCCGGCCTGTTCGCCGAGGTCTTTCCCGCCGCTTGTGCAAGGCTTGGCATAGCGACCCCGGATCTGGTGGATGCGGTCATCCTGCCCGAGCCGCGCGCTGCGGCCTACCTGCTGGCGGAGCTCGACGGCCGCCTGGCACGCCGAGGAGACGAAGTCTGGCTGGTCCCTTCGCCGGCCGCGTCCGGAAGCCCGCTTCTGCAATCGTTGGGCGCACTGCCGGGTGGCTGGCTCAGGATGAGTGGATGAGTTTCTGGTGGCAGGTCGCTTATCTGATCGGGTTCAAGCCCTGGGACTCGGGCGTCCCAGCACCCGAGCTGACCCTGGTCGTCGAGGGACCGGAACCCCTGCCGCCAGGCCGGGCACTGGACCTGGGCTGCGGTGCCGGAACCAACGTGGTCTACCTGGCGCAGCACGGCTGGGAGGCGACGGGAGTCGACCTGGTGGCCCGCGCACTTCGCCGCGCCCGCGAGAGGGCCGCAGCCGCGAAGGTCTCGCCGCGATTCATAAGAGGCGACGTCACGCGGCTGGACGAGCTCGGTGTGGGCGGCGGCCACAGCCTGTTTCTGGACCTCGGCTGCTTCCACACCATCCCCGCTGAGCGCAGGGATGCGTACGTGGCAGGCGTGACGGCGGCTGCCGCCGGCGAGGCGACCATGCTGATGTTCGGGTTCGTCCCCGGCGCTATGCGCCCCGGACCTCGCGGCGTGACGGCTGACGAGCTCAGGCAGCGGTTCCGAGGCTGGGACCTGGTCGAAGCCACCCGAGGTACCGACCGGGTCGAGACCTGGTGGTACCGGTTGAGGCGCCTCGCACCTGGTTGGGTCCAGGGCAGTTGACTTCAGTACGTCAAAGTACCAAACTTCCACTCGAGTAGCGCCCTGTGGGGGGCGGCACTGAGGGAACTCCTCGAGGAGGGAGCAATTGCTCTGGTGGCATGCCCTGGCTCGCCTGGCTGGCACCGGACGCATGCGCATCAGCTCGGTCTCGTCATGGCCGCTCGCGCCGCCTGCTGACCTGAGGGCGATTTGCAGGGAGGTGTGCACATGACAGAATCGGACGCCCCGAAGCTCGTCGGCAAGACCCGGTGGCGTCGAGTTCCCCTTGTGCTGGTACCGGTGTACGCCATGATCGCGGGACTCTTCATCCTCGCGGCGACCGGCATGCTGGCCGTCTCGTTCGCGGTGTCGGGTGTCGGGCTGACGGTCACCGCCGACAGCCTTACCACCGGCGCCGTCGATACCAACGGGATCGGCCTGTATCAGTTCGGCGTGGCGGACTTCGCGGGCAACGGCACGCCCGTTCCGCAGTTCGAGACGATCGTTCCCCATGCGACGCTGGTCAACCTGTGCCAGTCGGTGTCGGTGGGCCCTCTCACGCTGCGGACCACCGCCGGGAACGTTGCGGGCAGCCCGGTGACGGCGACCAACCTGGTCGTTGACGCCACTTCGCTGAGTTCAACAGGAGGCAGCTTCACCAACATCAACATCGGCCAGGACATGGGCACGTTCACAAACCCGGCCCTTACGATGCCCATCGCGCGCGGCTCAGGCCCGAATGTGAACACCGGTCCGGTTCCGACCGGGACCTTCGGCCAGACCGCTACGGCCGCCTCGCTGACCGGCCTCCGGCAGGTGGCGAACGCCACCTCGGCCGGCAACTTCACGCTGCCCAACCTGTCCATCTCTTTCGGAGCGCCGTGCTGACGATCGACTATATGGGAGGGTGCCACCCGGCACCTTCCCATTGCCCCGCCAGATGAGCGACGCCGGCCCGCGCATCTCCATCAATTCGGTTGGCCGTCATGGAAGCGACTGGTCGTCTCGGCTCGGGCGGCTCAGAGCCGCCTTTCGCGGTTGGCGCCGGACACGGCCGTTCTGGGGCGGGTTCTGGTGCATCCTGGGCGGTCTGATAATCGCCTACGGGCCTACTACGGCAGTAAAGGTCATCCTGATATCGGGTTCGACGGTATGGCTCGGGATCCTGATGGGGGCCCTGGTGGCGGTGATGGGGCTCTTCCTCTGGTTCGCACCTCACCTACGCCAGCTGGTCGGGGTCCTGGCGGCAGCCTTCTCGATGGTCTCGCTGATCACGTCTGATTACGGCGGCTTCGTGATCGGCCTCGTGCTGGGTACGCTCGGCGGAGCGCTCGGCTTCGCCTGGACGCCGATCCAGGCGAAAAAGACCTAGCGGCCGACGCGCGCCATGCGTGGGCGGCGCATTCCCGCACTTGCTCTGCCGGTCGTCGAAGGAATCTCGGCCCTTACTGTACTGACCGTCGGGCTGCTGGCTGCCGCCCCCATGGCGACGGCATTCGCGCTCGGGCCAGGTGCCGTCGCCACCGCCCTAACGCCGTCTCCAACTGACGGTGGTACGCCCAGCGCAGTGCCGATTGGCAGCCCGACGCCCTCGCCCACTTCGAGCGCTCCGTCTCCCACACCAAGCGCGAGCCCGCAGGCAACCCCCACTCCTGCCCCGTCCACGACGCCGCCCCCATCTCCCACCCCGACGGTATTGCCCACGGCCCCCAACACTCGGTCGCCGATCAACATCACAAGTTCGGCCCTCCAGGTCAGCGGCTTCATCTATGCGGGAAACAAAACCCTCGCAACGCAATCCGGGCCGGTTCCAGTGATGGAGTTCTCGATGGCCGACGCAACCTTCACCGACATGGTCGTGCGGATGCCCTGCTCAGGTCACTCTCAACTCAGGACGTCCCAGAGCTGGGCTCATGCCACCAGCAACTTCACACTCGAGCTGACGTGGTTCACCGCCAGCGTGGGTGGGACCGTCGTCGCCTACACGCCGACAGCACCCCCATCCTCGCCCCCACTGAGCTCGGGAGCTGGGACCTTCAACGCGCTCAGCATGATCGCGCTCGGCGGCCTTGGCAGCCAGCTCCTGGCGCAAAGCACTAGCGTTACGGCGGTCAGCTGCTGATCCGACGCTTTCGGGACATTCTCGTGGTGGCAGCCATGGTGGTCGCGGTCCTGTCTTTCGTCCTCGCGATCTTCAATGCTCGCGTTGACGGTATAAGCATGGCGCCCACCCTCCAGGACGGCGACGCCCTTCTGGTCGACAAGGTGGGGGTGCACTACAGGCCGCCCGAGCGCGGCGACATCGTCCTCGCCGCGGAGCCCGGCGGCAGCGCCTTCGTCAAGCGGGTCATCGCGGTCCCAGGTGACGCAGTCGAGATCGACGGCGCCGGGCCGGTACCGGTCGTCCTGGTCGAGCCGGGGGGCAAGGGGCCCTGGCAGCGTCTGGAGGAGCCCTACACGGGCACCTCGTGGACGCGCAAAGAGTTCTGCTGCGACAGCCGGGGGCTCGCCGTGACCCCAGCGCCCCAGCCCCTGCTCCTGCCGCGGGACCGCTTCGTGCTGCTCGGGGACAATCGTGACGCATCCACGGACTCCCGTCGCTACGGTCTCTTCTCGCGCGACCAGATCGTCGGCAGGGTGCTGTTCCGCTGGTGGCCCCTCGCCCGTGCCGGAGCTCTATCCGATCGGCCGCGGCTGGTCCCAGTTTGAGGCGCATCATGAGCGGCACGATGAGCCGGCGCACCGTCCGCACCATGTGCCCAATGAACTGCCATCCCACCTACTGCGGCATGGTGGTCGAGATCGAAGACGACCGTGTGGTCGCCATCCGCGGTGACCGTGACAACCCCGACAGCCGCGGCTTCCTCTGCGTCCGCGGCCGCGCCGCCCGGGAGATCGTCGACAACCCCCACCGAATTCTCCGGCCTCGCCTCCGCGACCACCGAGCGGCTGACGCCTGGCGTGACGCCTTGTGGGACGAGGCCCTGGACCGAATCGCCGGCGCCATCCATCGGGCTGGTCCGGCCGCGACCGCGGTCTGGGCCGGTCACGGAGTGTTCGTCAATGGCCTGGGCGGCCCCCTCTCGGCGCGGTTTGCCCACCTCGCCGGCACCCAGTGGTGGCATCCCGCCATCGTCTGCTGGGGCCTGGGCGGCTTCGGCTTCTCGCTCACCGGTGTGACCGAGGTCAACTCGATGGACGACATGGCCTCAAACGCCGAGCTGATACTGCTCTGGGGCGCCAACCTGGCGAGCCAGCCCAACACGGGCCCACGCCTTAACGCCGCCCGCCGCCGGGGTGCCCGCGTGATCGCGATCGACGTCCGCCGCACCGAAGCCTTCGGGCAGGCCGACGAGACCTTCATCGTCCGTCCCGGCACCGACGCGGCGCTCGCGCTGGCGATGATGCACGTCATCGTCGCCGAGACCCTCTACGACCGCGAGTTCATAGAGCGTCATACAGTCGGCTTCGAGGACCTGGCGGGGCACGCGCGCCTGCACACGCCAGAGTGGGCCGAGGCCGAGACCGGCGTCCCTGCGCCGCGCATCCGGGACCTGGCGCGAACCTTTGCAGGTAGCAGGAGGGCGATGATCCTGGTCGGGGGCAGCTCGATGCTGAAGAGCGGTACGGGCTGGCATGCCTCTCGCGCCATCGGCTGTCTGCCGGCGCTCACCGGCAGTATCGGCTGCCCCGGCGCCGGTATGGGGCCCCGACACTCCGGTCCTTCTCATGGCGCCGGCCTCAGCAGCGTGGTCCCGCCGCGTCCTGCCGAGTTCGCCACCCATGAAGTCGTCAGCGAGATGAGCACCATCCAGGAGGCCCTGGAGGGGAGGATCGAGGTCCTCGTGCTCCTCGGCACGAACATGGTCTCCTCATTTGCCGACAGCGCGCGGTTGGAGCGTGCGCTGGGCCGGATGCCCCTCGTAGCCGCCTTCGACCTCTTCATGAACGAGACCATCAGGCGCTGTGCAGACGTCGTGCTCCCAGGGACGTCGTGGCTGGAGGAGACAGGGTTCAAGACGACCAACACCCACCTCTACCTGATGGACCAGGCGATCGGCGCGCGAGGAGATGCCCGCCCACTCTGGTGGGTGCTCGACCAGCTCGCCACCCGCCTCGGCGTGATGGACTTCTTCCCGTGGGAGTCCGCCGACGGCCTGCTCGACGCCATCTTCGACCACGACGCGACCCGCCACGCCAAGGCGTCGGAGCTGCGCGATGATCAGCCATACATCCCCCTGGCCGTCTCTCACGTCGGCCACCCAGACCATCGCTTCGCCACACCTTCTGGTCGAGTCGAATTCGTGTCGGAGACCGCGGCAAGCCTCGGCCTGCCCGCCCTTCCGGTCTACGAACGGCCGGCGGAGAACCACCGGACGTCGGCCGCGGCCCGCAGCTATCCGCTGGTGCTGACCCAGGGTCGCGCTATCACGCACTTTCACGGTTTCTACGACCACGGCCGGGCCCTGCCTGCACTGGCCAGGGCCGACCCCGAGCCGCGGCTCTGGATCAATCCAGACGATGCGGCGGCCCGGGGCGTGGGCGATCGCGCACCGATCCGGATGCGCAACGACCGCGGCGCCGTAGTGGTGACGGCGCACGTGACCGACCGCGTGCCCGCCGGGGTCGTCTGGATGCACGACGGCTGGGAGGGGATGAACCGGCTCACGAGCGGCGCGCGCACAGTGCCCGACGCCGCGGCAAGCGTCTTCCCTGCGGGCGCGGCCGCCTACGAGGCACGGGTGGAGGTGGAGCTGGACGGCGCCAGCCGGTGATGAGGCGTCGACCCCCTCCCCCGGCTTCGCCGGGTACTCCCCCGACTTCGCGGGCCGACTTCGCGTGGGGAGAGACTGCTCCGTCTGCTTCGTCCATCCCCCCTCCCCCGGCTTCGCCGGGTACTCCCCCGACTTCGCGGGGGAGAGACTGCTCCGTTTGCTCCGTCCATCCCCCCTCCCCCGGCTTCGCCGGGTACTCCCCCGACTTCGCGGGGGAGAGACTGCTCCGTCTGCTCCGTCCATCCCCCTCCCCCGGCTTCGCCGGGTACTCCCCCGACTTCGCGGGGGAGAGTCCGGTTAAGTGGGCGTCTCCACCCTCTGGGGCCTGGGGCCCAGGCGGGGGGCGGCCAGGCGCGGCCTGTCGGTCGGTCGTGGCCGGTGCGGCGGGTGCCGTCGGAGCAGGTCCAGAGCAACCGCGATCGCACGCTCGAGCTGCGGGTCCCTGCCCTCTCTGTAGTCCTGAGGAGCGTTGTCGATCTCGATGTCGGGGTCGGTCCCGTAGTTCTCGAGCCTCCAGCCCACATCGTCGAAAAAGTGCGAGAACTCGGGCTGGGTTGTGATTGTCCCGTCCGCCAGGCGGTGGCGTGGCCTGATCCCGATCACCCCGCCCCAGGTTCGCTTCCCCACCAGCGGGCCCAGGCCCATCAGCTTGAAGGCATGGCTGAAGATGTCGCCGTCCGACCCCGCGTTCTCGTTGGTCAGGGCCACCAGCGGTCCGGATGGAGACTCGTGGGGATACGGCCTCGGCGCCCCCCAGCGTGTGAAGCTGTAGCCGATCCGCCGGCGTGCGAGCTTTTGAAGAAGCAGCCCTGAGACGCTCCCGCCGCGGTTGCCGCGGACATCAACGATCAGCCCGTCGCGGTCGTACTCGACCAGAAAGGCGCGGTGGAACTCGGCGTACCCCGGCGGCATCATGTCCGGAACGTGGATGTAGCCTACGCGGCCCCCACTGGCCTCGTGGACGAAGCCGCGCTTGCTCTCGACCCACTCACGGTAGCGGGCGGGAGTCTCGTCGCCAACCGCCTTGACGGTTGCGGTCCGCGGTTGGTCCTCGCCGTCGCGGCGCAGGGTGAGCACGACCTCGTTGCCGGCCTGGTTCACCAGGCGCTGACCAGGCGAGACCTCCGCCCCCAGCCGCTGCCCATTGATCGCCAGGAGCAGGTCGCCAGGGCGGACGTCGAGGCCGGGGGCGAGCAGTGGCGAGCGCGCGTCGGGATCCCAGGGGTCGCCGTGGACCAGGCGCGCGACCCGGTAGCCACCCGCCGCAGAGTCGAATGTCCAGTCGGCCCCGAGGAAGCCCTGCTCGTAGTGCGGCCCCCAGCGGTATTCACCGCCCCGCTCGTAGGCGTGTGAGGTGCCCAGTTCACCCTGGAGCTCCCATAGCAGGTCGGAAAACTCCGAGCGCGTGGTAATCCGGTCCACCAGAGGCAGGTAGCGACCGAGAACGCGGTCCCAATCGACGCCTGAGAGGTCCTCAACCCAGAAGTGCTCCCGCTGCAGCCGCCATGCCTCCTGGAACATCTGCCGCCACTCGGCCTCGGGGGCGACCGAGACCTTGACGCGGTCGAGGTCGACCCATCCGGTCTCCCTGCTCGGCCCCTCGCCGTTGCCGCGCGACTCGGGTGCCTTCTCTCCGGCTTTGAGGACGCGGAGCCGATCGCCTGAACGGTAGAGCAGCGCCTTGCCATCCCGGCCCACCTCGAAGTCGGACAGCCGCTCGGCAAGCTTCTCTTCTTTTTGCGTCTCGAGGTCGTAGCACTCGAGCGATCCGTTCGAGCTGGGGCGAGCAAAGGGCCCACGGCCCCGACGTCCTTCGGGCGGGTGCCAGGAATAAAGGACCTTGCCCTTGATCGCCCGCACTCGGCCATATCTGCCCACGCCGACAGGAAAGCCGACCACGCGGTCGGCGATCCCGTCGAGGTCGATCTCGACGCGGGGATGCGCCTCCGGCTCTTCCTCGGACTCAGCCTTCTTGAGCGCGGCGGCCTCCTTGCTGGCGGGTGGCTTGGGGACAGGCACGAAGGGATCCGGCACGTCTTTACGGAGCGGAATGGCGAAGGGCCGTGCGGCACGAGGGAATCCGAGGTCGAACTGAATGTGGTCGAAGACCGGATCGAAGTCGCGCATCCCGATGAAGAACACGTACCGGCCCTCCGGATCGAACGTGGGCATTCGGTCGTTCAGCACCCGGCTGGTGACCTCCGCCGTCTCCCCCGAATGCGTATTGCAGACCTTGATCACGCTCGTCTGTGGGGAGTCCGGGAAGCCGTAGGCGAGCCAGCGGCCATCGGGCGACCAGGCGATGCCCTCCAGCTCGCCGAATTCACTGCGGTCGAGGACACGGAGCGATGGGGACACCTGACCGAGGTCGACGAGCAGCAGCTCGTTCCTGTGGTTCGCGATGGCGATGACCTCGGCCGTAGGCGACACCTCCAGCTCGATGGCCCTGCCCAGGTCGAGGTCGGTCAGCAGCTGCGCAGGCGCCGACCCGTCCGCACGCAGCACGGTCATCAGCTCGGCGATCCCGGAATCGCTGGCCACGGCCACCAGGCGCTCTCCGTCGTTGAGCCAGGTGAGCAAACGGTAGCGCACGCCGTCCGGCTCCCCGTGCTGGGCCACAGCTCCCTCCCAGTTGGCAAAGCTGAAGGCCTTTCCGCGCGTGGTGATCGCGAGGCCGGTGCCGTCGGAGCTCAGCGTGGCGCTGTCCAGGTAGCTCTCGGCAGCCACGAAGCGGCGGTTCCGCTGAGTCCGCGAGCTGGGCAGCTCGACCGGCAGCCTCCGCGGCTGGTCGTCCTCCGGGTCGAGCAGGAAGAGGTCCCCGCCGGCGTGATAGACGAGACGGCGGCCGTCGCCTTCCAGGTTGCGTGCGTAGAAGTCCTCATGGTCGGTGTGCCGCCTCAGGTCGTCCCCGTCCGGGGTGCAGGAGTAGACATTCCCGAAGCCCTCATGGTCGGAGAGGAAGTACACCCTTCCCCCAACCCAGCACGGACTGGACAGATTGCCGTCGAGGCGGATGAGAGGGCTGAAGGTGCCGCTGCCGTCCGGATCGATCCAGAGGGTTCCGGCGCGCCCTCCACGGTACCTCTTCCAGTGGGAGGGGTCGCGGAGGCTGCCTCGAGCGAGGGCGACCGCGCCTCCCGGTCCCTGCGCGATCGCGATCGCGGGCCCAACATGGATCTCGCTCGGCAGTCCACCGTTGGGGCTCACCTCGTTGAGCCAGAAGTCGGTCTCGAAGGGCCTGCCGGCAGCTGTCGCATAGACGATGCGAGATCCGTCTGGACGCCAGCCGCTGACGCGGCAGGGCGAGCCCTGGAAGGTCAGCCGGCGAGCCGGGCCGCCGCTGGAAGCCATCAGGTAGACGTCGGGCGGGCCCTCTTCTTCGCTCACGAAGGCGATTTGCGACCCGTCGGGTGAGAACCGGGGGTGGCTGGCCTCGCCCACCCCGGCGGTCAGGCGATAGGCGCGGCCTCCGCCGGCGCCGACCAGCCACAGGTCGTCCTCGCTAGCGAAGACGACGGAGTCGTCGTGCAAGGTTGGAAAGCGCAGATAGCCTCCTCCCGGGTGTCCCATCCCAGCCAAGTTAACACCCCTGGATGGGGCGGTTCCGGGAGCTCAGACGCGCAGCGGGTGGCCGGCGACCTGCAGTAGCGCCACGAAGCAGACGGCCGCCAGGGTGACACAGCCACCGATAGCGGCGGCTGGGTGGAGGCTTCGCCTGAAGAGCAGGCTGCCGGCGATCAGGCCGCCCGCCAGGCCGCCGAGGTGGCCACCGATCGACACCCCTGGCACCACTACCGTGAACACGAGATTGATGACGATCCACGTCAAGATGCCACTCCGACGAGGGTCGATCCCGGCCGCCCGCTGCCCGACCACGACAGCACCCATGAGCCCGAAGATTGCGCCCGAGGCCCCGACGGTGAGTGCGTCGGGGGTAAGCAGCAGGGCCCCGAGCGAGGACGTGATCAGCGCCGTGAAGTACAGAAGCGTGAACCGGATGCGCCCCAGTGCGCCCTCCAGCGGCGGCCCCAGCATGTACAGGACGACCATGTTGAAGCCCAGGTGAAGCAGCCCGCTGTGCAGGAAGCCGGCTGTGATCGCCCGCCACCAATCCCCCGCCGCCACGGCTCGCGCCGAGAGCCCGGCGATCCCCGCCAGCGGGCTGCCGCTGATGAGGCCGACCACGGGGACGAGAACCACGCCAACGAGCCAGATGATCACGTTGACAGCGATGAGCACTGAGGTGACGCTGGCCGAGCGGCCCAGGGTGCTCATCGACCGCGCCGTGGCGCGAGGTTGAGAGCGACGAACGCAATCGACGCACTGGACACCCACCGGCGCCGGGACCATGCACGCGGGACAAACCGGGCGTTCACAGCGCTGGCAGCGGACGCCGGTCTCACGATCGGGATGTCGATAACAAGTGGCGACCTGTGCAGACACTGGCGAGCGTGATACTACGCGGTACCGTGGCAGGCAAACCGACGGTTTCGGATCGGGCCGATCCCGGGCGCGCAGCCTGAAGTGCGCCCTGCCAGGAGGCTTCTCCGGAGTGTAGCGCTGGTCCCCCTCTTCGAGACGTTCCTGGTCTCGGCGGTGATCTCTGTGCTCGTGATCCGCGCCGCTCTGGCGCTCTCTGGCTTTCCGCAGTTGGGAGGTGGCGGGCTGCACATCGCACACATGCTGTGGGGCGGGCTTCTCATGCTGCTGAGCCTCCTTTTGCTGTTCGGCTTTGTCGGTCGCGCCGTGCAGTTCACGGCTGCGATGGTGAGCGGGATCGGCTTCGGCACCTTCATCGACGAGATCGGCAAGTTCGTGACCAGCGACAACGACTACTTCTTCCGCCCGGCTGTGGCGCTGATCTACGCCGTCTTCGTCCTCCTGTCGCTGCTTGCACGCGCGCTCGAGGCGCGAAGGCCTTTCACCGACCGGGAGCTGCTGGCCAACGCCTTCGACCTGGCCAGGGAAATCCACCTGCATCACCGCCGGCCCGCTCACAGCGCCCAGGTGCTCGCCTCGCTGAGCCGACACGAATCAGGCGACCCGCTGGTCGGCGCGCTCCGACAGACGCTCGAGATAGGGATCTCGGAACCGCCACTTCTCCCGGGTCCATTTCGCCGGCTGCAGCGTCGCGCAGCGCGGTTCTACCTCGAGCTGGTCCGGTCGCGGCGCCTCCACCAGGCCGTGCTCCTGCTCTTCGTCGTGTACGCCCTGTTCGTCGCCACCTCGCTGACCCTGCTGGTGACCGCTTGGTGGTCGGCATCGCTGACCGGCCACGCCGCCGTCGCTCGGGCCGGAGCCGCGGCCGCAGACCTCTTGAGCCTGGTCATGATCGCCATCGGCGCGGCGAGGCTGCGCCGGTCGAGGAGTGGCGCCTATCGATGGCTCGAGCGAGCGGTCATGGTCAATCTGCTGGTTTCGCAAGTATTCACGTTCTACCTGCAGCAGTTCGGCGCCATCGCGGGCCTCGCGATCGACCTGATCCTGCTCGTGGTCTTGAACGGCATGATTCGGACCGAACGGCGGGCGGCGAACCGCCAGGCGCACGAGCCGCCGTCAGCGCACCCGGCGCATTGACCAGGCCTGGCGCAGGTAGTCGTCCACGGTCACCACAAACTCGGCGTGGCTCCAGGTCAGCGGGGAGACCGAAAGCGGTGCACTGGTGTGCGGATGCACCTGCTCCGCCAGTAGACCCCCCGGCAGCTGGTGACGGACGGTCCAGTCGATGATCTCGCGCGCCGGCTTCAGATCGGCCGACGTCCGTGCCTGGGCGACCTGCCACTGAGCGAGCCAGAGAGTGCTCACGAACCAGGGATTGCCGGCGGCCACCTCCACATCTCGCTCCGCCTGGAAGTAGTAGTCGTCTTCGTAGCGGGCCTGCCCGCCCGCAGCACCGCGGTTGGCCAGCCGGTCGCGCACCGCGTGCATCGTGGCCACCACTCGATCGTCGTCCGCCCGATACATCCCGAATCGCCACAGTCCGTGGAGTGCGCTGTCCACCACGGTGTCGGGATTGACCGATCCGTCGTCGGCAACCTGCAGGCGGCGGGCGAAGCGGCCCAGCTCAGGGCGGTAGAGGTCACGGTCGGTCGCAGCTCGCAGGCGGTCGCGCGCGCTTTGCAGCTCGCGCTTGAAGGCGGCGTCGCCGAACATCTCAGCGAAGCTCTCTGCCGCGCGCAGCCCGCCCCAGACCGCGCCCACCGTGAACGCGTGCACGCCCCAGCGTTCTTCCCACAGGTCCCAGGAAGGCAGCGGCAGCCCGTTCCGCTCGTCCACGTAGCCGGCCAGGAAGCGGCCGGCAGGGACGACGAGGGTCGAGTACAGGTTCATGACGAAGTCGAGGTTTCGGTGCAAGCGGTAGTGCTCCCAGAGGGACCACAGGACGAGGCCCGTCTCGTCCTCCTGGATGGGCAGAACACGGCTGCCGTTGGAGTCCATCCAGGGATGCCAGGAACTCCCTGCCCAGCCCTGGGGTGTGTACTTGTGGAGGAACATGCCTCCCGGCGCCAGCGCGCGTTCACAGAACTGGAAGAACCGGCGCGTGATGTCTTCGTGGCCGGAGCGGTCGAGTGCGTTGACGACGAGCGCGCCGTCGCGGGGCCAGACGTAGGCATAGGTGTCACGTGCGAAGTCGGTGATGTCATAGTCGCCGGCGGCGATGACGGCCCCGCGGTTGTCGCAGTGCAGCCGGGCGGTCAGCACGCTCCTCCTGTAGAGCTCGGCCGCCGGCACGCCCAGCACGTCCTCGATGGGGCGGTCGTCCTTTTCGACCCACACCCTCCAGTAGTTGCGGGTTCTGTCCCTGTACAGATCCTCACCGCGCTGCACTATCAGGTCCTGGCCGAAGCGGGTGACCTCTTCGTATCTGGCGCCGCAGCAGACCCAGTGGGTCAGGGATCTCGTCTCGGCCGGTCCCGCCGAGGGTAGGTTCAGCTGCACGGTGCAGTCGACGGAGCCCTGTTCGATGGGGTTGCGCCCAAGGCTCCCGTCCTCCGCGTCCACCCAGGTGCCGCTGGCGTTGCCGCCTTTCTTGCCGCAGGCCCACGAGCTGATGCCCAGCTCGCCCGCATCGCCACCGACGAGGAAGTAGCGCTCGCCCCTGTAGGCGATCACGGCCCGGTAGCGGGGCTCATAAAAGACGGTGTTGCCGATCTCCGACTCGTCGACGAACCAGTCGTAGTGAAAGAACGCGCGGGCGCTGTCGTAGCCCCGCTCGGTGGACAGGTGCAGGTTGCGTACGAGAAAGTTGCGGCCCATGTCTACGTAGTCGGTGCAGGTGACCTGCCACCCCGACCGGCGCATGACCACCCGTGCCACCAGCGTGTTGGGCTCGTACCCCAGCTCTCGCTCCCAGCCGTCCCCGTCCAGCCAGACGAACGTCCCGTCGACCCAGAGCCCTGTGCGGCACCGATTGCCTCGGGTCTGGTTGTAGGCGCCGACCTGCGGATAGAAGAGGTCGCGAATGGAGTACGTGTCGTCGAAGCTGACGAGGAGGTTGCCGTTGCCGAGCACCAGGGAGCGCGGCAAGCTACGTCACTTCTTGGGGTGAGGCCTCCACCTGAGGTGGGGGCTCCGGCGCTGTATCCAGCGCTCTCTCCCGCCCGCCCGCGAACTCCGGCCGGCTGCCCACCGCGTACTTTGTAAACCGTCGGCCGGCCAGCAGCTCGTCGGCCATTGACTCGAGCTCGAGGATTCGCTGGTTGGCGCGGATGGCCTCCCTGATGGAGAGGATGCCGACGGCCGGGCGCCGCTTCTCGATCACGTGCCTGAGCATCGTCAAGTGGGCGGTGTCGGGCACGCCGGGTTCCCGGATCTTGCGGACCGCGGCCCGCACCGTCGACTGCGTGCCGTCGATGGCCTCACCCTTGGCGAAGTCGAATTTGTAGAAGGGGCTACGGCCGCTCAGCCGGCGCTCGCCGCTGAGCTTGATCCACTTTGCGTCTTCCACCCCCTTCCCCACGTCGATGATGAAGCGCACGGGGTTGCCCTGGTGGGTGAAGGTCGCGTTCAGCCGGGCGTAGGTCTCGCGCCGGCCCTCCGCGGGTTCGTGACGGCCCAGCAGCAGTGGTGCCTCCGCATCTAGCCGGATCCGGTCGATGGGGGTCAGGAGCGAGATTATCGCGAAGGCGTGCGGGACCAGGTCGGCGATCACACCGATCTCCGCGGCCGCGCCGGTAAGCGGTTGGGCCTCCAGGATCTCAATCCGGATCTCGCGGACGCTGTCCATGAAGTCACGCAGCGTGCGCTCTTCGGTCAGGAGGAGCTGCAGCAGGCGCACTTCGAGCTTGAAGTAGTAGTGGTCGGCCGCCACCAGCTCGACGCCGCCCGGGGCCTGGTCGAGGAACTGCCGGTACTCGTCAGGCGTAGAACCCAGCGGCTTCTCGATCAGGACGACGTCACTCAGGTCGTAGTAGCGGCCCAGCGTCGACAGGTGGGTGGCGGCCGGCGTCGCGATGTACGTGATGACGTAGCAGCTGGGCTCCAGCTCGCGCTCGAGCTGATCGCGCGCTGGCGACTCAGGGCTGTCCCAGTAGAAGGCGTCACCGTTTGCGCGCACCTCCGCCTCGCGGCCCGCAAGCCTCTGGCGGGCGCCGGCGGAGTCGCGTTCGACGACGTGGAGCCGGAAGTTGAAGAACTGCTTGAGCGTCTGAAGGTGCGGATAGGCCTTCTGCCCCCACTGGCCCAGGCCGACGAGAACGAAGTCCTTCTGGATGTGCTGCTCTTCCTCCACCCGCGCGTGCAGCCGCGCGTTCTTGATCGCGACCGCGGCCTGGTGGGCCAGGCCCTGGGTGCGCGACACCTCTTCGGGCGTGAAGGTGCGCAGCTGCGCACGCCCCAGCACCGCTGCGCCGATTGGCTCTCCGCCGGCCTCGAGCGGGAGGGCTAGCAGGGAGCGAATCCCGAAGGCCCGAGCATATTCCGAGCCGACCAGGTCGCTGGCGAGCGCGTCGTCGACAACCAGGGGCTCGCCCCGATCGAGGACTTCGAAGAGGAAGGGCGGCTGCGGCCGTTCGCCGCGCTGCCGCTGCCAGAGCTCCTCCTGGTCTGACGCCGCCGCGCCGTACCAGCCCTCGCCGTCCTCCTCGTATAGGGCGATCTGACACGTGGAGGCGTCCACCAGGCGGACCAGGTTGTACGCGACCAGGCGCAGGGTCTGCTCCAGGTCGATCGACGACGCGATGGCCTTGCTGACGTCTGCCCCGAGCTCCAGCTGCTCGGCGTGGCGGCGGGCGTCCTCGTACAGGCGGGCGGTCTCCACGGCCACCGCCACCTGCGCAGCCGCAGCCCGAAGCGCTTCCACCTGTCCCCAGTCGGGGCGCCGCATCAGCGAGCGGTGATAGCCCACTTCGAGCACCCCCGTCGCACGGGCGCCGGCATTGAGCCCGAATGGCAGGAAGATCCGGATCAGGTCGGCGTGGCCGCTGGATTCGAAGATGTCGCCCGCGAGCGTGAAAGGCGGATCGGCCGCGGACGATGCGGCACCGCCGTTCTCAGGCTGGCCGATCAGGCCGGCAGGCACGACCGTCAAGGTCGTCCCCTCTCGCACCACGGGCACCTCCATCCAGCGCAGCCCGTCCGGCATGCCGCCCTCGATGAGGTCCGCCGCGGCGGTCTGGACACCAGTCGAGGCAGGTCCGACAAGGACCACCTGCCAGGCCCTGGCCACGAAGCTGAGTACGTCGGCGGGCGCGAGCACCCGCTCCTGCGCGAGGGCCCAGCGGGGCACCTTCGAGCCGCTGTCTCCAACGTGGGCGGCGTCGATGGCCTCTGAGGTGGCCGTGCCGGCGGCGAGCCGCACGACCGTCGTGGAGTCCGCCAGCTCGTCCAGCAGGTATACGGTCGCAAAGTCGAAGTCGAACTCCGGTACCGCCGCGTCTGTGAGGTGGTCGGCGACCGCTTCCAGGACCTCGAGACGAGATGATCCGGGCCGGAGCATCGCGGTGCTCATGTGGCTGAGGGCACCCAGCCGCCGGTTGCTCGCGACGAGGATGGTGATCATCCGGCGGTTCGCCAGGGCACCGCAAAGGAGGTCGGCGGCAGCCCTGAGCAGGACCTCGACGCCCGGCGCCCGGCGCACGCTGGCAAGTGGGTCGCGGCTCAAGACAACCAGGTACCCGAGCGGGTCGCCAGCCTCGCCGAGGACGTAAGCGGCCGATGCGTGAAGCTCCGCCTCGGCCATGGCCGAGGCGACCGCCCCGGTCAGGACGGACTCCCATCGATCCTGTTTCTCGGGCAGATCGATCCGGGGAGGCGCCGCCGCGGGGGCGTGGGCTGTCACGAGCTCAAGGCCGGCGCGGCCCGGAGCAAGCTGATAGATCACCGCGGCGTCCAGATCACTGGCCAGCAACAGATCCGCAAGCGCGATCGAGAGCTGGCGTCTGAGCGCTGCGCCGTCGGCGGCGGCTTCGGGATCGTCTTCCGCCTCGTCCTGGGTCACCAGGAGCGAGGTCAGGCGGCCGATCCCCTCGAGCGCCCTGCGCTCCGCGCGGGCCAGCGCCCGCTGGATCTCGCGCGCCGACTCGGCCGCCTGCTCCTGAAGTTCGGCCAGCTTGCCGCCGCTGGGCACGGGCGACGCCTTTCTGCCGTCCCCACCGGCCACGTAGTTCAGGTAGACCAGGCCGACGAGGCGGTCGGCTGCCATCAGCGGAATGCCGACGGTGGACGCCACGCGGTAGCGGCGGACGAAGGTGCTGTCGATCTCCGAAGGTGCGTCCCGAGCCTCCAGAACGCGCCTGGTCACCGTGAGCCACACGGTCGACCCATACTGGGGCACCCGCAGCTCGTCGTGTACTTTGTTCTGAGCGACGTCCGCAAGGTAGCGGCCGAGCTGCGACTGCATGTCTGCAAGCGAGTCGAGCAGGCTGTCCTCGGGCTGACCGAGCGCGAACGGGGCATAGTACTGCCGTGTGACGTCGTCGTACAGGAACAGCGAGACGATGTCCGCGCCTGAGGCTCGCTGGAAGTCGGCGACCAGGCTGCGGAGCAGGTCCGCCAGGCCGGAGACGGCGGTGTCCGTTGCCATCACTCCTCCTTACTCGCCGATT
>Ga0126384_10000850_pt1 | contig 17612 bp, 16 predicted proteins | sample PanSoiMetPlot_36_FD_92543 | JGI IMG/M metagenome (GOLD analysis project Ga0126384, IMG submission 92543) | Tropical forest soil microbial communities from Panama - MetaG Plot_36 | ecosystem: Environmental > Terrestrial > Soil > Tropical forest > Bulk soil | place: Panama | collected 2016-02-17 | reverse complement strand
CGCGGGCGAGCCCGGCCAGCGATAGGCCGTCGGCGCTGCGGATTACAGGCACCAGCAGAGTGTCTTCGAAGCCGACCGAGACGCCGAGGTGGACGCTTCCGTGGATGACGATCTCGTTCTCGGTGAAGGTGGCGTTCACCTCGGGGTATTCGCGCAGCGACGCGATGGCAGCGGCGATCACGTACGGGAGGTACGTCAGCGAGAAGCCTTCGCGCTGCTGGAAAGCGGGCTTGTTGGCGTTCCGGTTGGCCACCACCCCGCTCATGTCCACCTCCTGGGTCTGCCAGGCGTGGGGAATGGTGGTCTTGGAGCGTGTCACGTTCTCCGCGATCAGCTTGCGCATGCGGCTGAGCGGAACGGCCTGATCCTCCCCGGGAGTGGCCACTGGAGCCGGAGGTCTGGCGGGCGGCGGGGGCGACGGGCGTGCGGCGGGCGCCGGTGCCGGCGGTCTGGCCGGAGGCCCGGCGGGGGCTGCCGCTGCGGCCCCGCCGCGCTGGGCTTCTACAAACTGGCGTACGTCGCGCTTTGTGACGCGGCCGCCGAGGCCGGTCCCCTCCACCTGCGCGAGGTCGACCCCGTGCTCTTCCGCCATCAGCAGCACTCCGGGCGAGTACCGGTGCTCGCCCCCGTCCTTCGACACGACCGGAGCCGCGGCGGCCGGGGTGGGGGGTGCGGCCGCGGCGGGCTGCACCCGCCGGGCGTCTTCGGCCCGAAGCTCGACGGTGGCCGGCGCCTCGGCGTCGCCCTGGAGTTCCACCACCGCGATCTCGGCGCCGGCGGCGACCGTCTCACCCTCCCTGGCCAGGATCTCCCTGAGGATCCCGGTCACCGGGGCAGGAACCTCGGCATTCACCTTGTCGGTGTCCACTTCGAGCATCGGCTCGAACTCGACCACCCGGTCGCCCGGCTTGACCAGCCAGCGTGAAATCGTGCCCTCGTGAACCGACTCCCCCAGCTGCGGCATCGTCACGCGTGTGCTGGCCATCAGAACGCCGACAGCTCCCGGAGCGCCTGCGTGATCTTCTCCGGGTTGGGCATGAAGAAGTCCTCCATGGGCTGGGCGTACGGCATCGCGGGCACGTCCAGACCGCCCAGCCGCTTGACCGGTGCGTCCAGCCAGCGCCAGGCCTCGTCGGCGATGATCGCCGCCACCTCGGAGCCGACCGAGATGCTGTAGTTGTCCTCGTACAGCACCAGGCACTTGCCGGTCTTCCTGGCGGAGGCCACGATCGACTCCCTGTCGAGGGGGTAGACGGTGCGCAGGTCGACCACCTCGACGGTCCAGCCTTCCTGCTCCATGTTCTTCGCCGCTTCCAGCGCATAGTGAACCATCAAGCCGTAGCAGAAGACCGATATGTCCTCCCCCGGCCGGGCGACCCTGGCCTGCTGAAGCGGGATCAGGTAGTCACCCTTCGGCACCGGCTCCTTGAACATGCGGTACAGGCGCTTGTGCTCGAGGAAGAGCACCGGGTCCGGGTCGCGCATGGCCGCGACCAGCAGTCCTTTGGCCTCGTACGGCGTCGAGGGGATGACGATCTTCAAGCCGGGCGTCGCAAAGCGCGCCTCGATCGACTGTGAGTGGTAGAGCGCTCCGTGAGAGTGGCCGCCCATGGGCGCCCGGACCACCAGGGGTGCGCCCCAGTCGCCGTCGGTGCGATAGCGGAACTTTGCGATCTCGTTGGTGATCTGGTTGAAAGCCATGTGGGCGAAGTCGGTGAACTGGATCTCGGCCACCGGCCGTTTGCCTGCCAGCGCCAGTCCCAGCGCTATCCCTGCAATGGAGGACTCGGCGATCGGCGTGTCGATCACCCGCTCCTCGCCAAAGCGTGCGTACAGCCCGTCGGTCACGAGGAACACGCCACCTTTCGGGCCGACGTCTTCGCCAAGCACCATCACGCGCTGGTCGCGCTGCATCTCGCGCGTCAGCGCGTCCCGGATCGCCTGGACCATGTTCATGTCCTCGGTCTCACCGCCCGGGTCTGGGTCGATGGCGGCCGGCACGTCGGTGGAGTAGACGTTGGTCAGCGCGTCTTCAGGTCTGGCGTCAGGTGAGTTGAGACCCTGACGGGTGGCACCGGTGACCTCCTCTTTGACGCGCTCCTCATACTCCGAGATCGTTGCCTGGTCGATGATCGCCTCCTCCAGGAGACGCTTCTTGAAGCGCTCGAGGCAGTCGTTGGCAGCCAGCTGGTCGAGCTCCTCCTGGCTGCGATACCGGCGCTGGTCGTCTTCCGAGGAATGGGCGCCGAGGCGATCTACGAGGCACTCGATCAGGGTGGGCCCTTCCCCCGCCCTGGCCCGAGCCACCGCCTGCTTGGCGACGTGGTAGCAGGACACCGGGTCTCGGCCGTCCAGCGTCACGCCGGGGAAGCCGTAGCCGGCCGCGCGCTGAGCGGCGTGCCTGACCGCGTACTCCTTGTGGAAGGGCACCGATATGGCGAAGCCGTTGTTCTGGCAGACGAAGATCTCCGGCAGCTTGTAGATGGCCGCGAAGTTGAATGCCTCGTGGGTGTCGCCTTCGGCGCCGGCGCCCTCGCCGTAGCAGGTCATCACGACCTTGTCGGTGCCGTCCATCTTCAGAGCGTAGGCCACTCCCGCGCCGTGCACCATCTGCGTGGCCACAGGTGAGCCGCCGGAGATGATGTTCAGACTGGTGTCTGAGAAGTGGCCGGGGGTCTGCTTGCCCCCAGATGCCGGATCGTCGGGCTTGGCAAGCACCGAAAGCATCAGGTCGAGCGGGGTCACGCCCATGCGGAAGCACAGAACCACGTCGCGGTAGTACGGCGAGATCCAGTCGTACTTCGGCTTGAGCGGCCACGACACTCCGATCTGGGCCGCTTCGTGCCCGGCGCCGGAGATGATGAACGGGGCTCGCCCCTGGCGATTCAGCACCTGGAAGCGATAGTCGATCTGACGGCCCAGAAGCATCAGGTGAAACCACTCCAGGAGCGTCTTCTCGTCGAGATCGGTGTCGCGCCAGTCGACCGGCTCCTGGAAGCGCCACTCCGGCGCGAACGTGTCCTTCTGGACTCGTCCCTCCCTCCTCGAGGGCGAGGGCCGAGGTGGTGGCGATTTCGTTTCTGCCATCTGGACTAGATGTTCAGGGCCACGCCGTCGACAGCCAGGGCGGCTTCGCCAACCGCTTCGCTCATGGTTGGGTGGGGGTGAATGTTGCGACCGATCTCCCACGGGTCGCCCTGGAAGAGCCGGGCCAGTGCCGGCTCGGCGATCAGCTCGGTCGCTTGCGCGCCCACGACGTGGGCGCCGAGGACCTGGCCCGTCCGGGCGTCGGCAACCAGCTTGGCGAAGCCCTGCGTCTCCCCATGAATGACAGCCCGGCTGTTGGCCAGGAACGGGAACTTGCCGACTTTGACCTCGTAGCCGCGCTCCCGAGCCTCCGCCTCCGTCAGCCCGACCGAGGCGATCTCGGGCGTGGAGTAGGTACAGCGGGTGACCAGCTCCTGCTCCATGGGTTGCAGCCGCTTCCCGGCGATGTCCTCCGCCGCGACGACGCCCTCGTGAGCCGCGGCGTGCGCGAGCAGGTAGCCGCCGACGATGTCGCCGATCGCCCAGACACCTGGCGCCGACGTACGCATCCACTGATCGACCTTCACGAAGCCGCGCTGATCAACCTCGACGCCTGCAGCCTCCAGGCCGACGCCCTGGCTGTTCGGACCCCTGCCGACAGCGACCAGGAGCTGGTCGGCACTGACGTTTCCGTCCTCCAGCTGGACGGTAACCTCGCCGTGACCGCGTCGCACCCCTTTCACCTTTGCCTTCAGGCGGACGTCGATGCCAGCCCTCTGGAAGGCCTGGAGGAGCACGCGTGAGACCTCCTCGTCCTCCAGCGGGACCAGCCTGTCCAGCGCCTCGATCAGCGTGACCGAAGCGCCCATCTGGCGGTAGAAGGTCGCGAACTCTACGCCGACGGCGCCGGCGCCGATGATCGCGATCGACGCGGGCAGCGTCCTGGCGAGGGTGGCGTGGTCGGAGTTGAACACACGCTCGCCATCGAACTCGACGCCGGGCAACGACTTCGGCGACGAACCTGTGGCCACGATGATCGCCTCTGCCTGGATCATCCGGCCATCTACGCGAATGCGGCCCTCCCCCTCCATAACGCCGCAGCCCTGGACGACCTCGATCCGGTTCTTCCGCATGAGACCCTGGACGCCCTTCCAGAGCTGGTTGACGACTCCGTCGCGCCTGGTCGCGATGCGCTCGAAGTCGAATGCAATCTCCGGGACGACGATGCCGAACTCCTGACTTCGGTCATGGAGTTTGTGGTACAGCCCCGACGACTCGAGCAGCGCCTTCGTGGGGATGCAGCCGACGTGAAGGCACGCGCCTCCGAGCTTGGCGACTTCGATGATGGCCGTTCGCTTGCCGAGCTGGGCCGCGCGGATGGCCGCGGTGTACCCGCCGGTACCGCTGCCGAGGACCGCGACCTCAAACTGATCGTCCGGCACGAATCTCAGTGTAGGGACCGCGTGAGGACCAGGATCACCGGCATCAGGCGATGACGACGGCGCGCTTGCTCGGGTCGGGGCCGGTCCACTGCGAGGCTGGCCGGATGATGCGGCCGTCCTTGGCCATGTACTCCAGGACGTGCGCAGTCCAGCCGGCCATCCGGGAGGTGGCGAACACGCACGCGAAGAACTCGGTGGGGAACCCGGCTGCGGCCAGGATGCCCGCCGAGTAGTAGTCGACGTTTGTCGCGTTCGGGCGCTCGGGGTGGCGCGCCACCAGCTCGCGGAGGGCGACCTCCTCTACCTTCACGGCGACCTCGTAGAAGTCCGGGTTCGCCTCTTTGCAGAGGTCCCGCAGGATCCTCGCCCGGGGGTCGTAGGTTCGGTAGACGCGGTGCCCAAACCCCATCAGGCGTTCTTTGTGATCGAGCGCGTTGATGACGAACCGCTCGGCCCTGTCAGGGCCGCCGACCCGCTCCAGCATGTTCATCGCCGCCGTGGCTGCCCCTCCGTGGGCCGGCCCCTTCAGAGCCGCGATGGCCGCCACGACAGCCGACCACAGGTCGGTGCCCGTCGAAGCGACCACGCGCGCGGTGAACGTCGACGCGTTGAGCCCGTGATCCGCGAGCAGGACCAGGTAGGTCTGCAGGTATCGGACCCGGTCTGCGTCGGGCTCGCGGCCGTCCAGCATGTAAAGAAAATTGGCGGCGTGGCCAAGCTCGGGGCGGGGCTCCAGCGGCTGATCGCCTCGCTGGTGCCGATAGAAAGCGGCCACCGCGGTCGGGGTGACGGCGGTGGCCGCGATCGCTCCTTGCAGGTCAGGCTTGGGGCAGTCAGGGCCCGCGCCCTGAGCGGACACCAGTGTGCGCAACGCGTCCATCGGGTCGGCGTCGCGAGGCAGTCCGGACAGCGCCTGACGCGCGGCGTGGTTGAGTGCGCAGGCCGCCCCCAGCCGTTGCTTGAGTTCGGCGAGCTGGACCTGATCGGGCAGCCGGCCGTGCCAGAGGAGGTAGGCGACCTCCTCGAAGGAGCGCTCAGCCACCTCCTGAATCAGGTAGCCGCCGCGATAGATAAGACGTCCGTTCTGACCGTCTACTTCACTGATCTCGGTTTGAGCGGCGACGACACCTTCGAGCCCAGGACTGTAGGGGACGGTCATCGGTACCTAAGTGTACGAAGTCCCGAAGTCCAGGAAGCGCGGCTTGCCGGCGACACTTCTTCAACAGCCTCCTCGAGCTCGTCAAGGCTGATCCGGGCGAGCGTGCTCGTGCGCCTCGACGCCCGGGTCCATGTGGATGTCAACCCGTGCGCTCGGCACCACGTGCCCCACCTCGTGCTCGACCCGCTGTGCCACCGCGTGTGCGTCCGCGAGCGATGCCCTCGCGTCGCAATCCAGGTGCATGACGGCGACCAGCTCTCGACCCACCCACCTTGCCCGGACGTCGTGCACGCCGAGCACCCCGTCCACCCTCACAGCCGCCTCGGTGAGCTCATCGATGATGTGAGGGTCGACCGCGTCCATCATGCGGAGGAAGAGCTGGCGGAGCGTCCCTCCAAGGATGAAGAGGATTGCACCTGTGATCACCAGCCCCGCTATCGGGTCGGCCAGGCGCAGCCCCATCCCGGCCAGACCGATGCCCGCGAACGCACCGGCTGAGACCAGCGCGTCGATCCGCGAGTGAACGCCGTCGGTGGTCAGCGCGGTGGAGCCGATCGAGCGACCGACCCGGATCTTGTACTGAGACACGCCCAGATTGGCCACCAGACCGAGTGCGGCCGCCAGCAGGCTGAGCGGGATGTTGCCGTACGACTCAGGCACGAGCAGCCTGCGGATCGACTCGAATGCAGCCAGCGCCGCCGTGACCACGATCACCACGACGATCAGCAGTGTCGCGACGTCCTCGATTCGGCCAAAGCCGGAGGGGAAGCGGCGAGTTGCCGGCCGCCGGGCCAGGGCGAACGCGAACAGCAGCACAAAGGTGGTGAGGACGTCGCCGGCGTTGTGGAGGCCGTCGGCCAGCACGCCCGCCGACCGGCCCGCGACGGCGGCGCCGAGCTCGACGGCCGAGGCGATCCCGAGTGCGATGGCGCTGATGATCACCGCCCGCACGGCGTCGCGGCTCTGGTAGAGACCGCTGTGCGAATGTTCCCCGCTCACCGAGCCATTGTCCGAGATTTCGAAGCCTGCGCCTTCTAGCGAGTGCCACCCCGGCGCAGTCGCACGGCCGGGCCGGGCTACAAGCGATACTCGACGCGTGGCCAACGAGGAGACGTCGATCGGGCTGCGAGCCCGGCGCGTGGAAGACCCAGACCTGATCACCGGCCGTGGCGTATACGCGTCCGACCCGCGGCTGGAAGGTCTCGCACACCTTGTCCTGCTCCGGTCCCCGTTCGGCCGGGCGAGGATCGACCGCCTGAGCCTGGATGCTGCTCGCGCCAACCCCGGAGTGCTCGCGGCATGGACCGCCAAGGACCTCCCTGAGCTTGCCGCCGGGATGAGAGACCTGGCGCCCCGCCAGCTCACTGCTCGCTCGCGTCCGATCCTCGCCACCGGTGAGACGCGCTACCAGGGCGAGGCCCTAACGGCCGTCGTCGCCGAGAGCCCCTACGCGGCGTCGGACGCGCTTGAGCTGGTTGAAGCGGAGCTGGAACCGCTGCCGGCGGTAGGCACGCTCGGGGACGCACTTGCCCTGCGAGCGGCTCGGGTGCACGCCGACCTGCCATCGAACGTCGCCGGGTCGATCCCGCGCTCCTACGGTGACGTCGAGGCGGCATTCGGCGCCGGCTCGGTGGTCGTTTCGTGCAGGCTGGTCGTGCCGCGTATCTGCGGTGGCTACATGGAGCCCCGTGCGGTCACGGCGTCCTACGAGGATGGGCGCCTGACAATGTGGGTGTCGACGCAGTGGACGTTCGGCGTCCGCGACAAGGTGGCGGACGTGTTGGGAATGGAACGCGATCACGTGCGAGTCATCGCTGCCGACGTCGGCGGCGGATTCGGTCCGAAGGGCGAGCTCTATCCGGAGGAGGCGTTGGTCGCGGCTGCGTCGAGGCGGCTGGGCCGGCCGGTGCGGTGGGTGGCAGGCCGCACCGAAGACACCCAGGCGACCGCCCAGGGTCACGGAGCACTGGTCGAGCTAGAGCTGGCCGCCGCACCCGACGGCGTTCTGCGCGGCCTTCGTGGCAGGATCTTCGTCGACAGCGGTGCCTACACAGCGTCCGGCGCCGGCCTCGGTGACCTTATCATCTCCCACCTGCTCTCGGCCTACCGACTGCCGGCCATGTCGGTGGAGACCGGGGTCGTGTTCACCAACGCGGTTCCGACCGGCTTCGTCCGCGGCGGGGCTCGCCCGATCGGCAACTTCGCCATCGAGCGGCTGATGGACCAGCTCGCCCGGAAGCTGGGCCGCGACCCGGTTGAGGTCCGCCGGCAGAATCTCGTGCCGCCCGAGGCAATGCCCTATGACACTGGGCTCCCCGCGGGCAGGGCCACGATGGTGTACGACGGTGGGGACTACCCCAGGCTTCTCCGCGCCGTCCGGGATGCGCTCGGCGACGTCCACGAAGGACGGCGCGAGGATGGGCGGCTGGTCGGCCGCGCGATCGTGTGCTGCGTGGAATCGAGCGGCTTCGGGGGCAAGGAGCCCGCCCGAGTGCGGCTGGAGAAGGATGGAACGGCCCACCTGTTCGTCGGCTCAACGCCCCAGGGCCAGGGCCACCGGACGAGCGCGGCACAGGTGCTGGCCGAAAGGCTGGGCTGGCCGCTGGACCGGGTTTTCGTCACCGCCGGCGATACCTCGGCTGTCGAGACGGCGACCATGACGGCCGGCAGCCGTACGGCCGTGCAGGTTGGAAATGCGACGGCCATGGCTGCCCGCAGCATCCGCCGCAGGCTGCTCGAGCGGGCGGCCGAGACGCTCGAGGCCGACCCGGCGGACATGCTTCTGGCCGGCGGCGTGATCTCGGTGCGTGGAACGCCGGCCCGGTCCGTTGACGCGCGCGCGGTCCTCCCCGATGAGGGCATCGAGGCGCTCGAGCTGTTCACGCCGCCGGTGCCCCTCGCCTACTCCAGCGGCTGCCACGGTGCAGTGGTCGCCGTCGACACCGACACAGGCTCGATCGCCGTCGAGAGGTACGTCATCGCGCACGACACCGGCCGGGCGATCAACCCGATGCTGGTCGAAGGCCAGATGCAAGGCGGCTTCGCACATGGGCTTGGCTATGCACTGTTCGAGGAGGCCGCGTACTCGCCGGAAGGTGACCTGTTGAGTGCCAGCTTCCTCGACTACACCGTGCCAAGCGCGCCAGAGCTGTCCGTACAGCTGTCGCTGCTTCCGATCGTGACCCCGACCGACGCCAACCCTGAAGGTTTCAAGGGCGCCGGCGAAAGCGGCACCGTCCCGGTGCCCGCGGCGATCGCCGCCGCAGTGGAGCGGGCGCTGAGCCACGTGAGGCCCGACGTGGTTGTCGACCGCCTGCCGCTCAGCCCCGAGCGAGTGCTGAGCCTCGTCGGGGGCCCTCGAAGCAAGAGCTAGATCAGAACGGTCTCACAATCCCGGAGGCCACGCCGATCAGCTCTTCCGGCTCGATCTCGCCGCCTTTCGCTCCGGATCGCACCTTGGCCTCCAGGGCACGCCGCACCGTCTCCGCCACGTCGGCGCCGCTGAACCCGTCGGTCGCATCGAGCAGCGCGGCCCACCGCACGTCGTCGATATCGGAGAACAGGCGCCGGCCGGCTTTTCGCTCGGAGAGCCGCAGATGCACACGGAAGATCGCCTGGCGCCCCTGACGGTCCGGCATGGGCACCTCCACCAGGCGGTCGAAGCGGCCAGGGCGCGTCAGTGCATCATCGACGGCCTCCGGCCGGTTGGTTGCGGCCAGGACGATGACCCCGTCCACCTCATGGAGGCCGTCCATGTTCTCGAGGAACGTGCTGACCATGCGGTGAGTGGCCTCGTGGGAGAGATCGCGGTCGCGAGCCAGGGCGTCGATCTCGTCGAAGAAGATGACGGCTGGCGCCTGGCTGCGCGCGCGGTCGAACGCCTGCTGAACGCGCCGCTCGGCCTCTCCGTACCACTTGGACACAACATCGGTGGCACGGACGTAGAGGAAGCGCGCCCCAGCTTCGTGAGCAAGTGCGCGAGCCAGCATTGTCTTGCCGGTGCCTGGCGGGCCATAGAGGAGCACGCCTCGAGGTGGCCGCGCACCCCACGCCTTGAATGCGTCCGGCTGGCTGATCGCCAGGCAGATCGTCTCCAGCTCGGCCCTGGCAGCGTCCTGTCCGCCGACGTCGGCGAACCTGGTCGGCTCTCCGCCGGGCTCGACGTCCGCCGTCGGGTCGAACATCTCACCCGGCTGGCTCGTGCCGGGCAAGCGCGAGAACAGGCCGGCGGTGCCCTGGCCCAGGCGTCGCAGGGTGCCGACAGCGCCTTCGACGCTCACGGCGGTGGGGCGGAGCGAGAGCTCCACGTCAGGCACCGGCAGCTCCTCGTGGACGTAGACGGCTTCGATGACGGTCGAGACCAGGTCGCAGAATCGGTCGAGGTCGGCGGCGACCTGCTCGCTGTCTGAGGTCGGCCGAGCGGGTGCACGCGGCCCCACGAGCTGCATAAGGACAGGCCAGATTCCGCAGGTCACCGTGATCTGACGCATGATGCCCGGCGCCACCAGGAACTGGGAAGTGCCGGTCTCGTCGAGCACGAAGAACCCACCCCGCCGCAAGATCGTGCTGCGATAGCGGCCGGCCACCTCATCAGGAACGCGCGTAGCGGCGGCCTGTCCGAGACCGAACGGGCTCAGCGCGACGGTGCCGCCTCGCGCTGTCGGCACCAGAATGGCCGCCAGAGCCATTCGAGCGTCCGGCGGCGTGTCGCTGCGGCCGAACACGAGCAGGCGCGAAAGGGGCTCGGGCAGGCCCAGCTGGCCGAGGACGCTGAGTGAGAGGCCCCGGCGCAGCCGGTCGGCCAGCGTCGGGTCCCAGGTCAGGCGAAGCGACATGTCTCTAATCATCTTGGCGTGACTGCGGCCGGCGTGCTCACATGTGGACTCCGGCTCAATCGGTTTCCGCAACGACGTCGCCGACCGCACGTCTGATCGCCTTGACAACGTCCTTGAGGATCCGGCCTGGCACACGCGGTCCGAGAGGTCGCTCCCCCATCAACTGATGGTGCAGGGTGGTTATCTCGTCGCAGAAGACCACGCTGTCGTGTTGGAGCCCACCCATTCCGGCAGACAGCGCCACTCGTGTCGGCCCGAGCCGTCCCGACGTGAACATCGGAACAACCAGGACGTGATCCCGGAGGGCATTCCGAACGTCGGCCGAGACCACCAGAGCCGGCCGCGGCTGATGAGGGTCCTGAGGCCGGCCGGGGGTGCTTACGAACCAGATCTCGCCTCGCCGAGGCCGTCGTGACGGGGGGATCTCAACCCTCGTCGCGCGGGCGGCTCAGCATGTCGGCAACCGCGGCGTCGCGAATCCGCGTCCAGGCGGCATATTCGGCCTCCTCGCCCTCGGAAGTACCCGTGTACTGCTCGAGCATCGCCTCGTCCTGCCGTGCGGCGTACCAGGCAAGCAGGGCCTTGTCGATGACCTTGCTCCTATCGAGGCCTTCGTGGTGCTCGACGTAAGTGTCCACTGCTCTGAGCAAGCCGCGGTCGACGGTAACACTGATCTTGGCCCGCCGTCGATCGATGCTACTAGTCATACGACAAAAGATACTACCGATTGTCCGTAAATGTCGGGAATTATTTGTGCAGGTGCTCGTCAGGGTGGCGAGTGACGGTGGTGTCCACTCTTGACTTCGCCTGGTCAGATGAGGCCCTGGCTCACCGCGAGCGGTCGGTGAACCAGGGCCCGCTCCAGAGGACGCCCGTCAGCCCGCCGTAGCCGCGGCGCCCTCGGTTTCCTGAACCTCGACGATCTCACCCTCGATGTTGATCTGGACGTCGTTGCTCACGACGAACCTGCCGTCGAGCATCATGTCGAACCTCATCCCGAAGTCCTTGCGATTGATCTTGGCCTCGGCGGCGTAGCCGATCCGATGACCCATGTTCGGATCGTTGAATTCCCCATACCTGACGACCTTGAGCGTCACCGGCCTGGTGGTGCCCTTGATGGTCAGGTCGCCGGTCAGGGTGTAGCGGTCGGGGCCGGCTGCCTCGACCGAGGTGCTCTTGAAAGTCATGGTCGGGTACTTGTCGACCTCGAGGAAGTTGGACGACCGGAGGTCGTTGTCTCGCTGCTCGTTGTGCGTGCGGATGCTCGCGGTGTTGATGGTGGCCTCGACGGCAGAGCGTTCGGGCGCCTCGGGGTGAATGTCACCCGACGCGCTGACCTCGGCGAAGTGACCGCGCACGGTCATCATCCCCAGGTGCTTGGCCGAGAACTCAACCTGAGTGTGGAACGGATCGAGTTTCCAGGTGCCCATCGAAATTACCTCCTTGTGTGAATTGGGCCGAGGCTAGAAGCGGTAGGGCCGAATCGCCGTCCGGCTCATCGTTGATCCCCAAACCGATTCGTTACTCCATTTATTTCGGCGGCAATCGAATTTTGCCGGGTGCCGGTACACTGCACCACGTGAGCGAAGGCTTCGTCCCCGGGCTTGCCTACCGGTCCCGCGCTCAGGAGATCTGGGCGCTGATCGTGGAGTCTTTCGGCGAGTGGGAGGCCCGGCTGACCAGGGAGGCCGCTGCGGCCGGCCTGTCGCCGGTGTCGGCCTGGGCTCTCGTCCAGCTGGACCCTGACGATCCGATTTCCCAGAAGGAGCTGGCCGCCCGCCTTCGCTGCAACCCCTCCACCGTCGTGGATCCCACCGATCGCCTCGAAGTGAGCGGTCTCGTGATCCGTCGGCCCAACCCGAGCGACCGCCGGGTGAACGTGCTGGTCGTGACCGAGAAGGGTAAGCAGGTGAGGGCGGAGCTGATCGAGTGGCTATTCGAACCACCCGAAGCCTTCCGGCGCCTGCCGGCCCGCGAGCAGAGCCGCTTTCGGGACGTGATGCGCGCGGCGGTCACCGGAAAGCAGATCTCCCCGGGGCGACGACCGTCTGTCTCACGACGCTAGAGGTGCGGCCGGAAACCCGGCCGAGGCATCTGGGGGCCAGGTGGTCCGAATGCGCTCGGGCCGCCGAGCACCGGAGCACGCGCATCAGCAATGCGTACGCGAGGAGCGCAGAAGGCTCGGGGAAAGGGGCCCCCACGAAGTGGGGATGCAACGGGCGGCATGGGCGCCAGAGGTCCGTTCGGGCTTTTCGGCCGCACCTCTAGGCTAGTCGATCGACGTTTTCGCGAGGCGCTCGTAGACCTTGAGCATCGCGGAGTTGTCCAGCTCGCCGTCGCCATCGGCGATCAGGGCGTTGAAGTGCTGAGCCGCCAGGGCCGTCATCGGCGCAGAGACTGAGAGGCTGCGCGCCATCTGGAGTGCGATGTGCAGGTCCTTGTTGTGCAGCCGGACGAAGAAGCCGGGCGCGAAGGTGTGCTGAATCATCCGCTCGCCATGGACCTCCAGCAGCCTGCTTCCGGCGTAGCCGCCCATCAACGCCTGCCGGATCAGCGCCGGGTCCACACCGGCCTTCGCGCCCATGACGAGCGCCTCGGCGATCCCGGCGAGCGTCGCGGCGATCACGACCTGGTTGCATGCCTTGGTGACCTGGCCTGAGCCGAGGTCCCCGACGCGCACGATGGTCTTGCCCATCGCCTCGAGGAGCGGCAGGCAGGCGTCGAACACCTCCTGCTTGCCGCCGACCATGATCGACAGGGTTCCGGCCTCGGCTCCTGGAGGCCCGCCACTGACGGGGGCGTCCAGAGCCTCGACGCCCCTGTCCGCGGCCGCCGCGCCAAGCCGGCGTGTAACGTCCGGTGAGATCGTGCTCATATCGATCCAGGTCGATCCCGACGACGCTCCGCCCAGCAGCCCGTGCTCGCCTTCAACCACTTCGAGCACGTCCGGGCTGTCCGTCACCATCGTCACCACCGCGTCCGATCGCTGGGCCACCTCCGCCGGGCTGGTGACCTGCCGTGCGCCCTCCGCCACCAGCGCCGCTGCCTTGGCTGCCGTCCGGTTGTAGACGGTCAGCTGATAGCCCGCCCTCAGCACGTTGCGAGCCATCGGGAGGCCCATCAGCCCCAGCCCGATGAAGCCAACCTTCGTCGTTCGCGGCTCAGCAACCATCATCCGAACAACCTCCAGCTCTCATCTTTCGCGCCTCCAGTGTCGCGAGGCAGAAGTTCGTCGAGCAGATTGTGGCAGGCACCCGAGAGGCTGTCGGAGTGGCAGGATACCTACTACTGCCGGGAGGCTGCTGCCGAACACGACGCCTCCGGCATTTGCACTCATGCCCTCCGGCTTGTGATGCCCGCCATCGATGCCGGTCCTGGTGTGCCGGCTCAGCGAAGGGGAGCGTTGGCGGTCTGGGCAACCGGCGAGCCGATACTGGTCTACCGACGCGCTGCAAATGAACCATCTCCAGCCCTCGCCGCAGCGCAACGCCAGAGTAAGGTCCAAGTGCCGGCAGACGGCCCTCTCAGAGATGCTCGAAAGGGCCATTGGGCCACATTTGGTCCACTTTCGCTACGGTTGCCGCCCAATTCTGGCGCTCCGGTCGCCCAGACAACGCCAGTCCGCCGTTCCCAGGTGGCAGGCAGGTCTGCCAAGCCTTCGAGCCCAGCGACCGTTAGGGGTGGCTCAGACCATTCCCAGCTCCCACCGGGCGTCCTCGGTCATTCGCTCAGGCGTCCACGGTGGGTCGTAGACCAGCTCCACCCCAGCTTCTTCGACGCCGGGGATCTGGAGCAGGTGATCACGCACGTCGGTCATCACTTCCCCGGCCATCGGGCAGCCGATGGCTGTCAACGTCATCTTCACGTCGACCCGCCTGGGCTGGATGTTCACCTCATAGACCAGGCCCAGATCGACGATGTTGACCGGGATCTCAGGGTCGTAGCACTCGCGCAGCTCTTCGTAGACCTGCTCTTCAGTCACCAGAACGCCCTGCTCCGCCATTGCTCACAACCCCTTGTCGAGTGGCAGCCCGGCCTCGCGCCAGGCCCTGTGGCCACCGCGGAAGTTGACCACGTCCTTCACGCCCAGTGCCACCGCCATCTCGGAGGCCACCGCCGACCGTTCACCGATCTCACACACGAAGATGGTCCTGTCCTTGAACTCCAGGATGGTCGGGTTGGTCAGGATCCGGCTCAGGACGACGTGCCGGGAGCCCGGGATGTGGCCGCGTTCTCGCTCCCAGCCCTCGCGAACGTCCACCACCTCGTAATCGCCGCAGTCGATCAGCGGCTTGATCTCGTCCAGCTTCAGGTCACGAAAGGACGTCTCTGTCTCGTTCAATCCTCGTCCTCCTCATGGGCCAGGCCATAGGCGCCGACCTTCAACACCTTGAGTGAGAGCAGCGCGCACTTCAAGCGCGCGGGTGAGATCTCGATGCCCAGCTCGCCGAGCACGTCCTCCTTCGAGATCTTGCGGGCATCTTCCACTCTCATTCCCTTCAGGCGCTCCGTCATCAGCGAAGCCGAGGCCTGGGAGATGGCGCAGCCCCGCCCGTGAAAGCGAACGTCCTGGATGACCCCGTCGAGCATGCGGAAGTCCATTCCGACCATGTCGCCGCAGAGCGGGTTGTACTCCTCGTGGGAGATGTCCGCCGCCTCGAGCCGCCCGAAGTTTCGCGGGTTCTTGTAGTGGTCGAGGATGTATTCGCGATAGAACTGGTCGTCGAGAGCCATTACGAAAAGATTCTCTTCGCGTCATGCAACCCCACGAGGAGGCGGTCGATTTCCTCCTTCGTGTTGTAGAGGAAGAACGAGGCGCGGGCTGTTGCCGCCACGTCGAGCCGGTGCATCAGCGGCATCGCGCAGTTGTGGCCGGCGCGAATGCACACATTGTGGCGGTCGACGATGGTCGCGATGTCGTGGGGGTGGATGCCTTCGATGTCGAACGAGAGAACCCCGGCGCGCCGAAGCGCGGGCGGTCCAAACATCCGCAGACCGTCGATCTCGCTGAGGGCCTCAACCGCGTACTCCGTCAGGTCGAGCTCGTGCGCGCGGATGGCGTCGACACCGACGCCCTGCAGGTAGTCGATGGCCGCGCCTAAACCGATCACCTCAGCGATCGCCGGCGTTCCCGCCTCGAACTTCTCGGGCAGCCCCGCGTAATCGGTGTGGTCCAGAAAGACCGCTTTGATCATGTCGCCGCCGCCCAGGAATGGGGGCATGGCCTCAAGCAGCTCGCGGCGCCCGTAGAGGACCCCAACGCCGGTCGGCCCCAGGATCTTGTGGCCGGTGAAACCGTAGAAGTCGCAGCCGACCTCCTGCACGTCCACGCCAACGTGCTGAACGCCCTGGGCACCATCGATCAGGACCACCGCGCCGGCAGCACGAGCCGCCGCCGTCAGCTCGCGGTAGGGCGTGATCGTCCCAAGCGTGTTCGAGACTTGCGCGAACGCGACCAGCTTGGGGCGCTGCTCCAGCAGGTCGTGGAACTGGTCGAGGCGCAGCTCTCCCTGGTCGTCGATGTCGACGTAGGCGAGTCGGGCGCCCTTCTCCTGGGCCAGGATTTGCCAGGGCACGATGTTGGAGTGGTGCTCCATCACCGTCAGGACGATCAGGTCGCCCTCTCCGACGTTCTGACGCCCCCACGTATAGGCGACCAGGTTGATGCTCTCAGTGACGTTGCGCGTGAAGATGACCTCTTTGACCGACCTTGCGTTGATGAATTCGCGGACCTTGCGCCGGGTGGCGTCATAGCGCTCCGTCGCCTGCATCGAGGTCCGGTAGACGGCCCGATGGATGTTGGAGTTGTACTGCGTGAAGTACTCCTCCATCGCCTCTACAACCTGCCTGGGCCGCTGCGAGGTATTGGCAGAGTCGAGATAGGCGACGCCGGTGTCGAAGAAGGGGAAGTCCGCGCGGATTACCCCGACGTCGTACCGGCCGGAGGTGGCGACCTCAGATTTCAACGTAGACATCGTCACCCTCCACGGTGACCGGAAAGGTCCTTGCGGGGATCACGGCGGGCAGGCCGGTTACGGCCCCCGTCAGCAGATTGAAGCGAGAGCCGTGTGCTGGGCACTCGACGTCGAGCCCCCACAGCTCACCTTCGCTCAGGGAGTACTCCTCATGTGTACAGATGTCGCACAGGGCGTAGTAGCTCCCGTCGTCGGCGTGTATCAGACAGATCTCCTCGCCGTCCAGGACGACCTTCCTCATGCTGTCCACCTCGAGGTCGTCGACCTTGCCCACCAGATGCTTCGACATCAGCCGATTCGTGCCTCCAGCTCTTGCTCGACGAGCTCGCGTGCCTGTCGCACCGGGATCCGGTCGAGCACCTGGCCGAAGAAGCCGTGGACGACCATCCGCTCCGCGGTGGCGGCCGGGATCCCGCGGCTCTGCAGGTAGAACAGGTGCGCGGGGTCGACGGGCGCGATGGTCGCGCCGTGGGTACAGCGGACGTCGTTGTTCAGGATCTCGAGCATGGGGATGGAGTGCGCCTTGGCCGTCTTCGAGAGCAGCAGGTTGCGGTTGGCCTGGTAGGCGTCCGAGCGTGAGGCTTTGGGCTCGATCCGGATCAGGCCGGCGTAAACGCTGCGCGCCTGGTCGCTGAGGGCGCCTTTGAACAGCAGGTCACTGGTCGTGTGGCCGACGCGGTGCTGCTGCAAGGTGTGGAAGTCGAAGGACTGCTGCTCGGAGCCGAAGAACAGTGCCTTCAACTCCGCGCTCGCGCCGGGCCCGCTCAGGACCGCCTCGATGCGGTTCTTGGCGAAGCGGCCGCCCAGCCCCACCGCGATAAGGCGCACGGTGGCGTCGCGCTCGGCGCGCACCCGCTGGTCGGCGAACTGCCAGGCGTGGCGGCCCCAGCGCTGCAGCGACAGGTAGCCGACGACGGCGCCCTCGCCGGCGATGACCTCGGCGGAGCCGCTCGTCAGCGCCGGCCGGTCCAGGTCTGGCGAAAGGAATTCGTCCAGGTAGTTGAAGCTGCTGCCCCGGGCGGCGACGATAAGCGTGTGAGGCAGGACCGCCGCGCCGCCACCTGACGACCAGAACTGCGAGACAAGCGGCTTGTCCACGGTCACGCCGTCGGGCACGTAGAGGAAGGTGCCGCCGCTGAACAGCGCAGCGTGGAGCGCCGAGAACTTGTCGCGG
>Ga0126384_10000849_pt1 | contig 17626 bp, 18 predicted proteins | sample PanSoiMetPlot_36_FD_92543 | JGI IMG/M metagenome (GOLD analysis project Ga0126384, IMG submission 92543) | Tropical forest soil microbial communities from Panama - MetaG Plot_36 | ecosystem: Environmental > Terrestrial > Soil > Tropical forest > Bulk soil | place: Panama | collected 2016-02-17 | reverse complement strand
CAAGCAGCGGTACGGCCTCGCTGATCAGTACGCCGACGAATACTGAACGCCGTACGCCTACAAGGGCCGCGAAGCCGCACACGGCAGCGGCCACGCGCACGTACAAAGGAATGGTAGCTAGGGCCCCACCCGGAAAGAGAATCAGCTTGGCGATGACACCAACGAGTATCGCCGTCGCCATCGCCCGTGACCAAACTACGATTTCCGAATCTTCGCTGAGACCGCGCGCCAGCAGTAGCCCCAGCGTGCGCCAGATTTCATTCGGCAGAAACCCGACTAGGATGAGCGCTAGATAGGGCGACAGTTCAGTGGCGGTTATGCGGTCGCCTCACAAAAGCGAAATAGCGCATAGGCAACCGAACCACCGACGACTCCCGTCCACATAAGATCAAGATCGACGTCCAAGCTAGCAAGGATTGGACCAAGTATGAGTCCCAACAAAAGCGCAACGCGATCGCCCAGCATGTGGGCATTGCGCTCAGCGCTAGCCACCAGGCGCTCAAGCCGAAGTCATGGGCGAGCGCAACCGATGCCCGTATAGGTGCCCATAATCACGAGGAAGAACACCGAAGCGAGTGCCGATCTCACGCCGCCGAAAAAGGCAGCTGTCGAGGAATGATAAGTCGACGGTGCTGCCATGAGATGCCGCACACCTGTCTCATAGCTGCGGCACCTTCGCAACCGTCAGCGACGGCATGCGCCGTCCTGCAAATGCGAAAGGCCAGGCGCGCGGCCCGGCCTTAGCGATTTTCACAAGAGCGCAAATTAGACTTTCGCCAGCGGCACTTTCGGCACGGAGCCACGCTTCGGCCTGGGCCGAGGCGAAGCGCGTCGTTTTGGCTTCGGTCGCACCGCCGGCAACTTCTCCGGCTTTGGCGTGACGGGGCCGTCAAGGAACTGGAAGCCAAGCTTGTCGCGCCCCTCCTCGTCCTTGTCGACGATGACCCGCACGTGCCCGCCTCCCTTCAAGTGCCCAAACAGCACTTCATCGGCGAGCGGCTTCTTGATGTGCTCCTGAATCACACGCGCCATTGGCCGGGCGCCCATCAATTCATCGTACCCATTGGCGATCAGCCAACGACTTGCCTCGTCTGAAAGTTCGATGGTGACGTTTCGGTCGCCCAGTTGCGCCTCGAGCTGAAGCACGAACTTCTCTACGACCTTCGCAATGACTTCCTGCGAAAGATGCGCGAAGGTAATGGTAGCGTCGAGCCGGTTGCGGAACTCCGGCGCGAACATCTTGTTGATTGCTTCAAGATCGTCACCTTCCCGCTTGTTGCGGGTAAAACCATAAGCTTGCCTAGCAAGATCGGATGCTCCTGCATTCGTTGTCATAATAAGGATGACATTGCGGAAATCGACTTGCTTGCCATTGTGGTCGGTGAGCTTGCCATGATCCATGACTTGCAGCAGCACGTTAAACAGATCCGGATGCGCTTTCTCGATTTCGTCGAGAAGCAGCACGCAATGTGGATGCTGGTCGACGCCATCAGTCAGCAACCCGCCTTGATCGAATCCAACATACCCGGGAGGAGCACCGATCAGGCGCGATACCGTGTGGCGTTCCATGTATTCCGACATGTCAAAACGGATGAGCTCGACTCCCAGAGAAGCCGCAAGTTGCTTCGCCACTTCGGTCTTGCCGACGCCGGTCGGTCCGGAAAAGAGGTAGCAGCCGATGGGTTTTTCGGGCTCGCGCAAACCTGCGCGCGCGAGCTTTATTGATGCGGACAGGGACTCAATCGCCTTGTCTTGGCCATAGACGACCGTCTTCAAGGTTTGCTCCAGATGCTGGAGCACCTCCGCATCATTTTTGGATACTGTCTTCGGCGGGATTCGCGCCATGGTCGAGATCGTCGTCTCGATTTCTTTAAGCCCGATTGTCTTCTTGCGTCGACTCTCCGGGAGCAGCATTTGCGCCGCACCAGATTCGTCTATAACGTCGATTGCCTTGTCTGGCAGCTTGCGATCATGGATGTAGCGTGACGACAGCTCGACTGCGGCTTTGATGGCTTCATTCGTGTATTTGAGTTTGTGATAGTTCTCGAAATAAGGCTTGAGCCCTTTCAGGATCTCGATCGCATCGGTGACTGACGGCTCGTTGACGTCGATCTTCTGAAACCGCCGAACCAGTGCGCGGTCTTTTTCGAAGTATTGCCGGTATTCCTTGTAAGTGGTGGAGCCGATGCAGCGGATCGTGCCCGACGCAAGTGCGGGCTTAAGCAGATTCGAAGCATCCATTGCGCCGCCGGAGGTGGCTCCAGCGCCGATTACAGTATGAATTTCGTCAATGAACATGATTGCGCTGGGATAGGCTTCGATCTCTTTGATCACTTGCTTGAGACGCTCTTCGAAATCGCCGCGATAGCGTGTGCCGGCGAGCAGCGTTCCCATATCGAGTGCGAATACCGTTGCGCCCTTCAGCACGTCGGGTACTTCGCCGTGAACGATCCGGCGGGCCAAGCCTTCGGCTATCGCAGTCTTGCCCACGCCGGCGTCGCCAACAAACAACGGGTTGTTCTTCTGTCTTCGGCAAAGCACCTGAATGGTACGGTTGATCTCAGAATCCCGGCCGATCAACGGATCGATTTTGCCGTCTTTGGCCTTCTTGTTTAGATTGATGCAATACGCTTCGAGCGCGTCGCCCTTTTTCTTTGGCTCATCCCCGCTCTTCGTGTCAGCTTCTTCTTCGACACCCCGCACCGGACGGGATTCCGACAGACCCGGCCGTTTCGCAATACCGTGACTGATGTAGTTGACTGCGTCGTAACGTGTCATGTCCTGCTCTTGCAGGAAATAGGCTGCATGACTTTCACGCTCCGCGAAGATCGCCACCAGCACATTGGCGCCCGTCACTTCTTCGCGTCCGGAGGATTGCACATGGATGACCGCGCGTTGAATCACACGCTGGAACCCGGCCGTCGGCTTGGAGTCTTCCGCACCATCGGTGATCAAGTTCTCGAGTTCTGATTCAAGATACGCAGTGAGACTGCGACGGAGCTTATCGAGATCGACATTGCACGCGCGCATAACAGCAGCAGCATCCTGATCGTCGATCAGGGCCAGTAATAGGTGCTCAAGCGTTGCATACTCGTGGTGCCGCTCATTTGCGATTGCAAGCGCACGGTGAAGTGATTGTTCGAGATTGCGGGAGAACGTCGGCATCAAATTTTCCAGTTCATTTTCATTTCTGTCACAAGCTCATGGCTCACTTCTTCTCCATCACACATTGTAAAGGATGCTGATGTTTTCGCGCAAAGTCCATCACCTGCGTCACCTTGGTTTCAGCTACCTCGTAAGTATAGATCCCGCATTCGCCTATTCCGTGATGATGAACATGCAACATAATTCTTGTGGCGGCTTCATGATCTTTGCCGAAGAACCGCTCTAGTACGTGCACAACGAACTCCATAGGTGTGTAATCGTCGTTGAGAATGAGGACACGGTACATGTTTGGCCGCTTGGTTTGCGGCTTAGTTTTGGTGATGACCCCGGTGCCCGGCCCGCCTTGCTCGTTGCGCCGTTTGCGATCGTCATCCGCCATCCAGGGCGCAGCGCCGCGCGGCGAGATCGTGCGGGTTGAAGCATTTTTTCTGGTTGGGAGCGTCATGGTAAGGCCGCGGCAAGTAGGATTCCTCGAGGGTTGCACCATAGCCGCGCTTCCACGTGGCCAAGCACCATCATAAAGACCCGGGCACAGCTATTCCAACTCGGCAACCCGCTTGAGGCTGCCCCGTTCCGGGACAAGAGGCAAATCTTCCGCGATTTTGCGCGCTAAAAACCAGGTAACTATTGCTTAAGCGATCGCAACCCTTTTGCGAGCAAGTTGAGGCAACCTTCTCCCGAATTAAGAGCCTCCCTTTCACGGTTTTTCAACGGGGTACCCCCATATGGGGAGGAACTCAGCTCACAAACGTTGGGTAAAGCCGCATGTTAGCCCGATTCTCACCAACATCCGGGGCGATACCCCACTCATGGCGGTCACTGCCGTGCCGGTACTGCAGTCGGCATGGCCGTCGATTACACGCGAATAAACGCGGCCTACACTGTGTTCTAGGTTGCCTTTGGCACGACCCTGCTGAGGTGTCGAAGAAAGCGGCCACCGAGACGGACGCCGAGCGGCAAACCGAAGTCACCAACCCTCTCAATTTCATTGTTGAGCCGCCCGGAAATTACGGACGTCAACCGCCCATCAGCACCGACAAATTCTACTTGCTGACATCAGCGTATCAAATGACCGCAACGTTCCATACGATCGGCACTGATCTGACCAAGCTGTCCGCCCGGTAAGGCATCGGCGCTCATAGCACTAGGCAAAGAGAAAAGCCCGGCTTAATTAAGCCGGGCTTTTCTTCCAGCACACTCTAGCAACTCAACAAACCATGCAACGTACCCGACGCGACGTGACTTACTTGGACTTCGCAATCAGCGTTTCGAAGGGCTTGTAGGTCTCTTTAGCAAGATCGGCATAAAGCTCGCCGATCCTGGAGGCCTTGGCCACAAAACCCTCATAGGCAGTCTTGGCGTACTCAGTCTGCACCTCGATCGCCTTGTCGAAGGACTTGACGCCAAGCAACTTCTCGATCGCAGCGGTGCCGTCCTCGAATGCCTTCTTCGAATAGTCCGCAACTTCGACCGCGATCGCCTGGGTGCCTTTGGACAGCGCGCCCATAGTCTTCAATGTAAGATCGACGTTGTCTTTGCCGACCTGCTGGAAGTCTTCAAAATTCTTGACCATGTCATCCCTTTCCCGGCCCGCTATTGCGGTACCTCTGTTGGCTTTCAAAACCCGGCCCGGCCGGGACTGCAACACCACTTATACTGCACTGCACAATAAGTCAAGCGAAATTATTGCGGTGCGAAAAACTATTAGAATTCAGGGGATTGCCTTAATAATTTGTATACCGGGCTCTTCTACGGTCATAAATTATGGCGCTGCCGAACGCTACAAAATGGCCACGATGACGGCATAGGGACGGTTGCCGCAATACGGTGGGGAGAGCGAATGTTGCGTGGGGGGTCTTTTGGTCATTGCGGATTGCGCTGGGGCGCCCTTGGCCTGACGGCCATCATTGCGGTCACTGCCCTAAGCAACGCTGCCGACGCTCGCCGGGGTCTCCGGCATCGGTCGCAGGCCGCCGAAACCTACGAGCCAGCCTATTCTTCCATTGTGGTGGACGCCAATTCAGGCGCTGTGATGCAGGCTACCAACGCCGACAGCCCGCGCCATCCGGCTTCGCTCACCAAGATTATGACCCTTTACCTGCTGTTTGAGCGGCTGGAGCAAGGAAAGGTCAAGCTCACCACCGATTTACCGGTATCGGCTCGTGCTTCCGTTCAAGCTCCATCAAAGCTAGGGCTCAAGCCCGGCGAATCGGTGCGCGTGGAAACGGCAATACGCGCCATTGTGACGAAGTCCGCCAATGACGTGGCAGTCATCGTCGCTGAAGCACTGGGCGGCGATGAGCCTAATTTTGCCAGACTGATGACCGCAAAGGCGCGCGCTCTCGGTATGACACAAACTGTGTACCGCAATGCCTCCGGCCTGCCTGACGAGCAGCAAATCACCACCGCACGAGACCAGGCCATTCTTGGCCGCGCCATCCAGGATCGATTTCCTAATTACTACCGCTATTTCGCGACGCGGACTTTCGATTTCCGTGGTAAATCGATCCGAAACCATAATCATTTGCTCGGCGCCATCGATGGCGTCGATGGCATCAAGACCGGCTACATTCGCGCTTCTGGATTCAATATCGTCGCGTCAGTCCGACGCGCTAATCACCATCTCGTAGCGGTTGTGTTCGGCGGCCGCTCAGCCGATGCACGGGATGCACGGGTCCGAAGCCTGATCGACAACAACATCAATATTGCCGCCGTCAAACGGACTGCGCCGCTCATCGTTGAAGGATGGGAAACCGCGCAAGCGCCAAAGGATGGCAAGGATAGCACGGATAACGATCGCACGAACTCGGCGCCGGTTCGTGTTGCTTCAGCCGCACTGTTGGCGATCGAAGCGCCGGCGGCTGGTTCCACGGATCAAATCAAACCGAACGCGGTAAAAACTGTCGTCGTCCATCCAGGCAGTACGGCCTCGTTGTCGCCAGTGCCGACGGATAACCGCCAACTGACGCCGGCACCCGCGGTTGCCAATGCGGCAAGCATCACGACTATTTCCACGGTCAGAAGCGATCTGCCTACAACTTTGGCTGCCGCGCCAACCGTTACGCCCTCACCTGCGTCCGCTGCATCTGTTTCGCCGTCCGCGCCCAAGCCTGAAACCGCTCCCGTCAAAGTCGCAACGACCGCAAATAATCCGCCGACGGCTCCGGCGAATGTGGAGCCTGCTGCCAAACCGCGCGGTGGCTGGCTCATTCAGGTCGGTGCCCTGCCGGATGAAAAGGAGGCCAGACAGCGCCTTGAAGCAGCGCAAAGCAAGGCCAAGGAAATGCTCGGCAAGGCCGACCCATTCACAGAACGTCTTGAAAAGGGGGACAAGGTCCTATTCCGTGCGCGTTTTGCGGGTTTGGAGAAAGGTCAGGCAGAAGCCGCGTGCAAACACCTCAAGCGCAGCGACATTCCGTGCATGCTGCTGAAAAACTGAAAAACGATAGATACTGGGGATGCGCCACTAGCCAGGAGCCGCTGATGGTCGAGTTTGTGGAGTACTTCAGCGATGTCGGCGAAGAAGGATTTCCTTGGCTTCATTGATGCGAGCCGCGAGATACGTCGAGCCCCCTTGGTCGGGATGCAGTTTTTTCATCAGCGTGCGGTGCGCGCGGCTGATGTCATCGGCACTCGCGCTGGCCTCCAGGCCAAGGATCTGATAGGCCTCTTGTTCCGACATTTTTCCGCTACTCGAAGCGTGCCGCCCCGATGCCGTGTCCGTCTGCGCGTACTCACTCCAGGTGGGATCCCGGCGGTCAAGATAAGCTATAAGTAGCGCGCGACTTTCCTCATCGATCTCCGTGAGCATCGAGGATAGCGTTTTGACGTCGAGGCGTTCGAGGTCTGCGCCCTGATGGCAACCGGCGAGCACACGACCGCGCATTGCGCCGGTATCGTGGTCGAGCTCCATTTCGAAATAGGCAGATCGCACACGTGACGTTTGCCCTCCGCTCTTTTGTGTGCGTGCGGTGAAACCGGCCGGGCCAAATGGCACCCATCCGAGCAGACCGAGTCCAAATACGCCAAGCGGAATGGCGATGCCTATCTCGCCGCGCAGTCCGAGAAAGACCGCAAGGCCGAGCGAGACCAGCCCTCCACCGACCTTGGTCACGCGCGCCGCAACTTTCGGATCGACTTTGGAAATAACGTTGAGCGCCCATAAAATGAGCACCAGAACGACCACGCCAAAAATGAGCGTTGGCATAGCTATTTCATCTGTGAAAGCAATTTTTGAGCGCCGGACGACTGCTTCTTCGACAACTCGACAAGCGCCTTCATGCCGCCCGCAGCAAATGCGGAGACTGCCCGCAATAGCTCGCCGAGCTGATGCGCCGAGCCCGCATCGAACCGGCAGTGAGCGCCGTGTGATAGCCGCGCGATTTCCCGGTACGCGTTCTCCGCCACTGCGTCATCGCCTTCCTGAAACATGAAGACCGGAACACCCAGGAGACCCAATTCGCCGGCAGCCTGGCACAAATTGTCGATCGGCTCTTCCATGGCATCACCAACGAAGACCAGAGCCTGCACCTTCCGCCGCGCATGCTCCTGGCGCGCATGACTCAGGACCTTGCCGATTTGAGTTTGGCCCCCGCGGCAATCGATACGCGACATCAGCTCTGCCAGCTTTTCACCGGCCGCAACCCAGCCGGAAGCTCGGCATTCGCCGAGGCCGCGAAAGTAGACGAGCTGGATATCGAGCCCGCCAATGCTCGCTGCTTCGCGAAACATGTCTGCCTGTAGCGTGCAGGCTGCATCCCAGGTCGGCTGCCGGCTCATCGTGGCGTCGAGTGCGAAGATCAACCGGCCGCGCTTACCTTGCGCGGTCGAAGGGCCAAGCGCGCGCAGTTGCTCAACAAAGGCTTTTATTTCCGGTTTGGACGAGACCGGCGCTGGACTTCGTTGCGAGTCCTTGCTCATAGGAAAATTCTACACCGAAACCGCAAAACCTGTCGCGATCTCCTATGCCCCATCGACAGATGGCGACATCGGCGCTCAGATGCAAGGCCGGCGAGATCCTATGTAATTCCTAAGTAATGATGTCGTGAACCTGTAGCGGCTGGTCCATGACTGAGTACCACTCTGCTCGGGCGGCGGCACGTCGCTTGCCATTCTCGCAAAGCGGCAGGTGGAGTGCGTTAAGCAGAGCAATGACCTCCTCTCGCGCTGTCAAATGCGACAGATTCGGGCGCGTCCCGAGAGTCTCTTCGTCAAGATCGTCGAGCGCCGTAAGACCACGCGGGAAGAACTCGCGATAGACGACACGTTCGGCAAACCCTTCTACGCTGCGGAATCCCATGCGTTTTGACAATTCATTGATGCCGTCACCCACCATCCTCTTGTTACGTGACGTGAGTGTAGAAAGACGGTTGCGCACTACGATCCAATCGGCGAGCCGCCCATCGACCAGCCGCCTTTGCCGCCGCGCCTCACGGACCATTTCGGCATAGTGGCTCTCGCCCGTGATGCTGAAATCGGTTGGGTCGAGAGTAGCGAGTACATCGAAATCGAGAAAACTGTCATTGAGCGGCGTCACCAGCGTGTCCGCCATCGAATGAGCTAGACGCATCAGGTACGTATCGGCGCCTGGCGTATCAATAACCATCACGTCGTGGCTGTGTTCGATCGCGCTGATTACCGTCGAAAAATTGGCGAACTCCTGCGATTCGTTTGCTACCAGCGAATTGCCTTCGGCCCGCGCAATACAATAGTGCGTCGGCAACTCGAGCGTAATACGCGCGCGCTCGGCCCAGGCTCGGCGGTTGTCGATGTAGTGGGTAAAGCTCTGCTGACGAGCGTCGAGATCGATGGTCGCAACGCGTTGTCCAGCTTTCAACAGTGCGACGGCGACGTGTAATGCCGTGGTTGATTTTCCCGAACCACCCTTCTCGTTGCCGAGGACGACGACATGCGCTGATTGAGCTCTTTGTTGAATTCGCTGGATTAACATGACCGGCCCTCCAGGCCGTCAATTCTCAAAATATTAGCGCACTTTAGTCAAGCTAAACCCGCTCGTCGTAAATTTGCTTCACCACATTCATCCTCACCCCGCCTTGCACGGCATAATCGGGTTTTGCGACAATTCGTGACAAGGTTTAATTATGGCAAATCGTCTGAACGTTGTACGCACGGTTACTGCGCTTCGCCGCGTTTTGGAGCCCTACCGTAAGCCACGCGAGCATATCGCGTTGGTACCCACCATGGGCGCGTTGCACCGTGGCCACATGGCATTGGTGCAAGAAGCGCGACGACGGGCGAAACACGTTGTCGTATCAATTTTCGTAAATCCTACTCAATTTGCGCCGCATGAGGATTTCGCCAGTTATCCGCGGAGCTTTGCCGCTGACATCAAAGTTTTGCGTGAAGCCGAGGTCGACCTTGTGTGGGCGCCGTCCGTCGAAGCTATGTACCCGGACGGCTTTGTGACGCGCCTTGCTCCGGAAGGCCCCGCTAAAGCCAGTCTCGAAGATGAGTTTCGCCCGCACTTTTTTGGCGCTGTTGCAACGGTGGTGGCCAAACTGTTCACCCAAGTTTCGCCCGATTTGGCGTTTTTCGGCCAAAAGGACTACCAGCAGCTGCGCGTCGTCACGCAAATGGCCAAGGATCTGGATCTTCCGGTGAAGGTGATCGGAGTTCCGACGGTGCGCGAGCCGGACGGATTGGCGCTCTCCTCACGAAATGCATACCTCTCTACCGCCGAGCGCACGGTGGCCCCAATGCTTTATCGTGTGTTGAGGGGATGTGCGGCTCGCATAAAAAGCGGAGAAAAGGTCGACCATGTCCTAAAAGTCGGTCGAATCGAGATTGATGTAGCTGGATTCGCGCTTGATTATCTTGAGGCGCGCCATGCGCTCACGCTTGCACCGCTTGCCTCGCCCAAGGATCGCCCCATCCGGTTGCTGGTTGCCGCTAGGCTCGGCAAAACAAGGCTGATTGACAATGTTGCGGTCTAAAGTAGCCCTAACTCCCGCAATTCGCGACGCATGGCTTCCGGCATCCTTGCGGCGCCGGGAGCCGCGCAAGACAGATCGCGCGGTGCCTCTTTCACCTCAAGATACCGCCATCCCTGAAATGCCGCGCGCGGGCGTGGCTCAACGAGCACTACCTTTCCGTCGAGGACAACGCGGCAACGGCCGATGCCGTCCTTATCGGTGAACGGACGAACGTCGACAATGCGTTCCCGGCAGCTGATCTGGCCGCGAATCACCCAATAAAGTGACCCGCCGCTTGTCAATTCGGCGGCCCGCTTTGGCACCATGCGGGTCGTGTGAATGTGCTCGGGTTTCTCTCCTCGCCGCCTTTTGTCTTTCAATTTCCGCCTAATCCAATCCTCAAGGTCGGAAACTGAATCACAGCCAACGCATAGTTTGACAAGATGAAGCGGCATCGCGGACCCGGTCATTTTCTCGATTGTTGCGCCGGCTCAATGCGCATGATTTTTGCCCCTTCACCAATCTGCGCACCCTGAATGACGGCAATATCCGCGATGACGCCATCAACCGGCGCCACAAGGGTATGCTCCATCTTCATCGCCTCGATGATGGCAACACGTTGGCCGCGGGTGACCCGCGCGCCCGGCTGCACATAAATTTTGAGTACCTTGCCATGCATCGGCGCCCGCACAACTTCACTTCTGCCTTGATCCCCAACCTCGTTGAGGGTCAGGTCACGCAATGTCACTTTGGTCTGGCGCCCACGGCGCAAGACATAGACGGCGTCCCGATCGGTTATGACAAGCCCATCCGACGCAGCTGCGATGCCATCAATGAACACTATTTGACCCTGCGCGCCATAATTCACTTCCGCCACCACGGCCTCATTTTCGACGAGAACCGGCAACTCCAGCCTTCGACGGCCCGTCAACTGAAAGGCATCGGTTTCATCCCAGGGTGAGGCCGGTTGGTCCGGTTCGTTCTCGCGTGCTGCCACCGCGTTAAATTGTTGCTGATTCAGCAATCTTTGCACTCCAAGCGCGGCCGCAGCTCGATCAATCCCTTGTGGCAGCGCGCCAAGTTCCGCGAGATTCCGATCAATAAAGCCGGTATCGAAATTGCCCTTACGAAATTCCGGGGCGCGGCAAAGCGCTGCCAGAAAGCGGGCATTGTTGCGAGGGCCGACTACGATCGTTTGGTCGAGTGCACCGGCCAGTCCATCAAGCGCCTCTTCACGCGTTTTTCCGTGCGCGATTAACTTGGCGATCATCGGGTCGTAGAACGCCGTTATTTCGCTGCCCGTCTCGACGCCGCTATCGATGCGTAGGTTGTCAGCTTTCGGGAACCGCAGCGAGATCAGGCGACCGGTGGACGGCAGAAAGCCTCGTTCTGGGTCTTCCGCATACAGCCGCGCTTCCACCGCGTGGCCCGCTAGCTTCACCTGATGCTGCGCCAGCGGCAACTTTTCGCCGGCGGCAATTCGGAACTGCCACTCCACCAAATCGAGTCTTGTGACCGCCTCGGTAACAGGGTGCTCGACCTGCAATCGGGTATTCATCTCCATGAACCAGAACCCGCCTGGCTTGAGGCCGTTCACTCCGTCGGCGATAAATTCAACCGTACCGGCGCCCACATAGCCGGCGGCTTTCGCTGCGGCCAAAGCCGCCGTTCCCATGGCAGCGCGTAGCCCAGCGCTCATGCCGGGGGCCGGCGCTTCTTCGATCACTTTCTGATGGCGCCGCTGCAATGAGCAATCGCGCTCGTTAAGGTGAATGGCATTACCGTGTCGGTCCGCGAAGATCTGCAACTCGATGTGTCTCGGACTTGCCACATATTTTTCAATCAGGACGCGGACATCGCCGAAGGCAGCCCTGGCTTCGCGCTGAGCACCTTCCAGCGCGGCTTCGAAATCGGCATGACGATCAACGCGGCGCATGCCCTTACCACCGCCGCCAGCCACAGCTTTTATCAGAACCGGATAGCCAATCTCGTAGGCCTTCTGCTTAAGGAATTTTGGCTCCTGCCGGTCGCCGTGATACCCAAGGACAACGGGTACATTGGCCTTCTCCATGAGCATCTTGGCTCGATCTTTCAGGCCCATCATACGGATCGCCTGGGCTGGCGGACCGACAAAGGCGATGCCTGCATCAAGACAGGCTTGGGCGAAATCTGCATTTTCCGACAGAAAGCCATAACCGGGATGAATGCACTCCGCGCGTGCGGCCTTGGCTGTTGTGATCAGTCTGTCGATTGAAAGATAGCTTTGCGTTGCCGGTGAGGCGCCAATGGCGTGCGCCTCATCGCACGCCCGGACATGCAGGGCGCAAGCGTCAGCCTCCGAATAAACGGCGATGGTGCGCATGCCGAGGTGCTTCGCGCTGCGAGCAACGCGACAGGCAATTTCGCCGCGATTGGCGATTAGGACTGATTTGAACATGCGCGGCCCGCGTGCGTCAGCCCGATATTAGCGCGCTGTCGGGGACGCCGCTTGGGCCGGTAGGCGTTTTGGCGGCACCGGAAGATTTGCGGCGGGTTTTTCGGCGCTGCCCTGGGGACTGACCGTGCCGGCAAGTTCTTTAGGCGGAGGCGGCTCGGCATTCATAATGCTTACCGGCGGGATCGAAGCGGCGGAGGGAAAATCGTAGCGGCTTTCGACCGGATGAGGCGCTGCCGGCTCGCCAGCACTGCTGATCGACGGCGGGATGGAAGCCTGCGGTTGCTTATCGGCTGCCGGCTCGGACTTGCTCCAGGCGGATGCATAGCGCGCAACGTAAGTGTCGAACGCCTGCACCTTCAAATTGGCCTTCAACGTGCCCGTATCTTGGAACATGGCGAAAGCCGCGCAGCGCTCCGAAGTGCAACCATCGCGCACCGCAAGAACGTGAGCAGCGATTCCATAGCGATCCAGTTCGATGGCACGGCGTCCGGTGGCGAATGCGGCAAGGAAATCATGGTCGCCGCGTGCAATCGCAAAAGCTTCTGAAAGCAGTGACAACCGGGCGTTAACGTAGGCGACGGCCCTTGCGGTGCTCTGCGCGTCCGCGAACACGGATTGCTCGCAAGCATTTTCGACCTGCTCACCGGCCACGCCGTCGAGGCACGCCAAAGGCGCTGAGGCAAGCGCGTTCATACTGAGCTGAGAATCGCGCTGAAGGAGAGCACGCTGTTCGGCTGTTCGTTCGTTCAAGGTCACGCGGTCGAGAATTCCAATTGCCGCAAGGGCGACGATCACGATCACAGAGAGTGGAAGTAACAGGCGTGAAACGCTGCCATGAGCAGCGTGCCGTACTGCCACTACCACCATCACAAGAAACAACGCCGCCACCGCCCCGGCGACGGGAGCCGGTAGCACGAGCGGCGTTGAAACCAGCCCATTCATGAACGCGCTGTCGCTGATCGCAATAAGTTTGCCGTTACTGAATCTTTGCTCCTGAGACTCTTACCACATTTGCCCATTTTTCGATGTCCTTGAGCAGGTAAGCTTCGAACTCCTCCGGAGTTTTTACCAGAGGAATCGCTCCCTGCTTGAACCAAGCCTCCTTGACTTCAGGCTTGTTGATGACCTTGTTGATGTTGGTGTTCAGGAAGCTGATGATTTCCTTTGGCGTACCTTTCGGCGCCATGACGCCAATCCAGATCGTCGCCTCATAGCCAGAAACTGTCTCAGCTACTGTGGGCAAATCGGGAGTAAGGGCCGAACGCTTTAGGCCGGTCGTGCCAAGCGCACGCACTTGCCCCGCCTTTGCCAGTTCCGACATGGTGGTAACAGCGTCGAACATCATCTGGACAGTGCCAGAGATCACACTATTGCGCGCATCGCCAGAGGCCTTGTGCGGTACATGAACAATGTCCGTCTCACTCATGGCTTTGTAGAGCTCGCCAGCCATGTGATAAGGCGTGCCCGGGCCGGAAGAAGCGTAGTTTAGTTTACCGGGGTCCTTCTTTGCCAAGTCGATAAATTCCTTGACGGTCTTGGCAGGTACCGATGGGTGAACGACCATCAACAGATCGGAATAATTAATCGTCGCTACCGGAACGAAATCGCGCATCAACTGGAACGGCTTGTTTGGCAGCAACGATTCGTTGGTCGTATGTGCATTTGACATTACCAGTAGTGTGTAGCCATCTGGCGCGGACTTAGCGACGGCATCGGTACCGATGATTGATCCTGCGCCAGGACGATCTTCGACAATGAATGACTGGTTGGTTTCTTCCGAAAGGTGTTGAGCCAGCACTCTGGCATAGACGTCGGCGGGCCCACCTGCTCCAAACGGGACAATGAATTTGACAGGGCGGTTGGGATAGTTCTGCGCGACTACCGGCCATGTCAGCAAAATCGCAAAAATGACTGCAGCCAGACGCAAAAATGCGCGCATAAGTCCTCCCCATTGAAATCGATTATTCAAACTAGCTACAATGTCGCACTTCTTTCTTTATTTTATGTCCCGCCCGCCGATTTGAAGCTCGGCGCAAGGTCGCTCGCCGCTGCGAAGGCACCCTTGGCTTCTACCGAGGTGAGCGCCACGGTGGTGCGCAGTCCGGTGACGCCTCTGCCACTGCCTGCTGCCAATAGCACCGCCGCCATTTGCACGTCATTCGGAACTTCGGCGATCGTCAGAAAATCGTATTCACCGAAAGTGAGATAATAACCCAATAGTCGGCCCCCCACTTTTGACAACAGGCGCGCGACAGCCTCGGCGCGGTCCTCCGGCTTGACGATCATGCCATTGATCGCCTCGCGGGTATAACGCCCCTGAGTGATGTAAATCGGCATGCCCGGCCTCCTGCCGCATCGCAATTACGATGTGCAGGCCATCATAGGCAAAGCCCGCGGCAAAATCGCGACAGTACACCGCCACGGTCAGGCGCGATCGAGCTGACTCTCCTTAGCGACGCGTTCGAAGGCCTCGCCGGAACTCTTGATCCGGTATTGATAGTCATCACCTTCCGAAGGCAACAGTTTGACGACAATGTAGCTTCCGGTCGCTGCAGCACGGCCAAAGGTCGGCGAGGTGTAATAAACTGTCTCGCCCACCTGGTATTTGTGCGACCGCACTGGAATTTCGGCCGTCGCCACCGGCTGCATCGGCGGACTCGGCGTGCGGGTCATTTTGGTAACACTCGTCGGATCGATGCCCGTTCTGGCCGGTCGCGTCGCTTTGCCAACCGGTCGACCCGACTTCAAAACCTTTTTCGCCGCGGCGCGGACGGTTTTCGCGCCTTTTTTTGCGATTCGCCTTGTTGCCTTGGCGGACCGCCGTGCGGCTTTTGCTGAATGTTTGCTCATACATCGAAATATAGCAGCAAATGTTACTTGCGGGCAAAGTTTTTTTGGCAGGAACACCTTTATTTTCAATAAGTTAGCACGCGGCCGCTGACTGGACAAGGTGGACGTCGCGCGCTCGAAAACCTTGTGGTTTGCTGTCACAATTGGGCGTTAAACGTTAAAGAAGGGGATGGGAACCGCACCTTGGCGGGCTGCGTTTGAGGTCCGGAACGGAGTTTCATCATGCGCGTCCTCATCGGAATTCTACTAGGTGTAGTACTCACCGTAGGCGGGGCTTACCTCTACGATTCCCACAATTCGGTGGCGCCCGGAAACACCGCGGGCCTGCAACGACCGATGGTGAACTGGGATGTCGTCAGTAATAAATGGAACCGTCTCACCGAGCGTGCCCGTGCCGAATGGAGCCGGCACGCCAGCTGACGTAAAAATTCGGTAGGTGGTCGCTATTTGTCGAGTTGCTCATGCATGCCGACATGCAACGCGCTAGCGATGGCGCGATAATTTATCTGCGTGCCATCGTCGTTTTCGATCCGTAGTGGAATACGACAGTACCTTCCAAATGATGCGCCTATTAGCGCCGCAGTAAGCATGGTAGTGCGCGCCGCAACGCCCCCAATGGTGGGCGAGAGGGATAACGAGCAACGGACCTTCGGTTTTTGGCCCGATTTGCAGACGGCCTCATCATGCTATCGTGCCGGTCTAGGGGGTCGGGCCAATGCAAGCCGCTTACTATGAGCGCAACGGCGCCGCACGCGAAGTACTGCAGATCGGCGAAGTTCAGACACCGCGTGCCGGACCGGGTGAAGTGCGCATCAAACTCGCCGCCTCGGGCGTCAATCCTTCTGACGTCAAGTCGCGCCAGGGTTTCACTCGCAAAATAGCCTTCCCGCGCGTGATTCCACATAGCGACGGCGCCGGTGTAATCGATGAAGTCGGCGACGGCGTGTCGAAATCCCGCATTGGTGAGCGCGTTTGGGTTTGGAATGGGCAATGGAAGCGCGCTTTTGGCACGGCAGCCGAATATATCGTCTTACCGGCAGTACAGGCCGCGCCATTGCCGGGCAACATAAGTTTTGAAGCCGGTGCCTGCCTTGGAATTCCCGCGATGACGGCCATCCACGCTATCGTGCTCGCGAACCCGACCAAAGACACAACTCTGTTGGTGGCCGGTGGCGGCGGCGCTGTCAGCCAATATGCTATTCAATTTGCAAAAGCCAAAGGTGCAACGGTCATCACCACGGTGTCCTCGCCTGAGAAAGCCAAGGTGGCTCAGGAGGTGGGCGCGGGATACACAATCGACTACAGGCGGGAGAATGTCGCTGATCGGATCATGGAGATTACTGGCCAGCGCGGCGTCGACGCAGTGATAGAGATGGACCTCACGGGGAACGCCAAACTCATTCCGAACGTATTGCGACCAAAGGGTACCGTCATTGTCTACGGCACTGGACCCGAAGCCGTCCTGCCGGCTGCTTTCTGTCTAGTCAATTCTATCCGTTTGCAGTTCTTCCTCGTTTATGAACTTGATTCGTCAGAGCGCCAACGTGCTATCGCGACCCTGATTGATGCGCTCAAAAACGGCACCCTGCTCAATCGGGTATACCAGCCCACTTTCTCGCTTTCAGATACGGTTGCCGCTCACGAAGCCGTTGAGCGCGGCACCGTTGGTAATGTCATTGTAACTTTCTGAGTTCCTCGTTTGTTAAGGTGCTATTGAAGCTTCGCGGAAACCAGCGGCATCCAGCGCGCGGCGCACCAATCCGGATGTCTTTGCAGCCTCGAGCAGTTCGCTGGCAATCTTGAGCGCTACCGGCCGTCCCTTCGGCACTGCAATCGCGATGCCCGTCTGCTGGAAATTTCCTGGCAGCACGCGCGCGCCCGGCAGTTTTGGAAGCAGGCCCGCAAATGAATCGTGCGACAGCGCAAATGCATCACCTTGCCCTTGTTGCGCCATCTCCGTCATCTGGTCGACGCTCGCTACCTCCTCGACGCTGGCATTCGGCGCCGTGCGGCGCGCGCTGCGCGCAGTTGTCGTGTTCGAGATGACAACAATTCGGCGGCCCGGGCGATTGACCTCGTCGATGCTTTTGATGGTCGACCCCACCGGCACCAGGTAAGTGCTTTCGATGAAATAGTACGCTGGTCCGAAGTCGACGCGCTTGGCACGCTCAGCATCCTGCGGCATGAAGGCAATGTCGCATTCGCCTTTGGCTACAGCATCGGTAACTTGGCCGGAATTGTT
>Ga0126384_10000847_pt1 | contig 17658 bp, 17 predicted proteins | sample PanSoiMetPlot_36_FD_92543 | JGI IMG/M metagenome (GOLD analysis project Ga0126384, IMG submission 92543) | Tropical forest soil microbial communities from Panama - MetaG Plot_36 | ecosystem: Environmental > Terrestrial > Soil > Tropical forest > Bulk soil | place: Panama | collected 2016-02-17 | reverse complement strand
TCGGGCAAGGATATGAAGAACCGCCCCGAACTCGCCAAAGCCATCGATGCCTTGCCGACCAAGGGCGTCCTGGTGCTGGCTGAGTGGGACAGGGCAACACGCAGCCTGATCGACGGCATCAACATCATGCAGGCCGTGCACGCCCGCGGCGCGTACATCAAGGTCTTGGACCGCCCGGGGCTCGATCTCACCACCCCATCAGGCCGAGGCATCCTCGCCCTGCTCTCCGGCCTGGCTGAGGAAGAGCGCCATCGCATCCTCAAGCGCGCCAATGAGGGCCGTATCGCCGCCATCAAGCGCGGCACAAAGCTCGGCCGCACCCCCAAGCTCAACGACCACCAGCGGAAGGAAGCCGTCAAACGGCTCAAAGCTGGTGAGAGCTGCCGGGCAATCGCGAAGACGTACCGGGTGCATCATGCCACAATCGCCAGACTGACGGCGGGTTAGGGCCGCCAGTGGTGCCCACCGAGATCACGCGGCTGTTTGTGAGGTTTTCCACCGTAACTGGCCCGTGTAGTGGGGCGAGCGCTCAGCCTCCACCGGGCGCCTGCCCGCTATTGGGGCGCAGCAGTCACGGCTCAAGGTGCCACTGTCCGGGATTGACCCAGGCTGTGTGAAAACGTGTACGGATCATGGAGTTTGCGAGGTTTCTGCGCCTGTGCATCAGTGGGTGGTAAGAGGCCAGCTTCGCGCGAGAAGGAACGAACATCTGACGCTCGAGAACGCCATTCTACGGCGCCGCAGAACGTCTGCGTTTTCGCACAGCCAAGACCCTCAACAGACCCACGAGTGGAGCAAGGTTTTCTCTGGCCAGAATATCCTCGATGTGCGCGGACCCGGTGCGCAGCCGATCGCCCGTAGGACCTGCACCGCGACCTTGCCCGATGAAGTAGCACCGATGATATTGTCGATCATCTTATGGTAGGGCAACTAGGTTTCGATAGGTACTTGGGCAATTTCTAGCAATTTCGGAGTAGTCCCAAGAGCGGTCTTGCAATACGGCGAGTACGTTGGCTGAAAATGACCGATACCAAATATCAAGACCTACAAGATCAATCGATATACCGTCATCTGTAGTCACCATAAGTGCGATGTTCCAACCCCCTCGACCACCTCGCGAACACATTGGAACAACCTTCGCAATGTGAGATATGGGATACCCCGTTATAGAGGCCAGGGGCCAGGATCGTTTATAAATGGTGGTCTCGGAGACGCAAACGATAGAACCGACCCCAAATACCCATATTGGTAAAAGAACACATGTCATCGCAAGGAAAGCTTTAAAGAGTTCAGTGTTTGCTTTTGAGAAAGACTGTTCAACAGAAGCCTCCACTCTATCAAGCGCGTTGCGAACCCTTGGTATCAACCAAAACAGGCAGTTTGTAATTATCATGCCAGCAGGGAGCGCCAAAACGAGTAACACCAATATGAGGACGATACTTGCGATGTGTGTGGGTGTGCAGAAGAAGGCATCCTTGGGACCAAGACAAGATAATGCATGCAGAGAAAGATATTGGTATGAGAAGAAGACAGCGATGATGCAAACCATCATTACTGGCACCATCGCTAGACGCCACGGTGTGGAGCGACGCCTCGCTCGGGCAAAGGCGTCGCGCGGCTTCCAGTTGGCTTTCATTTCCTGCCCCCCCTGACACTCCGAGCGCAGATGTGCCGATCAGTTCTTGAGACCCTGCCCATAACAAAAGTTAGACGTATTTGAGCAACTGCGACCGGTTAGCGTGCCTGCTAGCGGACGAACGTACTTGAAAACGACAACGTCATTGAGCGCAAGCGCTGAAGCAAGACGTAATGCATGACCCTGCACTTTGATAAAGACGGTTTGCGGCAGCGGTTGACGAGGCTTTCCGCCCCGAAGCAGCTGGCTTTCATGCTGCTTCTTTGTGAAAGGATGTTCCCAGGTCTCGAAAGGTTTGCGTCCGACACAGATCGCGACCCGTTCGCCTGTAAGGAGTGTTTAAAGAGGGGATGGATGTATCTAGCCGGGTTAGTGCCGGAAGATGGGTTCCAAGAGTTAGGGAACGCCTGCCAAGAAAGCGCCCCGGATACGGAAGACTTCGTACATCCTCTCACTTCGGCTGCTGGCGACGCTGCCCTGTCAATCGCAAATCTGGCTTTTTTTCTTGCGAACCACGACGTGGAGCAGATCGTGGAGGCGGCCGGGCTTGCCCGCGACAGCGTTCATCTATTTCTCCAACGCACTTATGCGCCACATCCTTTTCATTTGGACACCAAAATAATTGATAAGCATCCCCTCATGCAACGGGAACTAGAGCGACAAGACGACGATTTGTCACTTCTGCAATCTCAGCCTGATGAAATACACTCGGAGGTGGTGGAAGTATTGAAACTTCGGGCCGCTAATCGCTCAGGGCTCCTGCCATTCTTTCCGTAAAGCATCATGGCCTCATGCGTTCCATTTACTTCGATGGGAAGGCTGGCACGCCGGACACTGGGTGCACGCTCCGCACCTTCATCCACTTCAGGAACTGCTCGCGCCGGATCGGCGGACCCGACCGGGCCCGCCGCATTCCGGGCAAACCCGTTTCCATGACTTGAAGGGACCACCGCACGAGCATTCACGTGCTGATCCTGGCCGTGATAGCCTTTCAGCTATATGGCATTGTGGCTGGTGGTGGTGCTGAAGTGAGCGATACCTGGCAACCTATCTCTACCGCCCCACGCGACGGCACCAAGGTAATAGTGCGCGAGGGCACGCGCATCTGCGTTGCAGCATTCGAGCGGCCCAATTTCAGCCCGACCGCGCCCGAGGCCTGGGTGCTCTATGTCGACTACGGTTATGGCCTGCCGGGGGAGAAGATCGACGAGCACAGGCACAGCAGCGGCGGATGGGACACTATTATCCACCCGACGCATTGGAAGCCGATTTGATCGAGCGGACGCCACTGCCAAAATGGCGCGCCGGCACACTCGCGCAGACAAATTGGACGGCGAGCGCTCTAGTCCAGCCTATCTTCCGCTCATGCATGAAACCAGCGTTATATCTTGGGCCGCGCGCTCGGATGCTGAAGGTCGACGCCCTTGCTGCCGCAATTTTTGCAGCGTGGCGTCCGCCGGTGGACATTGCGGCAAGAGTTAGCCCGCGCCCTTGAGTGCCTGGAGGCACCCGATGTGCGTCCAGGTATCGCCAAGGAGCTACGCCGACACGTCGCTATCCTGGAGCGCGAAATCGCTGAGATGGAGCAGCGTTGATCCCTGCAAAGCGGCGCGATCTAAAACCCGCGCCTGCGCAACTCCGCCAGGAGGAATATTGAACCCCAGGCAGCTTCCTTCGAGCGCTGCACCTGCCTACCCGTCGCCTCTATGCCTCTGCGCATCCGCACGATGTGCACGAGGCTATTGTGCAGCAAAGCCACGACCTCTCCAGGTAGGCGATCGATGTCAGGGCACCGAATGCGGTCGACGCAATTCCTCGGCTGCCGGGTAACGGCCATTGCCCACACCTTCCCCATACCTGTGCGAAAGCCTAGCTCCCGCTTGATAGGGGCGCAATCCGTTATTTCCCGTGCAACGACCTCACTTCGGTGTGTACCTCGCCCATGCCGCCATCTTGGCGAGGTTTTGCTGAAATGAGGACGCGAAGACCGAAATACACGCACGGCTTTATTGATCGCCACGGGAAGCCGCGCTTCTACCTGCGCCGGCCCGGCCACAAGAAAGTGCCGCTGCCTGGCCTGCCGTGGTCGGAGCCATTCATGCGCGCCTATCAGGCCGCGCTCGACGCCGACTGGGGCAAACGGGAGATCGGAGCCAAGCGCACGGTGGCAGGCACAGTCAGCGCCGCGCTTGTCGCCTATTACCAATCGCGCACCTTCACCGACCTGGCGAAGCTCACACAACAAAACCGACGTGCCATCCTCGAACGTTTCCGCGCCGAGCACGGTCACCGACCGATGCCGATCCCCGCCGATGTCATGCAACACATCATTGACAAGAAGACCCCGGCGGCACAACGCAATTTCAAGAAGGCGATGCTCGGCTTTCTTAAGTATTGCCGCAGCCACGGCATGATCACAAATGATCCGCTCGCCAACATTGAAATGGCGAAGATCAAGAAGAGCAACGGCCACCACACTTGGGCTGTGGACGAGGTCGAACAATACCGCCAACGACATGCGCCGGGGACCAAGGCGCGGCTGGCTTTGGAATTGATGCTACAGACCGGACATGCGCGCGCCGACGTGGTTCGTATGGGGCGACAGCACGTCAGGAACGGCACGCTTTCGATGCGCCGGCAAAAGACCGGCGTGCAATTCGACATTCCATTACTGCCCGAACTGCTTGCCGAAATCGCACTGCATCCGACGACGGAATTGACGTATCTCCTCACTGCGCGGGGCAAACCATTCACGGCGGCAAGCTTCGGCATGTGGTTCCGTCAACGATGCAATGAAGCCGGCTTGAAGCATTGTACCGCACACGGATTGCGCAAAGCCGCTGCCGTCCATCATGCATTGAACGGCGCAACTGCCGCTGAACTGATGGCGTGGTTCGGTTGGAAGACGATCGGCGAGGCACAGCGCTACGTCGAGGAAGCCGACCGCATCAAGCTCGCAAGGAATGCCGGCGCGCGGCTCATTTCAAGAACGGGAACTGGCCAACCTGTAACCCCGGTTAGCCAAAGCGAGACGAAAAGCCAATGATTTCAATTAGTCGAAAATATCCTGGCGATCCCGGCAGGACTCGAACCTGCGACCCTCTGCTTAGAAGGCAGATGCTCTATCCAGCTGAGCTACGGGACCGGCCTTGAAACATCGGCTTTTAGCATAGTTCGCGCCGAACCCAATCGGCCAAAACGGGAACAAACGGCCAAAACCGCCGACCGAGTCGCGAACAGGTCCCGAAGCACCGTCCAATCACTTTCTCGTTGCGTTTTTCGCCCGGCGCGCACCAGAGATCACGACGGTCCAAGTCATTTGTGGCCCCCTGGCAAGTCCAAGCTGCGTCATGAGCACGTCTGGGTCCGGGCCGTGTCCGTATCGTACCGGTCATCGTTGGACCATCATCATAGCCAGCACGTTGGAGGCGTCACGGCCGGCGCCGTCACGCGCGAGTGCGCGTCGGCGGTGGCCGCCTCCAGCACGAGGGTGTTGGTGCGTGCGGCATCCACCTACCGTTTGGTTTGCCTACAGCGGCGAGCAGATCGGCAGCACCATCGAGGGGAGGAAGCAATGACGGCCGCCCTGCAGACTTTGGTTCGTTGGGGCCAAGATCAGTCCGGGTGAGGACACCATCGTCGGCGTGCTCTCCGCGCTCGATGCTCCGGATAACAAGGCGGCTTATTTTTCGGTTCGCCAAGCGCCCAAAAGAAAAACTTTGCGCGGTCGGCGGTTCGCTCCAGCCTGCGACTGTACGTCAGTCAGATCGACAGCATGCCGCCTCATCAAGAGCTTTACAACCACTGCAAGGATCAAAAAGGGCGTCACGTAGATCGCGAAAATCTCAAGTGCCCTCATGGCCACTTCTCCGCGAAGGTAGACCAAAATGATACCACAATGCGCTTGCGCTATGACGGATAACATCCTGACCCGCGTCATCTACCATCAGGAGACGCCGGAGTGATCCGAATCCTCCTGGAGCTTGATCCGGCGCGAACCTATGCGCTCCGAAAATTCGCGCTGGCGCGGGCATTGCCGCAAACTGAAGGCTGACGCCGAGGCAATGGTTCGTAGACCCGGCAACTTGGCCATTAGCCATCGCCCTAACAATGCTGGCAATATTCGCGCCGATTGAACCCGCATCAAGGGATTTCCCGATCGCTCTATTGCCTTGAATGTGCCCTTCGCAGCCGGCGGACCTACTGATACGTTGGCGCGGGTACTCGGCCAACTGATGCGCGCAACAGTGCATCCGTATCGACCTGCGCGGCGACGGCAGCCACTCATCGCTTTCAGGTTGCAAATCAGTAATAGTGTGCGCCGCCATTGACGTGGATCGTCTGTCCGGTGATGAAGCCAGCATCCTCACTGACTAGGAACAGGCAGGTCGTAGCAATCTCGTCGACGCTGCCTTGCCGGCCGAGCGGGATGCCGGCGGCGTTCGGCAGCTGACCCTGATACCATTCTGGATTGTCGCGCCGTGTATCGATGCTGCCGGGCGAAACCACATTAACCCGGATGTTGTGGCGGGCGAATTCCGAGGCAAGCCCGCGCGCCATGCCAATTAGCCCCATCTTCGCCGCGGACAAATGCGTGCGGCCACTGCCGCGAGCGGAAATTGAGCCGTCGCCGACGAAGAACAGAATGCGCCCGTAGCGATCCTTGACCATCGGCTCGATCAGCGCCCGCGTCAGGTAGAGCGGACCATCAAGAACCACGCTCCGGATCAACTCCCAATCCGCATCAGTTGTTTCAGTGAACGGCTTGTGCGGCCGGATCGCGGCATTATTGATCAGGATGTCGACGCGACCAAACTCGGACAGCGCGCTGGCGGCCAGCGCCTCAACCTCTGTCTTTTTGCCGACGTCGGCGAGTACAGGGACCGCTCTGACACCAAGATCTCGGGCCTCACGCGCGACGGCCTCAGCCTCCTGCTGATTGGAACGCGCGTTGACCACGACATGCGCGCCTTCGCGGGCCAGCTTCAGCACGGTCGCTCGACCGATATTGCGCCCGGATCCGGTAACGAGCGCGACCTTCCCTTCGAGCTTGCCCATGCACCATTACTCCTACAATGCTTGCATCGAACGCGGCATGCCAGCTACGCGCTCCTGTGGAAGTCACCAGGCTTATAGCGGGCAAGCTGCGCTAGCAGCAGCGGCCACGCGATGAGCCCATCGTGCAGAGAGGAGATGCGGAAGAACTCGTTGGGCGCATGCACATCCTCGTCCGGCATCGCGAAACCGAAGGCCAAAGTGTCGAGCCCGAGCATCTCCTTGAAGATCGAGGTGATCGGCAGCGTGCCGCCGGCCCGCGTCGCAATCGGTCGGCGACCTGTCGTACGCTCGACGACGGCCATAGCTGCCGCCAGCAGGGGATGGTCCGGCGCCAGCGAGAAGGCCGGTGAACCACCGCTGATCTCGGAGAAGGCCAAGGTGACGCCCGGCTGACACTGGGCCTCCAGGTGACGCCGCACGGCCAGCGCCGCCTTGTTTGGATCCTGGCTCGGCACGAGCCGCATGGTGATCTTGGCCTGCGCCTCACATGGGATCACGGTCTTGCTACCAGGTCCGGTGTAGCCGCCCCACATGCCGTTTATCTCGATGGTCGGTTGCAGCGTCAGGCGCTCCCGAACTGTGTAAACCGAATCACCGTAGGAGCTCCCGCCGATGTCCGCGTAAAACGCCACCTGATCGAATGGTAGCGCTGCTGTGTCCTGACGCTGCTGGGCAGTCAGCCTCGGCACCTCTGCCATGAACGCGGGCACGGTGATGCGACCTTCGGCATCGTGCAGCGTAACCATCAACGCCGCCAGTTCGTGCAGAGCATTGCGGATGGCGCCGCCATAGCGGCCAGAGTGCACATCCTTACCGGCCGTGCGCACCTTCATCTCGAGGCTTGCGATGCCACGGTTGCCGACGCTGACCGTGGGCACGTCGGTGCTGCTGCGCCCGCCGTCGGCGGAGATCATCGCGTCGGCTGCCAGCAGATCGCGATGCTGCTCGACAATCTTGCGCAGGCTTGGGCTGCCGATCTCCTCCTCGCCCTCCAGGAAGAACTTCACGTTCACCGGGCAGCGCTTGGTCACCGCCAGGAACGCGGCCACAGCTTCGATGGCGATGGTTGTGGAGCCTTTCACATCGGACGCGCCACGCGCATAGAGGCGGCCGTCGCGAATGGTGGGCTCGAACGGCGGGGTATGCCACAACTCAAGCGGGTCAGGTGGCTGCACGTCGTAGTGCCCGTAGATGATGAACGTCGGTGCACCTGGGGCGCCTGTCCAGGCGCCATACAAAGCCGGATGACCGCCGCCATCGAGCAACCGGACGTCGTCGAGTCCCATGTCTTGGAGCCGCTGCAAGAAATGCTCGCGGGTTGCGGCCATGCCCTCGCCATAGACCGGATCGGTGCTGACGCTTGGCATGCGCAGCACCGCTTTCAGCCGCTCAAGGATCGTCTCGTGCTGTCCTTTGAGATATTGAATAACGTCGTCGGTCACTACACCCGTTCCCGTTCGTCGCACCATCACAGGCGACCTTATATAGCAGGATTGCCGCGATGGACCCGCTAATCGAGCGGCGGTGTCATAAACATTTTAACTTGCTGGCCGTGGATAACCTGAACAATCCGCATCGCCTTACGGAAGGCGGCCGGTCAGGTTCCAAAGCCGGACCGTGCGGTCTCCGGCGCTGGCGAGCAACAGTTCGGGGCCGGGGCCTTGGCGGAAGGCGATGCCGTTGACGCTGTTGCCATGCCCTGTGAGCTCGACGAGGAGAACGCCGCTAGAAGCGTCCCAGATCCGAATCCGGTTGTCGACGCTCCCGGCGGCCAAGGCCCGACCGTCGGGGCTGAAGGCCAGGCTCCTGACCCATCCGGAAGTGGAAGAAACGATGTCTATCGCACCCTTTGCCCGGCGAGCGTCGACATCCCACAGTCGCACCGTGTTCTCCCGGCCGCCGCTCGCGAGGAGCTTGCCGTCCGGACTGAACGCCACGGCGTTGACCTCGTCTGGGGCCCGGAGGTTGGCAATCGGCGCGTGGCGCTCCACGTCCCAGAGCCGCACCGTGCCGTCGGCGCTCGCGCTGGCGAGAAGCTTCCCGTCCGGGCTGAACGCGACCGCCCTAACCGGCCCTCCGTGCCCGCTAAGGGAGGCGATCTGCCTGCGCGACCTTAAACTCCACAACCGAACCGTGGCGTCAGCGCTCGCCGTGGCCAGCATCGTGCCGTCCGGGCTGAACACCACGTCCTTCACCGAGTCGAGATGACCGGTGAGCCTGCCGATCACCCCGTGGTCGCCGACATTCCACAGCCGGACCGTCCGTTCGTCACCACCGGAACCGGCGGTCGCCAGCATCCCGCCGTCCGGGCTGAACCTCACCGCGCTGACCGGACCGGTGTGACCGGTGATTGGGGCGCCCTTCGCGTTAGCGTTGAGGGGATCTATGAAGCGGACCGTGGTGTCGGTGCTGCCGCTTGCCAAAGTCTTCCCGTCCGGGCTGAACGCGACACATAGGACGGTGTCGGCATGAGCCTGGAACACAAGCGCGGTAGGGGTGGGAGTGGTGGACTGGCCCGGCCGTGCGCCGCCCGCAGGCGTTGGCGACAGTACCTTTGGCACCGGCGTCTCAGCCAGCGCGACCTTTTGCTCGACAGCCTCCGGTCGCTTTGCGTCCTGCCCTGTCTCCGGTTTGACCATCGCAACTTGCTGCTTCTTCAACTCATCAATCCTCGCCCGCGCCAAATCTGCGAAATAGGTCCCCTGATGGCGCCTGGCGAAAGCCTCAAGCTCGGCGAAGTCAGTGTTGGTGCGCAGCGTGTTCCACTCCGCTGCGGCCTGGCCTAGCGGACTAGATGCAGTCGGCTCCATCTTCTTCGGCAACTCCGCTTCAGCGGGCTTCGCAATAAGAGCAATCTCCGCCCCGCCGAGCGAGCCATACTTGAACGGCTCCTGCTTGTTCTTCGTCGCCCGCAACACTTCGTCGCGCACGCGACGCAAGGCCAGCTCGATGTCCAGCCCCGGCGTCGGCAAATGCTTGATGAGCGCTGTCGTGTAGGGACTGTTGTTGCTGCCCACCCCGTCCTCGGCCGTGGAGCCTGCCCTCTGCGCGTAGGCGACGAGCGTATTTGGCGGCAGCGACCGCTCATCGAGCTCGCCGTAGCCACTGCGCACCGAGCGCGTGGCAATCGTGCGCCGCATCGAGCGCGCAAATGGATTGTCACGGCAGGCGTCAAGAATGATGAGTCGCAGGCGCTTCACCGGCTCCAGCACTTGGTTGATACGATCGAGAGACACGGCCTCGTCCTGTACGTCGATGTCGCGCTCCAGAACGGCATCAACTGGGATCAGGTAGTTTACGCCGGCGACCTCGATGCCGTGCCCGGCGTAGAACACCACAGCAATGTCAGCATCCTGGGCCGTGTCGGCAAAATCTCGCAGGGCGCGCTTCATGGCCGTCATGCCAAGATCGTTGAGCCGCACCACCGATGTGAAGGTGGCGGCCTTGAACATGGCTTCCATCGCCGCCGCATCGTTCTTGGGATTGTCGAGCCGGGCCACCTTCGTGTAGGTGCCGTTGCCGATCACCAGCGCGACACGCTTTTGCGCCAACGCGGACGATGCCGTGCCCAGCACGGTAACAATCAGGACCAACCCCATCCATCCAACGCGCCGCATTTGTGGGCTCCCCGTCGCGATGATGACTGCTTGGCCGATCGCGATGGCCCATTGAAGGCGGCGACCGGCAGTTCAAAGTGGCAAGCCGTGGCTAATACGCAACATGGAACAGGTGATCTCAAAACATGTCGTAGACCAGGACGGTCGGCATGGTCACCGATCGACCTCTTCAATGTGGACGGCTCTGCGGGGAGTATCTCGCCGTTGTAGCGGACCGGCGCTTACCTTTGCTGCGATGACGAGCGTGCCGCGTATGGTGTTTCGCACCATCAATCTATCGATGACGTTCCTTGGTGCCGGGGTTACGTCGCAGTCCGCCCGTCACAAACAAGACGACAACGTCGCTAATGTCTCTGCGCTGATTGTCAACTTCCAGATACCGATCAGAAACTAGCGACGCCCACCAGCGCTCAACGAGCAGGGGGCCGGCTTCTCCGCCTGCACCGAAAATCAAACAACAGGCATGAGGAAGCCTGAAACATGAGATGCAAAGACCACCGCCAATGTGACCCGATCAAGAATGATGCGCGTTTGTCGACCGTTGCAATGACTGGTTCTCGGACTGTTCACGAGCAAACATTATAGCACTGAGACCCATCCAATGGTCCGATGCGCGCATACTCTTGAAGGTAATACCATTCACAGTCGGGGCGCCGTTTGTTGAACTCGTACCCCACAAGATTCGCAAACCTTGGCGCGGAACGGTTCCCTTCGTCGCCCCTGACCGGTGCCGACTTCTGAGGGGGGATCGGCAAATTACGGGGGGTGGGGACGCTAGGCCACGAGCGTCCCCATTGACGCGGGCCTGGGACATCAATGATCGGTCTGGTTCACCTGCTGCGCGTGGTCGCTCTCACTCTTGTCCCGATAGTCGAGCGCCATTCTTTGTAGTGCCGCCGTTTTCAACACCTCAACGTCACGGCTGTCTTCACTCGCGATTGATAGGAGTGCGTTGGCGAGCTTGTAGCGGGCATTATCAATGTCCTGTGCATCCTCGCCGAAATTACCAGCGATCTCTGCCCAGGCCGCATCGAAGGCCTGGCCGATGGCTGATAGGGCCTGCGGCCCAAACGATGCACCGTCAATCAGTCTTTTAGCGCGCATGGCTTCCCCGAAGCTACGCCCCCGCTTTTATCTTACCGTTAGGTTGCCTGCGACCATGTCCCGGAGGGCTACTTAACCTTGGGCTTCTTAACCTTGGGCAAGGGCTTACTGGAACCCAACTACGTACTGTCGGTGCTACCCTCGCCGGAAACCTGTTCAGTAGATGCAGCATGGCAGTGCGCCGACTTACGCCAGACCCCAGACCAAGCCCAAGCTGTCGGGGTTTTGCTTGACGAGAGCGGACAACTCGGGGGTGACCGCTCTCGTCTTAAGGATGCGGTGAGGAAAGACCGCATGGCGCGCCGCACAGGCGATCAGGAGGTCCGGCGCAATACTTGATTTGCTCCGCTCCCAAGTGCTTTTCAAGGCTTAGCTTAGTACGAAATCGTACATCCCTGATCGATTTGGTAAATTTCGATCGGTAGCACTCGGACCATAAGAGGTCTCTTGGTTGATCATTCGACGGATCAAATCTTGTTGCGCAGCGTTTCTCCGATCGAGATGCCCCGCTACTACTTCCACGTCAAACGCGGTCAAGTGACCATCCTGGATCAGCTCGGCGTCGAGCTAGCGGATATCGATGAAGCGGCAAATGAAGCCGCGCGACGGGGGCAAGCCATTGCGGCTCGCATGACCCTGACTGGCAATCCCCCCACTGATGGAACGATCGTTATCGAGGAAGGCTGGCGGACCGTGCTTGAATTGCCCTTCGACAGGCATTAAGCCACGCGACAATGCCACCACGATCCCCTTCGCAGGCAACGCCTACGTACGCACTCGTGAGGGCACTTCGAGCTGGCGGCAGACACAAGAGTGGCAACCTCTTTATCGAGCGACCTGCGTCGGCGCACGATGCGGGACCGGGCTCCAAAATCTAATCTCAGCCGCGTGGTCGCCCCGCGATTGCAGCTCAGTGCGGTCGCACTGCTACCGGCCAGCGTGCCCGCATTGAGCTTGCGAAAGTAGGCCTAGAAGCTCGCGCCGAGCGGAGGCCAGTTGTAGCCGTCGTCCGCTCGACGTTGCCAAGCTCGGCAGCCATCTTTGGGTTACCCAGACCCGCAATCCCGGCGGCCAATACCTCGTGGCTATGCGCTGATGCCGGCTAGGTCCGAGAACGCAGCAGAGCCAAAATTGCTGCTGTCGTAAATCGCGCCGTGGTCGACGCGCTGCACGTCGGGTGGGCCGGCAGGATTTGTCCAACATGGCTGTCAGGGCCCGTCTGAACCTCCCTACTAAATCACCGGTTTGAATCTGCCGTTGCCAGCGAACGTAGGTGCGTGCGTGCGAGCGCCGTGATTCCGGAACGTGCACGCCCCTCAGCCAGCTCGTCGATGCCACAGATGCCGGGCTGTTCGTCGAGGCCTCATTTCACTACTCGGCATCGACAGCTTGGTCGCGCTCGGCGGTCGCGCATCTTAACAAGCGATCCCTGCGTTCCTCGGCACGCTTTGCCAGCAGCCCATAGGATTGAGCGATGAACAACATGTGTCGCTGGGCTTCCCGATCGGTCATGGACTCGGCGAGCTCTAGGGCTTGATTTTGAATGTCTCGCCATTTCCCAGCCCAGCGTGCGGCCTGCTGGACAGCCCAATCAAATTCCGACATGGCGCAAATCTCCTCCTAGAGCCTCTGCGCACAGCACCGCAACAACGCTGGCCTCCCCGCCGCCTCCTCGAAATGGTTAGCTGCCGGGCCCTCCCGGCTTGCATCCCTGGCAAGCGTAACCGCCCAAAAAAGGCGATGGCATCGGAGCGGTCACAAGACTTGAGCGTGCAGGCAATATCGCGGGTCGCGATGCTCTGGGGCACGGTATTTTTGTAGATAACTTGATCAGCCACGCCGCGCTGTGCTCTAAAACACTAGACGGCGCCTGCTCAAGATCCAACGAAGTAAGAGGAGCAGGGCGTCGGACCCCATGCGGTATGCACGGGCAATTTGGCCGCTTGTACCCGATCGAGCTACAGAACTGACGCTGGCGCCGATGCGTTTGGGAGGTAGCGGATTCCTCCTGCGCAAATCGTCCGGGCTCCCAGACAGCACGTAACATCAGCGCTCAAGCCAAACTCGACAGCAGCGATTTCCCAGTGCAACGAGGCCGCGCTGAACGTTGCTTTCGACATGCTGTTGATGAGCATAAAAGATCTGCCGTTATGTCACCATCTCGAGCGATGCCCGAGATAAGAACATGAAAAATCAGCGAAGGCTGGTTCGCACTGTGATCTGCCAGATCCTGTCGCTGGCAGAGCTGCGTTCCACGTGAGGCAGCATTTCTAGACGTTGCCATTCGCGCGCAAAATCATGAAGGCGCTCGCAGCGAGGCTGATAGCCAGAATGCGCCACGCGGAGGCAGTTAATGTAGTCCCTATCTGCCAGCTTCTCGATTAGGATCGGACTTACCACCATAAGCACAAGCCGGGCGATTTGATCGTGTAAGCCATTCCCACCACGGTCACTTTCCCGATAGGCGGCGAAGCCGAAGAGGATCTCGTCATCCTGGGTCGGGCGACCTTGCAGGAAATCCATGTTCGCCTTCGCTTCGAGGCCTGTGATCTTGTCTTTGCCCTCGTCCATCATCATGCGATGGGCGACCGAGTTCGCAAGCAGCAGCAGGCCAGGGTGCTTCACCGCTTCCCGCTTGACGTGTCGCACCAGGTCCGGATTCAAGAAGAAACTTTCTATGGTCGAAGAGCTGCCCTGGGTAACGATGTGGAGCATATCGCTGCCATCGAGCTGGGTCTGGATCCCATAGATCTCGATGATGATCGAGCTCGTGACGAGATCCTCTTGTTTAAAATGAACCCGGCTGCGATGCTTCGACCAGCGGCCGGCGACGTAGCCGCCCAAGGCGATGGCGCCACCGATCACAGGAAGAATGAGACGAGCGTGGTCGCCCGTGATCTCCAAGCCGAAGAACTGCACGGTGCTTCCTTCCCCATCATGAGTAGCGATCCTGCTCAGCTTGGACGCGGTATGTGCGTCATTGAAATGGCAGCAGCAATGTCCGGATACCAGGCACAGCAGGGATTGGCATGCTCATCCAAAATCCATCTCCTTGTGAGCGCCGCCTGCTCTCTAGTTGTGGGGAGAACCATAGCAAGTGTGGAGCAACCCAATCGGTCGTTGAAGCCAGCAAAAGGGGCGCGGACCATGGGACTGCTCCTGCTGTGTTTATAAATCATCGCCGCCATACCAGTGGGCACGCAGCTTCGCAAGTGCGCCTCCTTCAAGCGTGTTTGTTGGGGCCGACCGGCGCGTCGAGCGTTGGGCGGCGATGCTAGCTTGGCAGGGATGGAAACGGCCTGGCGGAGAGGGCTCGACAGTTGGCTGCGCATGGCTCTAAGAGGCCCGGGCCCTGGCAATCATCATTGACGGTGCGCCTCGATTTGATGAAAGCACGCGCTGGTCTTTGCTCCGATCTCCTCGTTTAACGTTCAACCGTGCGCCGCTGCACAGCTTAGAGGACGTCGGTGAGCAGCTCTTCCCCTTCAAGCGACGGCCGCCTACGACCGGGTGCATGTTTATGGGCCGTTGGCACTTTATGGCTCAATTGCGTTGTGTCCGTGCGCTCGTTCGCTGCGCAAAGCTTTCCGCGCACCGCAACGCTCGTATCCGCAAAATGACCGCTCAATGCCGCAAAGCCGCCAACCCCGAGATGGTACCATTCCCGGGTCCCTGACTAGGCATTCCCCAGCTGACACTCGGCCTTCTCCAACGCTCTTTCAAGCAAGATGGGTCGCACCGGCTTTGCGATAAATTCGATGGGCTCATAGGGCAGTAGCGCCGTTCTGGTCGTCTCATCCAAGGTCGCACTGAGAAAAATGCATCGCAGGGCGTGGCGAGTATGAAGTTGTCGCGCAGCTTCGATCCCACTGCTACCGTCTGCAAGGTGAATATCCATAAGGACGACGTCCGGCTCATATCTTGCAGCCTCGTCAATGGCTGCGTCGGCGGAGGCGGCGGGCCAACAGGTTTCGTGACCCAGCTCCGCTAACAGCGTGACGAGGTAGATCGCTATGATCGCATCGTCTTCGACAATAAGCACACGCATGGCCTTGAGCCTCGGCAGTGGCGCTGACGCGCCCCGGTTTGCGACAATCCTCCAACAAGCTGCGCGAAGGGAGCACCCTCGCGCAGCGCGGTGCGGTTCCTAACGGCGCCTACTCTTGCAATCGATCCGCCCCTCGGACGGCATAGCCGACGTTGGCGAAGACCTCATTCCACCGCTGCAGGACAAACACATCGCCGAGCGCCCCACCCTCGATCGGACCTCTGCCCGTATCAGGGTTGCTGAAATCGGGCTCAGCAGGGTTGGCGTAAAATCGATGTGATAGGCCAAGCGGCGAGCGTTGCGGTCGTCGCCAAAGCCACAGCCGAGCGCCCCTCCGTTTCGGTGCTGCGCATGACCTGCGCTACCGCGAGCCGCGGCATCGGCTGCACAAATTTGGCGGCTCCAAACAGTGGGCTCGGCGGCGCCATGGGCACATCTGTGACCGCGCTTTGAGCAAACGGACTGAACCCGTTCTTGCACCAGCGTAATCCAGCGGTCGTGAACCCCCCATTCATAAAGATCGCGCCTGGTTATTTGCCCGATGCAACGGCCTCTGATCTGCGCACAATTGGCCCGCGCCCTCTCCGCGCCCTGCGGTCGGATCCCTGAAACATTGCCGGAAAGATACAAACTCGAATCCCTCTTTTTTCCCCGCTCATCATTCGAGCCACGATTGAAATTCAGGGCCGGCACGATTGTTCCAACGGCCACGTAATCGTGAATAGAATGCGCGCCCATCATTTCGAAAGGTCAGAGGAGAAACGTCGATAGTTTGTTCTATAGCGTACAAGACTGTCAGCTCACAGCGCCGACTGCGTATTTTGATAAAATCGTCGGGCGAGATTTGCACGTTATCAACGAGTTGTTCTGGCGGGCTCGGTTTTCATCTCACGAATAGGCTAACCGCCATGGCGCGATAAAATTACCGGCACCGAGGCGCGGGACGGCGGCGCCCACCGCATAGCATGCCAACCGCGCGGATCGATACTGGAGGCTTTTTCCGTCGATAGTTTATTCGATTAGAGGCACCGGCTTGGGGTAGAATTTAGGGTCTAACAGTTGGCGCTGCGCGATCGCCAAATTTGCGGCGGTAGACGGCGTATCGGACTTTGGTTTGATGGCATTAAGTACACTTCGATTCGAAAAGGGGTCTCGCCTCATTAATGTGCGAAACCGTACAGTGATTTTTATTTTTTTCAATACGGAATACCTGTTGGGGCGACGGCGTTTGTATCATCGGAGCGAGAACCAGAGAAAAACTCTGGGGCAATAGTTCTGGAGCATACATTGCTCGGATTTGCTCATTTTGAGGAATGTCCGAGCGGAAACAACGCGGGGGACGCGAGCCAGGCGCGCAGGCCATCGCCCACCGCGAGGTACCGTTGCGGTCGATGCATCGCCCGCAGAATTGCGGACGCGAGATAAGAGTTTGGACCGATGTAGGGTTGCACCGCCAAGATTGGTCTTGACCGCAGCGCTGGCCCTCCGCAAGCGGGACGGCCGCCGGCCGTAACGTCGGACGGTGTGCCGATCACTTGGCTAGGGCCGCGCCGTTGAGCAAGCATAAGATTGTGCCTGTGTTCGCCACCACTGAGGCCTTCAAACATGTCGACAACCTAGAATGAAGACAAATGCTCACCTGAAGATCGGCGCGCTTTCCGAGCGGACTGCGGTCAGTATCGCAACCATTCGCTACTACGAACGCACTGGATTATTACCGAAGCGTCCACGTAGCGCTGGAGGACACCGGCTATTTGCGGACGAGCACAAGCAGCGCTTGATCTTCATTCGGCGGGCACGTGAACTGGGTTTCTCCCCCGACGAGGTTCGCACGCTCCTCGACCTGGCCAGTGGCCGACGCATGACTTACGCTAAGGTCAAGACCATCAGCGACCGGTACCTGGCTGACATCCGGAACAGACGGACGGACTTGAAGCGTCTCGAGCGCGTGCTTACTCGGATGGTAAACCAGTGTCGTGCGGGCGAGATAGCGGACTGCCCAATCCTCGAGGCCTTGGGCCGCTAGTTGCGCACCAGGTGTGGGCCGTTCCACCACATCCGACATGAGTGGCCGGTCGGCGACCGTCGTTGTGCTCGCCACTGCGACCGAGGCTTGTGCCGTTGCTGGCCGTGTTTGCGGCGCGTCGGTCAGCGGCCATCGGCGGGCGGCTGCGGCTCCAGACCAGCCGTCTTGT
>Ga0126384_10000846_pt1 | contig 17661 bp, 21 predicted proteins | sample PanSoiMetPlot_36_FD_92543 | JGI IMG/M metagenome (GOLD analysis project Ga0126384, IMG submission 92543) | Tropical forest soil microbial communities from Panama - MetaG Plot_36 | ecosystem: Environmental > Terrestrial > Soil > Tropical forest > Bulk soil | place: Panama | collected 2016-02-17 | reverse complement strand
GCTGTGGCGCATCAAAGGATATGGGCCATTATTTGCCGCGGCGTTCCCAACCGATTCACCTCCGATGACGGTCAAGAACATGGCCAAGGCGATCGTCGCATACGAGCGAACCTTGCTGACGCCGACCCCCTTCGACGCCTATCTCGGCGGAAATGTCGACGCTCTTTCTCCTGCCGCGCGTAGTGGTTTGGAGACGTTTATCAACACAGGGTGCGTTGCATGCCACAATGGCGTCAGCGTAGGCGGGGACACGTACCGCAAATTCGGGATTGTCGAAGACTATTGGTTGGCGACCGGCAGCCGCAGCATCGACAAAGGTCGGGCCGAGGTGATCAAGAATCCGGATGATCTTTACGTGTTCCGGGTGCCAAGTTTGCGCAACGTCGCAATGACTGCGCCGTATTTCCACGATGGATCGGTGGCGACGCTTCCGGAGGCCGTAAAGGTTATGGGACGCGTGCAACTCGGCAAGAAGCTCCGCGATGCCGAAATCAGTGAGATCATGTCGTTTCTCAGCAGCCTGACCGGGGATTTGCCGACCGAATTCACCGCTCCCGCAGTTTTGACGCCGGCGGCCGCCCCCCAGCGCTGATAATGACCGGATGACTCAAACCGCTCACTTGGCGCCGTGGGCGTGACGCCTTTGATGCTGCCAATTTGCTGAAAGCTGTCCGCCGCACCCAAGTTTCGGAGGTAACGCAATGATCTACATCCGCCGTCGCTTTCTGCACATCGCCGGTGCCGCTCTGGCACTACCAGCCATTGCCCGAATTTGTGACGCGCAGCCTTCGCAAGGAGGACTGAAGCTCAACCAGCTCTTGAGAGCCGATCTGCAGCGGCAAGGCCAAATGGTCCAGGAGACGATGGTCAATCTGCTAGAGATGGCGCCTTCTGCAAGCGCGCCTTGGCATATGCACCCTGGCGCTCAGGAGATCATATTCGTCGTTGAGGGTAAACTGGTGGTGGAAGTTGAGGGCGAGGGATCGAGGGAAGTGACCTCAGGCGCAACCGCGCTCATTTCCGCCGAAACGCCTCATCTCGTGAGAAACGCTAGCGCACAAGCGACGGCGAGAACGCTCGTGATCCACAGCCGGGCAGATAAGGAAACGCCGTTCCTCGTTGTACTGAAGAAGCCCGCATAAGAGAAGCGCCGAGGCGCGTGCATCAGAAAAAAAGTTTGGGCCGTCAATCAGCCCAACTTTTGCTGATGCGAGTGATAGCTGGAGTTTGGCCTGAGGTGTGTGGAGGAGAGGATGATGGATCGGCGGCATTTTCTTGCGGTTGCGAGCGCTGTGGCTTCCGCCCAACTGTTCGGTCCTCGTTCGCCGCTTAGTGCGAGCGGAGCGCCTGAGGCCCGCGAGCTACGCGGAACATTGCGCCGCCTGACAGAACCGGGCTCGGGTGATAACCGGGCGACCTTCATGCCGGATGGCAAGACGCTTTTGTTTGCCTCCAACCGCTCGGGAAAATCCCAGATCTGGCGAATGGATGCGACCGGGCACGCTCGGCGGATGCATGAAAGCATGAGCAACGACTATGGTCGGGTGGCGCCGAATGCCGATGGCACCAAGCTGTGCTTTAGCTCTGATCGCACCGGGCAGAACGCTGTATACGTTCTCGAGCTAGCGAGTGGCCACGTCACGCGTGTTTCAGATGCTGCCTTTTGGAGCTTCGGTCCGACGTGGTCCTCGCGCGACGTTATCGCTTTCTTTTCCACGAAGGGCGGCAACGCGCTCAATATCTGGACGGTTCGTCCGGACGGCTCACAGGCCCGACAGGTCACTGATCAGCCCGGCGAAAGCCGCCAGCCCTGGTGTTCGCCGAATGGCAGCAGCCTTGCACTATCAGCCGATCATGGGACCGGCGCATTCGCAGTAGAACTCTTGGCGGTTGAGGGATCGGGCACTCGGCCGTTAGCAAACCGCGGCACCTACGAGCAGCCGTTTTGGAGTCCGGACGGAAATAGGATCGCGGTTTCGGCACGCATCGACGAGCCGCACAGCCGAATTTACATCATAGGAGCGGACGGCTCCAACCTACAGCCGATCCACCAAGCAGAGGGCGTCGACAATGTGCACCCGGCGTGGTCTCCGGAGGGGCGCCGTATTGTGTTCACATCGGGCAAAGGGGCGGAAGGCGCGATCTATGCTTTCGATCTCGTTTGACGTACGCGAAGCGGCGTTTGCTACGCTTCCCTTCAGGCGCGAAATGACTGCGACTCCGTTCGGCAGCACGCCCGTTTCAAACACGGCGCGCGTTTTCAGCGTAGGAGCCAATCCGGCTGATCCGCGATAGGTTATGAGCATTTGGCCTTCGTCGGCGCGACGCCAGCCGCTTCCCCCCCGGCTCGAAGGCTCCACGGTCGAACAAAACGCCGGTTGAATCAGGGATGTCGATGCCGCCCACTGCCTTAAGTGGCAGGGCGATCCTCCTGGGCTTGTGACCCGAACATGATGTGACACTGCTAACCTTAAGGCACTAGCCAAAGCCTAGCCGCATCGTCGAACTTGCCAAGGCTGTCGGACGCTTGATCCTACCTGCCCTACCTGCGCGCCGCCGCAAGCTCACGCACCTTGGCGCGGATTGGATCGAACGGGCCATATTTGTGATGCTCGGGCGGGAAATCGTCCGCGTAGGGGCCGTAGGGTGTATCGACTGGCTTCTGCAGCTCATTCGGGAAATCCTTGTCGAGATTGGGTTTGGTGGGGCGCTCGAGGCTGTTGACGTATGCCGCGACGTCGTAGGCCTCCGCATCGGACAGCACCGGCGTATCGAACGTGGTGCCGTACGGCATGTTATGACGCACGAAGGCGGCGGCGACCAGCACGCGAGTCATGCCGGCACCATTGTTATGGCTGTTCGGTCCCACGAGCGGCGGATATTGATAGCCGATGCCTTTAGCGTCGCGCTGGCCCAGTCCGTCCCTGCCGTGGCAGGCGGCGCACGTGTCGATGAACACCTTCGCACCATTGTCCAGATCGGCCGCGCGGCCAGGCTCCTTTATACCCTTCAGGCCGGCCCCGATGAGCTTGGCACCGTCCGGAATTCCAGTCGACAGCCATTTCATGTAAGCAAGATATGCCTTCATCTCTATCGCATCGAGTGGCAAGGTATGGCCGTTCATGCTGCGCTCCAGGCAGCCGTTGACGCGGTCTTCCAGCGTATCGACCTGGGCCTCGCGCGCGCGATATTGCGGGAACTGGCCCCACACACCCGTCAGTGGCACCGCATAGGGCTGGCTGCCGGCCTTAAGGTGACAGCTCTGGCACGTGAGGCCACTGCCTGAGAAGCGCTTGGCCGGATCAGCCGCAGCCGGACCGATCAGGTTCGGGGTATCGGTAAAGAGTGCATAGCCGTGCTTGACGAGTTTGCCGAAGGGATCATCTCCGACCGAGCCGATGCTTGGCGGCGTCCATTCCGCAAGATCGATCTGCGGCACGTCCGCGGCCAGCACCTCGCGCCCCAGCATGACTGCGACTGCTGCGAGGGATAACATCGAAATCAAGCAGATGCTCCGTTTCATTTTCGAGCCTTCCGATGAAAGATAGATACCTGCACATGCAGTTTTCGATGGCGTACTCAAGCGTCCAGATACCGAGTCAGGCCTTCTCACACAACTGTTTACGACAATCCCAGTCTGGATCGAACGCAGCCATCAGCGACGTAAGCTCGGCGAATTGGCTGATCGAAAAGACCTTCCAACTGCGTTTCAGTGCCGCAGCGAAGCGCACAAATACGGGCGAAGGGTATTGCTTGCAAAGCATCGTTTTTCTACCTCGCCTTAGTTTTTCTTATAAACGTCCTCGGATGCTTCGCGGTCTGCCACCCTTGAATGCTCTCAAGGCTTTTGAGGCTGCGGCACGCCTCTTCCGCATGTGCGATGAAATAGGTAGCGTTGCGCCCGAGGCGTCCGAATCGCACGCGCGAAGGGCTTCGGCTGTTTGCGAGTTGGCGCTCATGCCGGCAGCGCCCTTACTTCAACGGTCCTTTTCCGCCCGCCGCGGCGCTGCGCTTGCACGCCCTTGGGTCTTGATCGCAGGGAGAACATCCATGCTTTTCCGAGGATCGATCTCGATCGCAATTGCGGGACTATTGGCGTCGATCGCGACGGCCGGGGCCTTCGACGATGCGAAATATCCCGACTTCTTCGGCGTGTGGCGCAGGGTTAACCTTCGGCCCGGCGGCCAGCCGTCGTTCGACCCGACCAAGCCGTGGGGCCGGGGTCAACAGGCTCCGCTGACACCCGAGTATCAGGCGATTCACGAGGCGAGCCTGGCCGACCAAGCGAACGGCGGCCAGGGCAACTGGCAGTCTGGAGCACGTTGCATGCCGCCCGGCATGCCGGCGTCGATGACGGCCTATGGTGAAATGGAAATCGTCGTGCTGCCGGAGGTCACCCACATCCTGCTCAATCACAATAGCGGCTATCATCGCCGCATCTACACGGACGGGCGCGACTGGCCGAAGGAGGTCGAGCCGAGCTTCCAGGGTTATTCTATCGGTAAATGGATCGATGAGGACGGCAGCGGCCGCTTCAGCCTGCTCGAAGTTGAGAGCCGCCACTTCAAAGGTCCGCGGGCTCTGGACCCGACCGGCCTGCCGGTCCATGCCGACAACCAGTCAATCGTGAAGGAGCGCATCTTTTTCGACAAGGCTGATCCGACCATCCTGCACGACGAGATCACGTTGATCGACCACGCGTATACGCGGCCGTGGACCGTCTTAAAAAGCTACCGGCGCGATCCCGGTAAATACCCCATTCACAGCCAGGAGGATTGCGCGGCGACCAATGCAAACGTGCTGATCGGCAAGGAACTCTACTATCTAAGCCCTGATCGCGAACTTATGCCCACCCGCAAGGATCAGCCGCCTCCCGACCTGAGCTATTTCAAGACGGACGACCGGTAGCGGTCCGGCAGTCGGCGGCGCGCGCGCGAAACCGCTGGTCGCAGCAGGGACCAGCCAACAAGGGAAAACTACCATGCGATACAGAAAAGCGATCGATGCGTTCGCGGCCCTGGCGGCGCTCTGCATCACGTTGGCCGACGGTCGCGCATGGGACGAGACCCAGTATCCGGACTTCAAGGGACAGTGGCGTCCAATCGGAGAGCCCGAGCGATTTGACACGAGCAAAGGTTGGGGTCTCGGACAACAGGCGCCGCTCACTCCTGAATATCAGGCGCTGTTCGAGGCCGACCTCAAGGATCAGGCCGCCGGCGGACAGGGTCTGGCCCCGACCAATAGCTGTATTTCACCCGGCATGCCGAGGGTCACCAACGGCTACGGCCAGATGGAGGTCGTCGTTACGCCCCGCACAACCTATATCACGGTCGAACACATCAATGACAATCGTCGCATCTATACTGATGGGCGCGGTTGGCCTGCCGAGTTCGAGCCAACCTACCTCGGGTATTCCATAGGCACGTGGATCGATACGGATGGTGACGGGCGCTACGACGTGCTCGAGGTTGAGACGCGCGGCTTCCAGGGACCCCGCACTTACGATGACAGCGGCATTCCATTGCACGAGGACAACCTGACCGTCGTCAGGGAGCGGATTTACCTCGACAAATCCGATCCCGACATCTTCCACGACGAAGTCACAGTGATCGACCATGCGCTCACTCGGCCTTGGGTCGTCACCAAGAGCTACCATCGCGAGGCCGATCGCCAGCCCTATTGGCGCGAGGTCACCTGTGCAGAGAACAACAATCATGTGGAGATCGGAAGGCAGGACTATCTGCTGAGCCCGGAGGGGCGCCTCATGCCGACGAGGAAGGGCCAGCCTCCCCCCGATCTGCGATATTTCAATCGCTCCGGGAGAGAGGGGCAGTAGGCGCCATCGCTTCGATCGCATTGGACGGCCAGGCGGCCGGGCCTCGGCCAGAGCCAGAAAGGGTCAGGAATGCCAACAAGGTGAGCAAGGCAACAGGGGCAGCAAAGTCAACAGGGCCAACAACAGGGTCAGAGCGGCGACGATCTTGCCGATGCCGCCGGCGCCATGGGCGATGCCGAAAGTGCGCCCGGCGAGGGCAATTCGGACCGCGCCGTCGACGGCCAGGGCCGCGCGACATCCGTGACGACTTTCATTATCGCGATCGGTTATAGTTAAGTGCAGCGTGAAAAATGGCGCCATCGGGCGAACGGTTCTCAACCGGGACCATTCCGCCGATCGGCCGGACGGTTTCATCGACTGAGCTCTACTGATCAAAGATTACCCCATTCGTGATAAAACTGCCTTAAACAAAGTCATATAGCTTTCCCCCTTGGGCTGAAGACTGCGTCTGTTTTCACGGTTGACAGCATGCGGCGCTCGTCAGTGCATGATTCATGGGAATGGGTCTCCTGTGGGGCAGCCGCCAGAAGCATGGCGTCTAATGGTCTGCACTTGTAGGACGTGCAGACCACGTAATGTTGTCGCCCCACAAAAGGAGGTAATCATGAATCGACGAACGATAGCGCTCATGACTCTAATGGGGTTGATGATTGCTACCAGCACTCATGGGCTCTACGGACAGGACAATAGAGTCGGCCCTGCCCTCGCGGAGGCACTGGAAGACACTATCGTCACCTTGCAACAGGGATTGACTGCCGCCGAATCCAAGGGCCGGCCAATTTCCGCGAAGTTCGAAATGGAGGACGGCAAGCTTCAATTGTCGATCTACACCGCAAGGGGCAAAAAATTCTCCGAAGTCATCGTCGACCACATGACGGGGAAGGTCGCGAAAAGCGAGCCCATCACCGAAGGCGATGACTTGATCCAAGCCAGAGCGCAAAGCGTCACAATGGCTGGGACAAAGACATCGCTAAGAGCAGTAGTCGACAAGGCAGTGCGCGGATCTGCGGGCTTTCGCGCCGTCAGTGTGACACCAGCTCTCAAGAATCGTCACGGCGTCGCTTCGGTGACTCTGCTCATGGGTAACCAGACGAAAACCGTCGAAGAGTCCTTACGATAGATGGGGGGTTGCGATTCAGGCGCGGCGTACAAAGCTCACAGTTCGATGAGCCGGAGGGTACACGCACACGCGCCCCTACATCGGACCCGAACGTCCGGGTTCGCCGATCGAGTCACAGTCTGCGCGGACAGGACAGGCCACCTCAATCTGGCTTAGGGTGGCCTTTTCCACCAACGCCGATGACCTCGGCCACCTTCACCCGCCCGCGCACGGTCATGTCGCCGATCGGCAGCATCCCGTCGGCCAGCAAGATGTAGGACAGGACGCTGACCGTCCATCCGATCTCAAGGGCGCGACACCGCCAGAACCAGTATCGGGGACGCCGCCCTCCGCGATCATCCGCAGCGCGGACAGCATCACGGGGTCAGCAATGCCTCGCCGATCTGTCTCGCCAGTGCCGCCTGCTCAGCGGCACGGCAGCCGACGGCGGCGCAGCCTTCGCAATCCCGCGGTGGCTTGTTCAGGATACTCCGCTTTCGCGGAGCATGACAGTTTCGAGCATGCACTGCAGCCCCTACAGCCAGAACACAAACAACATGGTCTGGTTGCGCTGCTCGCGCAATTCCGGCGTCAGATCGTGGCGGCGCTTGGTGATGTTGCTCAGGCCGGACAGGATCGCAACATACTGCTTGCCCCTCCGCCTTCGAACGTGATCGGCGGTGCGTTGAAGCCCGTTCCAACATTGATCTTCCACACCTGGTCGAGCGTGTTGTCGTCAAAGGCCGCGAAGGTGCCGTCCGTTAGGCCGTGAACACGAGGCCGCCAGCGGTCGTGAGCACGCCGCTGACATTGGGATAGACCGCGTGCACTCGCTTCGCATGCGCGTTCGCCGTTGATCCGAAGATCATGCATGCGCTTATCTGGCATCAATCAAGGCGGCGAACCGTGGTCGTTCACGGTGGCCGGAGTGCATCAGCCGCAGGTCTTTCGAGACGTGAGCGACACCGTCGATGCTGCACACGACACTTACCCGGCCGACGTAACCATTCGGATAGGGCCTGTCGGCCACTGCCGGTCGGTCGCCGCAGCGATGTTCGCCCCCTGCCCGAACATCACCATCGCGGCGCGCCAGATCGCACAACTCGCTGAACACTGCGAGACGTCCCCGCATGTCAGCGGCGGTCCGATCTACTGCGCCATCGCGGCCTATCACGGCTCATGGCAACGGCCCGACAACGCCTTCGCGCACACGGTCAAGAGGTCGGTAGCGAACAATGACGCGCCGGACTTCGAGATGCCGGCACCGACTGACGTCAATGCAGCTGAGAGCCCTTCTGCACGGCCGCCTGCTTTCCGCGACACGGCCATGGCACCTCCGGCCGCGCCTGATTGGTTCCGTCATCGATCCGCGAACGATCAGAAGGGTGGGATTTGATCGCAAAAAGTGGACTCAACCGGGCGCGCTCGCGATCAAGCGATCAGCCCGCAGTCGATGAGCAAAAGTCTGACACTCAGACTGCGCATCCGAATTCAACTCAGCGACCTGCTGACGGCCTTTTCGTGGCCAGGTCAGCGCAGCGGACCTCGCCATGATCGGAATGACGGCATTTCGCGCAATCTCGCATCAGTTTCCATGTTTGGCGGTGAGGCATGACGGCAGCGGGAACACGACCGCACGACGGCAAGATAAAGCGAACTGGCGTTCGCTGTTTGCCCGCGCCGCCAAGTCTCGGCAAGTGTCTGTCTGCACATTGGGTTTTGCACGCCAGCGACGGCACCAAACCGGCACCATACGAGGTCCGCGTGGTGCCGCGGCACTGCGATTGTCGGCGGATTTCAATCTGGAGAGCAGCATCGCTTGGGCGCTGCGCTATCAGCAGCATCGCCGTTTGCGCGCCTGCGCAAGCATTCCCGCGCCACAACGCGGTGCGCTTGCGGTGATGACTTGCGACTCGGAAAGGGCGCTCCAAGTCGCCTCAAGATGGCCCGCGATTCCGACGACGACTTCCGCGTTCACCTCGGCCGCTCACAGAGCCATGCCGGACGTGCCGCCACGCGCTTCCGGCCCTTCGTGAAGCAGGTCGAGGCCGCGATCCGCAAGGCAGGCGGCAACCCAAACCGGATCGGCAGTTCGGCCGGAAAGAGAAGCGGGCGGTTCAACGCCCGTGGTCGGGGCGCCAGGCTCTCCTTCCCCAGGGATGGTGGTGGCTGGCAGCGGGATTCCGCCGGGCGGTACCGGGCGCGGCGGGTCGTCGTCAAGGCCCGGGTCGTTAAGCTCAATCCCCAGCGCGGCGCGCGCGGGCCGAAGCTGCCGGGCCGCGCCAGCAACGGGGCCGATGCGCACCTGCGCTACCTTGAGCGGGACAGCGTGACGCGCGACGGCCAGAAGGGCCAAGCCTACTCGGCCCTGGAGGACGAGACGGACAGCCGCGCCTTCCTCGCGCGCGGACGGGATGACCGGCACCAGTTCCGCTTCATTGTCGCCCCCGAGGACGCTGCCGACCTTGGCGACCTGCGCGGCTTCACGCGCGACCTGATGCGGCAAGTCGAGCAGGACCTCGACACCGGGCTGGACTGGATCGCAGTCGACCACCACAACACGGGGCATCCCCACACCCACATCATCGTGCGGGGCGTCACCGACGACGGTAAGATACTCAAGATCGCAGGCGACTACGTCGCTTACGGCGTCCGTCATCGGGCCAGCGAGTTGGTGACGCGGGAGCTGGGCCACCAGAGCGAGATCGAGGTCGCCCGCAACCTCGCCAACGAGGTGAGCGCAGACCGCCTGACCCGGCTCGACCGGATGCTGATCGCCGAGCAATGGGATCAGCGCGTTGTCGACCTCCGGCCCGGCGAGGGACAGAGCTACCTGGTCCGGGAGGATCGCCACCTCCTGATCGGCCGGGCGAAGCGCCTGGAACGCTATGGGCTCGCGACCGAGACCGAGCCGGGACGCTGGCTTGTCTCGGACGGCGCCGAGGCCGCCTTGAAGGCGCTGGGCGCGCGCAATGACATCGTCGACACCATCCACCGGGCGCTGGCAGATCACGGCCTCGCCGAGGAACGCGGTATCGACCGGTACGTCCTTCACGACACCGGCTTAGGCGAGCGTGTCGTCGGCCGGGTGATCGGCAAAGGGCTGGCCGGCGACGAGATGGGCGAGCGGGTCTATCTCGTGGTCGATGGCGTGGATGGCCGGGCCCATCACATGGAATTTGCCGACGCCACCCGTATCGAAGACGTGCGGCGAGGCATGATCGTTGAGGCGGCGCCGGCCGTCTCCGGCCCGAGGCCCTCGGCCCGGAACATCGCCATTGTGGCCGAAGACGGGGCCGGCATCTACCAGCCGCGCCGGCATGTCGAGCTGATACGCGAAAGCTTCGAGCGGCAGGGGAAGGACCCGGAGGCGTTCGTCCGCTTCCACGTCCGCCGCCTGGAAGCGCTGCGGCGTGCGGGCCACGTAGAGCGGATCGACGCCGATCACTGGCGAGTCCCCGGCGACCTTGTCGACCGCGGCACGGCCTATGACCTCAGAAGGGGCGGCGATGGCTTGCGTTTCCGCATCCTTTCGACTCTCGGTCTTGACCAGCAGATCGGCAGCGACGGAGCGACCTGGCTCGACCGGGAGCTGGTCGCCAGCGGTCGCATTCCCGTTGGGGCGACCGGGTTCGGCCAGGAGGTGGCTGAAGCCGTCGAACGGCGCGCCGGGCGGCTCGCAGAGATGGGCCACGCGAAGCGCCAGCCCGATGGTTTGTATCTGTTGCCGCGCAACCTGCTTGCCGCGCTGGAGCGCCGGGAAGTCGAGCGGGTGGGGCGGGAAATGGCTAACGTGCGTGGCCGCGCCTTCCAATCGGTCAAGGCCGGCGAGCTTGTCAGCGGAACGCTCGCCGGCTCTGCCAATCTTGCGAGCGGGCGTTACGCCATGATCGACGATGGGCTCGGGTTCAGCCTGGTGCCGTGGCAGCCAGTGCTCGATCGGCGCATCGGCCAGCACATTGCCGGTATCGCAAGGGGCGAGGGCATCGAATGGACTTTCGGCAGGAAACGCGGGCTTGGACTGTAATGCCCCCCGACCACGACTGGACGGATGTCGTCATCGGCTATGCTGGCCGTTACGCATTGGAAAGTTCGTGTGCGGGGTCGGCAGACGCAGCGGCCCGACGGGCAAGCAGATCCAAGCGGGACGATGCCGAACCAAGCAGTAAGCAAATCAGTCAAGCTTGCCTCAGTTACGGTGTAACCAGTTCGGTTACACAGTAACGAGGACGATGATCATGGCATTGACCTCGATCGGGAAGCAGCAAGCGCTATCGTGATCGCCGTCTCGGTGTCCACGGCTTAGCAAGCAAATCACCCAAGCTTGCCTTGTTGTCAGTTACCGTGTAACCAATGTCTTTCGTCGGTTACACAGTAACCAGGAGGATGATCATGGCGTTGACCTCGGCCGAGAAGCAGCAGCGCTATCGCGAGCGCCATCTCGGTGTCGACGGCTCCAAGGAGCGCATTCAGCTCTTCATCAGCGTGCAGACCAAGGCGCAGCTCGGACGCCTCGCCCATCATCACGGTTACACGGTAACCAAGATGATCGAGCATGTGATAGCAGCCGCCGAGCACGCGATCCTCGACCGGCTCCCGCGGCGCCAGCACTCTGGATATCTCGACAGCCACCTGAACCACGGCGCCAGCCGCATCGTGCCCGCTGGGCGAAAGCCCAAGGCAACATCTGCAAAAAAGCCGGCCAGATCACGGCGCGCGCCGCGGCGCAAGGTTAACGTGTAACCGTAATCATGAGGCAATGCAGCCCGTCCGCGTCTCTCGCGGCCCGCCGGTGGCCGGCACAGCGTAGCGCGGCGTGCACTTCGGCCATTCTGTGGATTGCCAATCACCTCAACGCCGCGGGCATCCGCACCCGCGACTCGGCTCGGTGCACAAGGTGCTGACGCGGACGACCTACGTCGGCCGCCACCGGTTCAATCGAAGTTCCGGAAAACGCGCGAGGCAAACCCGAAACCGACGTGGTTGAGATGGCAGTGCCGGCGATCATCCACGCGGCCGAGTTCGAGGCCGTGCAGACGCTGCTCAAGACCCGCAGCCCGGCGCTGACTGCACCGCGTGTCGTCAGCGGCCCGACTCTCCTTACCGGCATCCGCTTTTGCGCGGCTTGCGGTAAGGCGATAACGCTGAGGACCGGGAAGGCCGGAAGGTACCACTATTACACGTCGTCTCGGCCGCACCGTGCCAATGGAGAAGCTCGATACGCTCGTTGCCGATCATATCGAGCGCCGCCTCCTGCAGCCCGCGCGCCTTGAGAAAATCTTATCCTCCGTGCTCAAGCCGCCGAGAAGAACGCGCCGAGCGCCGAACCGCGCATATCGCTGCCTTGCGCAAGCGGGCGGCCGAAACGGATGCCAAGCTCAAGCGGCTCTACGCCGCAATCGAGAACGGCGTTGCCGATCTCACCGACCCCTTGCTGAAGGACCGCATTGTTGAGCTGAAGGCCACCCGAGACCAGGCCCGCGCCGATGCTGAGAGGGCCGAGGGTGCGCTGGAACGGCTCGGGCCGGCCATCTCACGCCGCGCACTCTCAACACGTTTGCCAGGACCGCCCGCAGGCGCATGCGCACCGAGTTTGGCGGCTACCGCCGCGACCACCTCCGTGCACTTGCCCAGCGGGTCGAAGTGGACGCGAAAGAAAGTTCGCATCATGGGATCGAAAAGCGTGCTCCTACGCACCCTCGTCGCCGCCTCAAGCTCAAAAAAGGCAGGTTTTGGCGTGCCCAGTTTTGTACCGAACTGGCGCGCTCGAAGAGATTCGAACTCCTGACCCCCAGATTCGTAGGCTGATGCTCTGGTAAAAGCATCGGTGTGGTCGCGTTAAAGCGACCGGTCGGCCGCCCATTTGCGCGAAAAAGAGGCCGTTAACACGGAAATGCAGGTCCAGACGTTCAACCGCGAGCGCCTGCGGCTATATTCCGCTGCGGTGACATCGAGGACATGCAGATGACGGGCAGGGCGCATGAAATGCCGACCGCGCGCCGGCGGCTGATCACGTTCAAAGAGGGCCTGAAGCACCTCCGAGTCGGCAGGACTAAGGCTTATGAACTCATCAACGCGGGTAAGATCATCGCGTACAAGCAGGGACATCAAACGATGATCGACGCCGATTCCATCGACACCTTCCAGGCCGCCCTCCCCCGCATCGAGCCTGGCTCGCTCAAACTGACACGTGGGCGTCGTCACGCCTAAACTGGGATCTATCCACAAGATTCTGAAAAGAGCCAACGATGCTGAATTGTTGGCATTTGTGTTGGCTTCCGCAACACGAGAAATCAGAAAAATAGATAGTTTTCAGATGGTTGGATGACGTCCTTGAATCTGGCCCGGGGAGCCAATACGAAACCCTCAGATTGATTTTCTTGGCTTTTTCGCCGGATTTGTCAAACCGGCCGCAAGGTTTGACAGGTTCTGTTCGGGTTTTGCGATCACCTTCTCCATGGCCGCACGGGCAAGCCGCTGTTGATCCGCAGCCTTAGTGTAGCGTGCAACCTCCCGCAAGCTCGCGTGGCCAGTGATGGCTGCAATCTCGTGTTCAGTGCATCCTGCTTCAGCGAGCCGCCGCGCCGCGGCCTTGCGCAAGCCGTGCGCGCTGCAATGGGGTAGCCCGGCATCGTTGCGCTGTTCCCGGAACCAGTTACCGAATCCGGCCGCTGTGAAAGGCTTCCCGAACTGTGTTGTCAGGAACGTCATGTTGCCAGGAAACCTCGCCAGGGATCTTGGCGAGCTCGGCATGCAGCGGGATCATCAATTCGGCGCCGGTCTTGACTTGGCGCACCTGCAAGACGCCGCCCCGGATGTGCTGCCGGCCCACGTAGACCACATCGGAACGCCGCTGGCCGGTGTAGAGCAGGAGGGCGAATGCCAGCCGCGGCTTCGATCCGGCCGGGTGCTTTTGCCTCAAACTGCGCAATCTCGTCATCCGTCCAACTATGGAAGCCGTCCGACTTGACCCGGATGGCGCGCACGTCCTGCGTTGGATCATCGGCCCGCAAGCCGATCTCAACTGCGTGCTGCATCATGGCCCGGAGCACCTTGCGCAAGCCGTTCGCTGACTCCGGTTGTTCTGCTCTGCCTGCCATCAGCTTAACGACATGCTCACGTTTGATAGTCGCCGCGTTCTTGTCGGCGTGAGGTTTGCCGTCCTTGTCCGTTTTCCGGCAAAACTTGTCGATGATATTGCGATACACCGACTGGGTGCTTTCCTTCATCGACCGGAAGCCGATTGAGCCGTAATAGCTCACCGCCAGCGCCCGCATGGTACCCGGCTTGACCTTGGCAGCACCGATCTGGGCCGGCTGTCCTGCCATCGCCGTCTCGTAGCTGGCCATGAACTCAGGCGACCACGGCAGACCAGGGAGCGGCATGGATTTGAAGCCCGGCCGCCGGAAGTAGAAGCGTGGCTTGCCGTGGCGGTCAATGAAGCCCTGTACGAACTTCGGCGGGCGGTTCATTGGATGCGATCCCATTCGTTCGCGTTCTCGGCGTTGGCACTGGTAACAGCAGTCTCCCGTATGCCTGCGATTACCCTTATCTTGCCATCCGTATCCACCTCAACACTGACCACCAGCACGCCAGCCGCGACCACAGCTTTCACTGCCTTGGTCACATCGCCTTGCCTGAACTTGCTAGGAGCGCGTGCCCTCGTCTAGTAGCCTGATTTCGGCGTGTTGTGAATCATGGATGGCCGCACGGGAAAACGGAATGGCCGCAACGCGCGATGCGACACGCAATCGCCGGACTGCCCGGGCTGCTCAATCGCAGTGCCCGCTGCGAGCTTTGAAGTTACTGACCTTTCTGGAGAAAGCGGCAACTGCGAAATTTTGCGCCCCCGCGGTGCGCACTGATTTCTTGATGCTTTTCCGACCGATGGTGCCAGCCCCTTTTATCTTGCCGTCGTAATCGGGCGCCTCTCCCGCTGCGTCCTTGCGATCTTCGCCATGACTTTCTCCTTCGTCCAGGCCTACGTAAGAGTGGCGACAGAACAGGACCGCACTGCGATGAATGGAGCCTGGTGGTCTATGCAGTCGTTCGTGCTCGATCTCGCCTGCCGCGCGGGCGCACATGTCTGCGTCGGGGTCGCAGGGCCACACATCCATTCGTGCGCGCTGTCCGCCTCCGGGAAGGCGTCGTCGCCGGCGGGATATCGTGCTCTCCGCATCCGCATCGATCCACCCAGCCCACTCTCCGCCTGGCGGCGGAAGCTCTGTTCATCTCCGTGTCAGCGACCCGTCAATCGCTGCGCGCTCGGCGGCGCTCGCCAGAGCGCCTGTTACGCGACGGCGAGTGCCGCCGCCGTGACTCCTGCTGCTTGTCGTTTGCTGCGCCGCTGCGCTCCGAGAAATGGAACTCGGTGCCATCCAGCCACATGCGATGCATGACGACAGCGAGCTTGCGCGCGGCCGCCACGACGGCCCGCTTGTGCCCGCGCTTGCCGGCCACGCGCAGCCCCAATGCCTTCAGCGTGCAGTGCTTCTGCGAGCGCGTCATCATCGCACTGGCGGCCTCGTAGAGCGGTGCGCACCTCGCCGTCGCCGGCCCTGGAGATGCGGCCGTCGTTGTCGACCGACGTCCCCGGTTGTTCGCGCCGCGGCGCCGGCCCAAAATGCGCCCCAACAGTTTTCGATCTGGAGAAGCGTGCCGGATCGTCGATCGCAGCCTTGAACGTGGGCGCCACCACCGGCCCGACGCCGGGAATGGCAGAACCGGCGGCAGAGTTCGTCCTGGCCGACCAACTGCACCAGCAACGCATGCAGCCGCTTGTACTCGCTCCACAGCACTGCCCAGCACCGCAGCATGCGCTCGGTGGTGCCTGCAAGCAGGGGGTCGGCGGCGACCAGTGCGTTGATACGAGCCTGGAAGCTGGCGCGTTGGACGCGGCGGCCGACAACTACGCTGTCGCAGGAGGAAATCGCCTTCTTTAATGGTCCCACAGATGTTGCCCTTCGAAGTCGTTGTGAAATCGATGGCATCGGAAAGCGCAAGTGCCTGGCACAGATGCGGTGCGAGGACGGCCATCATGTGACGCTGCGCTTCGCCGTAACCGCATTGAATGGTTCTTGTCACGCGCGATGCAGCGTGTCGGCTAAAGCCGCCGCTTAGCGACTTTGTCACTTGGCGCGGGCTGGAAAGTCGGAGGGTGTCGGTTGTCTTGAATTAGCACGTCGAGTTGTTGGCCGGGCCAGAGCATATCGACACCGCTGACGATCTCGTAGATGATCTGCAAGACGCGGGTGTCGGTACGTTCGGTCAATTGGCCCGACAGGCTGCGCTTCGGCACCACCATCGGCTCGATGCGTACGAAGCGGAGATTTAAACGCGAGCCAGCTGAGCCGCGTATTGATGCTGTTGCTGCTGCATCGGGGAGGAGGCGGGCAATGTCGGCTTCGTCAATATCGACCCTCGCATACAGCGGCGTCATCCTTCCCATGATGATTAATGGCAGCGAAAGCGCACTCGCTTGCGCGAACTCGCCAGGCCGCACGTTGACCTGGAGCACGGTTCCATCCTCGGGGGCGCGAACGATGCGAAGCTCGACCTCCATCTCGGCCAGACTCACCGAGCCGCGCTCCTGCTCGACGGCGGCGATCTCCAGCGCGATCGAGGCGCCTCCGTTGTTCTCGTCGAACAGGCTCAGATTGGCCTCAGCCAGAACCACCCTGGCGCGGGCCTCGCTCAACCGTGCCACCGCGGTACGCAGCGCATTCCTTCTTCGCGTCGCCTCCCGCGCGGTGATCGAATTGCCGGTCAGCAAGGCTGCCGCAATCTGCACCAGATCCAACGCCTCCTCATAATCCGATTGAGCAGCCTCGACCGTCGTTCGCGCCGCCTCGACCTCTGCCTGCAGGCCAGGAACACGTGCGCGCGCCTGAGCCAAACGAGCCTGCGCGGTTGCCAGATCACGACGGCGCAGATCGAGCGTTGCCTGGGCGATGCGCGCATCAAGGGCAAACAGCTTGTCGCCGCGAGACACCTTCGCTCCCGGCGTTACGAAAACATCTGTGATTGTGGCCGACACGTTGGTGCCGATATTGATCGGCTGGCTCGACGGCTCGACGACACCAACGGCACCTATCTGGATATGGTCGATGTGACCAGTGCCGGGCGGTGTCGTAGCGCTCCTTGTGCCTGGATCTATGTACCCCGACGCAGGTGGATTGCGCAAAAAAGAGCTGAACGTGACCGTCAACGCGATCGCAGCAACGAGCATCATTCCGTATGCTAGCCGGGGAAGTCGGACGGCTATCATGCTGCCTCTCGCTTGCTACGTTTCTCGACGTGTGTGACGCGACCATCGCTCAAGTGCGCGATGCGGTCAGCAAAGGGCAGGATCCGGTCATCGTGTGTAACCACGACCACCGCCCGGCCCGGCTTGACCGCGATGCGTTGCAGCAGCAGCATCGCAGCACGCCCAGAGCCAGCATCAAGGGCTGCCGTCGGCTCATCGCAGACAACGAACGATGGCCCATGAACCAGGGCGCGGGCTATCGCCACCCGCTGCTGCTCGCCGACAGAGAGCTGACCGGGTACCCTCGCCAGCTGCCTCTCCATCCCGAGCTCCACCAAGATCTCGCGTGAGCGTGCCTGCGCCGCCTTCGAGGCGCAGCCCTGTGCCAACAAAGGCACCGCAACGTTCTCGACCGCCGTTAATGCTGGCAATAGATGAAACTGCTGCAGAACCACGCCGATCCGCTCTCGGCGGAAGCGC
>Ga0126384_10000845_pt1 | contig 17665 bp, 14 predicted proteins | sample PanSoiMetPlot_36_FD_92543 | JGI IMG/M metagenome (GOLD analysis project Ga0126384, IMG submission 92543) | Tropical forest soil microbial communities from Panama - MetaG Plot_36 | ecosystem: Environmental > Terrestrial > Soil > Tropical forest > Bulk soil | place: Panama | collected 2016-02-17 | reverse complement strand
GCTGGCGGCGCCTGGTCGCGCCTCTTCTGTGGCAATCACGGCATTGATTTGCCCCAGCTGAAGGTTCGTGGATCGGTGATGCGCACCTCGCCTGTGGACGGAGTTCCGGTGCCGTCGGTGGCCGGCCATGGCTTTGCCTTCCGGCGTCGGCTCGACGGCGGCTATACAGTCGCAAATCGCGGCTGGTCGGTGGCCGAGATCGTGCCCGACAGCTTCCGCCTGTTCTTCAAGTACATGCCCGCGCTGCGCGCGCAATGGCAAGACCTTGGTTTGCGCATTGGAGAGCGGTTCCTCGCCGAGCTCAGGACGCCGCGGCGGTGGTCGCTTGACGGCCCATCGCCGTTCGAGGCTGTGCGCACGCTCGATCCGACACCGGACACGCACATCCTCGACGACGCGAAGAAGAACCTCGAGGCAGCATTCCCGGCTTTTGCCGGAGCAAAGGTGCTTGATCAGTGGGCGGGCCTGATCGACGTGACGCCGGACGTGGTGCCGGTGATCGGCCCGGTAGCGTCCTGGCCGGGTTTCCACATTGCCACCGGCTTCTCCGGACACGGCTTCGGCATCGGCCCAGCCTCGGCGCAGCTGATGGCGGACATCATTACCGGCGATCGGCCGCTGATCGACCCGAAGCCGCTGAGGTTCGAGCGCTTCACTGATGGTTCTCCCTTGGTCATCAACTAACAACCCAGGAGCAAATGCTCATGCGTCTCAAGCACTGTCTGGTCTCACCGGTCCTGGCGCTCGGTTTGGCGCTGGCAGCGGCGACGCCGTCGCTCGCACAGAACCTTCCCAACCTGCCGGAGGCCATCAAGAAGCAGGGATTATTGCGCGTCGGCGTGAAATGCGATTATCCCCCCGATGGGTACCTCGATGCGCAGGGCAAGCCTCAGGGCGTCGAGGTCAGCCTCGCCAAGCAGATCGCCGCGTACGCGTTCGGAAGCCCCGACAAGGTCGAGCTTACCTGTGTCACCGCTGCCAACCGCATCCCATCGCTGCAGGGTGGCAAAATCGACCTCATCGTCGCCACCCTTGGCGTCAGCGCCGAGCGCGCGCAGGTGATCGATTTCTCCGACAACTATGCCTGGGGTGGCAGCGATGTGCTCGTGCCGAAAGACAGCCCCATCAAGAGCCTCACCGATTTCGCCGGCAAGAACGTCATCGTGATGAAAGGGGCCTGGCAGATCGGCTGGTTCGAGAAGAACGTACCGTCGGCGACCCTGCTGAAGCTCGATGGCATCTCCGATGGCTTGCAAGCGCTCTTGCAGAAGCGCGCCGACGGCTTCGCTCATGATCTCGACGTGCTGCGGCCAATTGCCAAGAAGAACAACGAGGTCAAGCTCGTCGGCGAGATCTATCAACTCGGGTATCGCGCTGCCGGCATCCGCAAGGGTGAAAAGGATTGGGTCGACTACGTCAACACGGCAATTGCCAAGGCCAAGAAGGACGGCCTCATTGCCAGCTGGGTCAAGGAGCACGTCGAGCCCGATCTGCAACAGGCGGTGATCGACAGCTGGGACATCTCGAAGGCGCCGAAGAGTTGATCCATCGCTGCTGCTTCCTCGCTGACCGCGGGCCGAGGCAATGAAGCAAAACTTCGATGTCGCCTACATCATCGCAAGCCTTCCGGCATTGCTGGAGGGTTTGCGCATGACCATCATCGTGAGCGCGATCTCGATCACGCTGGCAATTGTCATTGGTGTCGTCGGTGCGTCGGTGCGTATATTCAATACGCCGATCCTGTCGCTGCTGGCGCGCGGCTATGTCGAGTTCATCCGCAATACGCCGCTGCTGGTGCAGATCTTCTTCATTTTTTTTGGGTTGCCCGCGCTCGGTCTCAAGCTTTCCGTGTTCTGGTCGGGCACCGTCGCGCTGACCATCTGGGGCGGCGCGTACAACATCGAAAACATCCGTGGTGGATTTCTATCGATTGCCAAGGGAATCCGCGAAGCCGCCGAAGCGCTCGGTCTCGACCGGCTGCATTACCTCTGGCTGATTGCGCTGCCGCTCGGTCTGCGCGTCGCGATCCCCTCGGTGCTCAATACCTCGATATCGGTGCTGAAGAACTCCGCTTACCTGCAGGCAATCGGACTGGCGGAGCTCACCTTCGTCGCCATGGACAAGCTTGCACTTGATTTTCGCACGCTGGAAATGTTTGCCGCCATCGGTTGCATTTATCTCGGGCTGGTGCTCAGTCTGTCGTGGGCGGTGCGGCGCGCCGAGTGGGTGCTACAGCGCCCGTTCCGCGCGGAGTAAGGCCAGATGGCACTGCTCCGCGATAATCTCGGCTTCTTTCTGTCCGGTCTCGAGTTCACCATCGGACTGGCGTTGCTGACGCTTGTGTGCGCAATCGTGGTCTCGGTCTTGATTGGCGTCATGAGCGTCTCGCGGTGGCGCGCCCTGCGCGGCGCGGCGCTATGCTACGTCGAGTTCTGGCGAGACATCCCGCTGCTAGTAAATTTGCTGTTCATCTATTTCGGTGCGCCCCTTGTCGGGGTGCCACTGAAGCCGTTCACCGCCGCACTGGTCAGCCTCACGCTGTGGGGTGGCGCCAACGGCGCCGAGATCGTGCGGGGCGGCATCACTGCGATCGGCCAGCACCAGTTCTCCAGCGCCACCGCGCTGGGTCTCAAGCGATGGGAGATCTATCGCTATGTCGTCCTACCTCAGGCTTTGATGCCGATCCTGCCGCCGATGACAGGCCTGTGCACAACGCTGGTCCAGGCGACCTCGCTTGCGTCATTGGTCGGGGTCAACGAGTTCTTTCGCATCGCCCAGATCGTGGTTGAGCGCACCACCATGCAGTCCGGGCACAGCCCAGCGTTTCTGGTCTATGGGTTCGCGCTCATGGTCTACTTCGTCATCTGTTCGGCGCTAACTTGGCTGTCACGGTATTTCGAGCAGCGCCTGCAGAAGACGGGCAGCAGCGCCATTGCGGCCCCGCGCGGCTTCAAGGAGAGCGCGTGAGTGCCCCCGAAGGCGAGAGCCAGCCCGGTTGCAAAGGTCGAACATGCGATCGCGCGACATGCCATTGATCGAGGCACGGAACCTGGCGAAGGCGTTCGGCCAAACCCAAGCGCTTGACGACGTGAGCTGCTCGATCGCGACCGGCGAGCGGCTGGTGGTGATCGGTCCGAGCGGTTCGGGTAAGAGTACGCTGATCCGCTGCCTGAACGGGCTGGTGAAGCCAGACGCGGGCCAGATCACGTTCGACGGCGCGCGTATTGAACTGACCTCGGAAGCCCACTGGCGGCGGCTCAGGCAACGGGTAGGCATGGTGTTCCAGGACTACAGCTTGTTTCCGCACCTGACCGCGATCGAGAACATTACGCTGGCTCCCGTGCGAGCCGGCCTGATGTCGAAGCCCCAGGCACAGCTCGAGGCGCGTCGGCTGCTCGAGCGCGTACAGCTGGCCGACAAGGCGACCTCGTATCCGACCTTCCTTTCCGGCGGCCAGCAGCAGCGCGTGGCGATTGCACGGGCCCTTGCCATGCGCCCAAAGGTGTTGCTCTTCGACGAGCCGACGTCGGCGCTCGACCCAGAGATGATCAAGGAGGTGCTGGACCTCATGGTCAGCCTTGCCCGCGACGGTATGACCATGGTGGTCGTGACCCATGAGATGGGGTTCGCCCGAGCCGTTGCCGACCGGGTCTTATTCATGGAGGCGGGACGGATCGTCGAAGTGGGGCCCCCGGACCAGATCTTCGACAACGATCGCAACGACGTCCGCACCCGCGCATTCGTAACGCGGATCACCTGATGCAGGGGTCAACCGTTTTGCCGTGAAACGGTCCACGAAGCAGTGGCCTCGAATGCCCGACACTCGCTGCGCCCTGGTGGTCGCAATCGATCGCACGCGCTTTCGAATATTCAAGCCGGGTCGATGAACGGGTATCGCTCGGCGCCACCAGCATGCGGTTGCAGACGCTTAGGAAGCTTGGGGTCACGTGGCGTGGTTCAGGTCATGGCAAGATCCGCTGGCCGAGACCGCACAGCAGCTCAACCGCCGTGCCGCGTGCAGCTGCGGCGCACCAAAGGTTGGCGCATGCCAGCCAACACCGTGAAAGTCGACCGGACCACGGCGTTTGGCAACCCGTTCTCGGCGCAAAAGTACGGACCTGATCGCGCGGTCGCGCTTTATCGTGCATGGCTGTCCGGACCGCCGAGCGGGAAAGGGGCATCAATGCAGCTGCTGCAACGCCGCAAAGTCCTATTGGATGCCTTGCCGACCCTGCGCGGCAAGAACCTGGCGTGCTGGTGTCCACTGCCCAAACGCGATGAACCCGACAACTGCCACGCCGTGCTGTTGCTGGAGTTGGCCAATCGCTAACGCGCACGTGAATAAGTTATGGGCGACATCGGGCGGGGCCACGAGCCATATGACAGGTCTCGCTACGGTGCCGCGAATTGCCGGTCGGGCCATGATAGAGCTGCAGCCCAAGTCATTGCGTAAACAAAAGTCTCTGGCCTTGGGCAGCAGGTCCTGTCCCGCGCCGCAGATCCTGAAACAGCCGAAATTATGGTCGAGGATCTAGCCTTCTTCGAAGGTTTGCACCGAACGCGCCGATCAAGGTCATTGGGAGCATGCGATGGTACGCAGGACCGCGCAGCGGCAAATTCTTGTTGAACAGCGGGCGGCGGACTCACAAGGCATCCCAGATCATCGATGCCATGTTGGAGCTCTTCGCAAAGTCATTCGCCATGTCATTTGATAAACCGACAGCTGCCGATCTCCAAGACCCGGGCCGAATGTGGCTCGATCAGCTGTCAGGCCAGCGCAACTTCGAGCTCTCCACGTTCATGGGTTTCATCAATGACATTCTAGAACGAACTGATTGGCAGTGCCTGTTCCTCGACCTTCCGAACGGCGCGGGTTTCGTTGCGAAGCTCAGCGACTTCTTCGCGCGACATCAAGGCGGCCTCACTAGCGAGAAAGGGGCGTATCTGTACTTCTATCCACTAGAACGCAATTCCCTCGAGGAGGCCCGCCTCGTTCAGCTCGCAAGTGAGCATGTGCAGGAGCTAGCGAGACTAGCCGGGCTCGCGGGTGCCCACGACCTGCGCAAGCGCTTGTCGTCGCTCACGACAGTGTGGATCGACGAGCATCGAGACCAGGGTCCGATGCCGCAGGATGCAAGCGACCTCGAGATCGAGATCTCCGAGACCATCGGCGACTTTCTTGTACTCAACGAAGACATTCAAACGCCGTGGTTCTCCTGTCTCAAAGAGGCATGCTACTCGGTGGCGGCCGACGACGACCTGCAGCGGTATTTCATGTCAGACTATTATCGAATTCGCTTCGACTACCGCGCCTACTACGAGCTTTGGATCGGTGGCGGCAAATTGCTCTTCGATGATGGGAGCTATCTCGTGGCCCCCGTGCAGCGGCGCTAACGGCGGCCTCGCTTCGGGGGAAAATCATGCGGCCCAATCCAAATCTCCATCAACGAAACTTGCTGGCGATGCCGCATCTCCGACCTGAGGTTGTTCCCGTGCGAAAAGTCCTTGGCCTTGCTCCGCAAGGTGGGAGTTCGAGCCGCCTAGACCTCGAGCTTTGCGCGGATTTGGGGAAAATGCAGCGACCAAGCGAGGAGTACCGATGACCCGCAAGCTGGTAAACGCCATCTGCCGGACATTTCCCGGGGCCGAAGTGTCCGATCCTTGGGGTGGAGGTCACGACGCCTGGAAGGTCCGTGGCAAGATGTTCGCCTGCATCGGCGCGGTCATGCCGGGCGTCTCGGTGAAGACCAGCAGCGTGGAGACGGCGCAAATGCTTATCGACGCAGGCGTTGGCGTGAGAGCACCTTATTTCCACCGCTCTTGGGTAAACCTGCCCTGGGGCACATCAGAGGATGAGCTTCGCCACCGGCTCGCGGCCTCCTATCAGCTGGTCCGCTGCGCCTTGACGAAGACGGCGCAAGCCCAACTCGGCCCGTTCGATCCGACACAACCGGCGGCTGCATTGGCAACCCCGCAGCGGCGCGGACGTCGCTGAGCACGCAACGATGTGTCAACGCTCTCACCGCTCGATGCACATATCGGCAGCGCACAGCGGACCCGATTAAGGGCGTGCTTTTGCGTCCATGCATGGGAGCGGGATCACTGTATCGGAAGGGTTCGCTGAAAAAGGCAAGGCGACGATGGGCATGGGCACGATGATCACGGCCCATGCTGCCCGACACTGATAACCTTGTGGGCATCCGCTTTCATACGACTAGTTCGCATCGCGAGGATTTGGTTCTTTTGTCCAAGGCCCAAACTTCGAGCGGCGCCACGCACGCCAACCCGGTGGCAAATCTGCCAAGCTCGCAACTGAGGGGTCGAGATCGACGATCGAGGCGAGAGTTACCACCATGGCATCTTCCATTTTGACGTTTCCCCCATCCAGAAACTGCCAACCGTGATCATCCAAATCATGAGTGACATGAAGAATTGGAGCACCGTCCATAACGATGGCGCGCAAGGTGATGACCGCACAGTTCGTCGGCTGATCCCAGGGCCAGGATGTCGTCATCGCGGTCTCCTCCGAGGCTTTGGTAACGCAGAATAGCTCGGTCGGCGAGCTGCTCGGGGGTCAATTCCGGCCAATCCCATGCAGCTGCCTGACGCGCTGGTGCTACGACGGCCGGCGCGATGCTACCGAGCGGAATGCCCGCCGGCGCCGATTTCCGAGTCGCTGGCGGCGATCTTGCCGCGGCAGGGGTGAAGGAGGGGCCCGCCGCTTTAGCGGCCATCCTTGGGCCCGGGAGGGGTCGAAGGCAGCGGAAAAGTTGGTGAAGTGATTGCGGAGCGTGCCGATGGGTGAGCGAGACGACGAGCGCTAGACGAGCGGCAGTGTGTCCTCCTTCTCGATGCTCGACTGGACGATGTGCATCGCATCGGCATTGGACGTCTTGATGAGCTCGAACGCTGCTTTGGGGGTGCCTTGCAGCCAGGTCGAGAACTCTGCTTCCCGCGTCAGCAGCACCGGACTGCGCTCGTGATTGATGGTGCTGGTTAACGCATTCGGCAACGTCGTCATGAACGAGAACACCTCGATGTCCACGTTGGGGCCGGCCTTCTTGATCGGTCCCTTCCATTGGCGATAGAGGCCGGGAAAAGCGAACAGCGGTCGGGGCTCGTCGCCCTTGAGCGCGAACCAGTGCCACTTCGAGGGCTTGTTGCCGTCGGGTTCGCAGAAGGCCGACGCCGGGACGAGACAGCGTCGCCTCTCGAAGCTCTCTTTCCAGAACTTAGTATTGACCTTGTCGTCGCGCGTATTGGTCACCCGCTTGGGCGCGTAGCCATCGCGCAACAGCACAAACCCCCAGCTGCGTAGCACCAGCTCGCGCTCGCCGTCGGCGCTGTGCTTGATGATGGGCGCCATATGGCCCGGAAAGATCGCCTCCAAGGGTTCGAAGGCCGCCATGCGGTTGTCCGATAGACCAAACTTGCGTGCGAGCGTCGCTCGACTGTTTCGCAAGGAATAGAGATTGCACATGGGTTCGATCGGGAGGTCAGATGCGCTGGAAAAGCGATGAGGCTGGGTGAAGCGTGTCGTCTAGACATCTGCCTTTCAAGTGGGGTGCGACACACGGGGCGACGACCCCGAGATACAACTTTGGTGATCCGTTACGGCTTCTGATAAATGACTGTACCAGCACGGATGGTGTAGGCGACGTTGCTGAGGTTGCGCACGTCGACGGTTGGATCGCCGTCGAGAACGACGATATCGGCGTCGAAACCTTGCGCTATTTGTCCCTTGTTTGCCGCCTTGAAATAGGCGGCCGGGTTGGTCGTCAGAGAAGCAAGCACCTCACTGGCCGACAGCGCACGCCCCATCAATTCAAGCTCCAGCGATGTATCATAGAGTTTGGTAAAGCCGACGTCGGTACCGAACAGAATGATACCCCCGGTGCCAGCAAAGGCCTTGAGCTGACCAACGCCAGATTGAACGAGGTAATCTGCAATCGCGCGATCGCGAGTGACGGTTGTCCATAGCGCAAGCGTCGGCACGAGCGCGATGCCTTTAGCCTTGAATTGCGATAATTGCTCCGGGGTATAGCCGGGCTCGGACGGTATGGTGTGAGCCAGAACATCTACATTCGCCGCGAGCACGACGTCCACGCCGGTGCTGTTTTGCGGATGTGCGAACACCGGCTTGTGTTGATTATGGGCGACCTCGACGGCAGCCTTGGCGACGGCAGTGTCCATGTTTACGACAGGCTTTTCACCCATATAAGAACCGGTAAAGAGCTTCATGCCATCGAGACCTCGCCCAAGGAAATCGCGCGCCATGCCCGCGGCTTCGTCGGAGGTTGCAGCCTCGGGCAGTTGCATTTCGGCGGGTAAATAGATCGGATGCCCGCCCTTCGGAAAAATGCTGCCGGCAAGAAAAATCTGGGGACCAAGGACTTCTGCGGCGTCGACACGCCGCCGTAGAGGTAGTGAGTCCCTTGGATCGGAGCCAAGATCCCACACGCTGGTGAAGCCCCACTTGGTCAGCATCTCCTGCATGTGCTTGGTCAATGCCGCTGCTGGTGAGTTAGCGGCATCCCTCCATGCGGGCTCTATGAAATGCACATGGCTATTCCAGAACCCAGCCGCGAGGCTCTTGCCGACGCAGTCGATGACACGGGCATCTCCCGGTATCTGCATGTGGTCGCGCGTCCCGACGGCCGTGATCGTGGCTCCCGACACGATGACGACGGCATCTCTGAGCGGGGCCGCGGTTGGCGACGCATAGACTGTGCCCCCGACCAGGGCCAGCGCGCGCCCGTCCTCGGCCCAGCACGAGCCAATGCCGAGTGCCATCGTCAGGCTGAAGAGGGCAATAGCCAAGACCCTAAACATCTTCGGCTTCCTATCGCAAAGGTATCGGAGAAAGGGCATATGCTACTCATCCCTGACGTCCAATGCCATGGCCAGGGTGATCTTCACCGATCACGTCGCTCGGGTTGGCCCGAGTGCAGCAAAGCTGGCAACACCTACGGCCTGCCTTGGTGCAATCACGCAGACAATTCAATGATCGCAGTTTCGCGAGCCTATCCGTGGCAAGCCGGCCACGGCCCATCGCGGCAGACCAATCAGATGAAGCTCAACGGTGAAAGGCGTCGTTTACGGGCGTTCGAGTAGCACAACGACGCCCTGGCCACCGTCGGCACATACGCTGACCACCGCGCGGCTTTCGGCGCGCATGGCGAAAAGCTCCTTGACGCATTGGCTGAGATCGCGCGCCCCGGTTGCGGCAAAGGGATGGCCAATGGCAATAGAGCTGCCATTTGGATTGACGCGTTCCCACGGAAATGCACCGAAGTCGCGCGTCAGGCCGGTCTTGCGTTTGATCCAATCCTTGTCTTGCAGGGCCGCGACGTTGGCCAGCACTTGTGCAGCAAAGGCTTCATGGATCTCCCAAAGATCGATGTCATCATAACGCAGGGTGTGACGTTGGAAGAGCCTCGGAATGGCATAAGATGGAGCCATCAGGAGCCCCTCGTTACGCAAATCGACTGCCGTTATCTCGAAATCGACGAGCCGAGCGAAGGGCGTACCATCCGGGAGCCGAGATAAGCCGGCTTTGGTTGCAACCCAGACCGAGGCCGCCCCATCGGTCAGCGGTGATGAGTTTCCGGCGGTCAACGTTCCCTGGCCACTCATCCGATCGAACGCAGGCGGCAGGCCTGCCAATTTTTCCAACGATGTATCGGCGCGAGGAATGGTATCGTGATCGGCAGTTCCCACGGCCACGATGAGGTCGTCAAAGAACCCTCTGCCGCGGGCGGCAATGACACGCTGATGACCTTTGAGAGCCCATTGGTCCTGCGCCTCGCGACTGATATGCCACTCCTTGGCGGTTTCCTCCGTATGCTCACCCATACTCTTGCCAGTGGTGCGGTTGACAATTGCCGGGATGTGCAGACGGATATTGTTCCACTGCAGCTCCGAGAACGTCTCCAGTCTGGCGCCGAGTGAGCGCGCCTGCAGGAAATGCCGTAGCCAGTCGGACAGCTTCTGATTGAGGCCGATCTGAACGCGGCTCATGCTCTCCACGCCTCCAACGACGGCAAGGTCACGGATGCCGTCCTGGAGCATGCCGCCAGCGGCTACTGCCGCTGTTACGCTGGAGGCGCACATGAGCACGAGGGAATAAGCGGGAACGGTCGCATCCAGTGCGGCATCGAGCCAAATCTCACGGGCGATATTGCTCCAACCGAGGTTGGGTACGACCGATCCCCACACCACGAAATCGGGTCGCGTGTTTGCCGTTAAGCGCGCCACCATGGCTTGCGCGACCGGAACGGACAACGCCACCGCATCATAGGCAGCGAGTGCGCCGTCCACTTTGGAAAATGGGCTGCGCAGGCCTGCGGCGATATAGATGTCCGACATCCCCTTGCCCGCCCGCTTTTATGTCTCGTTCAAAGGCATCCTATGCGCTTCGGTACCGGCTCCGAAGGTGACTCTGGGCTCGGCTGCCCGACGCTGTCGGAGTTGATCGTCGCGCCGATTGGCGATTGCCGAAGGCAGGCAGCCGACCTGCCCCTCGCCTGGGCTAAAGCGCCGCGTCAGGCCTGTTCGGCGTCATCGCGGCCACAGACGACACGTACGCGCAATGAGCTAAAGCATGCCGATTCGGTGTTCTGGCCGACATACAATTATTGGTGATGGTGGCGCATCGAAAGTCCCGTGCCATAGTGCCCGTGGCCACGTCATGCCGTCACCTTGAGCCGGGCATCTTCGGCCTGCCACCTCCATGATTTTGCCTATTGCGCCGTCCTGCCCGATGCTTTGAAGTCGCCGAGTATTGCTGCCGGAGATACCGATCGGCTGCCGCCAGCTGTTAACCAAAATCGGTCGGCGCGCGGCTGCGCGGCGGCGCACGCGCATTGGTCCTGAGGAGATATTGATACGTAACCTAGCTCATCCAAATAGCGAGGTTACTTTTGTAAATTTTTGAATGCCTGTGCCTGCCGCGGGCTCGGCAGCCACATCATCGTTGGAACCGGGACGCGAGCTGAGACGTTAGTTCGGTGCAGTAACCTCTGCGAGTTGCGATAAGAGGTTAGTGCATTGCCTATCGCCCCAAGGAGTAGGTGTTCCTTTGACGGAAATGGCCGGCGCCGAACGGCTATGGTGAGCTTCATACTCTGAGTTGCCGCCAAACCGGGATGAAACGGACCCAACCCATAGGCCTCGTGCCGCGACCGCCGCTGGTTAGAGCACCCGTTGGCCTCGTTCAGAGGTCCGCGATCTCAATAGATAGGAGGTATGCCGTGCTGAGAATAACGAGCGCTCTCCCTGCGCCCACCGACGGGCACGCATCGGTCGATCACGCTTCCTCGCACGCGGCACAGCCAGGCGCAGTGAGCTGGGCCCTCGGGCCATCCCGTCCTCGTTCTGATGAGCGCAGTGCCATCCACGTAGAGATTTCGCCGTCGGCAGCCGTTGCCCGTCAAACGATGCGGGGGCAGGGCATAACCGCGGAGCTGATCCAGTCTAGGGGCCGCAGCCGAATCGAGGTTCGATATCGCGGCCCGTCACACCTGCTTTTGGCGCATGAGCACGGCATGCGCCGCGGAGGAGAGATGCTGGTTGACGGCAGATCGGCGTCAACGCCGCGGGATTTTGCGCACAAGCTTACGTTCGTGCCGGCCGGCCACGACTATGTCGAGTGCCGTCACCTCAACACCTCGGCACGTCTGCTCTACATCTACCTCGATCCGGTCGAATTTGACGTCCCATCCGCGTTCACCCGCTCGAGCGGCCTCAATCCGCGCCTGTTCTTCGAGGATGCGCCGCTATGGGGCACGGTCAACAAGCTCAAGGGCTTGATCGAGAGCGCCGGCCGAGAGAGCCTGCCCTACTTCGAGGCGCTGGGCGCGGTGCTGAGGCACGAATTACTAGGGGTCATCGGTCGTGCTGAGGCGCCTGCCAAGGGAGGGTTGGCGGCTTGGCAGCAGCGGCTGCTCGCCGCCTACATCGAAGACCACCTGTCTGAGCACATTGCGCTTGCAACTTTGGCCAACCTCGCGCACTTGAGCCCTTACCACTTTAGCCGCGCGTTCAAGCAATCCTTTGGTGTGCCTCCGCATCGATACCATACCTATCGCCGCATCGAGCGCGCTAAGCTCCTTCTTGAGAGACACGCAAGCTCCGTGACCGATATCGCCTTGAGCCTGGGGTTTCACGAGACGAGTTCGTTCACCACCATATTTCGCAAGGTTACCGGGCTTACCCCCAGCCGTTACCACAGGAGTGTCTCGCCCCTGCCCGCCCAAAATTGATCGGTGTTTTCGGCGGTATCACACTCTGGCGCGATCGCCCGAACGGCCGATGCTACCCCTTCCCAGCAAAAATCGACTATTCGTGCAAACCGCGCGCAAGACCGCATCCTCCCATTCTGGAATTCCTAATGTTCACCCGACGGCGGGTCAGGCCGCGACCGCAGCGTGCGCTTCGCGGTGCGCCCGTCGGCGTCATTCCCGCCCGAACGACCGGCCGCTGGCCTCGCAACGGCCCCGCTGGGCGTGAGCCGGAGGCGGATTAGCCGGCACATTTCCCGCGCGGCGAGGAGGCAAGCGAGATGACCTCAGCGACCAGCACGGTGCCTAAGGCCACGGCCAAGGTGGCACCAGCAGCCAACCGCCAGGCTCCGGCGGCACATCTCGTGATATTCGGTGGCGGCGGTGACCTCACCAAGCGTCTCGTCGTACCGGCTCTTTATAATCTCGTGCGCGCGCAACGGTTGGCCGACGGTTTCTCGATTGTCGGCGTTGGCCGTGGCGAAGTCGATACCGCGTCCTGGCGCCACACCTTGCGGCAAATGATGGAATCGCTCGTTGCCGACGGCGGCGGAGAGTTCCGGGCCGATGCCATCGACGGGGAGACCTGGGAGCGGCTGGCGCGCGGTATGGCCTTTCTCGAGGGGGATTTCACCCAGCCCGAGGTCTACGGCAAGCTAAAGAGCTGGCTCGCGGAGCACAGCCCCAAACAAGCCAACGGCAACGTGCTGTTCTACCTCGCCGTTGCCGACAAGTTTTTCGGCCCCATTATCGAGCAGCTCGGTGGTGCCGGGCTCACCCGCCAGACGAGCCAGGGTTGGCGCCGGGTTATCATCGAAAAGCCGTTCGGCCACGATCTCGCCTCGGCGCGCGCGCTCAATGCGCGGATCCTGAGAGTCTTGAGCGAAGATCAGATCTATCGGATCGATCATTTCCTTGGCAAAGAGACGGTCCAGAACATCCTTGTGCTGCGCTTTGCCAACGGCATCTTCGAGCCGCTTTGGAACCGCGACCATGTCAGTCACGTCGAGATTACCGCGGCTGAGACGGTTGGCGTCGAGGCGCGAGGTGGGTTCTACGACGGCACCGGCGCCCTACGCGACATGATACCGAACCATTTGTTCCAGCTCCTCGCCATGATTGCCATGGAGCCTCCTGTGTCGTTCAACGCCGATGACGTGCGCGCCAAAAAGACAGAGCTGTTCTCAGCCATCCACCCGATCTCGCCGGACGATGCCGTCCGCGGTCAATACGCGGCGGGGATGGTGCTCGGCAAGCCGGTCCACGACTACCGGCGCGAACCCAACGTTGCCTCGGACTCTGCGACCGAGACCTATGTCGCACTCAAATTGGCAATTGACAACTGGCGCTGGGCCGGCGTGCCGTTTTATCTGCGCACCGGCAAATGCCTGGCGGCGCGTACCACTGAGATCGCAATCTACTTTCGGCAGGCACCCTACGCCCTGTTCAGGCAGACGCCGGTCGAGCGGCTGCCCCGCAATATCCTCATTCTGCGCATCCAGCCTGACGAGGGCTTGTCGGTGAGCTTCAGCGCCAAACGACCGGGACAGGATATCGAGATCGATGGCGTCGCCATGGACTTCTCCTACCGCGACTTCTTCGAGCCGCTGACTTCGGTCGGCTACGAAACGCTGATCTACGACTGCCTGATCGGTGATGCGACACTGTTCCAGCGCGCCGACACGGTCGAGGCCGCCTGGAGCGCTGTTGAGCCCGTTCTCGACGCCTGGGCGGCGCGGCCGCCCGGGGATTTCCCGAACTACGCCGCGGGCAGCTCCGGGCCGAAAGCCGCAGACCGGCTGCTGGCGCGTGACCGGCACGCTTGGCTACCGATCGGGGCTCGGCCACGCAGGAGCGAACGCGCATGACGAAGCCCGTTAAAATCTCCCTGCTGTTGGCCGACGTCGACGGCACACTGGTGACGCACGACAAGGTGCTGACCGACCGAGCGCAACACGCCGTACGGCAGCTGCCCAAGGCGCAGATCCGATTCGCCATTACCAGCGGCCGCCCTCCGAAGGGGATGGCGATGCTGATCGAACCCCTGCGCCTCGACACGCCCATCGCCGGGTTCAATGGCGGGCTCTTCGTTCGGCCCGACCTCTCCGTGATCGAGGAGCGGACGCTCCCCCCCGATGTCGTGGCGGAGACCATCGACCTGATCGCCCGCCATGGGCTCGATGTTTGGGTTTATGCCGGCAACGACTGGCTGGTGCGCGATGCCGAGGCGCCGCATGTCGATCGCGAGGCGCAGACGGTCAAGTTCCCACCAAAAATTGTCAAGGACTTTGGCAATGCCTTGGACCGGGTGGTGAAGATCGTCGGGGTCAGCGACGACTACCGTCTTGTCCAACGTTGCGAACTCGATGCGCAGGCGAGCATTGGCGAACGCGCCAGTGCGGCTCGATCACAGCCTTACTATCTCGACGTGACGCACCAGGAAGCTAACAAGGGCTTTGTTGCCGACTACCTTGCGCGGACGCTCGGCATTCCCCGCGCCGAGATCGCCACCATCGGTGATCAGCCGAACGATGTGCTGATGTTCCGGCGCTCGGGATTCAGTATCGCCATGGGCAATGCCAGCGACGAGGTGAAGCGGCAGGCAAGCGCCGTCACCCAATCCAACGATGACGAAGGCTTTGCGCGTGCCGTGGAGAGCTACCTCCTGAGTTGAGGCACTCGCCCTGTCGGGCAGGCTGCCGTCTGATGGCCGCCGACGGGGGGTCAAGTAGCGGCAAGCTCCGGCTCGTTCCGCAATCGATCGAGCTCAGTCTCCAATCGGCTGCGCTCGACAACCTTGGCGTTGCCGCGCAATACCTCGAACATCGTCTTCTCGCCATCGCGCCAGAAGCGGATGTCGAACGTATGCCGATGAACACGGAGGTCCAGGACTGTGAGATCCGGCAGCCAGCTCGGCAGCTCAGGATCCACGTATAGTTTGTCATGGCGGGCGTCTGGCATGAAGCCGAGCATCGCGCTCAGCAACATGAATACCGAGCCGGCAGCCCAGGCTTGTGGCACGTTGGCGCCGAGATACTGTACTGGGAAGGTTACCTCCAGCTGCGCCGGGCTGGTGTAAAGCTCGGGAAGCTGGTTGAAAAGGAAATGCCGCCCTGCTTCGCTAATAGCGCGGGCGACGCGTGCTGCCTCCGCTCCGAATCCGTAGCGCTTGAAGCCGAAGGCAATGATGGCATTGTCGTGCGGCCAGATCGACCCGGTCTGGTAGTTGTAGGGGTTGAACGCGGGATGCTGGCTGGAAAGGGTGCGTATCCCCCACTGCGTCCACATGTCTGGCGCCAGCAGACGCTTGACGACCTTGCCCGCGCGCTGGCGCGGAACGATGCCGGACCACAGGCAGTGGCCCGGATTTGAGGCGACGGTCAGGACCTTCTGCTTGTCGCCGTCGAGCGCGTAGGCGTAAAAGCCGAAATCGTCGTCCCAGAAATCGGCATTGAATCGTCGAAACAGCTCTGCCGCCTTCGCCCGCAGCTCCCGCGCCCGCCCCTCTTTGCCGAGCTCGTCGAAAATCTCGGCCATGCCCAGCCATGCCGCATAGACGTAGCCCTGCAGCTCGCACAGCGCCTTGGGTCCTTTGACCTTGGACCCGTCCGGATAGACCACGGCGTCGCCGGAGTCCTTCCAGCCCATGTTCTCGTAACCGACCGGTGATCGGGTCTGGTACTCCTGAAATCCGTCGCCGTCGCGATCACCGTAGTCGTCGATCCAGGACAGACAGCCTTCTGCCGTGGCCAGATGACGCTCGAGCAATTGTCGGTCGCCGGTTGCGCGCCATGTCGCATGTAAGGTCACGAGGTAGAGTGGAGTGGCATCCGCGGTTCCGTAGTAGGGTGTGTGCGGGATCAGCCTGAAATGCGCCAGCTCGCCATAGCGCATCTCGTGCAGTATCTTGCCGGGCTCCGCATCCCGATAGTCGTCGCGCTCTTTGGCTTGCAGGGAACCCAAGATCTCAAGCGCGCCTCGTGCGAACGCGGGATAGATCAAGGTGTTCTGCAGCGACACGATCAAGCTGTCGCGGCCAAACGGTGCAACAAACCAGGGCAGCCCGGCCGCGGGTAGGAACACCTTATGGTCGGTGCCGCCGATCGGCAGCCGCAGCACCGCCATATCCTCCAGCGCCTGCCGATAAAGGCGGTAGAACTCCTCGTTGCTGGTGCGGATCTTGAGAACCGTCCGCAGCCAGTCGGCGAGGACCTCCTCGTGCCCCAGCTTGTGGCTATCGGCGACGCAGTGGCTCGGGGCCGCATAATGCCGATCGCCATCGGTGAGTGAGTAGAGCAGGCAGCAGTGCCACGCCTCGCCGGGAGGCAGCGATACTTCGAAGCTGAGCCGCCCATTGGCGTAAACAGCTTTCGTGCCGACATGCGTGGTGACAGTCAGCGAGCGCACGAAATCGGCGTTGCGGTAGGTCGTGCGCAGCCGCTGCCTGGAGCCCGACCAGTCGGTCTGGATGCGGCCGCGCCGCACGATGTTGCCGGATTTGACCTCGAAGATGTCCGCAAAATCGGCGCGCAGCACGATCTCGAGCTGGAAGCGCACCACCTTCATGCTGTTATTGGTGAGGTCCAGATCCTCGTGCATGCCCCCGGAAATGGATCGGCTGACGATCAGGCCCAGCGTCCGGGGCATGATGGTGCCGTCCTCGGTCACAATGGTGCGATTGGTCAGGTAAACTTTGGAGGCGTAGTGGCTGACCGCGCCGCCGTTCAACAGGTCCCAGGGCACGCCGTTGGCATAAATTGCCCAGCTGCTGAGGACGCGTGTATCGAAGAAAAACAGCCCGCGGTCGCTCGGCCAGCAGATCTGGCCATCGAGCTCGGTGACCAGCACCGTCTCGCCATAGTGAATGGCAATCTGCGGCGTGCCCACCTCCACTTTGAACGGCATGGTGCGCCTCATGTCCTCTGTAGCGGTCCGCCGGACGGCCACTCCCGCGCGCCTCGAGCCCGCCCAGCGTCGCGTGCCGCAACCTCGAACCATGGCGTTGGCGCCGGCCACAACCACGGTCTGGCGTGGAGCGACGGCTTTGCCATCGATCCCGTGCGAGATCCAAGCCACCAGTGAGCGCGTCCCGAGGTTAACCTTGGCGGCGCAGCAGCTCGCAATGGTAGCTTTAGAGTTATTGCATTTACGCCGGGGGACACTGCGTCAAAGTTGCGGTTGCCCGGCGGTTCTTGCGGTAATCGCGCCCACGGCCGACGGGCGGGGTGCCGCCGGGCGACAGCAATAACGCAGCACTCGTGCAAACCTGCAGCAAGACCACCCCCCTGCTATCTGCAACCATCACGATCGCGGCCGGCCGCTCTTGGCTAAGTCAACGCTCGCGCCCAAACCTTTCGTCCGCGACGTAAGGCATTGCATAAGGC
>Ga0126384_10000843_pt1 | contig 17688 bp, 13 predicted proteins | sample PanSoiMetPlot_36_FD_92543 | JGI IMG/M metagenome (GOLD analysis project Ga0126384, IMG submission 92543) | Tropical forest soil microbial communities from Panama - MetaG Plot_36 | ecosystem: Environmental > Terrestrial > Soil > Tropical forest > Bulk soil | place: Panama | collected 2016-02-17 | reverse complement strand
TTCTTTGCTCGCCAACCTTTCCACTTTGCGACGACTTTATTTTGATTTTTTTCCCGGCGTCGGTTTATCGGGTGTCACTGGGATCGCATCTGCAAAAAACGCGACAACTTTTTCATCATAGTCAGACGACGCTTTGTCGTAGAGCCTGATAAGCCTGGCCTGCTCTACTTCGATCATCTGCTTTTGGTCCCGCGCTGCATTATAGAGTTCCCGGGTCATTGCGCCGAACGGGCCGCTATCCTTACCGATGATAAAGAGAAGCTTGCGTCCAGTTACTGTAGCCACCGAATCAAACGCAGGCGCTGAGTCTTCTCGCCGCATCAAATACAGCTGCATCGCAAAGTTCGTAAGTTGCGTCGTCCAGTGGGAGTCAACTAGTTTATTGGCTATGTCGCTGTCGCTGCCAACCATCCTTCTCAACTGATGATTCATGAAACGAGAGACATCTGGGCACACGGAATCGACTGCAACCGCCTTAATCATCGGATCCTGGCCAGAGGCGACCAGCGACGTATACCCGCCAATATCAACACCGTAGAGGCCGATACGCCCATCAAGCAGCGGCTGTCCGGTCTCGTTCGTTCGATTCCTGAGGAATCTTATCGCGGAGAACAAGTCATCCTTTTCGTAAGTTCCGAGACCCGACCATTTCACCGGGCTCTCGCCGTGACCACGGAGGTCGTAGACGAGAACATTGTATCCGGCTTTCCATAACTCGAATGATAACGTCAGCAGTTCGGATCGATTAGCGCCGTAGCCGTGGCTGAGAATGATGGCTGGCGCCGGCTTTCCTCGGCTCAAGAGCCACCCGACACTCTGAGTAGAATCTGAGTTCTTCCATTTCTCTTCGAACCACATTGGTCTCTGGAGTATCAATTGAAAATCACGCGGCGAGCCGAAGAGCTCGGTCCGCGGCGGATGGGTCATTCGATGGATGAAATAGAAATCAAGCGCGGCGATGCCGAGCACGAACACCAGAACAGCGGGTATAAAAACCCAGAGGACACGCTTGACAATGAATCGTGTATTCTTTGGGATCATAATGATCTGAGACCAATTGGGGCGAGTCAAAAATACACAGGGGCAGTGGCTCAGGACAGGCAAGAATGAGGAGCGCTACAGGGCGAGTATACAACTGAATGAGGTATTTGCAAGAGTTTCGTCAGTTAGTCCTTGGTCAGTGGGAACTAGTCCGTGGTCCCCGGTCCGTGCGTGTCATTAGTCCGTGTTCCGTCCGTCTTCAATAGTCCGTGTTCAATGGTCTCTGGTTATTGACTGGAAAGTAACAAGCTGACAAACTGACCGTTCAGCAACGGACAACTACTGTGATCGCTCAACTTTCCGGAAAACTCATTCATAAGCAACCCAATTCAGCCATCATAGACATCGGCGGCGTGGGCTACGAAGTCATCATTCCACTTTCAACATTTTACGAACTCGGAGAGCCGGGGTCTGATGTCTCACTCAAAGTTCATACCCACGTTCGAGAAGATGCCCTTCAGCTGTTTGGGTTCTGGACCCCTCGGGAGAAGGAGCTTTTTCTAAAGCTTACCAGCGTGAGCGGCGTGGGTCCCAAGCTCGGAATCACAATGTTATCAGGTATGCCTGCTGCTGAATTGATTACTGCAATAACCAATAATGATCTAGTCAAATTAACCTCAATCCCGGGCGTTGGCCGCAAAACCGCTGAGCGAGTCGTCGTTGAGCTGCGCGAGAAACTCGCGACGATGGCCATCGAGTCCCGCGAGGCGGATCGCGTTGCCGCAAGCGAAGTCGGCGCCGGCGAGACCGCTGTCCGCGACGACACAATCGCCGCGCTGATGGCTTTAGGTTACCCGAAATCAATCTCTGAACGCGCCGTCTCATTCGCACTGCGTGAGGACGGCGAGCGCACAATCGAGGCGGTGCTCAAGCGAGCGCTCAGACGACTCTCCGGCTAAGTTCACTGAACTCAGCGGATTTCATGCAATTCAAAATCGAACCCTCTTGTTGAAAAAAAATTTTTCGAAAAAATTGTGAGTTCTGACGCGTTAGCGATTGCATTTTTGATTTAGTCGTATTATGATGCGCCGCGTTGATGCGGCGAGCCCCCGGTAGGATTTGGTTCTTCAGGTAAGCAGGACAATTTCGGAATGATTTCTGAGTCGGCAGACTTAAAGCTTGCTCCGTGCCCCGATTGTGGAGGCACTGGTTGGGAGCTTGTAAAAGGCAACGGCGTAAAACCATGCCGGTGCAAGAGCCTCGCCCGCACTGAAACTCTCCTTGCAACAGCACGCGTCCCAAAACGGTTTGAGCATTGCAGCCTCGACAACTTTGAACCGGTCTGCATCTCGGTGGGCCGCGCTCAGTTGAACACCAGGAAATTTGTCGAGGAGTACCCTCTGGTTGACGTCGGTCTCTTATTTCTCGGACGATGCGGGGTAGGGAAGACTCACTTGGCAGTTTCGGCGCTAAAGGAACTCATTCGCAAAGGAATTCCAGGCCTCTTTTATGACTTCCGGGATCTGCTTAAAGAGATCCAGGATAGCTATAATCCTCGCACCAGCACGTCGGAGTTAAGCATACTTGCTCCAGTTTTCGAAGCTGAGGTGCTCGTGCTCGATGAGCTGGGCGCAAGCAAGCCCACCGCTTGGGTTCAGGAGACCATCACTCACATCATCAACAAGCGCTACAACGATAAGAAGGTCACCATTTTTACTTCCAATTATCTCGACATGCCGATCGGCTCTGCGTACGACGAAAGCCTGGGTGATCGCGTAGGGGTTAGATTGCGATCACGTTTGCACGAGATGTGCCGCCTGGTCCCGATGGAAGGTGACGATTACCGAGAAATGCTTCGCCAGCGCCGCGGCAGCAGGTTTTCCAGCTAAAACCGTAGATCCTATTTCTTCCTATTCGACATTTCCACATTAGTCGACGTCAGCGTCGTTCCCATCACTCGCTGCAGCTCTGAAACCGCCTTGCTGTAGTCGGTCATTGCCTTTAGCTCGCGCCCTTGCGCTGATGACAGGTTGTTCTGTCGCTCAAGCACGAAATAGGTGGTGGAAAGACCCGCCTGAAACCGTCGCTGCTCGCTTTCGCTCTGCTTCGCGGCGGCCTCTCGAGAGGCTTTCGCAGTGTCAACGCGAAGCCGAGCCGTCTCGACGGCTTGTACAGCATTTCGCACCTCAACTTCGATATTTTGTTCAAGGGTCTTGCGTTGCGCTCCGATCTTGCGACCCTCCGCAACCGCGCGGCCCAACTGTCCCTCCGCCAGCCGATTCTTCAGCGGGAAGTTGAAGGCAACTCCGAAACGAAAAGTTCGAAAATCGTTTGAGAACAGATTCTGTAGACTTTGGAAATACCCACCCTCAAGAAAGGGCGGAAGCCCACCAGTTGGCGGAATCACAACCGCGGGAATGCCCGCTAATCCAGACAGGACGTTCACGCGGTCGAGCAATAAAGTGGTTGTCGAACTGAAGGGATTGCCGAGCGATGCAGGCGTCCCGCTCAAACCGGTTGTAGTGTAGGAGGCGATCAGGTCGAGCTGTGGCTTTGTTTGGTTAGCAAAGTACTTGACCTCAATCTTGTTTGATTCTTGTCGCAGATTGTTCTGTGCAAGCTCAGGTCTGTTTGCAAAGGCCGCCGCGACCGCGTCCGATAGGCTATAACTCACGTCGCGTAAGTCCGGAGAGTCGGTTGGTATGATTGGCTGGTTCCAGGAGCTGGACTCTCGCTCTCCAAGTATCAACTGTTTCAACGCGTTCTCGGCACGGGTCACTAGTTCAATTGCACTCAGTAGGTTTTCATTTCGTTTCTCAAGTTCGGTCTCAACCGAAACAAGCTCAATCGGCGCGAGAGTCCCTTCATTTACCATACGCCTGTTGCGCTCGAGCTGATTCTTTGCAAGGTCGACAGATTCACGCTGTATTTGAACGTCGCGTAACGTAAAAACCAGGTCCCAATACGATCTCTGGACGCGCGCAATGATTTCGATAGCCTTCTGGCGGAACTGGCTATCTGAGAGATCAAGAGCGCGATTGGCGATGCGAATGCGCCTTCTTGCATCATCGATCGAGAAGTTCCGAAGGATCGGCTGACGGATCTGTATGTTTATCGCACTGGAGTACTGAGGATTCAATGAGGCGAATACACTGTTTCCGTTGGTGCGCAGGTTGGTAAATGCAGCAGTCCATTGAGCGCCGGTCGGCATCAGTTGCTGCGCGCTGAAATCGTAGTTCAACGATTGGGTCGTCAGGCTTCCGTTTGGACCTCCGGCGAGCACCGAACCAACGGGTACGTTCCTATGCTCATAAAAACTCAGCGCTCCCAGATACACATCTTTCGCGCCTTTCGCCGAAAAGAGGTCGTATTCTGCCTGACGGACATTTAGACGTTCGACTTCGATCTCGCGATTCTGTTCGAGAGCCATCCTGACCGAATCGAATAGCGTTAACGCCAGGGGTCTGCTCTCATCAACGCCCACCCGAGGTGCAAGTGGCGTTTGGGGTGCCGAAGAGGCGCTTTGTTTGGACTCCTGCGCCGGCGTTTGCGCCAACTTGACGACCTGAGCAAGTGATTTAGGCGGCAACGACAGCAAAACCACCACGGGGACCACGAGAACGCGGAAGACAAAGAGCGAGCGGTAAGAAACTCTCATTGTGCTAGCCTCATAATTATTTGAAGATACTCAGAAACATTGATGTAGCTGCGGCAGCTTTCCGTCTTGCCCAGGCGTATGGAGATTGAATTCCGCGCCCAATGCGCACCCATATCGTAGACACCCCCCAATCATCGAATATGGAATAAGCAACGGGTGTGACAACCAGCGTCAGGAGCAGGCAGAGCGACTGGCCACCTATGACGACTACTGAAGTTGATCGATTTATCCCCGAACCGGGACCGTTGCTCAAAGCGAGCGGAAGCATACCGGCTACGAATGCAATAGTGGTCATTAGAATGGGGCGGAGACGGTCGCGACTCGCCTGGACCAGAGCGTCATGACGTTCCATACCCTTCCTTCGCAAACCATTTGTGTGATCGATTTGCAAGATCGAGTTCTTCTTCACCATTCCAAACAGCACAAGCAAGCCCAGCAGCGTAAACATATTCAGAGCCTGGCTGGTGACGATTAACGAAATCAGTGCGAACGGCAAACTTAGCGGCAGCGCCAACAGCACTGTCACCGGATGTATGAATGATTCGAACTGCGCCGCGAGAACGATGTACATGAAGATGAACGAGAGAGCGAAGGCCACCATAAATCCGCGGATCGTTCGACCTATCTCTCTGCTTGAGCCGGCGACTCCAGCGATGTAGCCGGGCTGCAGGTGCATACCCCGAACTTCTTCGCCTAGTTTGGCGAGCACGACGCTCTGCGAGAATCCCGGCTTCAGGTTTGCCGTTAACATTACCTGGCGTTGCCGAGAGACTCTTTCAATCTGGGTCGGGCCGGTCGCTTCGTGCAACGTCGCAACGCTGTCGAGCCCAATGCTCCCCAACCGAGTCGAAGGAACGTTAAGACGGCGAATGCTGGTTGCGTCGGTACGGAAGTCCTCACTTGCCCGAACGTGAACCTCATACTGCTCGCCGTTTTCGTTGTACGTCGAGACTTGATCCCCGCCGACCAATAAACGCAGGGATTGTGCGATATCGGAAATGCTCACGCCGAGTTCTGCTGCTTTTTGTCGGTTTATGCTGGCTCGTAGTTCGGGCTTACCCACAATCAATGAAGTGTCAGCATCCACTACTCCGGGAATTTGTTTGAGTTTTCCAAGGAGAGTCTGAGAATACGCATCCAGTTGCTCGAGATTTGGGCCAAGCAACATGAAAGAAACATCGGCATTGGCGCGTCCACCTCCGCTCACCGCGGCGACCGGAGTGATCACGGTGCGAAGACCGAATGATTCGAACTGAGGCATTACCTTTTCGCGGACCCGGCCCATAATTACAAACTGCGAAACCGTGACCGGCCGCTTTTCCAGGTCAGCCAGCTTCACATAGATCTTTGCCTGGTTCTGCGTCCGCTGCGTATCGTCGCCCATTGTCATTAACGTGTAATCGACGTAATCGAGCTTGCGTATACCAGCCGCGACTTTTTCGGAAATGTCCAGGGTCTTCTTAAGTGAAGTTCCTTCGGGCGCTCGGACGGTTACTTCGAATTCGCTCTGGTCATCAACCGGGAAGAAGTTAAATCCAACAAGGCGCGCCAACATAAATGTGGACGCGAAGACCAGAAACGCGATTATGCATACAGCAATACGATGATGAAGAGACCAGTGCAGCATTGCGGAGTAGGCGCGATCCAATATTCGATTAATAAACGAGCTCTTCTCGCCGGTGTGAGCGCCAGACTGTTCAGGCGTTGCTTCAACGGTTTTCCTCTTCAATCGCTTGAGCATTCTCGCGCTCAACATCGGAGTGAGCGTGAAGCTAACAAGCAGCGATACCATAATCGCGAACGACATGGTGAGCGCCATCGATTTGAAGAATCGTCCCGGGATGCTCTGCATAAACGCTACGGGAAGGAAAATCACCACCAGCGACAGAGTGGTGGCCATAACGGCGAGCCCGATCTCCTTGGTGGCTTCGATGGCCGCAGTGAACGGCTCATATCCTTTTTCTTCGATGTAGCGGAATATGTTTTCGAGGACCACAATCGCATCGTCAATTACGATACCCACCGACAACGTCAAGCCGAGCATTGAAGGCCCGTTCAGTGTTATGTCGAAGTAATCCATGATCGCGAAAGTGGAGATAATCGATGTTGGGATCGCGATCGCCGAGATGATCGTCGCGCGGAGATTGCCCATGAACACCAGTACTACCAGCGCTGCCAACAGCGATCCCAGCATCAGGTGCTCGCGAACTGCATGAAACGATGCAAGAATAAACGTTGACTGGTCCCTAACAACGTCGACGCTGTAGCCGGCGGGGAGCGACTTGCCGATTACAGCAAGGCGGGCCTTTATAGCGTTGACCACATCTATCACGTTCGTGCCCGATTGGCGACGAACCTGCAGCAACAACGCAGGCCTGTCGTTAAGACGCCCAGCGGTTAACTCGTCTTCTTCACCATCCTCTGTGTGGCCTATGTCTGAAATCTTTATTGGATACCCGTTGCGATTGGCTACTACGATGTCGTTGAAATCGGCTGGTGATTGGAGACGACCGAGCGTCCGCAGCACCAGCGCACGGTCCTGCTGCTCAACGCGTCCCCCGGGGACCTCCAGATTCTGAGCCTGCAGAGCGCCCCAGACCTGGGTTACGGTAAGGTTGTATCCACGCAGTTTGTCGCCGTCCAGATAAACATTTACCTGTCGCTTGCGTCCCCCAATGATCTGGACCTGACCTACGCCGTTCACTGATTCGATCTGTCGTCTTAAAACTTTATCAGCGAATTCGGTCATTTCGCGGATATTCCGATTCGAGGCAACCGAGATCGTCATAATCGGAGAGGCGTCCGGGTCGAGTTTTTCGATCGTTGGTTGCTCGATAGTTTTGGGCAGGTTTGGCAGTGCGCGATTAATCTTATCTCGGACGTCCTGTGCCGCTTCATCTAGGTTACGTTCGAGATCGAACATGACAAACACCAGGGAGACGCCTTCGGCGGACGTCGAGCGCAATTCGTCTATTCCGCTGATCGTGTTGACCGCTTCTTCGATCTTGTCGGTGATTTCGGTCTCAACTTCCTGCGGCGCTGCGCCAGGCAGACGAGTTGTGATGGTAATCGTGGGGAATTCCACTCGCGGGAATCGTTCAACCACGAGCCGGTTGTACGAGAATACACCCAGCACGATCAGCGTCATCACCAGCATCGTGGCAAAGACGGGCCGACGTACACAGATTTCTGCAAGTTTCTGCATAGCCTCTTTCTCCTGCGTGAATCCTTAGAAGGGCACGATCGAATCTTCCGCGCAAAGAGCTCAGGTCTCACTTCCCGGCGTTGACGATGCTGCCATCCTGGAGTTTGTCCAGGTTACTGGTTGCTACCGTTTCACCGGTCTTCACACCTTCCAACACTTCTACGAGGTCGCCATCGGTTGCACCGATCTTCACGATGCGCTCAATTACGCGCCCGTTATCGATTACGAAAAGCTTGTTCAAGCCGGCAATTGCCTGGACGGCCCGGCGGGGCACCATTATTGCCATCGCATCTTTCGAGGTTATCAGGTTCGATTTGGCAAACATTCCGGGCCGAAGCAGATTATTTGGATTACTAACCTGAGCTTCCACGGTCAAGGCGCGTGTCTGTTCGTTGAGCGAAGGACCTATGTGCACAACCCTTCCCGTAAACGTGCGTTGGGGAAAGGCCTCCACCGTCAAAGTCATCGTCTGCCCCGTCTGAACAGACGCGGCGGCGTACTCCGGAATGTCCGCACGCAACCTGAGCGGGTCAATCTGAACAATGGTAACAATGGGCTTGCCCGGTTGAAGATATTCACCGCGCGATGCTGACTTTTCCTTTACGACTCCGCTTATCGGGGAATGGATTTCTGTGTCCGATAGCTGCTTCTTGGCAAGATCGAGCGCGGCACGTTTTTCTTCAACTATCGCTTCTAGATTGCGAACATTTTCCAGTGCAGCCTGATAGCGCGCTTCAGCCTGATCTACGGTCTTCTGATAAACGTCAAGCTGCTGCCTCGAAATATCTCCGCTTTCGGCGAGGCTGCGAGATGCGTTGAGGTCGTACCGGGCACGTTCAAGCGCCGCGAATGCCATTCGCACGTCTGTTTGCTTTTGAGGATCGAATTTTTCCCCTCGTTTGATACCTAGTCGCGCCTCTGCCTGGTGTAGCGTGCCTTCCGCTTGATCCACCTTCAGCATCAACTCGCGTTGATCTATCCTCGCGATGACTTGTCCGTTACGAACGCTGCTGCCGAGGTCGACCGTGATCTCTGCCAGATTACCCGACGCCTGGCTCGAGACAGTGACTTCATCTTCCGCGACCAGAGATCCGACAACCTCGACGCTTCGACTGGTGCTGCGTTCGATTACCGCTGAAGTGTTGACATCCAGAGCTGGGGGCGAAGTCTCCGTACTATCCGCCCTTATGCTCTGATCCTTGCTCTTGCTGGAGCAGGCCGCGAGGAAGCACAGCAACACTGTAATGGCGGCTAAAAAAGCTTTTTTTCTGTTCATTCTTATCACCTTGTTCTACCTGGGTGCCTCAGGGACTGAGGGAGCCTGGGTTAACCTCGAGCCTGACCGGATCTTGGACTAGTGGGCTTTCTGATGCCGGCGAGAAATATGTCAACGAATCGATCGGCGATTTGTCGATTTGAGAATCTCAGATCATCATCTCGAAAAATATTGCGAATCTGGGCTTGATTGAGAACCATGCCGACAAAGGCGCGTGCCGCGACTGCTGGATCGATCTGCCGGAAAGCGCCGTCGGCGATTCGTTGTTTGATGTAGCGCCTGATGTGGTTTTTCATTTCACGGGCGGTTGAATCGAAAAAGATGTCTGAAAGGTCGTGTCCTTCAAGCGCGCTGAAGAGCAAGAGACGCATGAACGTGCGATCCTTGCTGTGGAACTCCAACATCTCGTGCGCAAGCGAGCCGAAATAAGCGTTATCGTCTCGTCGACTGGCGGCCTCGTTCAGGTTTTCCTTCATTCGCTCGGCGCCTTGTTTTACTTTGCTGTCCAAAATGGCGTGGTAGAGTTCATCCTTGGTTGTGAAATGCCGAAAGATAATGGCCTCGCTGACGCCGGCATGATCCGCGATTTCTTTGGTGGTTGTGCCACGGAATCCCTTTTTAGAGAACAACTCAGCGGCTACCGAGACGATTTGATTCCGTCGTCCCTCGGCACGCATACGTACGGGCCTCGGCCTGCCGGTTACTGCTGCTGCAGCCATGTTTGACTCCTTCGAGTAAAGTTAGTAAGCACTAACATACTTATCAACCAGATATGAGTCAAGCTCTAACTTGAGCGAAAGAAGTAGTTTCGATTCCAATGTTCTCCTTGCGCCGGCAGGGCCGTTCTCAATAGAATCTCCCGCATCTTCCCTTATCAGGTTTTCCCTGGAGCTGAGGATTCATGAGCGACGGTTCCAATGTTGATGATCTGTCCCAAAGCCTCGAAGAGCTAATCGGCGATCATCTTTCACGCCTGACCGAGAAACTACAAGACGGCGCCTCTATTGCTGAGCTCGCTGATGAGGTGGGCCGGCTGAATGATTTGTTGATTTCGTACAAACTTCGAGATGAGCTGCTCGAAAGGTTGTTGGATAACGCTACTTCCGAAGCCCGCCGCAATCAAATCCTCGAGACCCTTGATGCTCAACGAATGAAGGTCGCCCGAAACCAGGCAGAGGTGGAACGAATCCACTCCAGATCGCATGACATCCTCAACAAATCGGCGCAAGTGATCGCAACGATACAAAGACAGATTAATAAGAACGCTCATAAACACAGCGGCTACGAACTGGAGATGTGCGGTTTTTGTGAGGGTTTCGGCCGAGCTTCGGAAAAAACATGCCCCGTCTGCCGAGGTAGACGCACCGTCCTCGTTTACCAGCCTGCAACCAAGTGTCAACGTTGCAACGGAGTCGGAAAGGCTACCATTGATCCCGTTTCGCTTTCCTCATCAGCGTTGTGCATAGCTTGTCGAGGCACCGGCTGGTCGAGGAGCATACAGAAAAGCGAGTAACTGTTATTCGAAGGGCGCCCACTTCGAAAAGTCGTCACGTTTCAATCCAAACGCGAGAAACACAACGATCCATTTAGCACACCTATGAAGCTTCGTGTCTTTGGACTTCCCCGGCGCGCTTATGCTGGACTACCGAACACGGGTTTCGTTGACACGTGCTCTTTCTATACCTTAGCATCACGTCGAAATATGATCTGGAAGCGGGTCTATCGCCTCGACTAATTGCCAAAGGAGAACGCATGAGTGCACTTCCGATAATGATTGGCGTGCTGTGCGTCTTAGCCATCGCCTACCGCTATTACAGCGCCTTTCTCGCCGCGAGAGTTATGGCGCTCGACGACACCCGCGAGACACCCGCGCACACGATGTATGACGGTCAGAATTATTACCCCACGAATAAATGGGTTTTATTCGGCCATCATTTCGCTGCGATCTCAGGCGCTGGACCGCTGGTTGGACCGGTACTCGCGGCGCAGTTTGGGTTCTTGCCAGGTCTTCTTTGGCTGGTGATAGGGGTTGTCCTGGGCGGGGCGGTGCACGATTTCGTGATACTTGCATCTTCGGTGCGGCGTCGAGGTAAGTCGCTTGCGGAAATAGCCCGAACCGAGATCAGTCCGCTTTCGGGACTGGTGACCGGAATTGCGATCTTGTTCATTGTGGTGATCGCGCTGGCGGGGCTTGGCCTCGTAGTTGTAAAGGCGTTGGGTGAGAGCCCCTGGGGAACGTTTACAGTTGGGTTCACCATCCCTCTAGCGCTGTTCATGGGTCTTTACATGTATCGCTTCAGAAAGGGAAAGATCGCCGAAGCTACAACCATTGGCGTGATTGGACTGTTCATAGCCGTCATTTTGGGAGGCTGGATAGCTGAGTCATCTCTCTCCTCAACCTTTACTTTTTCGGAGAGCACAATCACTTTTCTGATGGCTGGTTATGGTTTTATAGCTTCAGTATTGCCGGTGTGGATGTTGCTATGTCCTCGCGACTACCTGAGCTCGTTCATGAAAGTCGGAACCGTCGCATTTCTGATTTTCGGCGTGATCTTCGTCGCACCGCACCTCCATATGCCTGCGACCACCCCATTTGTCGCGGGAGGCGGTCCGATAATTCCCGGAAAGCTATACCCGTTTGTTTTTATAACGATCGCCTGCGGAGCGATCTCCGGATTCCATTCGCTGATAAGTTCGGGAACGACGCCAAAGATGCTGAACCGGGAAACTGACGCGCGAATGATCGGTTACGGCAGCATGCTCATGGAAGGTCTTGTAGGAGTAGTTGCGCTTGTTGCGGCAACATCTTTGATGCCCGGTGACTACTTCTCAATCAACGTTGATCGCTCGCGCACTAATTATGTTCAGTTTGTTGAGACTCATAGCTCCGAGTCATTCGACCTCCACGAACAACAGCTGGAGGAATTGACTCGAGAAACCGGTGAAAAGAATCTGCGAGGTCGAACTGGCGGCGCTGTCACCCTGGCGGTGGGTATTTCGCAGATATTCGCTGGGCTGCCCGGGATGAAGGGGCTGATGAAGTACTGGTATCACTTCGCCATAATGTTTGAGGCGCTATTCATACTTACCACTATCGATACAGGCACAAGAGTGGCGAGGTTTATGCTCGGGGAGTTTCTCGGGCGATTCCATAAGCCGCTCGAACGACCGGACTGGATGCCCGGTGCAATCGTAACTTCAGCTTTGATTGTTGCCGGTTGGGCGTATTTCATCCGCACTGGATCGATCTCTACAATCTGGCCGATGTTTGGCATTGCAAACCAGCTTCTGGCTGCGATCGCATTGTGCGTGGGAACTACCGTGATCATAAATGCGGGGCGGGCAAAATTTGCCTTGGCGACGATAACGCCATTGTGCTTTGTTGCCACGACTACGTTGACAGCCGGTTGGCGTTCAATTTTTGATAACTTCCTTGAAGAAGCGAAAAAGCCGGAGACGATGTTCCGTGGTTATCTAAACGCGACGTTGACGGCAATCATGATGACGTGCATGGTTATCGTGCTGATTGATTCGGTTATGCATTGGCGACGCAGCTTACGAGGGACGGCCGCCGCGAAGGAAGTTGCTGCACAGACTGGTGATTGAAGTCTCCCCAAAAAGCGGTACAGTCTCAGCGAAGCCGAAACCAAAACCTACGCCCTTCGCCGTTGCGCCAGCGATTAAGATCACTTCAGCAAGCGACATCAGAGCTCGCATATCACCTTCCTAAAAAAGCAAGAGTCTTAGTTTATGGTGGTGTCCTAATCTGGTGTTGCTGGCAAAAAGGTCGGTGCTAAGATTGTCCTCCAGGGAGTCAGTGCCATGACTGTGCCAAAGAAAGGGAAGGACCGCCGCCGAGCCCGTAAGGACCGCGAACGAGCGCGCGCCGCAGTAATGCAACTGGAAAACCTCCAGAAGGAGGCGGCGGCGCTACAGAAAGCCATTGACGCAAGTAAAGACATCACTCTGCGCTGCTCATTTTGTGGAAAATCTCAAAATGAGGTCAATAAACTGATAGCTGGCCCGATGGTTTATATTTGCAACGAGTGCATTGACATCTGCAACGAAATAATCGCCGACGACGAGCAATATTCAGCAACACAACTTTAGGACACTACCAAGTTTGTGAAATTTTAGGCTGATATACCCTTCCGATCTCCATACTTCTCGATGTCTGAAAGATGAATTCATTCCTGCCGTCAATGTAATCCTAATTCCAATCAAAATTGTTACAATCCTTAATTAGTCGGAAAGCTGCAAAAAAGTGAAATGCTCAGAGCGCAAGTTCCGTCATTCAATGTGGAGCAAAAAGATGTCGATATTACGACAACCACAAAATATTCTCCTCAAAGCGGAGAACTGACCCTTTACCCGCAGGTGCGATTTACACTGAGTAAGTTTTGGAGATAGTTGCATCGATAACACAAGAAGCGCCGGGTAATTAATGTTCCACTCGGCTGTTGCTCTAAGCGCCGTACCTGACCCGCCGGCGAGCGATGCTTTCAATGGAAGTGGGTTTTAAGCGAGGGCAATGCTCGAACAAACTATTACTTAAAACAAACATCGCTGAGAGACTAGCAATTAGAATGCTGCCTTTGTACCGTTGAAATCCTTTGCAGTATGCGTCCCACGTGTCTCCTGCGGAGACCAGGCTTCGCGCTGCTGCGTCCCTCTGCGAATAAGTAGTCATTAACTAAAGCTAAAAACCGCTTCGGGCGGGTTACTCGCCGTGTACCGCGTGGCTGAAAGGAGCTTCTAACCCGCACGCGGCGATAGACAAACTGTCTTCTAAATCTAGTCCTGAAGGCTCGAAGTTGAAGCTCCAACCGTAAACAGGGAGGAAAACGAAATGAAGAAAAGTGGAGATCAACCGTCAGAAAATGAGAAAGTGATCGCGGAACGCGAGGAGATGAACGATGAGGACTTTCAGTATGTGCTGAAAGAATTGCTTGGCGCTTATCAACCGATTCTGGAAGAGGAGCTTCAACGCGCCAAATCGCCTGACCAACTCAGGAAAGAAGGCGACAAGCCTGCCGGTTGCGAAGAGGAGATAGCGCTTGCCAATCGGATATTCGAGAAGTTTTTTACAGAAGAAGTGGCTGTACGGCTCCTGCCGCCTGAGGGACGAGAATTGCTCGGACCGGTCGACCGTTGGCGCTGGTGCCTGCTGCATATTAAATGCTGCATAATCTTCGGCTGGCTTGTATGCCGAGGTCCCAGGACCTTCCGACTATTCCTTTATTACCTCCATCTGTACTGGAAATGCGTGCGACAAGTACTGGGCACCCCTGTGTCCAGTCCGCCCACAGCCGGCGAGCGCCAGGACTTTCAAGTTCTCACGCAGGCATTGGCAACAGCTTTTAAGCCCTATCTGACCGATCAACTGGCTACGGTCGAGTTTCCGGCTGGTGTGCCGGATGAGGTATTCGACGGGCGAATTGATTGTTTCGAGGGAGAAGAAGAGGCGGCAGCAATCTTTGAGCGGCTGCTGACTGTCGATACTGCCTCGGCACTCCTTGGCAAAGCGGCATTCGATGCGCATAGCCGCGAACCCTTTTTCCGATACTGCCGGTGCTGGTGCCTTTGCGCGATTCGCTTTGGATGCTGCCTGGCTCGAGCTCACACAGCTCGCGCAAGACGGCGCTGTTTGCTTTTGTTCCGACGCTGCTTGAAAGAGTGCTTCAGGCCTCTGGTCTGTCAAATCATTCAACCGAGCGAAGGAGCCTGTGCGGAAGCGGTATTTGTAGCCGGATGCAGCGCCCTGGCGGGAATTCGAATAACTGGCACAGCCAGTGGTTCGTCTTTCCATCACTACACGCTGCGATACAGCTACGGCGGCGGTTCGCCCGTCAACAATGCTGTTGTTTATCCGGACTGCAGCCGACCGCCGGCGCATCCGAGCTTCAATACGCCGGTATTCGGTGGGACGCTTGGCTATCTCGATGTGACGCTGCTGCCTCCAGGTGAGACCGAATTCACAATTTACCTTGATGTATTTGACTCTTCCGGCGCTCACGTCACTTGCATTCGAACAATCAAAGTAAGAACTACTGCCGTCGAGGTCACCGCCGCTGCCAAGGTGAATGCATTGGTTGGCGAGGATCCCTTCCACGCGGGCACGTTCCCGAAAATCATCAAAGCTACAAACGATCCAAGTGTTTCGGTGCCCGAGCTTTCGATCGGTGGATGGTTCAGCGTCGACGGCAGCGCCTATGTAGTGGGGTGCGATCGAATAATGAGCCAGTTCGTGTTGGTTCATTATCCTGCTCCTCCTGCAGCTCCGGTTCCAACGTTCGCTGACGGTACACAGCCGGGGAATGTCCCAATGATTGCGCCTGTTCCGTACGAAGACATTACTGATCATCCGTGGCAGTCCGGCTGCTTCCCGGTGATCACACCAAACACGATACTCAATGGCGATCTCGTTGCCTTGTGGTCTTCTGTCAGCTGCACTTTCCTGGGAATCGACTACACCCGGCCAAAGGTTAAGGCAGTTCCGTTCTGGAACAGCACTTCGCTCAACGGTCGGTTTGTGATTTTCCTCGAAGTTCGCGATCGGCCAGTCGCGACGCTTACTTTCCCGGGTTCGGTAGCTGCCGTCGACCAGGTAGCGGTTTGGATTGACAATCGAATTATCACCGGAGTGATCAAGTCGATCGGAGGCATCAGCGGCTGCGGTGACTTGCATTTGAAGGACTTCGTCGGAACTACAGCTGAGATCCTCGGCATTGCTTGGGATCCGCCGATAGATGCGTCGGCTCCGCAACAGAGGCCGAACGATAACTTCGGTTCCTACAGTCTCTCATTTCAAAAGGACGGCAATCCGGCGGCTACCGGGACAATTCCGGGAGCCACTCCAACAACCCGAGTGCCGAATACCTGGCCGACGCTGCCACCTGGCGTATTCGGGACACTCGCAAACTGGGACATCGTCAACATGCTTGATGCAAGCTCTCCCACCCCGACTCCGGGTATTCCGGCATCGGCGAAGCTGGCGCGCGGCGAACGTTGCGCATACGTGGTCACTCTCGAGGTTTCCGACACCACCCACGTCGGAGACAGCGGCAGCAACCACAGCACAGGTCCAATCTTGTACGCGATCAATGTGATCAACGACGTGCCGTAGTTGGTTCGTGTCACGCTCGATTGGAGCAACGAAATGAGCGAGCTGGAACCCTGGATGAAACTTGCCCTGGCCGTCCTCGCAACCTGGCGAGTGACTCACTTGTTGGCGCGTGAGGACGGCCCTTTCGACTTGGTTGTGCGATTACGCGTTCGGCTAGGACCAGGTTTTTTCGGCAAGTTGTTGGATTGCTTCTACTGCTTGAGCTTGTGGGTTGCAGCGCCTCTGAGTTGTCTGGTGAGCCGCAAGTTAATCGAACTTGTGCTCACCTGGCTGGCTCTGTCGGCGGCGGCGTGTCTGCTCGAACGTATCGGCGGAGACCCGGTCGTTATTCAACAACTAACTCAGCCTCAGGAGGTAGGAAGCTATGGGATGTTGCGGACAGAGGAGAACTCAATGGACGGATACTGCGTCGACAGCCCGAACGAGCGCAGTTCCGCAGGCGGCCCCGTCTGAGAGCGCGGTTCCGGTAACCCGAGGACAGTACAGTTCCGGCCAGGCTTTTGTAGCGGTCCGCTATCTAGAGACCTCAACGGTGCTGGTGCAAGGAAGCGTAACAGGACGGGACTATCGATTTTCAGGTGCGGAGCCTGTTCAGGCGGTTGACGTGCGCGACGCAGCTGCGCTGATAAGAACTCGATTTTTCAGGATGGCATAGATTCGAAACCAATCTGCGAATCTCGGTGAACTCCGCGGCTCTGCGGTGAGTCTTCAGTGATCATCGGACTATAACGCAGAGTCGCTGAGATCGCAGAGATTCGCGGTGCTACAAACGCGAACATAGGAGGCAAGGAAATGTATCTACTCCTGGCAAGTGGATATGACAGGCTTTCGCAGCTCATAGCCGATGGCTTAAAAGCGCGCGGACGAAATTCGCTCATCGTTAACTCAACCTTTGGTGACGGGCTTAAGTTCTCATGGAGGCTCGACAACAATTCCAGCAACAGTGAGCTCACGTTGAGTGATGGGCGAGTCTTGTCCGGCGACCAGATCGAAGGTGTGCTCGTACGCAGTATAGGCTGGATTGACCCATCAGGGTGGCAGCCCGAGGATCTCGCGTATGTCCACACGGAAACGCAAGCTGCTTTGCTAGGCTGGTTGAAAGCACTTTCCTGTCCAGTCATCGGACGTCTTCCTGCGTCAATATGGTATCGACCCCAGATGCCAATAAGCTGTTGGCAACCGCTGCTCGCGCGTTGCGGTCTGAATGTGACTGAGACGCTGGTTACAAATGTTGAGCGCGAATTGGAGTCATTTCGACAAACGACTCCAATTGGCGCCGTCTACTCGCCCTTCAGCTCAGTTGATCGCTACCTGGTAGATGGAGACTCCGATTGGAACGGCCTCGCGGCGCTCGCAGCCTGCGCGCCGGTTTGTCTTGCGGTGCCGCACGGCGAGACAAAGCGAGCATGCTTGATTGGCGACCAAGTGGTTTGGGACGGTGA
>Ga0126384_10000842_pt1 | contig 17690 bp, 16 predicted proteins | sample PanSoiMetPlot_36_FD_92543 | JGI IMG/M metagenome (GOLD analysis project Ga0126384, IMG submission 92543) | Tropical forest soil microbial communities from Panama - MetaG Plot_36 | ecosystem: Environmental > Terrestrial > Soil > Tropical forest > Bulk soil | place: Panama | collected 2016-02-17 | reverse complement strand
CTTCCTCCTCTCGATGGCGATGACCAACGCGAACCCGAACTCGCCCGCTTTCTCCAAGCTGCCACCCGCGAGCTCGCAGCTGCAGTGAAGCGCTCCAAGCAAGCGCCATCGACGGAGCCGTTCAATAATCCGTTTGCCGGACTGGCGAGCCTGAAGAGCAATCTGCCGACCGCATCGACCCCGGCCGCATCCGAGAGCCAACCGCACTCCGCGCTCAGAGCCGTGATTCGCCTCGAGCGCAAGGGTCGCTCGGGCAAGGAGGTCACGGTCGTCGAGCAGCTCCAGCTGGAACCGGACGAGCTCGCGAGCTGGCTAAAGGAATTGAAGCAGGCGCTGGGATGCGGAGGGACGACGGAGGGAGGCGCGTTGGTCTTTCAGGGAGATCAGCGGAAGCGGCTGAAGCCGGCCCTCCTCGCTCGCGGCGTGCGACGCATCGCCGGCGTTTGAGCCATGCTTCGACTTAGCTTAGGGCACGCTGGCGGCGGCGACGACCGCGCTTGCGAACTCCTGGGTGCTCGCGGTGCCGCCCAGGTCCCGGGTGCGCGCTTCTTTTCGCTCGTATACGCGCATCAAGCCCCGCTCGAGCCGCTCCGCCTCGACCGGCAAATCCAGCCAACGGAGCATCATCACCGCGGACAACATCATCGCGGTAGGATTGGCGATGCCCTTTCCCGCGATGTCCGGCGCGGTTCCGTGGACTGCTTCGAAGACGGCGCAGCGTTCGCCGAGATTGGCCCCAGGGACCACACCCAAGCCGCCCACCAGGCCGGCGCAGAGGTCCGAGACGATGTCTCCATAGAGATTCTCCAGCAGCAGCACGTCGTACCGATTGGGATTCATCACCAGCTGCATGCACAAGTTGTCGACGATGACTTCCTCGTAGAGGATCTCCGGGTACTCGCGAGCGACGCGCCGGCAGCACTCCAAGAACAGGCCATCGGAGAGCTTCATGATGTTTGCTTTGTGAACTGCGCTGATTTTCTTGCGCGACTGCTTGCGCGCAAACTCGAACGCGAAGCGAGCGATGCGCAGCGAGGCGCGTTCGGTGATCACCTTCAAGCTCTCCACGACGCCGGGGACGACGATGTGCTCAAGTCCGGCGTAGAGATCCTCTGTATTCTCTCGGACCACGACGAGATCGACTTGATCGAAACGCGTCTTCACATTTGGCAATGATTTGACCGGACGCAGGTTCGCGTAGAGGTCCAGCTCCTTTCGCAGTGCGACGTTCGCGGATGCGGGACCGGTCCCAATCGAAGTTCCGGTGGGTCCTTTGAGCCCCACGCGCGTTCGCATCACCGACTCAACGGTGCTGCGCGGCAAATTGGTGCCGTGCTTCTTGAAGGCTTCCGCCCCCGCGTCGCAGTACTCGAACTCGAGCGGCGCGTCGAGCGCCTGAAGCACGCGGACCGTCGCGCCCACTACCTCGGGGCCGATTCCATCTCCAGGGATGACCGAGACCCTCCGCGCTGCAGGCATCGCCATCGTTTAACACAGAGGCGGCGCGTGTTCTGCGGTCGGGGCGCTCGTTCCCCGCCCCGCCCCGGCTCCCTTCTACTTACATCGGATCCCCTCGGATGCCGCGGGCTTGCAACGTGAATTATCGCCCTCACCTCCACGTCCGAATGGCCATGGTCGGCAGGAGGTTGAAAATGAGAACCCGTACCCGATTGAGTCGAATCACACTGGGCGGATTGGTGTCGGTTCTCGTGGTCTCAAGCGGCATCGGTGCGCGGCCGTCTTCGGCGCAGCCGGCGGTCGTTCCCGGTGCATACGGCGGCGTGTCGATCGAGGCTTTCGACCGCGCTCTTTCGCCTTACGGCGAGTGGGTGATGGTCGGCCGGTTTGGCCGCGCGTGGCGACCTTATGCGACGATCGTCGGCGCGGACTTTCAGCCGTACGTCACAGGCGGGCACTGGTCTACACGGACTACGGCTGGAGCTTCGAGAGCGATTACGACTGGGGCTGGGCGCCCTTCCACTATGGGCGTTGGATGCCGGACGACTATTACGGGTGGGTTTGGCTGCCTGACACGGTTTGGGGACCCGCCTGGGTCGACTGGCGTTACGGAGGCGGTTACGTCGGCTGGGCACCTCTCGCGCCCGTGGGATTCTCGTTTAGCTATGGTTTTGGACGCCCGGCGTGGTGCTTCGTCCCGACCACTCACTTCGTGGTCCGCGACGTCTACCACTACGCGGTTCCGGTCGAGCGCGCCCATTGGGCCTATTCGGTAACGAGCCGGATCAACCAACCGGTGCATTACGCGGGCGCGCACTGGAACGCCGGTCCGCCGCCGGGTCACGTCGCCCAGGTGGTTGGTCATCCGATTCAGCCGGTCAGCATTGCCCCGCCGCCCCCGGGCCGCGTCCAGGCGGTTCGCCTGGGCCCTGCGAGCGGCGTTTCAACGAGCGTAAGCAGCGGCTCGCCCGGCGTTCACACCGGCTCACCCGGCCCTCGCGCATGGTCCGCGACGGCCCCCGCAGGTCGTCCGCCTCCCAACGCACCCGGCTCACCGACGTTTGGAAATCACCCCTCGCCTGGCGAAGCGCATTGGGGCCGTGCCCCGGCGGGTGGGATCCCACAGTCGGGCCACGGCGCGGAGGCCTCAGTTCAATGGACTCCGCCGCGGGCCGCACCCCAACCACCGCCGGCGGCGGGACATCCGAACTGGCGCGGATTCACTCCGACGCCGGCGCCCGCTCCGAGCGCAAGGCAGTTGCCAACGCCAACTGTCCAACCAGCGCCGCAGTACCACGCTCCGCCTGCTCGCGCCTATTCGCCGCCGGTTTTCAACGCTCCCAATCACGCGTCTCCGCCGATGGCGTACCGCTCGCCGTCTCCGCAGACGTTCGCGTCGACGCACTCGGCGCCGTCCCAGCATTTTTCGGCCGGCCATGTGAGCAGCGGTTCCGGCGGGCGAGGCCACCGATAGATTGGCGTGCGGAACGGGAGCTTGTTTCCCGTCCGCCGATACATTCGGGCGCTTCCGCCAGAGGCGCCAGCCGGCAACTGGACACGCGCCACGCTTTGATCGGGCCCGAGTTTGAAGGCTCGGCGCAGTCCTAGTAGAAGCGGCCAATGCGTACTTACTCCGGCGTCCTCCTGGTCGCGTCGATGGTCGCCTGCTCCTCGCAACGAGCTGCGGTCGCGCCCAGCGCAGAAGTGAATTCCCAACCAAAGCTGCCTTTCATCGAAGACGATTATTCGCGCGCCCTCGCTGAAGCCAGGGCTCGACATGTTCCGATCTTCGTCGAGACCTGGGCGCCTTGGTGACACACCTGCCGCTTCATGCGCGCCAACGTCCTCAACGACGCGGCGCTCGTGAAGCACGCCGGGCGGTTCGCCTGGCTGTCCATCGATACGGAGAAGTCGCAGAACGAAGGTTTTCTCGAGAAGTTTCCCGTCGACAACTGGCCCACCTTCTACGTCATCGATTCGGCGAACGAGGGGGCGGCGATGAAATGGCTGGGGACTGCCAGCGTTCCGCAGCTCGAGAAGCTCTTTGACGATGGCGAGCTCGCTGTCCGCACTTCCTCCGGCAAGTCCGCTGATGAGGTGCTGGCATTGGCAGATCGCGCCCACGCGGAAGGGCGAGGAGCGGATGCGGCCAAGCTTTACCGGGAGGCCCTGCAAAAAGCACCCGAGCAGTGGCAGCAACGGCCGCGCGCGATCGAGTCGTTGGTGGCCGCCTTGCAGGGAGCGCACGCGCGCGAAGATTGTTCTCAGGTTGCGCTGAAGGCGGTCCCGACGTTGCCGCGCGGGTCTTCATTCGCCAATGCGGGCGCGATGGGCCTGCAGTGCGCGTTGAGCGCACCCAAGAATGCCCCGTGGCGATCGGAGGCGATGGCTGGTCTGGAGCCTTGGGTCCGAAGCGCGCTAGGCATCCCGGATCTCCTGGCGGACGATCGATCTGGGCTCTACGAGGTGTTGGTGCAGTCCGCGGAAGCACAAGGCGACAAACAGCGGGTGAAACAGCTCTCCGGCGACTGGCTCGCGTTTCTCGAGCGCGAGGCGGCGAGAGCGCCATCGCCCGAAGCCCGCTCTGCCTTCGACTCTCACCGCCTGGCAGCTGCGCTCAAACTTGGGGATCCCGCTCGTGCGATCCCCGCGCTCGAGGCATCTGAGCGCGACCTTCCCAACGACTACAATCCGCCCGCGAGGCTCGCGTTCGTCTACTCGGAGCTGGGACGATACGACGATGCGCTTCGAGCGGCGGATCGCGCCCTGTCCAAGGCCTACGGACCGCGCCGCATCCGAGTGTACGAGACCAAGGCGCAGATCTATCTGAAAGCAGGCGATAGGTCGTCCGGCGAACGGACGTTGCTCGAGGCGCTGCAATTTGCCCAGACGTTGCCCAAAGCGCAGCGGCCTGAGCGCGCGGTTGAGCGGCTTCAGGCAGCCCTGGACCGAGCGCGACAGACTGCCGCTGTTCAGGTCCGTTGAGTGTGACCGAATTGCGGACAGGGCGCTCCTTCCTTTAACTCCTCGGGTATTCTCGAGGGGTCGCCGGTCCCACCCGACCGGCGGTTTATACTCTGCCCATGCAAAGGCTTATCTACGCTCTTCTCGCGCTGGCGTTGGCCGGCGGCAGCGCCTACCTGTACTTGAAGAATGTGGGGGCCGCGAACCGCGATGCAGCTGCGGCTGAAGGTCCCTCGGCGCCGAAGGAGAGGATCGACCGAGCCAACAAGATAGCGAAAGACATCGAGCAACAGGCGCAAAAGCGGGCGGACGACGCGGCAAAAAAAACCGAGTAACGCGGCTTGCGCTACCGTTCGGCGCTCTTCACATAGGCGACGGTCACCGTGGTCGCAATTCCGCCGCGGACGAAAAACCTCCCTTCGACGGTAGCCGAGCGCGGCTTCACCGCAGCGACCAGGTCGTCGAGAATTCGATTGGTCACCGCCTCGTGAAAAGCCCCTTCGTTTCGATACGACCAGAGGTACAACTTGAGGCTCTTGAGCTCCACGCAGAGACGATCTGGAACGTAGCGGATCTTGACGTGCGCAAAGTCCGGCTGACCCGTGAGCGGGCACAGGCAGGTGAACTCCGGGCAATCGAAAGCGATGTCGTAGTCCCGATCGGGGGCGGGGTTCTCGAAAGTCTGCAGCTCCTTCGAGGGTAGCGTTCCCATGGTGCTCTGCTTAGCGCAGGCGCCGGCTCTGCGTCTAACCGCGGAGGACCGTGAAGTCGGCGACGTTCACGCCCGCGTGCCGAAGCAGGGCCACCGCGCTCGGGTGGATGAAAGTCTGCAACTCCACCTCGCGCTGCGAGGAGTAGGCGCTGGGAACGGAGATTGGCGAGTAGCCCGGATGGCACATCAATTCCGTCACTCCGTCTGCGAGCGTTTCGATTGCAGTCTGAAAGCGGGACAAGGTCCAGTACGCTTCCCCGGATGCGTCGCCGATGAACTCATGCGGAGTCGCGATTCCTCGCTCCTGAAGAGCCTTTCGCATGGCTGGGTCGATCGAGCGAACCGGCAGCCCGCGCGCCTTCGCCGCCGCGCAAAGCCCATCGAGCACCGCCGGCCAGCGGTGCAAGTGCTTGTGAGCATCCACATGAGTCGCCGGCCGTTTCATCAGCGCCTCGAAGCGATCGAGCTGCGCCCGCGCCTCCTGCTCCACGACGCCGGCGGGCAATTGGCTTGCAAGCGACTCGGAAAGCTCGCCTCCGATGAGCCACCCAGCGGGAAAGCCGTTCCACGCCGGCGCGAATCGAGCAAGGTTCAGGTGCAGGCCCACCGCCAGCCCGGCAGCGGACGCCGCAGCGTCCTCGGCATGGGGCGAATTGACGATCAGCGTCGTGGAGGTCACGACGCCCGATCGCATTGCCTCCACGATTCCACGCGTGACTGCCGGGTCGTACCCGAAGTCGTCCGCGTTGATGATCAGAGTTCGGGGGGGCATGACTTCGTCCTCGGGCGGAGCAGGCTGGGCAAGCATACGGCAACACGCAGAGGCCGCGCCTCATCCGCGGAATGCTTCGAGGCATCGCACGGCAACTGTTTGGCCGCGCCCAATTCCTACTCGCGCCGTTAGGGAGCGCAGCGCGCCACCGCCGCATCGCGCGGGAAACGGCTGGCGAGGAGCTGCTTGACGTCCTTCGCCTCGGCGGTGTGCCCGCTTCTCGACAGCATCTCGCAAAGCGCACTCAGCGGCGCAGGATCGCCGGGCGCAATCGCGTCCGCCTCTCGGTATTCCCGCTCAGCACTTTTCAGATCGCCTTGGGCATTCAGGGCGGCGGCTAGGTAGTAGTGACCCTTCGCAAGGCGGGGCTCCTTCTTCAGTGCGCGCCGCAGCCAAGCGACGGCATCCGCGGGTTCCTTTTGGCGCAAGCGAACGAAGCCCAGCTCCGCGGCGGATTCCGCATCGAATTTCTTCTGCAGCACGGCGACCAGCACTTCCGAAGCCTCGTCCAACCGGCCCGCCTGGGAGAGCAGGAAGCCGTTGCGCGCGAGCAGGGCCGTGGAGTTGGGCCGCTTCTTCAAGGAGCGACCAATCGCCTCGAGGGCGCCCGGTAAATCGCCTTGGGCCTCCCGCAAGTCCGCCAGGAGAACGTCGGGTTCAGTGTCCATCGGATTCAAGCCCGCTGCCTTGTCGATGGCCGCCTGTGCGCGTTTGCCCAGGCGAAGCTTGATGCTCGCCTTGGCCTCGAGCAAAAAAGCTGCTTCCTCCAGGGGAAAACGCGCCGCGAACCGCTCGGCGACCTTGAGGGCTGCCTCATAGGGGCCCGAGGCGATGATAAGACCCCCCGCCTTCTTGAACTGCGCTTCGGTGGTTCGCGAATCGTTGGCGAGGGACTCGAGCAGCTTTGCGCGGACAGAGAGATCCGAAGTCGCATGCGCATCGGCAAGCATCTTCGTCGGCGTGGGACCGGGGCTGAATTTCCAGTAGACCACCCCGCCGCCCGCGGCAAAGGAGATCAGCGCTGCACCAAGCGCCCACGGCCAGCGGCGGCGCCTGCGAGCGGGGGAAGGCTGAGGCTGTGCACCTGCTTCTTGAGAGTCGCTGGACTCGCCTGCTGCCGCCGCGCCCGCTGCTGGGCCGCCCGTCATCCGCTTCGCGGCCGGGGTCGACGGATCCGCCGCGCGCGCGCGCCGAAGGGTCTGGCGCTTGGGGTCATGCTCGGCGGGAAACATCTCACTTACGTAGGCGCCGACCTCCTCGCGCGTCGCCACCTGTGCCACGCCTCCCACGGACTCGATCGCGTGGATGAACTCGCTTAGGCTGGCGAAGCGCTTCTGCGGCTCGCGGGAAAGCGTCATCAGGCAAATCGCTTCAAGAACCGGCGGGACGGAGGGGTCGAATTCGGTCGGTCGCCGCGCTTGGCCCTCGGCGATTCGCGCCAGCACTTGATCCGGTCCGGCGCCGGTGAACGGCCTGCGTCCACACAGCTGCTCGTAGAGCATCACCCCGGCGGCGAAAATGTCAGCGCGATGATCTACTGGGCGACCGGCGATCATCTCCGGCGACATATAGAAGAACTTGCCCTTGAGCGTTCCCGGCTCTGTTCCGGTGCCAAGGTTCTGAGCCTTGGCGATCCCGAAGTCGATCACCTTGATGTCGCCGGACACGCCGACGTGGATGTTGTCCGGAGTGAAATCGCGATGAACGATGCACAGAAACCGCCCCTGCTCATCGACCGCCCGGTGCGCTGCATCCAAACCGCGACATGCGTCCGCAAGCACCTTGAGCGTGATCCCCAGCGGAACCCTCTGCGCAAGCTGCGCCGCACGAAATCGCAGCTCGGCGAAGGAGCGGCCCTCCAGAAGCTCCATCGCGATGTACGGTTCGCCGTTCTCGTGACCCAGGTCGAGGATTCGAACCACGTTGGGGTGGTTGATCTGCGCGGTGATCCTCGCCTCATTGAGGAACATTTGAACGATGGCGCTGTCCGCGACCAAATGGGGCATCAGCCGCTTCACCGCCACCATCGGCCCGAACTTCCCATCGGATCCAACGTGCCGGCCGAGGTACACCTCGGCCATTCCGCCGGTCCCAACCCGGGACGTCAGTCGATAGGGTCCAAACCAGAAGGGGCTCTGCTGCGGGGACAATCCTTGCAAAGCCTACCTCAAGCAGATGTGCGCAAGGCTATGACTCGATGCCAACCGCGCTGCAGTGGCTCTCGGTCGAAGGACTTCAGGGCTTCACAACGGATGCGGTTCGTTCGCGCTGATGTTCGAGCTGGTTTTCCTCCACTCCCCTTGAATCAGGAAGGCGGCCCAGTAGTAGGGGGAGTGCCAGCGCTTGCTCTGCCACATCGACTTCTGCGCGGACCGCAGTGCCTGCGCCGGCTCCAGCCCCTTGGCGAGCATCGATTCGTAGAAGCGCGCCATCAGCTCAGACGTGGCCACGTCGTTCACTTTCCACAAGCTGGCCACGATTCGCGCCGCGCCCGCGTACATGAATCCGCGGGTCAATCCGACAAGGCCTTCGCCTTTCACATCACGGCCGAGTCCGGTCTGACAAGCGCTGAGCACGACGAGGTCCGCCGGCAATTTGAGGTTGTACAAGTCCCGCAGTCCGAGGAACCCGTTCTGCGCCTTTCCCTCCGCATCCACCAAAGAAAGCACGATTCCCGACAGCTCCGGGTTTTCGCTGTTGAGAATGCCGTGGGTGGCGAAATGCACGATGCGGTGATTTCCCAGCTCGGGGTTCATCGCCGTCGCTCGATTCGCTTGGAAGTCGAGAGAGACGGTCGCATCGGTCGCGAAACCGGAGATTCGCTGCGCCTCGCGGCGGGTAAAGGGCAGCCGTGACACCTGGCCGCTGTCGTCGGTCAAGTCGCGCGTGGCTCGGACGAACTGGGGCGCTGCCGGTTCGACCTGCCCGGACTTTCGCACCGCCTTCTTTCTCACTCTTTGATCGTCCGCGCTGAACACCGGGTCCGCGAGCACCGCCAGTGCCTTGCTCTGCCTCGGCTTGCGATCGGCGATTTCCGCCCGAAGCTCCGCCAGGACGGACATCGAGGGAAGACTCAGGATCTCGTGATCGATCATCAGCGGCGTCCAGACGCCCCGTGGACTCCGCAAGCCGGGAACGGGCAGCGCGGCGAAGGGCACATACTGCAAGGCGCCGGCGGCCACGATGATCAAGCGCTGATGCCCCAGCTGAGCCGCGACCGGCCCGAGAATCGTTGCGCTCAGGGCTTCGGCTTGCTCCAAATACGCTCGATCCAACTCTCCCGGCGTCTGACGTTTCTTCGATGAAGTGGCGTCCAGCACCTGGCGCGCGGTCAAGAGTTGGTAGAGTTTTCGGGCAGCCGATTCGATCTGCGGCGCGGCCGGCAGCTCGTACGTCGCCAAGCCCGAAGTCGAGACCGCCCACAGGTAGCTGCGGTCCGGACCGAGCGAGTATTCCAACAACATCGTTTCCGGATCGAGCAGTCGCTGTATTTCCGCCAGGCCGAGCGAGGCCGGCTGGGTAAGAGCGGCGTAGCGCGGGCTCTTTGCTCTGAGCTGAGCTTCGACTTCCTCAAGCGCTCCCTGGAGGTTTTCAATCTCGGTCGCCAGGCTCGCTGCCTGCGGGCCCGCGTTCTTGCGGCCAAGCAATTGGGCTCTTCTCTCGGTTTTGCTTTCGAGCTGCCGCCTGAGCTCTCGCTCGCGATCGAGCAGATCCGGGTCTGCCCCTTGGCGAATGTCGGCGCGCGATTCCGAGAGCGTCTCGAGAAGGACGCGCGCGCGCGACCGCTCGCTTGCACCGAGCGCCAGGACATCCAAGCCTTTGTCCGGGTCCATCTGGTGAAGGCGCATCAGCACGTCGATGTAGAGGTCGTAATAGGGCTTCACCGAAGCGAAGTAGGAGGCCCGGAGATCAGGTCTGAGAACCTTGGTGCGTTGAGATTCAGCAAGCGCGAGCACGGCCTCGACCTTGGCGCGAGCCTCGGGAAGGTTCCCCTTGTCTCGTTGGATCCGCGCAATTTTGTGAAGAGAGGCCGCTTCCCGGGCGCGGTCTCCCACCTCCCGCGCTATCGGCAGCGTCTCCTGATAGAGCTCGAGCGCGCGATCAGATTCACCGCGGGCCTCGTCTGTCGCGGCAATGAGATAAAGCGCGGCGGCTTCTCCCGGCCGATCGCCAGACTTGCGAACTCGAGCCAGGAATTGCGTGTAATGGTCGAGCGCCTTGTCCTTTTCGCCGAGCACAAAATACGCGTAGCCGACGTTCGCCAGCCCACGGACTTGCAGTGCTTCGTCGCCCATGGCGGCCGCCAAGGACATGGAAGCTTGATGATCCTCGAGGGCCTTCTGGTGCTCGCCCAAGATGGAGTGCAAAACGCCGCGATTGTTCAGCGCATTCGCTTCGGCGGTTCTGTTGCCGCTGCCCCGGCTCTCCTCGACTGCCCGGTCGAAGTACTTCAAGGCCCGCTTGTGGTCCCCCAGCTTGCTGTAGAGAGTTCCGAGGTTGATCAGGATGTGGGTTTCAGCCCCTGAGTCCTTGAGGAGAGACGCAATCGAAAGTGCCTCGTCGTACGTTTCGAACGCGCGCTGATACTCAGCCAGGTCCGAGTAGTCGGTACCGAGATTGCCCAACAGATGTGCGACCAACGAATGTTGGCGCAGGTCTCGTCGGATCGACAGCGATTGGTTATAGAAGTCGATCGCTTTCGATTGGTCACCGAGGCCCCGGTATAGGCCGCCGATGTTGTTGAGTGCGTCCGCCTGCGCCGACCGGTTCTTCGAGGCCTTCGCGACATTTAACGCTTGGTTGTAATAGTCCAACGCCTTTTGATGATTGCCCTGGCTGAGCGAGAGAAAGCCGAGGTTGTTGAGCGTTTTGGAGAGCCCTGCGTCGTCCCGCGCCTTTTCCCAGAGCGGGACCGCCTCGGTGAGGTTCTTCATCGCCTCCTTTTGATTTCCAAGCAGGCGAAGTGCCAGCGCGGCGCCGTTGAGTGAATTCGCCTCCCCTGCCGGGTCCTCGGCGGCGCGAGAATGCTGTAATGCAGCATCGTATTCCTGCAACGCCTGCTTGAGTGCGTCCGGCTTGCCTTGGCCATAGAGCCGGTCTGCCCGAAACTTCGCGCGCTCCGCCGCCACCCGCTCGCGGTCTGCCGCAGTTGCTGCTCTCAAATCGCGGACGGTCAACTCGTATTCGCCGAGGGCCTGCGTCTTTTCCACGCAACGCACTTCGACCCGATAGATTCCAGCGACCTCAGCCACCAGCGAGACAATTTCGGTTCCCTCGATTCCGCGGAAAGCGTCCGCTTCGGCAAGGGTGGCGCCTTCGCGTGAGAGCATCCGCAGGCCGACGTCGACCGTCAGTTGCCGCGCAGCGATGCGCACGTACTGATCCTTGTCGAGCGCGAGCGTGTAATGGTGTGTTTGCCCCGTGGCGATCAAACCCTTCACCGGATTTTCGGATCGAAGGGCAACCGCTGCGGCGCCGACGGATGCGTTCGCAGTCTTGCCCTCGGTCGGTTCCGAGCGAGCGCTCTGCGCAGAGAGCGATAGAGCCAGACCGCATGCGACGGCAAACGTCGAGGTGAGGTACGGCGAAACGGAGCACGATTTCGGTGACCTGAGCATGTCGCCTCCCACCCCGGCGCAAGACTCGATCAACGACATCTCGCTATCAAGGCCGGCGCGCTTTGAAGTGCTCCGGCGAAGCGATCTACCCCGCAAACCAGCTCAGCATCGCGTCGAATGCAGCCGGGTGAGCGGATAGAAATCTGACCAGTTTGCGGCGCAACCTGAGGTGGCGGGAAACCGCGAGAACCGCTTGCGTCACCCAAGCGTATCGCCTGAAGTGCCGCGAAAAGGCCCGTTCATAGGGGCTCAGCGAACGCTGAGTTGCTCCTTTGGCGAGAGCATCGGGGAGCACGCGGGCCAGCGCGGCGGCGCAAATCAGCGCCAAGGACAAGCCCTCCCCGGTGATGGCATCTACGTATCCAGCGGCGTCGCCCAGCAGCGCGAAGCGATCGGCAGTCCGGGCCCGGGCTGCACGCGCGAGCGGTCCCGCTCCCCGCGCGCTTGAATCGAGCTCCGCGCCACCGAGCTTCTCCGCCAGAATTGGAAAGCGGTCCCGCAAGGTTTCGGCAGAGATCGGCGGCTGAAGGCGTCGATCCTCCCACAGGAACGCAACGCCCACGCGCTGCAGACCGACCGGCGTGACGTACGCCTCCGCGCCATCCGACAAATGTACCTCCACGAAGTCAGTCCAGGGGCTTCGGCGAAAGTGCTGGCGCAGCCCGAAGCGGCGCGGCCGGATGGGCCGGCCGTCAAGCCCCTCCGCGTGCCGCAGGGCGGACGCGAGCCCATCCGCGGCAATCAGGATCTGCGCTTCCACCGAGCCGGCTTCGGTGGCGATGACAACGCCCCGCTCGGTCCGGCGGTGCGAGAGCACTGCACTGTGATCGCGAAGGATCGCACCCGCGCTGCGAGCTCTGGCGGCCATGGCGTTGACGAGCGCGGTCCGCCGGATACCCATCCCCCCGCCCCCGGGAAGGCGACCCTCGGCCGACGTGCCGTCCTCCTCCACGTAGCGGATGCCGCGAAACGGAGCGCAGTCCGTGGGGCTGATCAACGGCAGCACGCCCAGCGTCTCCAGCTCGCCGACGCCGGTGGGCATCACCCCTTCGCCGCACGCCTTGTCCGGCGGAGTGGCCCTTCGCTCGATGACCAGCGTTGAGAGACCTCGCTCAGCCGCGTGGATGGCCATCGCCAGCCCCGCCGGTCCACCGCCTGCGATCGCTACGTCAACTTTCACCGCTGAGCTCGATCTTGGCGAACGCCACGGCCGACTGAACCAGCTTCCCGGCGAGCCGAAGAACATTCACCGGCTGCGGCGGGGTCAATTCGTCCGAGAGGAACCGGCGCAGCGCTTCGCCTCGTCGCATCTTGCCGCTGGAGGTGCGCGGCAGCGTGCCCGGAGCAAGGATTCTCACCGTATGGGCGCGCACCCCGGTGCCATCGAGCACCGCTTTGCGGATCCGCTCCTCCAGATCGCCCGAGGCGCCGCGCACGGACCGCTCGGCGAGAATCAACAACTCCTCTCCTTCGGCTCCTTCCGGCGTGAAACCGAGAGCCACCACGCACCCCGTGCGGACGCCGTCGACAGCGTCGACGCAGCCCTCGAACTCCTGCGGTTGATGGTTTGCACCCCGGATGATGATCACGTCCTTGGCGCGCCCGCACACGTACAGCTCGCCTTTCTCGACGAAGCCCAGGTCGCCCGTATCCAGCCATCCATCGGTCAGAGCGCGCGAAGTCGCTTTGCGGTTGCGGAAGTAGCCCATCATCACCGAAGGGCCTCGAACGAAGATCCTGCCCACGCGGCGCTCGGGCAGCAGCTCGCCGCGCGCGCTGCGGATCTCCACCTCCAGACCCGGAACCGGCGGACCGACCGATGCGATCTCGAACGACCCGCTTCGAACCTCACCTCTGCGCGCGAGCTCCAACGGGTCTACGCTCAGGGCCCGGACCGGCCGCTCAGGCGCGCAGTAGGTCACCGCCAGTGCCGCTTCGGCGAGGCCGTACCCGGGAGTGAGGACGCGCGGATTGAAGCCCCAGGCCTGAAATCTCCGCGCGAAGTTTCGCATCACCTTCATCGAGACCGGCTCGGCGCCATTGAGCGCGATTCGCCAGGAGGACAGATCGACTCCGTCCAGCTCTGCGTCTTTGATCCGGTGGGCGCACAGGGAATATCCGAAGCTGGGCGCCGCCGATGCGGTTCCGCGGTGGCGCGAAACTGCCCGAAGCCAGAGCGCCGGCCGCGCGAGGAAGTTCTCGGGCGGAATCAAAACCAGCGGGCCGGGATAGTACACGGCGCTGAGCAGACAGCCGATGAGTCCCATGTCGTGGTACAGCGGCAGCCACGAGACTCCCACTTCATGCGCGGTCGCGGAGGCGTTGATTACCGAGTTCAGGATCGCGCATTGGTCGACCAGACTCTTTTGCGATAGGGCAACCGGTTTCGGATCCACTGTCGAGCCAGAGGAGAATTGGATCAGCGCAAGGCGGTAGGGCGGTGCTTCGACTTCGTCCGTTCCCGCGACGAGCGCGTCCGCGGTATGGCAACCGAGGTCCGGCCGAGACGCCTCCATCGCCTTTCCGAGCAATCGCCGCACGCGCGAATCGCTGATCACCAGCCGCGCGCCGACGAGGTTGATCATCCGAGCAGTGGCCGAGTGGTACTCGTCGAGACGACCAAGGCGCAGCGGAGGATAGAGCGGAACAGGGACCGCCCCCGCGAGCAGCGTGCCGAAGAATGCGTCCAAGAACGAAGGCCCAGTCGGAAGAATGATCGCAACGCGATCTCCTCGGCGGATCCCGAGCCGCATCAGAACCGAGGCGGATCGGCGGGCCCGCCGGTGCACTTCGCCCCACGAGAGGAACTCCTCATCCTCGCGCATATCGACGAAGGTGACGCCTGAGTTGTTCCCCGCGGCAGCCAGCGCTTCGTTGAGCGTGTCGAACTTTGGCGTCGGGGCCGGGGGACCTTTCACAATTGTGCCTCACAAGCGCGGCTCGAGACCAGACCGGCCAGATCGTCTACCGTGCTCACCCGCGCGGAGTCCTCCTCGGTCAGCTTGATGCGGAAGCGGTCCTCCAGGCCGACGGCGAGGATGGTGAGACCAAGCGAATCGAGCTGCAGATCTTCGATCAACCCGTCGGAACCCTGGACCGTCCGCTCGAGCTCGAGCTCCTCTTTAGCGATGCGGCGGATCTCCGCCAGCACTTCCTGGGAGCTAGGCGCCACGGTGCAACCTCGGCAAAAAGCGCGGGCGATCCGAGAAAGCAGCGGCATACGCTTCGCCGAGCGCTTTCTCTTCGCCGCGGATTCGCTTCTGCAAGACCAGTGCATTCGCGATCGAAAAGACAATTGCGGTCAGCCAGCATCCGTGGATGAGCGGCACGCACGCCATCTCCAAGCTGACCGCGACGTAATTGGGGTGGCGAATAAACCGGTAGGGACCGCCGGTGATCGGGCGCTCGCCGGGGACGGCGATGATTTTCACATTCCAGCGCGACCCCAGGGTCAGAATCGCCCAGTAGCGAAGCGCTTGCGAGCCAAGTGCGCCGAGCAGGGCGATCGCGCCGAGCAATCCGGGAAAGGGCCGGTGAAGGAGGATGACTTCGGCTGCGCAGGCGGGCAAGAAAGCGCTGTGCAAAGCGGCCATCAGCCGGAAAGGCTTCTGGCCGTACTCCCGGGCACCGCGAGAGAAGGCGATTCGCGCGTTGCGGTGCGAAAGCGCGAGCTCGAAGCCTCGCTCGATCGCGATGAGGCCAAGGAAAAGCAGATAGGCCTTGACCGAGGTCACCATCGCAGAAGAACGAGCTCGGAACAAAAGCCCGGCCCCATCGCAAGCAACAGGCCGTAGTCGCCCGGCTTGACCGCGCCGGACTCGAGAAGCTCTCCCAGCACGAACAGGACGGACGCAGAGGACAGATTCCCCGTCTCCGAGAGCGAGCGCCAAGAGCCTTCAAGGGATTCTTTCGGCAGCTCCAGCGCCGACTCCAATGCCCGAAGCACTTTCGGACCGCCGGTGTGCGCGATCCAATGCGCAACGCGCGAGCGATCGAGGCCCTGATCGCCGAGGAACGAGTCCACGTCCCGTCGGACGTGCTGCGTTACTATCTGCGGCACTTTGGACGATAGGACAACCTTGAATCCGCCATCGACGACGTCCCAACCCATCACCCGCTCGCTGTCCGGATAGAACACCGAACGGGTTGCCACCACCCGCGGGCCGCGCCGCTCGCCGTGTCCGCTTGCGCCGGCGAAGACGACCGCCGCTGCTCCATCGCCGAAGAGGCCGGAGGCGATGATGTTTGCGACTGAAAGATCTTCGCGCTGGAGCGTGAGCGAGCACAGCTCGACCGAGAGGAGAACGCAAATCTGGTCTCGAAACGCGCGCAGGTAGTCGGAAGCGCGCGCAGCTCCCGCGGCTCCCGCCACGCACCCCAGGCCGAAGATCGGCGTGCGTTTGATATCGGCCCGAAGGCCAAGCCGATTGACCAGCGTCGCGTCGATGCTGGGAGTGGAGATCCCAGTGACGGTGACGAAGAACAGCGCGTCCACCTCGAGCGGCGATAGCCCGGCGGCTCGGAGCGCGGAGCGGATCGCCGTCTCACCTAGCTCAACAGCGATGCGCTTCCATGCTTGGTTGCGCTTCCCAAACGAGCCGAGCTGTGCGTACTCCGCAATCGGAAGGGCCAAATAGCGGCCGGTCACCTGAACCGCGCGGTGCAGCTCCTCGAGGCGCTCCAGATTGTAATGCTGTTCAGACCACCCGCTGCGGAACGCTGTGATCAGCATGTCCTGGTCGGCGTAATGCGGCGGCAGCGCTCGACCTACCGACAAAATCCGCGGAGCATTTTCGCTGTCAGTCGTCAAAGCGCATTCTCGCCGGGATGGTAACCAAGGCGAATTGCCGAAGCCCCGCGATCGTCACCCATAGAACACCAAGGGAATACGTACGAGCGCCTCGCGAGGCTTCATCGCTGATACCGGAGGCGCGCGGGCGCCGGCACCCGTGCCTTGTACTGGAGGACCATATTCAAAGGACAGGCTAAAGGAGTATTGATTGCGCACGACCGATAGTGCGCTCGGCCGCGCGGCCGCATCGTCCGCTGGTAGACGTCGATCTTTCAAGCTTGGGAGCGGGGGGACACCGCCCTGGAAGAGCGCCTGAACGAGGGTTGAGGGGGTTCGTCAGGCGCCCAACCAGAGACGGCTGGCTCGGCATCTCACAGCTGCTGACTCTTCATCCCGCGTCGCGGGGTCCAGATCCCAGGCACGGGATTTGATGTTTCCGAGGCCTCCGTTCGCGCCAAATGGCGCGAGCTGATCAAGACCCCGCCGGGGTTCAGAGGTTAAAACGGACCCCGCGGGCCAATGGGGAAGATCGTCGCGCCTGCGTGCGCCAGTGCCAGGGCTGCCGATCCGCCAACCAGCGCGACGAGCAAACAATTGCCTACAAAGTCGTGCGGCGAATCAAAAATTCACCTAGAAGAGCGACCTGGCGGTTGCGCTCCTGGCGCATCCTGACTAAGCAATCGCCATGCTTATGGGCCTACTCAGTGGACTACTCGTGAGTGCTGTTCCGAGCGCGGGCGACGTCGCGCCGGACTTCACCGCCAAAGATACCGACGGCAAGTCGGTTACGCTGTCTCAGATGGTGAAGGATGGTACGGTAATCGTCGCCTTCTTCCCCAAGGCATTCACCGGCGGCTGAACAAAGGAACTCTCGGCGTACCGGGACCGGTACGCGGACGTCGAGAAGCACGGCGCGCGAGTGATCGCCATATCCATGGACGATGCAGAGACCTTGAAGAAGTTCAAGAGCGAGCTCAAGGCGCCGTACTCGTTCGTTGCGGACCCCGAGGGAAAGATCGTCTCCCAGTACGACTTGAAAATGCCGGTAGTCGCGATGGCAAAGAGGTACTCGTTCGTCGTCGGTCCAGATCGGAAGATCATCAAGGTCCAGAGCGGCTCGGACGCAGTGGACCCGAGCGAAGCGATCGCGGCTTGCCCGGTCACCAAGAAGAAAGAAGGCTGAGCCGAGTTTGCGACTCTGCGAGCCTGCTTGCATCGCCCAGTGGGCGTGAAATTCAAGGCGGGGCCAGCGGGATGAGCGCCGCGCCGAGCACCCTTCCTGTTCGGCGTTCCTGGAGAAATGCCGCCGCCTGAAGGTGAGACCGGGTCCAGCTCGGATCGAGTTGCTCGGTCGACGTCGCCGCGAGCTCCTTG
>Ga0126384_10000841_pt1 | contig 17693 bp, 15 predicted proteins | sample PanSoiMetPlot_36_FD_92543 | JGI IMG/M metagenome (GOLD analysis project Ga0126384, IMG submission 92543) | Tropical forest soil microbial communities from Panama - MetaG Plot_36 | ecosystem: Environmental > Terrestrial > Soil > Tropical forest > Bulk soil | place: Panama | collected 2016-02-17 | reverse complement strand
GATTGGTGGGGCCGCACCGCGCTGTACACGGCGATCGACATGAATACGTACAGCCTGGATGCTTACGCAGAACGCACCGGGCCGCCCATCGTGACGACGAAGACGACCGCGCTCGAGCTCGCACGACTGTTTCTCGCCGCCGGCGTCAATCCGAACACACAGTTGAACATGCACCGGCCCGGGCGCGGCGGTAACTCCGGTCGCTTCGCGGACGAGATTCTAACCACCGGCGCCACGCCCATGTTGCGTGCTGCCGCATCACAAGACAGCGCGGCCGTACGGCTGTTGCTGGAATACGGAGGGCGCGTCGACGTGCCCAACGTGATGGGCGCGACGCCGCTGATGGCTGCCGTGGGGCTAGGCATGGGCAGGTCCGGCCCGCGCTTCAATCCCAGCGCCAATGATGTGCAGGACCGGTCGATCGCGACGCTCGAAATCCTGTTGGCGGCCGGCGCCGACGTGAATGCGCGGATCACCGACGTCAAGAGCAGGACCGCGCGCTGGGGGCGTGGCAGCTACGTGTCGGAGCGGGGCGGGCAGAGCGCGTTATTCGGCGCGGTGCAATGGGCCTGGCCCCGCGTCGTCCAGTATCTGATCGATCACGGCGCGGAAGTGGCCATCGTGGACGACCGCCGCGTGTCGCCGCTCGACGCGGCTTTGGGGCGGGCCGGCACCGCGGACAATCACCCCTCCAATGAGGTCGCTAAGATACTCCGGACAGCAATCGGCCCTTAGACTGTAGGATTAGGGTTGAGTCTTGTCCCTGCTCATAGCGACGATCCCGTTGGTAGTTTGTTGTGAGCCGAGGGAGCGCTCTCTCCTCGACTGGAGGCTATTGTAACGCACAAGAGGAAAGAGAAGAGCCAAATCGACAAGCATATTCAGCTCAAAGCCGATATCGTTCTCGCTGGCCCCTAGCTACTTCCCGGCGCGAAATCAGGCGGCTTTAGCCTTTATTCAGAATCGCGTTACCAGCGGAAAACTGCAAGATCGGACGAAATTGAGGTTGACGCTGTTTGCGGCCTTTGATTCAGCTTTGTGAATGATTCGTGAGCAGACCTGCCGAGCGCGCCAGAAGCTGGTCAGCAAATTGCTGGTGAACGGCGAATTGCTGCGATTGTTGGATCGGACGGGTCCGGCACACCAAAGACTGTCCGAAATGCTTGCGCGGTGAAGGCCATCACGTCTTCGTTCTGACGGTAACCTATACGCCGGCAACGCGTACCACGGCGACTAACGAGGCAGATGCCCAGCATTTCGTTACACAGTAACGACGCCAAGCTAAGTGCTTAAGGATTTGCGTCAAACAGTTTGCCAGCCTTAAGAAGCAATAGTGCGGCAGGAAAAGCAAAAATCTCGGGTCGAGATGTGCTGGAGAGAGTTTGGCGAGGCACCTTCTCTGCAATCCTTTGGATACGTCGACGCATAGAACTCCACCAGAGTTCGGTCGCCTTCGTTGCCGGATTTCCGATGGGCCTGTAGTGATTGCCAATCCACTCAAAGGATGACATGCCGCAAGCACTGTTTCGCTCCTTCGGATGTAACCGCAGATTCAACCAAATAACTCCCGGATGGCCCGGTCCGAAATAGGGAGTCGTTGGATCGGCACCAGTTCGCAACTCATTCCACCCGGAAAAGGGATTACGGACCTGTCCGTCATCTTTTCTGCCGGGAGCCAATAGGGGCAGTGGGCCACTTGGGACGTGCCATATCCCGATTCGGCCCACTGGAAGCGTGGATAGGCCAACGATAGCTTTCCATCGTTTTGGGCCATCGGCTACGATAAATGCGATTTCCTGGTCGGCATTCAACATTGCTGAAAGCGGCGCGGCATCATCGGCCGCCAGATACATGGGAATCCATGGCATTTCCGAAAACAACTCCTAGCAAGGACGACTCCCAGCTTAGCGCCTTATCTGTAGTCGAGGATGCTCTCGATGCGGCCGCGCTCGCGCGATGCAGTTTCCGTCTTCTCGCACCTAACGGCACGATGATCTTCACCACCGCGCCGGTATCGACGCTGCTGACGGGCAGCTCGCCGAGCGCGGGCAACACCTAGTCGCGCAAGGAGTTGCGCCATTGCCGCCGATGCCTGGAGCTGCGCCAGCCGGCTTCATGCGACGCGAGTACATGTCCGCCACTTCGAAGGTCATGCCGACGGCCTTCGCTTTGGCCGCGTCAGTTTCTGCTTGGGCTTTCTCGGCCTTGCGTTCCGTCGGCGGATCGCGGCCTTCGCGCACCGCCGCATGCAGCTCTTGCGCCTTCACACGTGCCTGGGAAAGCGACACCGCGGTACGCCCGGCAGCAGGTCCAAGCCCCATTCTCTCTCATCTTGCCGCGGCGCATATAGCGAAACAGCCAGAACTTCGCCTCGCTGAACGCACCAACAGATACGGGCCGCCACCATCGCCATGGCGCCCCGCCTTGATCCCCTTCTCGACCTGCGCCGCCGCCAGTCCTTTTGCCCGTCGTGGCATTGTGCCCCCGTCCCCTAACGCGTCACCTCATCATAGACAAGGAATGTCGCCGGTCGCAAGCGAACGTACACGAAAGGAATTTTGCGGAAGCGACGAGAAGGATTGGTGGTTTTTATGAGGCTGGCGAACGCTGGAAAGAGGCTATAGGAGGATCATGTTTCCTCCTCTGAGTAAGCCGGAGCTTGAAACCAGCGTTGCTCGATAGGCGGGTTCCGGGGGCCAAAGGCATATCGGCGTCGAACGATTATGTCATCGAAAGTAGTCTTGGAGAAGAGACGTCCTGATACTGTCATATCGGAGTGTAGGTCCGTCGCACAGATGCGAGCGAAAAATGAGGGTTGGCAGTCGCCAAAGCCCTTGGCGAGAGCGTGCATCAAAAACCGGCGGATAAAACTCGTGCGGTGGTTTTCCGGCGGCCAGGAACTTCGATGTGATAGCCCTCCTAGCGGGACGACGCGCTCCCATCATCGGCTCCGACCGGCAGGTGGTTCGACATGGCAACGGTTCGTCTGGCCTAGGGGGCCAACTTCCTGTGATCTTTATTGCAGCACGAGCGGCGGGTTATGGCCCTTCGGAGAAGTTCAACGACATCCGTATGACTCCGTTCTCAGGGGAAGAGCGGCAGACATTACTCGTAGGACTTGCTGTCGCGTCCTGTCCGATCGTCGACGCTGGCTCAGTTCCGCCGTGCCGCTCGACCGGTTGGTCCCGTTACGCCTTCTTCCCGGCCTGATACCTGTCAATCGCGGCTTGCACGGCGGCGCGTGACGCGACGCCGGCGGTCTCGTGCTTCGACTTCGCGTCATCGTAGCTCCACTGGCGCAGCGCGTTGGCGTCGCGCTGGAACTGTGGGTGGACGTAGCGCGCCATCAGTTCGTAGCTGCGGTTGGTCGCGGCCCATTCGGCCCAGTTGTGGGCGAGCAGCAGGATGCCGCCGAGGCCGCCGTCCGAACCCTTCCACAGGCGCTCGAAATGGCGCACGCAATCCTCGGGCGTGCCTATGCACGCAAGGCCGGTCGAGACCAGATACTCGACCGGGTCTCCTGTGACGTCGGGCGGGATGATCGGGAAGGTCGCGACCTCGGAAAAATAGCGTTTGAAGTTCTCGAGCCCGAACTTGACGTCGGCGTGCGCTTGCTCGCGCGTCTCGGCGACATGCGCGAACGTGACGATGCGCCAGTTGCGCCGGTCCGGCGTGTTGCCGGCAGCTCGCGCGCTTTCCTCGTAGAGGCGCCAGTTGTTGGCGTGCGCCTTGAGTGCGTCGTCCGAGGTGCCGCCGATCGAGAGCATGCCGATGCCGTACCGGCCGGCCGCGAGCGCGCCGACCGGCGAGCGGTTGGCCGCGACCGCCATCTCCATCATCGGCAGCGTGTAGCTCCGGAGCTGCAGGCGCGCCTCGCGCAGGTCGAACCAGTCGGTTTTCTTCGTGACGATGCCGCCCCGCATCAGCTCGACAATAACCTCGAGCGCCTCGTCGAGCTTGCGCCGTTGCTCCGCGGGGTTGAGCCCCATCTTGACGGCGTCGTAGACGAGCGAGCCGGGCCCGACGCCGAACATCGCACGTCCGCGCGTCATGTAGTCGAGCTGGATCAGGCGGCCCGCCACTGTGAACGGGTTGTGGTAGGGCAGCGACACGACGCCGGTGCCGAGGCGGATGTGGCGCGTGCGCTCGGCCGCGGCCGCGATGAAGAGCTCCGGGCAGGCGATGATCTCGAACCCGCCCGAGTGGTGCTCGCCGATCCACGCCTCGTGATAGTTGAGGCGATCGAGATGGATCAACAGCTCCATGTCGCGCTCAAGGCAGAGCAGCGGGTTTTCGGGGAGCGCGTGGAAGGGCGCGAGAAAGACGCCAGTGCGTACAAACCTGTCGTTCATCGGCTGGTTCTTTTAGGTGTATCCGGGTTCGCAATCCTAGCAAGTCGCGCGCATGGCGCGAAGCGGCATACGGCGACCTCAGTCGGGTGGCGTGACTAGAACCTCATCACCAGCCGATAGCCCGCGACCGCAATCCATGATCCATCGCGCATCGACATCGCAGGTCACGCCCGGCGAGCGATACATCACCGTGCCGTATGTACGCCCCGGGAAACAACGTGCACTGCCCTCGATCTCGGCCCTCAACGACGCGCTTCATTCGGTCACCCCGCACATCGCGCGGGAGGCGAAGCTCGTCACCGCCACGCAGAAAGCGCACCGGTGACGATCAAGCGAGATAAGCAGCCGGTTACAAGCCGAAGACGTACAGCATCGACGCGGTCGTCTGGTTCTTCAACTCAGGCGCATTCTCGACGATGAAGGGCCACATACGCGCTCCCACCAGGACGGCAACATACTGCTTGCCATTGACCGAATAGCTGACCGGCGGAGCCTGAATTGGGCTGCCGACGTTGAAGCTCCACACTTCGTTCAGGGTCTTCGCATCATAGGCCGCGAACGTGCCGTCGTAATGGCCGAGGAAGATCAGATTGCCGGCGGTCGCGAGCACGCCGGCCATGTTCGGATATGTGAGCTTCTGCGCTGCCTTGGTTTCCCCTGTGGTCGGATCGACGGCTTTGAGACTGCCGTAGAGACGATCCGGGGTCCTGACGGCTCCCCCCGTGAACCGCTCACGCGGCTTAACGGTGCCGCCTTGGTCCACCATATCCTTCTGCTCGACCAATTCGATGTAGTTGCAGCCCTCGATGGACGGAATGTAAAGCAGACCGAGGTCCGGATTGTAGGCGCTCGGTTCCCAGTTCTTGCCGCCGTTATTCGTTGGGCACAGCTTCTCGCTCTTCGGCTTGGCACGAGTGCCGCGGGTGCCCTCCGCATAGAGCTGGACGTCAGCATTGGGGTTGTAGTTGAGCGGCTTGCCGGTCTTGGGGTCGAGCCCGGGCGTCCAGTTCAACTGGTCCACATACTGCTTGCCGGCGATGAAGGAACCGTTGGCGCGGTCGAGTGTGTAGAAGAAGCCGTTGCGTGCCGCATGCACGACCAGCTTGCGGTCCTGGCCATTGACCTTGGCGTTGATGATCGGGTGCTCGGAGATTTCATCGAAGTCGTAGGGATCGTTGGGAGTGTATTGATAACCCCATTTGATCTTGCCGTCGGCGGGATTGATGGCGAGCACGCTCCCGGCCCATTTGTTGTCGCCCGGCCGGTATTCCGCGTCCCAGTCCGGTCCTGGATTGCCGATGCCTTGGTAAAACGTGTCGCTTTCGGGATCGTAGGTCGCGGTCTCCCACACCGAGCCGCCGCCGTGTCGCCAGCGTTCCTTGCCGTCCTTCCAGGTCTCATTGCCAGGCTCGCCCGCGCCCGGGATCGTGTAGGTGCGCCAGGCCGCCGTGCCGGTGTTGAGGTCGGTCGCTTCGATGAAGCCACGAATGCCTCTTTCCCCACCTGCGGTCCCCACGATGGCGAGGTCGCGGATGATCAGCGGTGCAATGGTGAGAGTCTCGCCAATCGCCGGCTCGGCGATCTTGCGCTCCCAGGCGACTTCGCCGGTCGCCTTGTTGATTGCGAACATGCGGCCGTCGAGGGCGATGGAAATCACCTTGTCTTTCCAGAGCGCGACGCCGCGGTTGTTGACGCCGCAGCAGGCAACATCTCCCGCCCAAGCGCGGTCGATGCCAGGGTCCATCTTCCACTTGATGACACCCTTGCGGCCTGCGGAGACGTCGATCGCATAGACCGAGCCCCAGCCGTCCGGCACGTACATGACGCCGTCCTCGACCAGCGGGGTCGCTTCCAAGTTGCCGTGGGCGTAGCGGCCGCCGTTCTGGAATCCGCTCAGCGCCACTGTGAACACCGGCTTGAGGTTCTTGACGGTGTCGGCGTTGATCTCCTTGAGCAGCGAATAGCGGTGGCCCTGGTAGTTGCCGTGATGGAGAATCCAGTTCTGCGGCTCCCGCTGCGGATTGAGCGCACGCTCATTGGTCATGTCGGCTGCGCGCGCCGGCGTCAGCGCACTCGCCACAAACAACGAAATGATGAAGGCGCCAGATGTTCTCATGATGTTTCTCCCTGTTTTCGCACGAGACGGATCAGGCCTCGTATTCCAAAAGAGCAATCGCGATGGGATCGATGCTGTGGCGGCAATATGGTTCTTTCAGCAGTCGGGAGCACGGCTCGGCGCTAACCCTCAAGCTTTTTCGCCAGTCGCGTCGTCAGTGCGACTTCTTGCTCACGTTCAGCGGGCTCCAGCGCGTTCGCGGCTGGGCAGATCAAGCGCCAGGTCACACCGGAGGACGCATAATCGAGGTCCACCGTGCCATCCACGCTGTGCTCCGCCATCGCTTGCATAACCATGGTGCCGAATCCGCGCCGCCCCGGCGCGGGCACCGAGGGCCCATCGCTCTCGGTCCAGCTCATAGTGAAGGTATTGCCTTCGATCCGCCAGCAGACATTAACACGACCCCTATGCGTTGAGAGTGCCCCGTACTTCCCGGCGTTGGTGGCGAGCTCGTGGATCACGAGCCCAATGGCTTGCGCGGAAGCCGCCTTCAAGCACAGTTTGGGGCCGCGCACGGCGATGCGCGAACCGATGAGATCGGCGAACGGCGCGAGCTGGGTGCGAACCAGCTCCTCGATCTCGACGCCATTCCAGTCGTTTCGGACGAGCAGGTCCTGACTGGCTGATAGCGCCTGGATGCGCTCGGAGAAGCGCCCTATGAAATCTTCGAGATTATTGGTCGCGGTCTGGCGAGCGATCGCGTGCACCACGCTGAGCATGTTCTTGGCGCGATGATTGATCTCGCGTATGAGGAGGTGCTCCTTTTCCTCCCGCTTCTTGCGCTTGGTAATGTCCGCAACGGTGCCGACGACGCTCACTGCCCGTCGCTCATGACCGTTGCCCTCGAAATGCGTAAGCCAATGCACCTCTAACCAGCGGACGTCGCCGTCTATGCGCTGGAGCCGGAACTCCATCGCGTGCGACTTCTGATCGATGGACGCAAGGGTCACCTCGCGGGCAACCTCAAACCTTTCCGCGTCGTCCGGATGCACCCGTCTCTTGATCACCTCGGCCGGCATCTCGTCAGCGGCAATATCGAAAACTTCCTTAGAGCGCGCATCCCCCGAGAGCGTGCGGTGGTGTGGATCGTAGTGCCACCAGCCGAGCTGGGCCGCGTCGAGGGCAAGCTGCAAACGCGAGTTGCTCGTATACAGGGCCTGCTGCGCCTGCTTACGCGCGTTAATATCCTGAATCACGGCTATGTAGCGCAAGGCGCGGCCGGACCCGTCGCGAACGACGTTGGCCGTCACGCGCGCCCATACCGCGCTTCCGTCCTTGCGGATGCATCGCTTCTCCAGGTCGGAAACCGCTGACTTTCCGGCGATCATGCGTCGAAGCAGCTCATGGGCGTGGTCGCGGTCGTCCGGATGGGTGATGTCGAACAGCGTCCGGCCGAGTAATTCGGCCTCAGTGTAGCCCACGAACTTGCACATCGCGGCGTTAGCGCGGAGGAAACGGCCGCTTTCTGGCTTTACTTCGATCTTGCCGACGCTGCTGACATCGAACATGGCACGGTACGTCGCTTCGCTCTCACGAAGAGCGGCTTCAGCGCGTTTGAGGTCGCTGATGTTGGTGATCGCCGCGACGAGGCCGACCACCTTGCCGTCCCGCCACTCTGGCTCGTAGCAGCAATGCATGAACTGGGGCCCGCCAATCCGATAAGGCACTTCGGTTTCGAACTTGACTGCCTTACCGGCAAGGCACTCGTGAATGTAGGGATCAAGGATAGCGTAGGCTTTTTTGCCGAGCACCTCGGCAATACTTTTGCCGATCACTCGGTCGGGCGTGAGACCGAGCCGCTCTGCGTAGTGCTTGTTGACGAACTTGTAGCGGGCCTCCATGTCACAGCGCGCGATCGCGACCAGAGCGTTGTCGGTGACAAGGCGCAGTTGGCGCTCGCTCTCGCGGAGCGCATCCTCTGCCGCCTGCCGTTTGGCGGCGGTCCCTCGAAGCTCCGCCATTAGCCGGTCGACCTCGATGACAGGGGTTCCGCCCCGAAGCGGGCCATCAGCATAAGCAGCGTGGCTGACGGAGCGCGCGATAATCTGCCCCAGCCATGAAGCCAAGGCGACCACAAGAGCAATCGCTAACAACGCCATCGCGCCGACGGTCCACCATAGCGCCCGAAAGGGCGCCTCAAGCAGAGCCTTGGGCGCCCACACTGCGGTTTCCCAGCCGGTCAATTGCGACCACGCGTATGCCTCCAGCGATGGCTGGCCTTCGGAATCGGCAAACTCGAGTACGCCCTCAGGTGCCGCGCGATGCCACTGCGCCAGCGGCAGCTCCTGCCCGATGAACGCGTCTTCTTGTTCGGACCGCGCGATGACGCGGTGCGAGGCGTCGTAAACCACCGCATGCCAACCGGGCGGCAAGCCGTTGGCAGTGATCAGGCCTGCGAGGGTGCGCTGACCGGGCGACCTGACGAGAGCGTAACGGCTCTCGCCGTCGATCTGAACGGGCACGATGATGGCGATCAAAAGCTGTTTGACGACAGGGCCCATGAACAGACCGGTCACTTGGGGCTTACCTGTTGCGAAAGCTCTCTCGACAGACTCCGGCATCGCCGCCTTTTCCAAGCTCGTGCCGAACGGCACCCAGGTATCGACGAGCTGCTGCATGTCGTGATCGACGAGCATGATGTTGCCGCTCTGCCGCAAGACCAGCGAGGCCTCAGCCTGGCGCTGGAACTCCGCATAGTCGCCTTGGCGCAGCGACGCTGAGGCGGCCAACGCCTGCAGTCGCTCAATCTCGCCGACGATCTCTCGGTCAACTCCCGCTGACAAATAACGGGCCACAACGGTCAGGTCATCGCGATCGTCGCGGAACTGCCCATCGGCGATGCGAAATCCGGCGTATGCGCCGAACAGCAGGAGCGGCGCGACGATCGCGCATCCGAGCATGACCAGCAGGTGCCGCAACGGTCGCGGCCTGCCGAGCCCAGGCATCGTTCCGATCCGCGCGATGATCCCGCCGGCGACGCAAAGCAGGCCGACAGCGATCGGCAGCCCAGGCGAGCTGGCTGACCCCGAGCCATAGAGCGCGTCGATGCCAGGCAGGTAGTTGAGCAGGGCAAACACCGCAATTGCGCCAGCAATGCCGCCGAGAACGGTCGCGGCGAGGCGACGCCCTTCGAAACGACTGAGCACGAGCGAGCCGCCCGCGAGCGCCAGCGCTGTCCCGTTTGTCATCCAGACCGAGGCCGACCCTGGTCCCGGCACCGCGACCTGCGGCGCGAGCCAGCGGTTGACGCCCAAATCGAAGCCGAGCAGGTCCTGGCCCAGATCGAGCGGAGCGACGACCGCAACTGCGAGGCCAATCGCGAACGCGAAGCGCGAGCTCTTATCGGCGGGCACGAGCGCGAGGCCGAGGGCGGCGAGGCACAAGGCCGCAACCGGTCTAACTGTGGCGAAGCCCAAGCCCCAGGTCGATAACAGTGGCAGCCCGGCCCAGCCACCGATGAGCGAGGCGGCGGCTATGGTCACCGCAGCAAAACCAGCAACTTGACTCCCGTGTTGTCTCCCCAAGCTGCCGGTTTGGCCAACGAACAGCATCACTCAGACTCCGGCATCTCGTCGACGCTTAGGCTCTCGAATCACCCGGACGATCTTTGCGGCGGATTTGAAAGGCAGAAAGGCGCCCCTGAGCCACCCGAATTTCACGATGACGGAAAACCGAAAAAAAAGAACGGTCTATGAGGAGACGCCTGCCGATGGGCCCGCTTGCTGCCAGTTTATGCAGGGCTCGGCACACCCGAACGAGGCAGCTATCCGGGAAAGCCTACACGACCAGTGGAATCGACGGAAGGACCAGTAGGCCAATCCGGAATTAACCTGACCCCAGGCGTCGCGCGACGCGATGTGGCCCATGCCTGCCTGTGGCCGATGCTGTCGAAAAAAGTCCGCGGCTTCCCGCTGGAACGCGACAATCGAATCATCAGAGTCTACTTTTTGAATCGAACTTGCGCTTTCCACCCTCATTTGAATCAATGTTGCGCAGAGATCCTCCAAAAATCTTTTTCGACAGCATCGGCTCAAGGCTGCCCAGTTGGGCGGTGCGTCAAGTCGGCAGCTATCTGGGTAAACCGGACGTGCTGCCGACGTGGCCGCTCAGACCTTGTTTGTTCTCAGATTCGAAATCGCGTCATGTGCGGGCGTGGTGGTGCTGCGCCAGGGGCTCAAGGGCTTGCCGGTTCACCTTCGCGGGTGAGTTCAAAGGATAGCCTCCGTACCCGGCCTCACCCCGGAACATGGCGATCGCCGCGGGCGTTGCCACAAAATGATGGGCCCACGGGACATCTGGGGCCAAGTCGAGGTCGGAACCATCGGCCACCCGTCCTCCAAGCCGTAGTCACGCTTGCCGCCCCCGAACAGCTATACAAAGGAGTGCTTGATGAAAGTCTTGATGGTTCTGACCTCCCACGACCAGCTCGGCAACACTGGCCGCAAGACCGGCTTCTGGCTGGAGGAACTCGCCGCGCCGTACTACGTGTTCAAGGAGGCAGGCGCCCAGATCACCTTGGCCTCCCCAAAGGGCGGTCGCCCACCGCTCGATCCCAAGAGCGAAGACCCGAGCTTCCAGACCGACATCACTCGTCGTTTCGAGAAGGACGCCGACGCCGGAGCACAGCTCCACCAGACGGTGCGCCTCGAGAGCGTGAAGCAGAAAGATTACGACACCGTCTTCTATCCGGGCGGCCACGGCCCGATGTGGGATCTCGCGGAAGACAAGAACTCGATCAAGCTGATCGAATCTTTCCTTGCCGCCGGCAAGGTCATCGCGCTTGTCTGCCACGCGCCGGGCGCGCTACGCCATGTCAACACCCCGGAAGGCAAGCCGCTTGTCCACGGCAAGAACGTGACCGGCTTCACCGACGGTGAGGAGGAAGATGTGGGCCTGACGAAGGTGGTGCCGTTCCTCGTTGAGGACGAGTTGATCGGCCTGGGCGCTACCTTCTCTAAGGTCAAGAACTGGGGCGTTCACACGGTCAAGGACGGCCAGTTGATCACCGGCCAGAACCCGGCCTCTTCGGGCCCGACCGCCAAGCTTCTGATCGAGACCCTGAATACGAAATAGCCAGACTCTCGATGTCTTCGAGAAATATCAATTCCCGCCGGCGTCCGCCGCTTTCCGGAGCGCGCAAATTGCCGAGCGCCGCCACCATGGCGCTCGAAATGATCGGCCCGATGCCGCGCACTGTTATCAGACGCTCGCACGCCGAGTCTGCTCCATCAAGTTTGCAAATGTCCGCGGACGAGCCTTCGATGCGCTCGTCAAGCCGGCGCCAATTGCTTGCCAGATCCTCGACGGCGCGCATCATAGGCCAGCGACAGTGCATCAGAGCGCGCGGCGAGGATGCTTGGCAACTCTGTGCGCTGACAGCGGAAGCCCTGGCGCACCGCAATCCCGCGTTCCAACAGGAAGGCGCGAATCTGATTGATGATGCTGGTGCGCTGGCTAACCAGCCGTCGCGAACCCGGTGCAGCGCCTGCAAGTCGAGCTGCTCAACCGTCTTGGTGGCGACGAATTTCATTGGCAACGGTCGCGATTGATTTGTTGGACATGGCGGTGCTCCATTTGACACTGGCCCCATCCCGGCATCACTCGCCGGTGGGGCAGAGCACGGCCCGACCATTCCCTTAGCGGTCATCGTACGGTGGGCAACGAGCTTCGACCCTCTGCCTGCTATGGCCAAATCGAATTGTGGGTTGTATCCTTGCCTCTTGGGCCGCGGTCGTCTCAGGCGCCGGTGGACAGGATAAAACGATGAACTCCCAAATAAATGCTGTAATAATTGCCGCCTTGGCTGGGTTGACAGTCACAGTCTTAGGCCAATCGTCAAGTCTGACACCTATTGGCTACATCCCGCCGCTTGATATCTCCAACCCGTTCAATCTGCGCATCCTCGGCTATTGGGTCGGGGTTTTGGGCGCGTTGCCGCTGATCTGCATTGCGATCGCAATTGGCGCGACCGCTCGCAAGGCGGGATTGCGCAATTCGATCCTCACTGGTCTTGGCGCAGTCGTTTGTGTTTCGCTCGTTACCAGTAGTGCCGTAGTCGCTGTTGCGATAATTCAATCAAAGAAAGAACTTCCTTTGCGAGATGCCGGCGCTGATCGGGATACGTTTGTGAGAGATGCATCGTCCTTTTGCGCCAAAACGGAGCAGACCATCAACAAAAATAAGGCATCCGCAGCGGCCATAGATGCGGTTTGCTCATGTTACGGCAACTCGTTAGCCGATGTGACCACGAAGACCGAACTCGCCTACATAAGCCAGCATCACACGTTTCCGCCAAGTACGACGGAGAAAACGAACGCCGTGTCTCGGAAATGCGCGCAACTTTTCCGGAGCCAGCGGTGACTCTGTCGTCGTGGCCATCACCGCGCGACATTGTCAGTCGGAGCACAGCATTCTGGTCTCTCGAGTGGCGCTAACTCTTATATGCAGGCGGCGCAACGAAGCCACTAAATTCGCTCGACAAGTTTAGGAAAATCAATCGTCGTGCGGCCTTCCAGCATTTTCGCTCATCGCTAGGTCAAGCGCAAAGTCAAGCCTGATGTCGCATATCTGAAGGCTAGCTTCCCCAAAGTCATAAAGCGCTGCCCGCGAGGCTCCCTAAGGCTGCCCTCGTGATCCAAAATCTCACCCAGGACGCCGACGGCCCTGCGTCTGCGAGACCCCACTGTGCAGAAGCCGTAACGCAGGCTTCGTGTTCTCACACAGCCTGGGCCCAAGACTGCCGGTCCGCCTGGTCTGCTTTCACGGGAGAGTTCGGGTGCAAGCACGTCGCGTGCGCGAAGAAAACGGCGCGAGTGATCCGATCCGGATATTAAGGCGCTTCTCCGAATAGATAACCTCGAATCACTAATGCTAGCCACAGCAAAGCTGCCCGATCGCAGATCGTATTCAAAGCGATGCACGCCTCTAGACTAAAGTAAAATTAAACGGACCAAAGTCTGGGGGCCGAGGTCCAACTATATTGGGCCGCACTATTCATATTAGGGTGGCGCCGACAGATTTGTTTTGCTCATTTTGGAGTGGCTAATATGTCGGCGCACACGGCGAATCGTTGCGACTGCGTCGGCTTTTACGTGTCCTGCCCGAACTTTGCTTGGGTCCCTTGTGCCGGCGGCACAACGATCTCGGCGAACGTCGATGGCGAATTCTTCGCGGTCAACTCGACGCCGGGCATCGCGGACGATCTCCAGGCGCTCATGCTCTGCACCGACGTACCGAATTCAGGCGCCGTCGTAATTGCGGACATACCAGGCTGCCCCTCTGCGAGAAGATGTTAGTGAATCTTCTCCGCATGGGGTCTCTCGGCGCCACATCTGCTTTGCGTTCCGTTGCGGGGCTGACGCAGAGGCGGACGAAGGTCCAAACCGACGTTCAACATGTCCACGAAAACATCGGCGATTTCCCACGGAGAAAATATCATGATACGACAGCGTAAGGGTGCAAATCTCAGCAAGCGTTTGCGACGAGTCGGTGCGACGGCGACCGCGCTTACGTTCCTTTGTCAAAACTTCGCGTGGGCCTTATGCGCCGACGGTTCGACGTTCCCGGCCACCGGCTATGTTAATGGTCAACCGCCTGCAGCCAACTGGTCGCCCGGCGTCTTTACCGGGACCGCCGGATCGATCTTCGTTCCGGACAAGTCGATCTTCGAAAACAACGATCCCGCTCAACCGGTGACCGGCGCGGGGCACAACTGGGCATTCGACCAGGGCACGACCACCTGCAAGGAGACCGATATCGGCCCAGCAGGCGGAACGCCGACGTCGTGGGCGATTCCATCGAGCGACCCGACGAATTGCCTCTTGCTGCCGGTCATCAATGGGACTGCCGGCAATCCGCCTCTTCCGGTCATCAAGGCCATTACCGATGTTCCGTTTCAGGGGGAGGCTATCACGCCGACCTGCGATCCGACCTTGCTCAGTCAACCCGGGGTTCCCAATCCGGCCAACAGCAGGTTGAACCAGCTCGGTTGTGCGATTTCCCAAGGCGCCCCCACGACACCGCAGACCGCCACCACCTTTCTGTTCGTGACCGGCATCAAGGGCGGCCTGTTCTCAGTTCAGCTTACGAATATCCCGAATCCGGTCATTGGTGGCCCTGCCGGCAAAGTGATTTCGACTTTCCCGAGTTTCTATTCCGCCATACCTCTGGGACAGAAACTTACCAGCGCCGCGGTCAGCCCCGATGGCATGTTCGCGATTGCGACATCGTCCAAACACCTGCAATCCGTCTTTGCCTGCCTCAATCCGCTGGGAGATCCAGGCGATCCGAGCCTGCCGATCAATCCTAACTTCTCGATCCCGGCTGGGAACCTGGTTAAGTGCATGTCGGTGGGCAATAACGGCCTCCAGGCCGATCTCACCACGGCATTCGGGCCGGACAATCAGCCCTATTTCGGCGGACAGAGGACCGTCGACAGCTTCAACTTCGTTCCGGGCGGTTCGGCTGCCACTGCGTGGCCGCAATGCATCTTCAACGGCTTCGGCTTCGCGACTCCGGTGCCAACCACTCTGGCGGACAAGCTGCAGGCCGTCTTCAACGCAAACAGCGCGAACCACTGCGGCAATGCCGTGCCCAACGCTGGTTTTGTGGTGGCCGCAGTCACCCAGCCGCAAGCCCTCATCAGCCACGGATCGTACATGTATGTTTCGTCGTCGGCTGCCGAGGCGGGCGGCAACAGCAGCGTGGTGCAGTTCAAGGTAACCGTCGATCCGGTCTCGGGGTTGTCACATTATGAGCTCCGCACCTATCTCTCAGGAAACGTGCCTGTTGTTACAGGCCTTGGTGTCGCCGACGATCTCGGGTCGCTCATGGTCTTCACCGATCCATCGGGCATCGGCCTTGCGGGTCAAGAGGTCATCACCAAACTGCCGCTTTGCGAGGACCTCCCGTAAGCGAAGACCACGTTCTTCTTGCGAATTTTCTGCGCCGTCGCGGCGGCGCAGAACCTGGGCCTCTTGACCTTGCGCACTTTGATGGCGGGAGCCGATCGACCGTTCGTGCCATGATTTACCCCGTTCTATCCACAACCGTACTCCGGTTACGGGCGAAAGGCCCCAAAACATGGCGAAGGGTAAGCCGCTGTGGCCATGGGCGTTCTAGCGTGCTCTGCGAATGTGGACGAAGGTCAGCGAAGGAATTTTTGGCGGAGACGCCGTCCGTCAAGCAGCGTTGAAATAGTTGGATAATTGGCGAGGCTCTGCGGCGACCCACAAACCAGCCCACAAATGCGAATGGGATCCGAACCCGCCGCGTCTTGCACCCGGAACCCACGTCCACACCCGGTCATGTGGCCGGGACTCACGCCCACCACGTAGTTCGGCAGCGAGCGAGAAACCTCCGTGCATTCCTATCGCCCAGCTCCGCCGCCACCACGCCCGTTCAGACTGCCGCCGCCCACACCCGGGCGGTCGATGGATCCTGCGCAGCCGGTCGACCATGTGCTCGGGCTGATGCGGAAATACGGCGCCCCGATAGACCGGGAGAGCTACATTTATTTCGCCTACGGGAGCACGGGGCCGGAATGGACACCGGAGGTGGAGGCCGAGTTGCCGTACGAGTTGCAGGACTGGTCCCAATTCGAGGGGCGCAAGTGACCGATAAACCCGCGAGAGCCGGGATTTCGGCACGGTCGTCGCCGTAATCGAGTCACGTCCCCACGGTACCAACGCTGCATATGATAACGGGAAGCTGGAGGCGATAGAATGGATGACACCGACAGCGTCACCTACTCTCCATTTGTTCTGCTGATTGGAGAAGCCCAGTCACTGATCCTGCACGACGACGCGATGATGGTCCGTACCCATGTCTTTGAGGAAAGATCTGAGGGATGGCTAGGAAATGGATACGACTGGACATCCATAGCCCGCGTTGTGGTCGAGGAGCGGCTGCCGGAGGTGAGGGATGACCTGGATTTCAATTCTGAGGGCGGGATGTTTGTCGCAATCGGCTCCGTCGAGGCACTCAGGAAACTTGGCGAGGAGATGAAGAGGGTCTTTGATGACGAGGCGTCAATTCGAGATATTTTAGGTCGCGCCGAACTCGACTGACTTAATTTTTTGTGACGTAAGCTTGGAGGTTATTAGAGCGTGTGCGGGAAGACCAGGAAGGCGATTTGCTTGAGCACGTCCGCGTGAAGACCTTCGTCGAGGCCCAGGAATATGCCAGAAGGCATGAGGTCGAGCGCATCTTTCTCGCTGGGCTCTTCGCAAGGGTTCGAGACCAGTGGCCCCTCGATCGGGCCATCGCTGCATCTGCAATACACGCCGGGAATTGTGCTCCCGGAATGGAATAAGGCGGGAGGAACCAGTGTCGCACAAAAAGCAAAGCCTTCCTGATCTGGTGGGTGGCCATGATCGTGCTGTTCGCCGTGCTCTCGACGGTGGGGATGTACATCGAGTGGAGCACGTTCGAGACGAGCGCCCCGAGGATTGTCACCGGTCTGCACATCGCGCCAGCCGGTGCTCGGTGAGCACGCAAAACGGCCCTCTTCATGACCTGAAATGCGTCGACCGATCTGATCAGGCACCTACTGCTTGGAGCGCCAAAAACACGAGCGTCCTGCTTGTCCTCATGACTTCCTCGCCGTTCTCGACATTTGACACTTGCAAACAGTTTAACCGGTGCCCAATGGCGGGTTATTGGCAGATACGGTAACGATCACGTGTTCCATGCTGTGCCATATCAACATGCAAGTGATCGGTGTGCGCCGCGTCAGCGCCCGGACTAAGCACGGTCGTGAACCATCCGCATGCCGCACTCCGGACCGCGTCAACGACCAGCGGCTGCGCATTTCATATCCGCATCTCCCGTGACGGCGTTTGCCGGCCTGTCCATGTTCTCATGCGACCTTCAGCAGATTCGATTAATTCTGGATACGCTTTTCGGGAGCTTTGAAATACCGGAGATCAGGTGCTTGTTGCCCCTTTCTGGCAGGCATCAGATAGCCGTCACCGCTGACGTAATAGTTCTGGTCGCCGATGACGACATGATTATTGCCCTCGATGCAGTTGTTTTCGGACCAGATCACTGTCGGCAGGCGCCGGTAGTTCTTCATTATGTTCCACGGGCGAGTCAGCGCGTTGTCAGTCGTCGTTATTTCATCATGCAGAATGTTCGGATCGACCTTGTCGAGGAAAATCCGCTCTCTGATCACGGTCATGTTGTCGTCCGCCATCGGCGTTCCCGTTTGGTCGAAAAGGCGAGGT
>Ga0126384_10000840_pt1 | contig 17703 bp, 14 predicted proteins | sample PanSoiMetPlot_36_FD_92543 | JGI IMG/M metagenome (GOLD analysis project Ga0126384, IMG submission 92543) | Tropical forest soil microbial communities from Panama - MetaG Plot_36 | ecosystem: Environmental > Terrestrial > Soil > Tropical forest > Bulk soil | place: Panama | collected 2016-02-17 | reverse complement strand
GTAGCGAAAGGTAAAGGCAACAGTAGTGGCCAACTCGTGGCTGAGAGCATCCGATTTGATGAGGCAGATCTTAAAACAGCCGAGGCGCTTGGGTCCCGCGTTGATCCAGTCGAGGGGCTAGCCACATCTGCGAATGTGCTCGCGGAGACCAATTCCGTGCGCATCGACAACGATGAGGCGCGCATAAGCCAGGCGGAGCAGAATGCGCAACGAATATCGGGCCAGGTTGATGAATTGAGCAGCGTCGCCAGCGCGGCCGGAGCTGCGGCCCAGAAGGCTCAGGCAACTGCCGATCAAGCTCAATCAGATGCAACCGCAGCCAATCAACGTCTCAGCAGCCTGGATGAGTATGACGTGTTCAAGACCGTCACTGTGCAATTCAGACCAGGTAGCGCAGTACTTTCGGCAGCTGCCAGAAAAACGATTGACGAAGCAGCCGCAAACTTTCAGGGCGGACTTCCAAAAGGCTGGGTAATCGCCGTTGCTGGTTATGCAGATTCCACGGGCAAGTCGTCGAAAAATCATTCACTAAGCGCGCGTCGCGCCGATGCGGTCATCAATTATCTCGTCACCAAACACGGTCTTCCAGTGCAGCGACTGGTCCAACCTTTCGGCTACGGTTCGTTGAAACCGGTTGCGACCAATCACACGAGGCCAGGGCGAGCGATGAATCGTCGCGCGGAAATTACAGTGCTCATCAATAGAGGAATTTCTGGTGGAAGCGGACAGTCTGCCAGTTCTGAGATCCCGCTGGCGATGCTGCCTTATTGACGAGATGCGTGGTGCAAGGGACGGAGAAAGAGAGAAGTAATATGAAAATGACACGTAACAATGTGCAATTGGCCTCCGGGCTCCGTCCCGGCACCATGCTGTGCCGGGTTGTCAAAGGTGCTTTAGTGATAGCTCTCTTGATTGTGGCGGCGACCAACTCGGTGAACGCCCAGACAGGCGAGCTACAAGGAACGGTCAGCGTCAGCGCTGCTGGTGGTCCAGCCCAAAGAGTGCCCGGTGCTAGCTTGAATCTGACGCCCGAGACTCCCGGTCAAACAAAGCGCTCAACGGTCTCAAACGAACAAGGAGAATTCCGGTTCACAGACCTTGCTGCCGGAAACTACACACTGGAAGTGGCTTCTCAAGGTTTCAAGCAGCATACCGAAACCATAACCATTCGCGCGGGCGTCACGACCTTACCGAATATTGATCTGGAAGTTGATGTGGTCTCGAGTGAGGTCACTATAGTCGCAGTCGGGGAGGGCTTGAATACAACGGATGCAGCGCCGGCGACCTCATTCAAACAGCAGAAACTGCAAACCGTGCCGCTCGCAGATGAACGGTTTCAGGATGCAATACCGCTCGTCCCCGGAGTAGTTCGCGGGCCTGATGGTTTGCTGAACTTGAAAGGCGCGCGGGCCAGCCAAAGCTTGATGACGGTCAACAGCGCTAATGTCAGCGATCCGGTAACGGGCGAGTCTGGATTTAACCTACCGCTAGAGGCAGTTCAATCTGTCGAGGTACTGACCAATCCATATTCGCCTGAGTACGGCGAATTCACGGGCGCCGTCACGGCCGTCCAAACAAAGTCCGGATCAGATAAGTTCAACGCCGACGCACAAAGCTTTTTCCCCAGGTTCCGTCGTCGCGGTGGTTCCTTTGTCGGAGTCGCAGCTTTTACTCCGCGGGTCACCTTCAGCGGTCCTCTCATCAAGGACAAGCTGAGGTTTATGCAATCCTTCGAGTACCGCTATGTCAGGACACCTGTCGAGAACCTACCACCGCTCAAGCGCGATACGGGCCTGGAAAGCTTTGACTCAGTGTCTCAGATGGATTGGGACATCAACGACAAGAACCACCTGACGACGACCTTTTCCCTATTTCCCGAGAAGCTGAGATACGTCGGGCTGAATACTTTCAACCCTCAGGAGGTCACCCCTAATTTCAAGCAGCGAGGCTTCCTGCTGGCAATCAACGAACGCCGAATCATCAATAGCAAATCAACGCTGGAGTCTACATTCAGTGTCAAGCAATTCGACGCGGATGTTTTCCCAAGCTCGGGCAGTGCCCCAATGGATCTCGCGCCAAACGTGAATTCGGGAAACTACTTCAACACGCAGGCACGACGCAGCAAACGCTACGAAGCGCTCGAGGTCTACAGTTTCAATCCACCGAATTTTGCCGGCTCCCACTTTATGAAAGTGGGCGGAGGCGTCAGCTATATCAGTTTTGATGGCAGCAATACCAGTAACACTGTGCGCATCCTGCGGTCCGACGGCACTCGCAGCCAGCAGTTGGACTTTGTAGGTAAAGGACAGCTCAACCGCAATAGGACAGACGTGCTCGGTTACTTCGTAGACAAGTGGACCGTGAACCCACGGCTGACGCTCGAATACGGCGTGCGCTACGACCGGGACAATGTGGCCAGCGAAAACAAGTTTGCGCCGCGCATCGGTTTCGTTTTTCTGCCAAAAGTGGACGGACGCACTGTTATCCGCGGCGGCATCGGTCTGTTCTACGGCGACATTGACCTGAACGTCGCGACTTTTTCGCAATTGCAGGAGCGAGTGCTGACCCGCTTTGGCCCAGATGGCCAGGAAATCATAGGCTTGCCGCAACGGCAGAGATTCGAGTTTATTGGCTCGAATTTGCGAACGCCACGCAGTGTCAATTGGAATGTTGAGGTGGATCGAGAGTGGCTAAAGAACTTATTCGTCCGCGTGGGTTATCAACAAAGGCAGGCCAGGCGCGAGTTTGTACTCAACCCGTTCGAATCACAAACGGGGTTGGGCATTCTCGGATTGGATAACTCTGGAAGCTCACGTTACCGGGAATTTCAGGCCACCGCGCGATATCAGTTTCGGGAAAGGGATGAGTTCGTTGCATCTTACGTACGCTCTTCTTCGAAAGGTGACCTTAACGACTTCAATACCTACTTTGGTAATTTTACAAACCCAATAATCCGCCCAAATGAGCGATCTTTCCTGCCCTTTGATGTTCCAAATCGCCTTCTGTTCTATGGAGAGTTCCATGTCAAGTACAAGCTAACGGTGGCGCCGGTGCTCGACATCCGAACTGGTTTTCCCTACTCAATCATTGATGCCGATCGGAACTTTGTGGGGCCGCGGAATCTGGCCGGCCGTTTCCCAACGTTCGCCTCGCTTGATTTGCAGGTCACGAAGAGCGTGAGTCTTCCCGGAAGGTTCAAGAAGTACCGCGCGAATCTCGGTTTGAAGGTTTTCAACTTGACGAATCATTTCAATCCTCGTGATTTCCAAAACAACCTTGATAGCGACAACTTCGCCGGCTTCTCGAATGGAGTGGGCAGAATGTTTGGAACGCGCATAAGTTTCACAAAGAAGTAAGGCAAGCGTAGAATCTCAGCAGTTTGAGGTTCTGATGAAAGAAGCAAAGGCGAGCATGTTGGCCGTCCCTGTCAATGAACAGGACCATGTGATGGGTTCTATGAAACCTCTGGTTACCGTGGTCACCTACGGAGATTACGAGTGTCCAGATTGTTCTCGAAGACATCACACAGTGGAAAAGGCCTTTGATAAAGTGCTGAATAGTGTGCGATTTGTGTACCGCCATTTCCCGCTTGTGCAAGTTCACCCACGTGCCTTGCGGGCTGCGGAAGCTGCCGAAGCCGCCGCTGCGCAGGACAAATTCTGGGAGATGCATCGACTTCTGTATTCTCACTCGAACCGGCTTAGCGATGCGGATTTGCGCTGGTACGCGCGAAGGATAGGTCTTAATCTCGAGAGATTCGATCGAGAGATGGCAAGCGGCACCTACGCCGATCAAATAAGTGAAGACTATTACAACAGCATAATCAACGGCATCACCGGCACGCCAACAAGCTTTATTAACGATGTCCTTTGTCCCAAGAGCGATGTTGAATTGCTGGCGGCCGTCATAAAGATCATAAAAGATTCAAGCCCTGACCAATAACGACGGACGTCGACTGTCGTCCTGCAGGCCGGCATACCATCATCTCAAAGTTGGATTATGAAAGAGTCAGCTGAGCAGGAAACAATCAATCAGACTGTCTGATCGGTAGGCGCAAATGCAATAACACTTGGAATGGATAGGTGGACCTCAGTTCCAGCATTCTCAGTACTGCTGATCCAATTTGTGAGAGTCAGACGAGCGCAACCCATGAATAGTATTTCGACCTTCCTTTATTCCCTGCTCCATTAGCTGAAGAACTCGATCAGGTTTCGGCTTGATCAGCGAATCGCTGGGCACACCATTCAAGGCTACGCCGAGCTGCCAACAGGTCAGTACCAGCGCGCGGTAGCGGGTGGGTCATCCTCACGAGGCCACTCGACTCCATTGCAGCGACGACCCATCCGCTACCGCGAGATGGTGCAGACTTCATGCGACGCAATCGAAGGAAGGCTCAAGAGCTCAGGAGTTTCTTACGACGCTCAGCCTTTTACGAATTCGACCTCAAGATTAATAGTTACTTCGTCACCGACCAGAATGCCTCCGGTTTCGAGAGCCGTATTCCACGTCAATCCGAAGTCTTTGCGGTTAATCTTTGCGCCGGCCGATACTGCCACGCGCTCATTACCCCACGGATCTTTGGTAGGTGGCGTAGGCCCTTCCACAGTGAAGGTCACTCTTCGAGTAACACCGTGGATAGTCAGGTCACCCTCGACTGACAGTTCTTCTTCACTAATCCGTTTAATGTTGACGGACCGGAACGTCAGTGTCGGATACTTCTCAATTTCGAGGAAATCTGCGCTCTTCAGGTGCGCATCGCGATCTGCATCGCGCGTCTCGATTGAAGCCGCATCGATTGTTGCTTCGACCCTGGAGTTTGAGACATTCGATTCATCAAGGATCAGCTTGCCGGTGAGTTTTGAGAACTGCCCTTTCACATTGGCAATCATCATATGCCTGACTTTGAATTCCGCTACTGAATGAACAGGGTCAATGTTCCAGGTTGATGTTTGTGTTGATGGCTGCGTAGAAGGTTGCGTCATGATCTCATCACTTTCTGTCTCGATAGGTTGTTGTGAGGGGCCTTGTTAATAGTTTGCCAAAAACCATTTCGCACCAGGAAGGGCAGTTGCACAAACGTTCGACGAGGCGCCGAGGCCTGAGAGCAAGGGGGCTTCCGGCTCAGGGTTGCGTATTTCTTGGCAACTTTGCAGGCTTTGCGGGAGACTTCCTGCTCATGCTGAAAAGATCCTGCATAAGGCAACCGACCCGTTTCTCAACTCCTCGCCCTCAGCGCTAGGCACTCTGAGCGCTGTAGGCGAAATCACTTCGTACTCCTCGAGGATCAATGCCGAGCTTCTTCATCCGATCGAGAAGGGTGCTTCGCTTTACACCCAACCGGAGCGCGGCTCCGTTGGGTCCACTGATCCGGCCCCTGGTTTCGCGGAGCATGCTGAGAATTCGCTGTTGCTCTTGATGGCTGCCCACCACCACTGCCGCATTGATAGCTCCATTCATCTTTTCCGGCAAAGCCACCGCGAGGGTATTCCCGGTCGTCAGGATCACTGAGCGTTCTACAAGATTCTCCAACTCACGGACATTGCCCGGCCAATCCCAACGCATCAATTTTTGCATTGTCCCTGCCGGAACCATGTCGATATGCTTACCCATCCGGCGTGCATATTTCTGCATGAAGTGACTGACCAGTAATGGAATGTCTTCTCGACGTTCGCGTAAAGGTGGAATGCGTATGGGGAAAACATTGAGCCGATAGTACAGATCAGGACGAAACTGTTTTTCTTCCATCATCTGTTCCAAATCGCAGTTTGTAGCTGCCACCAATCTCACATCGACATTTTTGGTGCGCGCACTACCAACGCGTTCGTAAGCGCGCTCCTGGAGTGTTCGCAGCAGTTTCGGCTGCAGCTCGAGTGGCATGTCGCCAACCTCATCCAGAAACAAAGTGCCGCGATCAGCCAGCTCAAGCCGGCCGGCTCTCTGCATGTGGGCTCCGGTGAAAGCGCCACGCTCGTGTCCGAAGAGCTCACTTTCAAAAAGAGCGGCAGGAATTGCGGCGCAGTTGAGGGTTACAAAACTCTCCTTGTGCCGTGTACTACGTTCATGGATAGCGCGCGCGATTAGTTCCTTGCCGGTGCCCGTTTCACCGAGCAGAAGCACAGTCGCATCACTTGCCGCTACCATTTCGACCAGTTGCAAGACTCGCCTTAGCGCCGCACTCTGGCCCACAATTCCCGGAAAAGCCGAGCTTGTCAGGAAGTCTTCCGGCAATGAAAACTCCTGACTCTCAGTTGCAAATTCAGTAAGACTCACAGCTCCGAACTGCGAATCATCGTATGGCTGCGCAAAAGACAAGACGTTCATGGCAACTACTCCCTTGCAAAATTTAGGACGGTCGTATGATTGCTTGCCTAAGGATCACTCCTTCGGCCTCTGTCTTTTCTGTTCCTGGTTCAGTACCCAAATATGCAGGCTGCTTGCATTGGCACCGGCATGGCAGCGCCACCTTGCGGCTCCTCGTTGTTTTCAGGCGCGGCTGGAAAATCGGCCATGCCCTCCACTAGCGCTCCGCCGGAGCGTTTCGAAAAGATTAATTTCTGACTATCGGAACTGAGGTCGACGTAAATCAGATCGCCAAAGCCAACCTGTTCGCTGGCTACCAGGTTTGACAGCGGCGAAACCAGAAAGCGTTCGATTGAGCGCTTGAGATGCCGAGCACCGTACCTGACGTCAAGCCCTTCGCGCAGCAGCATGTCTTTCGTCGCATCTGAGCACTGGAAGATAAATTTCGTTCCCGCGGAGTTCATCACACGCTCCTGGACCGCCTTTAATTCGAGATCCAGGATCTCCCGCAGGTGATATTCTTTCAGAGACCGAAAGACGACCACTTTGTCGATGCGGTTCATGAATTCCGGCGAAAACTTACGCCGGGCCGCCTCGACGGCCGTGCGGTAAATCTTCTCGTCTACGTCAAGGTTAATTGGCAGTTTGTTTCCATTCCCGGCAGTGAATCCGATACCTCCCGAGATTAATTCGGACATCTCGCGAGCTCCCAGATTCGACGTCATGACTACGATGGTGCGCGAGAAATCAACCCGACGATTGTCACCCAGCGTGAGCGTCGCCTTGTCCAATATTCCCAGCAGCAGTTGCCACAGGCTATCCGAGGCTTTCTCAATCTCGTCAAATAGTACGATGGACAACTTCAGATCATCAGTATGAGTACGATTGACGTTCTCCTGCGTTAAGAGTGGAGCCGTCTCACGATGGCCCAGATATCCCGGAGGCGAGCCAATCAATTTGGCAATTTCATGCGAGTGCTGAAATTCGGCACAGTCGATCTTGATGATTGCATTAGGATCACCAAAAAGAACTTCTGCAGCCGCCTCAACCACACGTGTTTTGCCGGCGCCAGTGGGACCTAGAAAGAGCATCGTACCAATCGGCCGATTGAGCGGGTTCATGCCCGCCAGGAAGATCTGGTACAGATTGCTCATTTGGCGCACTGCTCGATCCTGTCCCACGATGCGCGCCATCATTCTCTCTGTGAAATCCTGCGCGCGTGAACATTTTTGGTCGGGATCCAGAAATATGGCTCCCTGAAAATTGTTGACTCTTTGAATCTCCATTTCGGCGATCATGACCGTTCTCCTTTCCTGCCGATCGAGCGATCGAGCATCTTGAGCTGTTTCGAAAGCGTCGGTGACTCGCTCCAGCGTCCTGGTTGCCTGACTCGGGAATTGGTTGTGTGTTGTCGTGTTCATGATTTTGTTCATATCTTGAACTCTTCATCAACGATGCGCACTTTACTCTCCGAAAGTCCGATTTTCAGCACTAAATCGGATGGTTTTTGGCTATTACTTTCGGGCAGGGACTGCATACCACGATCGTGGTAACATTCCCTCACCGTAAGCTTGACTCTAGTTGAACCTGAGCCGGACATAGCCGCTCGCTCGGCCTTTTCAGGAGGTGGTTAGGATTGTCCTGGTCATTCTTGAAGCGCTCTTTTGAAGAAAAGAAAAACCGTCGCGACTTGAGTAGGCTTTCGATCACCCAGGTTACATTTCTGATCCTTCTGCTAATTCTCAGCAGCTGTCAGTTCCGCAAAAATATTCTCAGGCCTTCGATCAAGTTCACTCGGGTTCCGCAGACGGCGGTCGGCAATCCCGATAAGCTCGAAATCATTCAGGGTCGGGTGGAGGGTGGTCACCCCGGCCAGCAAATCGTGTTGTATACCAGGACTGGAGCATGGTCAGTGCAGCCGTTGTCAACTTTGCCCTTTACCAAAATCCAGCAGGATTCGAGTTGGATAAATTCGATCCACGTGGGCTCTGAATACGCAGCGCTACTGGTTAATCAGGGATATCACCCTCCGGCGGTGATGAATAGTCTGCCAACACCGGGAAATGACGTAGCAGCAGTGATCACTTCGAGGGACTTTGCTTCCGCAACCGTAGTCTCACCAAGCTTGCAATTCAGCGGATACGATTGGCGAATTCGTAATGCCCCGAGCAATCGTGGTGATCGTGCCAATCTCTACAATCCGAATAATGCATGGACCGACGCCAATGGAGCGCTCCATCTGCGAATAGCGAAAGAGTCTGATAATTGGACCTGTGCTGAAGTCACGTTGACGCGCAGTTTTGGTTATGGGCTCTATTCTTTCGTTGTGCGTGATACATCAAATCTCCCGGCGCGAGCGGTTTTCTCCATGTTTACGTGGGACTATTCCGGCGCCGATCAAAATAATCGCGAAATGGCAGTTGAAGTTGGCTATGGAGGCGATCCCTCGAGCAAGAACGCGCAGTACGTGGTCCAGCCTTTTTATGTCGCGGCAAATGTCGCCAAGTTCGCTTCGCGTAAAGGACTAGTCACACATTCGTTTCGTTGGGAGCCTGGAAAGGTGTCATTCAAAACCGTAAGTGGTTCGCTAACCGATCCGGGCGCTAAGGTTCTCGCGGAACATGTCTTCACGTCCGGTGTGCCTTCACCGGGGGTGGAATCTGTCCGCATGGCGCTTTATATCTTCGGCTTGACAGAAACTCCTGCGGAAAGTGAAGCCGAAGTAGTTATCGAGAAATTCGAATATGTTCCCTGAACCCAGTAGCCGCCGCCGGCTCTTCAAATGGATCCTGGTCAGCCTGGCGATCGCGTGTTATGCGGGAAACGTAAAGGCATTGAACCCCAACAGGGCCATGTCAGAATACGTTCGTGACCGCTGGGAAGCCCAGGAGGGATTTCCCGGTGGTCCAGTCTATGCCATCACGCAAACCGCTGATGGATACCTGTGGCTCGGTACAGAAAATGGACTGGTTCGCTTCGACGGATTGGAGTTCAAACTATTCAATCAAACGAACTCGAACGTGCTTCCGCCGGGGCCGGTGATAGACCTGATTACAGATGGTGACGGAAATCTGTGGATTCGACCGCAGACTAAGAAATTGCTTCGATATAAGGATGGACAGTTCTACGACGTCACGCCGGAGCTTGATCAGAGTCCAATGGGGATCACCGCGATGTGCCGCGGAATTAATGGCGCCGCGCTGTTTGCAGTGCGGACAAAGGGCGTTTACACCTACAGGGCCGGAAGATTTTCCGAATTGATTTCTTCCGATCTACTCATAATCTCAATAACCCAAACCGGTGACGGCGTGGTCTGGATGGGTAGTAGAGACATCGGCCTCATTTACGTGAACGAAGGTAGAATGTCTGCGCTTACAAAGGAATTACCAGACATCAAAATTAACAGTTTGCTCGCGGTTGACCGCGAGGTATGGATTGGCACGGATAATGGCTTGGTGCGTTGGAATGGTCGCGAGACTAACAATGCTGATTTACCCGATGCGCTCAAACACACCCAGATTACTTCGCTGATCAGAGACTCCGGATCAAACCTCTGGGTCGGCGCCCCGAAGGGATTGACACGGTTGAATGCCGGCGGAGCCAGCTTGCTGCAAGATAGCGGGAATGGAGCATCGGAAGTAAACGCCACTTTTGAAGACCGCGAAAGAAATCTCTGGATAGGAACCGGCCGCGGCCTTGAACGACTGCGTGACAGCCCATTCATAACGTATTCTGCTTCGCAAGATCCTTCAGCTCAGAGCAGCGGACTGGTGTATTTTGATGAACAAGGTCGCAAATGGCTTGCGCCCTCGGAAGGCGGCCTATACTGGCAGAAGGATTCGAAAACCAGTTACGTAAAGAGCGACGGCCTTGATCATGATGTGGTGTATTCGCTAACGGGCAACAAAGATGAACTGTGGATCGGAAGACAGCGCGGTGGGCTAACACGCCTGAGAATCAAAAATGGTAGCGTTACATCTCAGACTTACACTCACGCAGACGGTTTGCCTCAGAATTCGATTTATTCTGTCTATCAGAGTCGGGACGGAACTGTGTGGGTCGCGAGTGTAAGCGGCGGCGTTAGCAGGTTTAACGATGGACGATTTACAACTTACACAGTTGGGAATGGTCTACCGTCTAATACGGTTACTTCAATCCTCGAAGATGCCGATGGCACGATTTGGTTTGCGACCACGAACGGTTTGACTTCCCTGTCCCAGGGTCGCTTGAAGATCTTTGGTGAAACTGATGGTTTGCCTTCGGGACGAATTAACTGTCTCTTTGAAGATCGCGACCACGCCCTCTGGATTGGCACTGACAGCGGCGTTGCGATCTTTCGTTCCGGTAAGCTTCAGGTGGCTCGGGAGGTTCCCAATACACTGCAAGAATCAGTTCAGGGTATTGCCGAGGATAGGGGTGGGACGCTCTGGCTTGCAACTGCCAATCATATTTTGAGGGTAAACCGTGACAGATTAATCTCGGGTACGGTTAGTGAAGCAGATGTGAGAGAGTTTGGCTTGGCTGATGGTCTCCGAAGCGTTGAAACTCTCAAGAGAGACAGAACCGTCATAGAGGATCGGTACGGACAGATCTGGTTCGCTACTTACCGCGGGATTTCCGTTGTCGACCCTTCATTGATCACGGACTATTCAGTCCCCGCGCTGGTCCACATTGAAACTGTGATTGCAGATGGGAGCCCGCTTGACCTGCAAAAACCAATCAGCATTCTCGGCGCTCGTCAGCGAATCACTTTTAGCTACGCAGGACTTAGCCTCTCGATTCCCGAGCGCGTCAGGTTCAGATACAAACTGGATCCCTACGATCAGCATTGGAGTGATCCAGTGACGGCGCGCGAAGTCCCATATACAAACCTGGGCCCGGGTTTCTATACCTTCCGAGTAATGGCAAGCAACAGCTCAGGCATTTGGAATGGTTTGGAGTCAACGATCCAAATCGAGATCCAGCCTTTCATCTGGCAGACATGGTGGTTTCGGTTCTTGATTGCAATGGCAGGTGGGCTGACTATCCTTTTTCTTTACCGACTCAAGCTTCATCGTTTGACCAGACAAATGGATTTGCGCTTTGAAGAACGCCTTGCAGAGCGAACACGGATCGCTCAAGACCTTCATGACACTCTCCTGCAAGGATTTCTCAGCGCTTCGATGCAACTGCATGTTGCCGCCCAGCAACTGCCGCAAGATTCACCGGCAAAACCTCTGGTCAATAGAGTTCTCGAGCTAATGCGAGAAGTGATTGAAGAGGGTAGGACCACACTCAAAGGTCTGCGTTTGACGAGTAGCGCTCCCGATCTCGCTCAGTCATTTTCCGGGATTCAGGATGAACTAGCATCCTCAGAGCGGATCGATTATCGGATCACGGTCGAGGGACCAACCCGACAATTGCATCCGGTAATCCGCGATGAAATCTACCATATCATCCGCGAAGCGCTTGTAAATGCGTTCCGGCATGCGCGCGCAAAGAATATAGAAGTGGAACTCGAATATGGACCAAAACGGATGCGCGTGCTCGTCCGCGATGACGGACGCGGAATCGACACGCAAGTGCTGGTTTCAGGACGCGAAGGGCACTGGGGCATCCCCGGCATGCGCGAGCGGGCGGAAGAGATTGGCGCCAAACTTAAGCTATGGAGCAGTGAAGGCGCAGGTACTGAAGTAGAACTCTCGATCCCCGGACAGATTGCTTACGAATTACATTCATCGCGGCGAGGACTCAGTTGGTTAGCCAAACTTTATCCCTTCAAATCAAATTCAAACGGCCGGCGTGAGGCGGACAAATGAGCGATTTAACGCGCATACGTGTGTTCAGTGTAGACGACCACCAGTTGATTCGGGAGGGCATTGCGGTTCTTGTTAACAGCACACCAGACATGGTTATGGTGGCTGAGGCCGCAAACGGACGCGACGCCACTCAAGGTTTTCGGGAACACAAACCGGACGTCACTCTTATGGACCTGAGGCTTCCCGACATGAGTGGAATTGACGCGATGATAGCCATTCGCTCCGAATTTCCTGAAGCCCGCATCATCGTATTGACGACTTTTGAAGGGGACGTTGAGATCCAGCGCGCCCTCGAAGCCGGCGCGCGAGGTTATCTCCTTAAAAGTATGCCTCCCTCCGATCTTCTTGACGTGATTCGTCAGGTCCATGCGGGAAAGAAGCGAATTCCGCTGCAGATAGCTTCTCAACTGGCAGAGCACATGGGCGAAGAGTCACTCACCGAGCGGGAAATAGGGGTGCTGCGTGAGGTCGCCGGAGGCAACCGCAACAAAGACATCGCTGAAAAACTCTTCATCTCTGAAGAAACAGTTAAGGTCCACATCAAACACATCATGGAGAAGCTGGGTGCGAATGATCGGACCGAGGCTGTGGCCATCGGTATACGCCGGGGGATTATTCATCTGTAGATCTCGGCTATTTCAAGCCACATACCACTAAAGAAGTATTCAAAGGTTACCTAATCTATGGATTCGTTCATCGAGCGAATCGTTTAATTTATTACAGTGTCTGTTTTCCTGAGGGGAGATTGAGTGAAGGAGCGCAAAATTGGAACGGTTATTCTCAATGTTTCCTGCCGGGAAGCCAGGCGTTGGCCTACTGCTCCTGCGCTTAGTAGTCAGTCTTACGCTCATAATCCAAGCTGTCGCTTACTTGAAGGACTCTCGTAACCTTACATTCAATACCTGGGCAGTTGTAGCGCTGATGCTTTCGTGCGGCGTCTGCTTTCTGGTCGGGCTCTTAACTCCGGCTACAAGCCTCGTAATCGTGTTAGGAAGTCTTGGATATGCGCTGTCGTGGGTTCCCGCGCCGACCGCAAACCTATTCGAAAGCAGACTTGCAATCATAAACGTGATTGCGATCGCTACTGCCATTCTCTTTATGGGTCCAGGCGCTTTTTCGATCGATGCGCGTCTCTTTGGCCGCCGCGAAATTTTCATTCCACACCACAACGGTCGTTGAGATTCCGGCGCGGTTCTTCGCGCCGGGCGCCGCCTACCATACAGAACTGATCCATCCGACAATTCCGTCACCGTCTGATCGCTGGTTTCAAATTCTTTCGAACTCGTTACCCTTTTCGCTGTTCCGCCGCTGGTACAGTTCGTGCACGTAGCGACGGTATGAACGATAGGCTACTAACAAGTGGACTGTCTTGCGAAACCGGTTGCTTATCGGTTTCGGAGACTCGTCCGTTAAGACCGGAGCTCGTGACTCAAACCGGTTGCAGCGGCGCGCTTACTCGAGAGCAAAGTGAAGCGGCATTAAGTGAAGCCCAAAACATTGCTCGAGCCGAATTGGACCGGCGCCGGCGACGACTTGGGACGCTAACGCACGAGCAGGAAATCGCACTGGAAGGTTTACTGATGTCTACGGTTGCTAAGATTTCTGACTTTTCAGAAAAAGCTCTGGAATCATTCCATTGGTTCCTTGAGAGCGGTGCTGCCACAAACGCTCATGAAGTGGTCGTGACAAATGGCGATCCAGGATAATAACGTTGGAAGCTAAGTGTGTGACCTGCCTTCGTAGTTCTCGAACATTTTCTAGTGTAACTCGATATTGCTTCTGCAATGTTCAGTGCTGCGAATTAGCGGCTCTTTGCTCGGCCGGACTATCTTCATAATAACCCAGGCAAATTTCGAGATCGCACGTCAACTCACATCGCATAACTCCGTTTTTGTCGGAATTGTCGTGAGGCTCGCTATTTGTGACGTTAAATCTTCCGACAGATTCAACTGGCCGGATTACATTCGGAGCAATTTTCCCAATCTTTTACTGACCTATCTCCGTGGCAAACCTATTGCTATACCGAGGGCGAGGCTGTTTGGACTGCTCTCTTTTTAAGTTCAGCGAGAGTCAAACGCAGATTGAAATCCAAAAGCTCATGAGTGCAGGAAAGGGGCGTCCTGCGCTCGCAGTGGGTGCGCTTCCCTCTGGCGGAATGGAAGCCACCCACTAACCCTTGCCCGTGAGTGAACATCATGACGAAAGTAAGAATAGTGAAGCGCGGAGAGAAGGAACATCGCCTGCCCGACGAGGCAAAGGTTGATCAACGGCGTCCATCAGACATTGCTCGAACTGTGAAATCCTGGATTATGGAATCTCGCGAGCGGCGAGATGGCATGGACTTTCCGCTGTGGCTCAGGGAAGCGCGTGAAGAAATTAAGAGTGCCAAAATAATTAGCGCCGGAATCGTTTTGAGCCGATCCCTGATAGAACCGGTCAGTGAATCAGCTGGATGAATTCCCGCCGAAGATACAAAGCCATCCACCGATTTCGCAGATTACGCAGATTCTTTTAAAACCATTCTGTCTGGCTTCATTTTCTTTTTCTTTCATCTTCTTTTTCTAATCGGCGTAATCTGCGTAATCTGCGGATTAGAACTGCGTAATCTACGGATTACAACTTTAAATGTCGATTATTCCTCGCTTGAGAGCAATCGTGACGGCGTGAGTGCGATCGTTCGCGCCCAGCTTCGAAAGAATATTCCGAAGGTGAGCTTTGACAGTCTCCTCTGAAATGTAGAGGCGCTCCGCTACCTTCTTGTTAGAGTTGCCCTCTGCGACCAGCCCCAATACTTCGATCTCGCGCTCGCTCAACGAATCATCCGCATGGTGCTCCGCCATCTCGATCGCGATTTCGGAAGGAATTCTCTTCTTGCCGCTGTGCACCGTACGAATAGTCTCGACCAGTTCTTTCCGGAGCATGTTCTTGAGTAAATATCCGGAGGCGCCGGCGGCGAAGGCTCGGGTGGCTTGCGCATCACCGCTGTAGGTAGTCAGCACTATGATGCGCGCGTCGGGAAAATCCTTGCGAATCGCCTCAATCGCTTCGATTCCATTCATGATTGGCATCTGCAGGTCCATTAAGGTCACATCGGGACGATGCGCGCGAAACTGTTCGATTGCTTCCTTGCCGTTATTGGCTTCAGCAATCAGCGCCATGTCCGGCTCGCCGCTGAGCACGGCCGCGATGCCTTCTCGCAACACTGGATGATCATCTACAGTGAGAATTCGAATCTGGTCTTTTGCGTTCATAATTGCTCACCATCGCTGCCGGATAATCCGGGAAACCAGGCCGCAATCGATTTGGGACGACCCGCCTGATACGCTGTGATTCCCGGCACAGTTAGTTCAACTTCTCTTCCACTTTCAGGACGCCTAAGGGCGTTCTCGCATTCCTTGAAGCCCCCAATGATCCGGACGCCCTCCATCTTCCAGTATCTTAGGATCAAAGCCTCGCCCATCATCTCGTACTCGTAAGCGAAACTGGCGCGGATCGTAAGTGATTTCTACCCCCACGTGAAGGCCTCCGGAATGCGTAAAGCGCGGATACAGAAACAGACACGAGTAGCATGAAGACTGATAGCACGCTTGCGCTGAATCAGCTTTCGGTGTTGGGCGTGCAATCTCTTCATCGAGATGTTTACTGGTCAGTAGCTGAGGAGCTGCGAAACCCCAAGCTTCTCGATTTGTCATGACCGGCTTGATACGCCATTGCTCCTGGTACGATTAATTCAATCTCGGTTCCCGTTTCGGGGCGGCTCCATACTCTCAGCTGTGCGCCGAGCTTGTCAGAGCGTTCTCGCATTCCCTTTAATCCCCAGTGGCCGGGACGCCCTCCATCTTCAAGGATTCTTGGATCGAACCCACGTCCATCGTCTCGGACTCGTAAGCAAAACTGCCGCGCCTCGTAAATAATCTCTACTTCTACGTTATGGCCCTGCGAATGGGTGAGCGCATTAAGGATGGCCTCTCGGCCTATGCAATAAGTTTCCTCGCGGACCATCGAATGCAGCAATCGTATACGCCCTTCGACTACTGTTTTGAAAGTCGCTTCGCGGCCTTGGGGAGCTTCTGCGGCAACGCGCTGGAAAGCGGCGGGCAGGCCACCGAAGGGTATGGTGTCAGCCCGCAAATAACGAACGCGATCCCTTCCTTCGCCCAGCACTTCGTCGGCGCGATCGAGCGCTTTCTCCAACGCTTCGTGAGCCGCTGTTTCTGAAGGCGGTATCTGTTTTGCGACTGCGTGGAATTTGAGGATCAACCCTTGCACGCTTTGAAGCAGCGTGTCGTGCAGGTCTCGGGCAATCCTTTCCCTCTCTTGGACACGCGCTTCCATTTGTCCTCTTACTTGCTGCCTCACGTAGCGCACTCGCAATTGATAAAGCGCCGCGAGCAATGCAAGAAAGGCGAGCACACCCAACACTCGGAACCAAACGGTTTGATAATAGGCCGGTGCGATGGAGAAATCGAGAAATGTGCCGGCTTCGTTCCACACGCCGCTGTTGTTGCAGGCCATCACGCGAAAGCGATAGTTGCCGGGCGGCAGATTGGTATAGAAGGCTTGCCTTCGATTACCGGCATCCTGCCAATCCTTATCGTAGTTTTCGAGCTTGTAACGAAAGAGCACCTTCTCCGTAGCTACGAAACTGAGGGCCGTGTAGTCGATCTCCAGATCGCGCGATAGTGCGGGTAACCGCATCTGTCCATTCGGAAAAGAACTAGCATCGTAGGTTTTGCGGTCAGCGGTGATCTGTTCGACGTTCACCGGCGGCGGAATTTTATTGAAGGCAAGATGCTGTGGATCAATCACGCTCACGCCATCCGAAGACCTGAACCACAATTTCCCATCCGAGGACTTAGTGACACGCGGACCGAGGCCGCCGCCAATAGCACGGCTCCGTACTCCGTCGGAGTTATCGAAGACGGTGATCTGGATCGTCCGCTTCGGATCAGCCAGCCAGGCGTCGAGTTCTGAGCGCACAATGCGCACCAGGCCACAGGTCGTATACAGCCAGAGCGCGTGCGCGTCGTCTTCCACCGTCCAGTGAACCCCATCGCAGGGCAGTCCGTTGCTGCTCCTCAGCGTGGCGATGCGGCCGTCTTTCAACCGGCTGAGACCACCTTCGGTGGCAGCCCAGAGCGCACCGTCGCGGTCGAGTCGCAAGCCGCTGACCTGGCCCTCGCCGAGTCCGTCGGCGGCTGAGTAGGATGCGCGAACCTGACCTTCACTGAAATAAGCTATGCCACCGCGAGCAAATCCCAGCCAGAGACCACCGCGCACAGGATCAGCCACCAGAGCGAGGGCAGAATCCTGATGTCCCAGCCTGGCCCAGGGAAGCTGTTGGACCACATTCCCGCGGAACAATTGAAAGAGGCCGTCATTCTGGCTGGCGACCCAGAGATTCTCCGCAGTGTCCTCGGCGATGCCATGCACGGGTCCGCCAGGGACGCCCCTCATAGGAATGAATCGGTCACTCTCCAAGTAGCCGAATTCGCGCAACGTGGAGACCCAAATACGCCCGCGAGCATCCTGAAAAAGAGAATTCGGAGCAACTCCATTAAGTTTCCCCTCGCGCCTGTCGAAAGTGGTGATTTGCCCATTCTGC
>Ga0126384_10000839_pt1 | contig 17706 bp, 17 predicted proteins | sample PanSoiMetPlot_36_FD_92543 | JGI IMG/M metagenome (GOLD analysis project Ga0126384, IMG submission 92543) | Tropical forest soil microbial communities from Panama - MetaG Plot_36 | ecosystem: Environmental > Terrestrial > Soil > Tropical forest > Bulk soil | place: Panama | collected 2016-02-17 | reverse complement strand
TCGGATCATCGACTGGAATCCGCACGCGGTGGAGCTGTTCGGCTGGTCGCGCGCCGACGCCATTGACCGTGAGCTGGGCGAACTGATCGTGTCCGAGCGAGATCGCAGGCGCTACGGCGAGGACATGGCGCGGTTCATACAGAGCGGCGAGCACGCGACGCTCGGCAAGCGCTTCGAGATCGACGCGCGGCGGCGCGACGGCAAGGAGATTCGGGTCGAGCTCAGCGTCGCGGCGCTGCGCCAGCGCGACCGCTACGTGTTCAACGGGTTCATCCGCGATCTCACCGAGAAGATCGCCGCGGACGAGCGCCGGCACCAGTCCCAGAGGATGGAAGCCGTCGGCCAGCTCACCGGCGGCATCGCGCACGACTTCAACAACATCCTGACCGTTATCACCGGAACCATCGAGATCCTCGAGGACTGCCTCGCGGAGGACCCCCAGCTCGCGGCCTTCGCCGGGATGATCGACGACGCCGCCGCGCGCGGTGCCGAGCTCACCCAGCGCCTCCTCGCGTTCGCGCGGCGGCAGCCGCTGCAGCCGCGCACGACCGACATCAACGCGCTCATCGTCGACACCGTCAAATTGCTGCGTCCGACCCTCGGCGAGCACGTCGAGATCGAGTCGGTGCTCGACCGGGATACCTGGACCGCCATGGTCGATCCGAGCCAGCTCGCGACCGCGCTCATCAACCTCGCGCTCAACGCGCGCGACGCCATGCCGGGAGGCGGCACGCTCGTTCTCGAGACCCGCAACGTGCAGCTCGACGACACCTCCGTCAGCGAGCAGAGCGAGGTCCCGCCCGGTGCCTACGCGATGATCGCGGTGAGCGATACCGGCCACGGCATCCCGGCGGCGATCCGCGACAAGGTGTTCGATCCGTTCTTCACCACCAAGGCGTTCGGCAAGGGCACCGGGCTCGGGCTGAGCATGGTCTACGGCTTCGTCAAGCAGTCGAACGGCCATATCAAGATCTCCAGCGAGGAAGGCCACGGCACGACGATCAGGATCTACCTGCCGCGCGCCGGCGATGGGCCGGCAGCGGCGGCCGACGTCCGCCCCGCGCCTGCGATCGAAGGCGGCACCGCGACGATTCTCGTGGTCGAGGACGACCCGCTGGTGCGCAACTATGTGGCGGCGCAGCTCGCCAGCCTCGGCTACACGGCGCTCACGGCCACCGACTCGGACGAAACCCTGGCGCGCATCGACGACGGCGAGAGGTTCGATCTCCTGCTCACCGACGTGATCATGCCGGGCGGCAGGAACGGCCGGCAGCTCGCGGACGAAGCCGCGCGACGGCGTCCGTCGCTCAAAGTCCTGTTCACGTCGGGATACAGCGAGGACGCCATCGTGCATCAGGGACGGCTCGATCCCGGCGTTCTGCTGCTGGCCAAGCCCTATCGCAAGGCCGACCTCGCCCGCATGGTCCGCCGGGCGCTCGCGGGCCCACCGTATGCACCGAGCCGCGACGACGCTCCGCGCCCGCGGCGCGCGACCGGCGCCGGCGAATGACCGTTGGGCGCGTCTGGTCCGCGCACGCGTTCCGGTGCAGACTCGGGGGATGCGATGAACGGTGGAGGAGGGTCCGGCATGTTCACGCGGCGAGAATTCGTGCAAGGCGGCCTCGCGGCCGGCGCGGCGCTGGGCGCGCCCGCAGCGCACCCTGCATCGGCCCAGGAAGCGGGGCTCGCAGCGGGGCTCGCGGCGGGACTCGAGCGCAATAAGGCGGCGGTGCGCCGCTTCAAGGAGGCACAGGGCACCAAGGACGAGGAAGCGATCATCCGTGACGTGCTGGCGCCGGGCTACAAGCGCTGGCGCGGCGGCGTCGAGCACCTCGCCGCCAATGCGCGCGACCAGGGCTTTCCGGGTCCCGGCCCCTATCTGCGCGGCGCCTTTCCGGACCGCACCGACACGATCGAGGACGTGATCGCCGAGAACGACATGGTCGGCATGCTGTTTCGCGTGCGCGGCACCCAGCGCGGCAATTTCTTCGGCATCCCGCCGACCCAAAACACGATCGACATCCACGAGCTCGGCATCTTCCGCCTCGCCGACGGCAAGATCACCGAGGCGTGGTTCATGGCCGACGAGCTCGGCCTGCTGCAGCAGCTCGGCGCAAAACTGCCGGCGCGCAAGGACGGCCAGCGCATCGTGCCGCCGGTCACCGAGGCGGGCCAGGATGCTGACGCGATGCTGCCGCGGGCGGACGCACGCTCGCCCGCGAGTGCGCCGGAGCGCAACCGCATCACGGTGCTGCGGTCGAAGGGCTCGGGCCCGGCGGCGGGCGAGCTTGCCGACAACTTCCACCAGACCCGCGTCGGCTTCCAGCATCTGCGCGACTACGGCAACGCGCGGGGCGTCGGCAAGGAGACCATCACGAGCGCCCTCCCCGACCGGCGCGACCGCATCGACGATCTGCTGGCGGAAGGCGACAAGGTGTGGATGCGCTTCAAGGTCGCCGGCACGCACGGCGGAAACCTCTACGGCCTGCCGCCGACCGGCAGGCGCGTCGAGGTGCCGGAGGTCGGCATCATGCGCTTCGCCGACGGCAAGTGGAGCGAAGCCTGGTACTTCGCCGACGAGCTCGGCCTGCTCCTGCAGCTCGGCGCAGTCGACAAGGTGCTGGGCTAGCTTTCAGCAACGTGGGCGCCGCACCTGAGCCGTGGCGGCGCGTGCAGTTGACAATTCATAAGTACACACTTATGAATTAGCGATGCCGGCCGCCGGGGACATCGCCGTCGTGATGCGCACGCTCGCCGATCCGACGCGCCGCGCCGTGTTCGAGCACATCGTCACGGCCGGCGAGGCGACCGTCGGCGTGCTGACCCGCGCCACCACGGTGTCGCAGTCGGCGGTGTCGCAGCATCTGCGCGCGTTGCGCGACGCGGGCCTCGTGGCGGAGCGGCGCGATGGACGCAACGTGCACTACCGCGCCGAGGCGCGCGGCCTGGCACCGCTGGTCGACTGGCTCGGCATCTACGGCGTGTTCTGGCGCGAGCGCTTCGCCAACCTGGAAAAGCTCTTGCAGGAGATCGATCATGAGCCCAACGGCCGACGTCGCAACCACTCGGGACATCGTGGTCGAAGGCGTGCTGCCGCACGCGCCTGAGGTGGTGTGGAAGACGCTGACCACCGCCGAGCTGATCGGCCGCTGGCTGATGCCGAACGACTTTGCGCCGGTGGTCGGCAGGAGGTTCAACTTCCGCACCAAGCCGATGGGCGACTGGGACGGCGTCGTGCATTGCGAGGTGCTCGAGGTCGTGCCGAACCGCAAGCTGGTCTACAGCTGGAAGGGCGGCGCCGACACCAATCGGGAATACGGCAGCAAGCTCGATACGGTCGTCACCTGGACGCTCACGCCGGTCGCGGGCGGAACGCAACTGCGGCTGGTGCATGCGGGCTTCCGCTCCCCCGGCAACGACTTTGCGTTCGACGCCATGAGCCCCGGCTGGGGCCGCGTGTTGCAGGGGATCGGCCGCGTCGCCGCCGACCCGGCGTAGCGCAGCTCCGCCCGGGCGGACGCACGCCCGAATCGGGAGCTCGCGGCGTCGTGCAGCCGCGCGCCGCTGCGGCGACAGTTCCGCGAACAATGATCAATTTTTCGCGACGTCGCGACGGTTGTCGAAATCATTTCGTTTGAAAAGGGGCTGGCCGCAACGCCGGCCCCTCGATCAATCGCATTTTGAAATTTTGGGTACCGCCATGGCATGCACCGGGCCGATCAAACCAGGAGTTCCAACATCCAACCGCCGCAAATCCACGCGGCCCGGTGGTGCCGCGGCGTTGTTATTGGCGTCGGTATCAGCGGTTGCTGCGACCGGGCCGTCAGTGCTCGCGCAGTCGACGTCCGCCGCACCGGGACCGCAGGCGTGCGCCGGCGACAACGGCGGGCTCACCCTCTCGCCCGGCTTCTGCGCGACGATCTTCGCCGACAACATCGGTCACGTCCGCCACATGGTGGTCGGGTCCAACGGCGTGCTCTACGTCAATACGTGGAGCGGCCGCTATTTCCACAATGTCCCGCCACCGCCGGGCGGCATGCTGGTGGCGCTCAAGGACACGACCGGGAACGGCCGTGCCGACAAGGTCGAGCGGTTCGGCCCGAACCTTGAGCAAGGTTCGGCAGGCGGCTCGGGCATCGCGATCTACAACGGCGCGCTCTACGCCGAGCAGAACGACAAGATCATCCGCTATCCGCTGCCGATCGATGCCGCCGAGATCGTGCCGAAGGTGGCGTCGGAGGTCGTGCTCTCCGGCATGCCGCTCACCGGCGATCACCCCATGCATCCGTTCGTGATCGGCGAAAGCGGCCATATCTATGTCGACCTCGGCTCTGCGACCAATGCCTGCCAGGTCGAGAACCGCGTGAAGGGCTCGCCGGGTCACGATCCCTGCACCGAGCTCGAGACGCGCGCCGGCATCTGGCGCTACGACGCCAACAAGACCGACCAGCATTTCTCCCCGGCCGAGCGCTATGCCACCGGCATCCGCAACGGCGAAGGCCTCGCGTTCGATGCCTCAGGCAAGCTTTACGCGACCCAGCACGGCCGCGACCAGCTCTCGCAGAATTGGCCGAAGCTCTACACGCCGCAGCAGAGCGCCGAGCTGCCGGCCGAGGAGATCGTCGCGGTTGAGCAGGGCGGCGACTACGGCTGGCCGGAGTGCTATTTCGACCGGACGCAGAACAAGCTCATGCTCGCCCCCGAATATGGCGGCGACGGCGGCAAGAAGGTCGGCGTCTGCGCCGACAAGAAGGCACCGGTCGCGTCCTTGCCCGGGCACTGGGCGCCGAACGATCTCCTGATCTACACCGGCAAGGCGTTTCCGGCGGCCTATCAGGGCGGCGCGTTCGTCGCGTTTCACGGCTCGTGGAATCGCGCGCCGCTGCCGCAGGGCGGATACAACATCGTCTTTCAGCCGATGAAGGACGGCAAGGCGTCGGGCGACTTCATCGTGTTCGCCGATGGCTTTGCGGGCCCCGTGAAGGAGCCCGGCCGGGCGGCTTTCCGGCCGACCGGTCTCGCGATGGGACCGGACGGCGTGCTCTACATTTCCGACGACGTGCACGGCCGCATCTGGCGCGTCACTTATCACGGCAAGGCCGACGCGCCGCTCGCTCCCGCGCCGGCTCCGGCATTCGCCGCCGTGACCTCGAGCCCCGGCCAGCCGCCGGAAGGCATGCATGCGGATGCGGGCCGGCCCGACGCCGCGTCGCTGCCGGTGCCTGCGGGCGCTACCAAGGAGCAGGTCGCACTGGGCGACCGCATCTTCCACGGCGAGGCCGCCGACGGCACCTGCGCGGGCTGCCACGGCTCCGACGCCAAGGGCAGCCCGCAGGGGCCCTCGCTGGCCGACGGCAACTGGAACTTCGGCGACGGCAGCGTCAAGGCGATCACGCAGATCGTCGCCGACGGCGTGCCGAAGCCTCGGAACTACCCGGACCCCATGCCGCCGCGCGGCGGCGCGCCGCTCTCGGACGCGCAAGTCAACGCCGTCTCGGCCTATGTGTGGGCACTCAGCCATCCGGGCGGCAAGTAAGCGGGAAGTAAGCGGCAAATAAACGGAGCGTATCTGCGGCCTCTCACTTCGGCTTCGGCATACGCACGAACACCTCGCCGCCATCGATCTTCACCTCATAGGTGCGCAGGTCGACGGTCGCGGGGCCCGACAGGCAGCGGCCGGTGGCGATGTCGAAACGGGCCTGATGCAGCGGGCACTCGATCGCGCCGCCCTCGACGAAGCCCTGCGACAGCAGCGCGAATTCGTGGGTGCAGACGTCGTCGATCGCGTAGACCTTGCCGTCGAGCCGATAGAGCGCAATCGGGAGCTCGCCGAGCTTGACGGCGAGCGGCGCGGCGTCGGCGTCGGTGAGATCGGCGAGCACCGCGACGCGCAGCCAGCCAGACAGCATCGCGCGACTATTCGGCCGCCGTCACGTGCAGCGCGGCCCGCTCCTCGTCGTGCAGACGCTGGAGGATGCGGCGCGCCTGGATCACGCCGGTATCGGCATTGATGTCGACCTGCGGCGGATCGGGACAAAGGTCGAGGTTGCGCTGCTGCGCCGAAAAAACCTCGACGTCCTCGTGGAACGCGGTCTCGATCTGGCGGAAGATCTTCTCGGTCAGCTCGGCGTTGTGCGGCTCGAAGTCGTGCGCCTGACCCCAGAAGTAATGCGAGGTCTTCTCGGTCTCCGGCGTGATGGCGTTGAGGTTGCGCATGGTGATGCCGTCGACCCGCTTGCCCTCGGGCGCGCCGGTGCCGGTCGGGGTGGCACCGACGTCGAGCCGCAGGAACGCGGGCGGAACGAAGTCGATGATCTGCCAGCGGTCGACGTTCGACGTGAATCCGCCGACCTTGACGAAGGTGGGCGGCGCCGGCTGGTCGATGATCCAGCGCGTGACCACGACGTTGTTGGGCGCGCGCGTCACCTTGACGGTCGCGTGCTCGGCGAGCGCTGCGTTGCCGATCGTGCTCTCATGCACGAAGGCGAGATGCGTGAGGTCGAGCAGGTTGTCGACCACGAGCTGCCAGTTGGCCTTGACGTGCAGGTAGGACGCCTTGGCGCCCCAGGCGGGATCGTCGAGCCAATGGAAATCGGTGATGCGGGCGGGATCGGCAAGCGCCGGATCGCCCATCCAGATCCACACCCAGCGATGGCGCTCGGTCACCGGATAGGTCTTCACCTTGGCGCTCGGCGGAATCAGCTCCTGGCCGGGGATGCGCACGCACTGGCCGGTACGGTCGAACTGCAGGCCGTGATAGTGGCACTGCAGGCGGTCGCCGACGAGCTTGCCCATGGACAGCGGGAGATGGCGATGCGCGCAGCGGTCCTCGAACGCGACCGGCGCACCGTCCTCGATGCGGAAGAAGACGACCGGCTCGCCCAGGATCATGCGCGCGAACGGCTTGCGGCCGATCTCGGCGGCGGATGCCGCCACATACCAGTAATTGCGCAGGAACATGGCGTCCCCCTCCCCGCAGGCCCGGCTGCGCGAACCCGCGTCCGTCGCACTATAGCATGTCCTTGATGGCGCGGATGAGCGGGCGATCGACGCTGATCATCTCGCCGTCGGGCGGCAGCGCCAATGCGGCACGCTCCTCGCGCGAGACCGTTCGCCCCTGCAGGATCACGCGTCCGTCGGCGGTGAGATAGATCGAGGACGCGGCGTTCGCGGCGTCATCGGTGTCCCCTTGCCAGACCAACTCGACCCGAAATTTCACGGCGCCGTCCCTCTTGCGCGTCAGCTCATGCGACATTTCGATTTTTGACCAAAATCCGGTTTGGTCCTAGCGTCGCAGAAACAAAAAACACGTCTGGCAAAACACGTCCGGGAGGAGCTCATGTTCGGCCTGATGGCGCGCGCCGCGCCCGTGCTCGCCCTGATGCTTGCAACTGCATCCGCCCGCGCCGACGACGTCGCCGATTTCTACCGCGGCCGCAACGTCGAGCTCTATGTCGGCTACTCGACCGGCGGCGGCTACGACATCTATGCGCGCATGCTGGCGCGCCACATGGGCCGGTTCATTCCCGGCAATCCCACATTGGTGCCCAAGAACATGGAGGGCGCCGGCAGCCTGCGCCTCGCCAACTGGCTCGCCAATGCGGCGCCGCGCGACGGCAGCGTGTTCGGCACCATCGGCCGCGGCACCGCGTTCGATCCGGTGCTCGGCCAGCCGGGCGCGCAGTTCACGGCGAGCGAGCTCTCCTGGCTCGGCAGCATGAACCAGGAGGTCAGCATCTGCGCGGCCTGGCACGACTCGGGCATCGCGACGTTCCAGGACCTGCAGTCGAAGGAGCTGCTGGTCGGCGCGGTCAGCAACAACGACGACACCGGGCAGTTCGCGCGCGTGATCAATGCCGTGCTCGGCGCCAAGCTCAAGATCGTCGCCGGCTATCCGGGCGGCAACGACGTGGTGCTCGCGATGGAGCGCGGCGAGGTGAAGGGCCGCTGCGGCTGGTCGTGGTCGAGCGTGCTCGCCGCCCACATGGCGTGGTGGAAGGAGAAGAAGATCAACATCCTGGTCCAGCTCGCGCTGGCCAAGCATCCCGATCTGCCGGACGTGCCGCTGGTGACCGATCTCGCCAAAACCTACGCGCAGCGGCAGATGCTGCGCATGATCTTCGCCCGCCAGGTCATGGGCCGGCCATTCGTGGCGCCGCCCGGCGTGCCGAAGGAGCGCGTCGACGCGCTGCGCAAAGCGTTCATGGACACGATGGCGGACAAGGACTTCCGCGCCGACAGCGAGAAGGCGAAGCTCGAGATCAATCCGGTGCCGGGTGACCAGGTCGAGGCGCTGGTGAAGGAGATCTATGCGACGCCGCCCGGGGTCGCGAAGCAGGCCGCGGCGGCGCTGAAGTGATCCGACCGAACCGTGCGGACGTTGCACCGCGACGGTTACGTACAGGGAGCCGCGAGCTGGAAGCGCAGATGCTTCTCCGCCATTCCGGCCGACCAGAGCATGGGCGGCGCCGGCGTTGACGGACTGGTTCCGCGATCCGGTCGGGGAGCAGACCGGCTAGCCTCGGATTTGATGATTTTCTGCGACCGTGCAACGGCCGATGCCGTCCTGCTGCGTCGCCTCTGCGTGGATGCCCGGTCGAGGCGAACGGCTGCGCAAGGATCATCCGGCGGCGTCGCGCAGGCGGTATCATCCGCCTCGGGCGCGGCCGGATCGGCCTGCAAGCGGGCCACCTCGCGGCGAAGCTCGCGCGCGACCCGTCGCCCGACGGAGGTGGACATGGTTCCGGGGCGCAGCTGCCGCTCCAGCCACTCGACCGTCCCGGCATCGGCCGCGACCCCGTGCCGTTCGCGGCCGGCGGCAAATTTGCTGATTGCCGAGACGAGCCACTGCACCCAGGCCTTGTCGGCACGCCCGAGCCTGGCGTTGAGGCCGATCAGAACCTCCGCTTCCTCGCGCGTGGTGATCCCGGCGGGCAGGCAGTCCCGCTGCAGACGCCGGACGTCGCCGAACGTGATGTGGCTTCGGGCGCCCGTGTTGGTGACGAAATTCTGAAGGTTTGTGTCGTTCACGTTCACACCTGCGTTTTCACGGATCTGCTTTGCGGCAAATTGCGCCCTTCCACTTACTCGATCGCTAACCGTCATTTCTCAACGCGCGTTCAGGTAAACGACTCTCTACGCCGTGTTTGCCCGCAATCGCGATGGCCGGGACCACGGCGTGGTCGTAAATTTTTGATTGAACGGCCTGCGGCGCGGACTGCGCCACATGCTTACGAGATCATTGCGGGGGTTCCCGGTCGAGCGGCACGCGGGTGGTGTCGTTGAACCGGTGGATCAGCTTCTCGAGCAGTGCCAGAAACTGCGCACGCTCGGCCGGTGTGAAGGCTGACAGCACGCGCGTTTGGGCGCGCTGGGCGGGCTCCGCGAGTCGCTCCAGCATGCGTTCGCCCGCGCGCGTGAGCGTCAGGTTGGTGCGGCGGCGGTCGCGTGCGCCGACGGTACGGCCGACGAGGCCCGCCTGCTCGAGCTTCTTGATCACCATGCCGGTGGTCGAGCGATCGAGGCCGAGCAGGCGCGCGACCGAGATCTGGTCGATGCCGGGCCGGTGCTTGAGCGCGAACAGGATGCCGTATTGCCGGTTGGTGATGCCGAGTTCGCCGGTTTCCTCGAGGAAGAGCGAGACAGCAATCTGGTGCGCGCGGCGAATCATGAACCCGGGCCGCCGGTAGAGGTCTTCGAGCATCATGTCGCGCAGGGTCAATTCCCCTTCCATGCCCCGGCACGGCGGCTGCCGCGACAGCGGCGCTCCGCCACAATCCCTGCGATAGGGACCGTATGGTTTTGGTCCAAACTATATCAGTCCCAACCATCTCCGGATATCCCACCCGAAATAAAACGGCGCCGGCCATGCGGCCGGCGCCGTTCCCGATCTGCACCTATGCGGCTTACTGCCAGGCGCGATTGTCGACGGTGTTTTCGTATGTCGCGCCCGGCGGTACCAAGCCCCAGCCGACGGTCCACTGGTAGTTGTCGTTGAAGCGCTCGCGTGTATAGGGCGCCGGCGGAGCGTTGAGGATGCGCCACAGCTTGAGATCCGAAGGCTCGACGGCGCCGCCCGCCTCCGCGACCAGATAGTGCGCGTATTTGCCCGGGTCGCGGTTGATCGTCTCGGCGGCACGCGCCTCGGCACGAAACATCTTGGCGAGCGTCGGCCCGTCGAGTTCCTCGCCGGCCGCCTCGCTGCGGGTCGAGCGCGACTCGATGAGGATGCGGCCCCCCATCTTCTCGGCAACGCTGATCCACGGCTCCTGCAGGCTCACGGCCTTGACCTTGCCCTCCTTGAGGGCGTCGAGCCGCTGCTTGTGGGTGCCGGCATTGGTGATCTTGATCTCGTCGCGCTTGATGAAGCCTTCCATCATCTTCAGCATGGTGAAGTGCGAGCCGTTGAACCTGCTCACCGCGATCGGCACGTTCTTGAGCTGCTCGGGCTCGTAGATGCCGGCTTTCGGATCGGTGACGATCGCGAAGGTCGACATCGCGGAGCCGAGCGCCACGATCTTGGCGGTGCGGTGGCCCTGCTCCGCATTGGTCTCCACCGCACGCTTCATGATGCCCCACTCGCACATGCGGAACTGGTCGCATTTGCCCTGGTCGTAGAGCGCCTCCATGGTGCGCGAGAAGATGTTGTCCTTCAGCGCGCGGTCGTCGGAGTCGGATTGGCCGCTGCCGGGCGTAGTCAGCACCGTGACGTCGAGGCCTTCGTCACGGAAATAGCCCTCGTCGCGTGCTACCAGGAGTGGCAGATCGTGGATCGCGTTCATCATCGAGGCGGTGACTTTTTGCAGTTCGGCCATAGGTGTTTTCCTCTCGCGCTGGTTGTTATTGCAGCACCAACTGGGCGCCAACGTGGCATCGAGTCTAGCAATCATCAGACGTCTGTCAAATCTGGCGGCCCGCCGGCGGCGCGGCTGCATCTTGCGATTCGTCGTGCTTGCACAGTAAACTTCATACGTTGTTGCAAGGGTGGTGCTTTCGATGTGGTCGGCGCTGAGCGGCGGAGCGTGCGGCAAGCGGTCGCGCTGATCGCCGCTTACGCATTGGCGCTGCAGACCATTTGCGCCAGCGCCCTGGCACCGCAAATTCCCTCCCTTACCGATCCCGTCGACATCATCTGTCATCATGATGCCGACGGCGCCGGTGGCGCCCAGAAGGATCAGGATACGCGCCACCCCGGCCGCGGGCCGGGCGATCACTGCACGGCCTGTGCGGTCGTCCTCGCGGCCTTGCCGGCGCCGTCCACCGCCGTGCATACCGTCGAGCCGGCACGCGACGCGACGGTTCTGCGGCCGGCTCCCGTCCTCCGAACCGCCGACATCGGCTCCTCTCCACACAAACCGCGTGGCCCTCCAGCAACCGTCTGAGTGACGCATCGGCGCGGCAGCCGCCGCGCCTCCTCGGTGTTTGCTGGAGACATCGCCATGCCTCGTCTGTGCGCGGTCGCGCCCGCCGCGCTGATCGCTTTCCTTTCGGTTCTGCCGGCGACGCGGACCGCCGCCCAGCCTGCGGTCGTCGCGCTGCCGGAAGTCCAGGTCGAGGTGGTCGCGGCGCCGGCCGGTAGCCCGCTTGCTCCGGCGCCCCCATCCGTCGCGGCGCGGCCGGCCGGCCAGCCGATCAGGCCGAGCGCAATCCGTCGCGGCCCGCCGTGCTGGCGGCCGGCGGCGCCGTCTGGCTGGCGTGGAAGGAGTTCGACGGCGAACAGACCACCGTCGACGTCATGGTGTCGCGCGACGGCGGGCGAAGCTTTGGCGCCCCGCAGGTGGTGGCGCGCACCGGCAACGCATCGGACCATCCGCTGCTGATCGCCAACGGCGAGCGCGTCTTCCTGTCATGGCAGACCCGCGCCGACGGTTTTCGATTGATCCCGCTGGAGGGCAAGTCAGGAAACAAGTCATGAAACGAGTCGTGAGCAAGTGGCTGGTGGCGACACTCACGTTCGCCGTCGCAGTGTCGACGTCGGCGTCCACGCCGGCGAACTCGGCAGGGGAGTTGCGGCCATTCGTGCGCGGAAGCTGGCAGCAGATCCGGGCCGGCCACGCCGGGCAGCCGGTCGTCGTCCATTTCTGGGGCGTGACATGCGGGCCGTGCCGCGTCGAGATGCCGGGCTGGAGCAAGCTGCTCAAGGAGCGGCCCGACCTCGATCTCGTGCTGATCAATGCCGATCTGGTGCCGAACGATCCGCAATCGGTGACCGCGATGCTCACCAGGACCGGCCTCGCGGGCGCCGACAACTGGATCTTCGCCGACGATTTCGTCGAACGGCTGCGCTACGAGATCGACCCGCGCTGGCAGGGCGAGATCCCCTTGACCTACCTGATCGGCCGCGACGGAAAGCTGACCGCAATCGAGGGCGTTGCCGACCCGGCGAAAATCCGCGCCTGGCTCGACCAGCAAGGGGCCGCGCCGCAGTGACGATGCGGGCGCTCGCCCTGATCCCTTGCGAAGCGTCGTCCGCGTGCTACACCACGCCGCAGATGTCCCCGCGGTCCGGTTGTCGCCACGCATGAACATCCTCCTTCTCGGCTCGGGCGGGCGCGAGCACGCGCTCGCCTGGAAAATCACCGCAAGTCCGCTGGTCGAGCACCTCTTTTGCGCGCCCGGCAATGCCGGCATCGCACAGGAAGCCGAATGCGTCGCGCTCGACATCACCGACCACCGGGCCGTGATCGCGTTTTGCCGGGAGAAGCACGTCGATCTCGTGGTGGTCGGCCCCGAGGCGCCGCTGGTGGCCGGCATCGTCGACGATCTGGAGGCGGCCGGGCTCAAGGCGTTCGGCCCCAGCCGGACGGCGGCACAGCTCGAAGGGTCCAAGGGCTTCACCAAGGACCTGTGTCGCGCCCACAATATTCCGACCGCCGCCTACGAACGCTTCACGGCGGCCGAACCCGCCAAGGCCTATGTGCGCGCGCGCGGCGCGCCGGTCGTGGTCAAGGCCGACGGGCTCGCGGCCGGCAAGGGCGTGGTGGTGGCAGCGACCGTTTCAGAGGCGGAAGCCGCGATCGACATGATCTGCGGCGGGAGGCAGCTTGGCTCCGAGCTCGTCGTCGAGGAATTTCTCACCGGCGAGGAGGCGAGCTTCTTCGTGCTGAGCGACGGCGAGACCGCGCTGCCGCTCGCCACCGCGCAGGACCACAAGCGGGTGCTCGACGGCGATCAGGGTCCCAATACGGGCGGCATGGGGGCCTACTCCCCCGCCCCGGTGATGACGCCGCAGATGACCGCGCGCGCGCTCGACGAGATCGTCAGGCCGACCATCCGCGCCATGAAGCAGATGGGCGCGCCCTACCGCGGCGTGCTCTATGCAGGCCTGATGATCACGGCCGAGGGGCCGAAGCTGATCGAGTACAATGTGCGTTTCGGCGATCCCGAATGCCAGGTGCTGATGCTGCGGCTGATGTCGGACCTCGTGCCGGCGCTGGTCGCGACCCATGACGGCATGCTCAGGACCTTCGATCTGCGCTGGTACGACGACGTCGCGCTGACGGTCGTGATGGCGGCCAAGGGCTATCCGGGCGCCTACCAGAAGGGCTCGCTGATCGAAGGACTCGACGAGGCCGCGCAGGTCGACGGCGTCGAGATCTTCCATGCCGGCACCAAGGCGGACGGCGGGCGCGTGCTCGCCAACGGGGGGCGCGTCCTCAACGTCTCGGCGCTCGGCAAGACAGTCGGCGACGCGCAGGCGCGCGCCTACCGGGCGATCGAGCGGATCCGGTGGCCGGACGGCTTCTGCCGCCGCGACATCGGATGGCAGGCGGTGAAGCGGGAACAGGAGAAAGCGTGAGCTCGGACCTCGCCGATCTCTATCCCGGCTTCGCGTCGCACTGGATCGACACCTCGATCGGAAGGATCTTCGCGCGCGTCGGCGGCAGCGGGCCGCCGCTCCTGCTGCTGCACGGCTACGCCCAGACCAACGTGATGTGGCACAAGGTGGCGCCGCAGCTCGCCGCGCGCTTCACGCTGGTGATCGCCGACCTGCCCGGTTACGGCTGGTCGGTCGTGCCGCGCTCGAGCGCGGGCCATGCGCCCTACACCAAGCGCGCCATGGCGGCCGTCATGATCGAGGCCATGGGGGCGCTGGGCCACGCGCGCTTCGCGCTTGCCGGCCACGACCGCGGCGGGCGCGTCGCCTACCGGCTGGCGCTCGATCATCCGGGGCGGCTGACCAGGCTCGCTACCCTCGACATCGTGCCGACCTGGCACATGTGGCACGATCTCGACGCTCGGCTTGCCTTCCGCATCTGGCACTGGACGTTTCTCGCGCTGCCGGCACCCGGACCCGAGACGATCATCGGCAAGGATCCGGTCGGCTTCTGGGACTGGAAGACCGCGCCCGGCACCAAGACGAAGGATCTTGCGTCGTTCGATCCGCGCGCCCTCGCGCACTACCGGGCCTTCTTCCAGGATCCGAGCCGCATCCACGCGACCTGCGAGGATTACCGCGCCGGTCGCACCTCCGATCTCGCGATCGACGAGGCCGACCGCGCCGCCGGCAAGAAGATCGCCTGCCCGCTGCTCGCGCTGTGGGGCTCGTCGGGCATTCCGAGCGAGACCAGGAGCCCGCTCGACACCTGGCGCGAATGGGCCGACGACGTGCGCGGCTTCGCGATCGACTGCGGGCACTACCTGCCGGAGGAGAATCCGGACGCCACCGCGGCGGCGATGCTAGAATTCTTTGGCCACGCGTCGTAGCGCATCGCTCCCTCTCCGGCTTTCCCCCGCAAGCGGGGGAGAGGGCGCAGGCGCCGCGCCAGAGACCAGGTGGACCCATGCCAGCCATCGACCGCCAGACGGCATTCTCGGGCACCAAGGAGGTGGCGGAGCCGCTGCGCTTCGACGCGGCGCGGCTCGAGTGCTACCTCGCGGCGCAAGCGCCCGGCTTTTCCGGCCCGCTCGCGGTGCGCCAGTTTCGCGGCGGGCAGTCGAACCCGACCTATCTGCTCGAAACGCCCGCGCGCTCTTATGTGCTGCGGCGGAAGCCGCCGGGCAAGCTCCTGCCCTCCGCGCACGCGGTCGACCGCGAATTTCGCGTCATCAGCGCGCTGCACCCGCAAGGCTTTCCGGTGGCGGCGCCGGTCGTCTACTGCGACGATCCGGCCGTGGTCGGCACCGCCTTCTACGTCATGGGTTTCGTCGCGGGCCGCGTCTTCTGGGAGCCGCAGATGGCGGGTTGCGCGCCGGCCGAGCGCGCGGCCGTCTATGGCGCCATGAACGCGACCATCGCGCGGCTGCATTCCTACGATCCTGCGGCGATCGGGCTTTCCGACTTCGGCCGCGGCGAGAACTATGTGGCCCGCCAGGTGGACCGCTGGTCGAAGCAGTATCGCGCCTCGGAGACCGAGACGGTCGACGAGATGGAGCGGCTGATCGCCTGGCTGCCGGCGCACCTGCCGCCGACCGCCCCGGTCCGCCTGGTGCACGGGGACTTCCGCCTCGACAACGTGATCCTCGCAGCCGACGCGCCGCGCGTGCTTGCGGTGCTCGACTGGGAGCTCTCCACGCTCGGCGATCCGCTCGCGGATTTTTCCTACCACCTGATGAAGTGGCACATGCCGCCGAGCGACAGCGGCGCCAGCACCGGCACGCTGGTCGGCTTCGACCTCGCGGCGCTCGGCATCCCGACGCTCGATTCCTACGTGGACGCCTATGCGGCGGCGACCGGCCTCGACCCGCGTCCGCATCTGCCGGTCTATCTCGCCTACAACTTCTTCCGCATTGCGGCGATCTACCAGGGAATTGTCGGCCGCGTGCGTGACGGCACGGCGACGAGCGAGCACGCGCCCGCCAAGGCCGCCATGGTGGCGCCGCTCGCGGCCGCCGCCTGGCGGTTCGCACGCGAGGCAGGGGCAAAATGAAATCCTTCGCGTTGGCGCTCGGCGGCGGCGGGGCGCGCGGCCTCGGCCATATCGCAGTGATCGAGGCGCTCGACGAGATGGGCGTGAAGCCCACCGCGATCGCCGGCGCCTCGATCGGCGCGCTGATTGGGGCCGCCTATGCGGCCGGCATCACCGGCAAGGACTTGCGCCACCACGTCGTCACGCTTGCGCACGAGCGCGGCGCGATCTTCCGCCGGCTGCTGGCGGCGCGCTCCGGCGCGCTCACCAACATGCTCTCGGCCGGATTCGCCGGCGCCACCCTGGTCGACGCCGAGAAGTTCTGCGCCCAGTTCCTGCCCGAGGACGTCCCGGAGGATTTCGCCGACCTCGAGATCCCGCTCACCGTCGCGACCTCCGATCTCTATCGCCGCCGCGAGGTGCCGATCTCGTCCGGCCCGCTCAAGCCCGCGCTCGCCGCCTCGATCGCCCTGCCCGGCCTGCTGCGGCCGGTCGTCATCGAGGATCGCGTGCTGATCGACGGCGGCGCCACCAACCCGCTGCCGTTCGACCACCTGCGCGGGCGCGCCGACGTGGTGGTGGCGGTCGACATCTCGGGCGAGCCGGCCGAGGACCGCCGAGACCTGCCCAATCCGTGGGAGGCGCTGGTCATCACCGTGCTGGTGATGGCCAATGCGATCATCTGCGAGAAGCTCAAGCACAGCGCGCCCGACCTGATGCTGCGGCCCAATGTCGGCATCTTCCGCACGCTCGACTTCATGCAGGCGAGTTCGATCCTGCGCGCCGCCGAGCCGGTGAAGGCCGAGGTGAAGGAGAAGCTGGGGAAATTGCTGAATGCGTGACGTGCGCCCCGGATGCGCTGCAGCGCCAAGCGCGAAGCGCGAGGTGGTGCAGCGCTGATCCGGGGCCTCGCTCCGTCGCGGTCCCGGTCTGCGGTGCACCGCTGCGCGCTGCGCCGCGCCCGGGACACCAGAGGAGCTATTTGAACGCCGGCATCACGTCTTTCGCGAACCAGCGCAGCTGCTCCTTGAACTCTTGGGGCGAGAGACCCTCGGCCCAGTGGATCATGAAATCCTCGAGGCCGGGATATTTCGCCGCGATCGACTTGATGCCGTCGATCACATCGGCCGGCGTGCCGCAGAACCACGCCTTCTGCGCGACGCCGTCCTCGAGCCGCGGCGTGCGCGCGGGCGCGCCGGGCGAGCCCCAGGTGCGCCCCTGCTCGTCGGCATAGCGCACGAAGCCGAACGGCGCGAACCACTTGAAGCGCTCGTCGTGCGCCGGCTCGAGCTTCCTCATCGCCTCCTCGCGGCTGCCGGCGAGATAGACACCGGCGCCCCAGATCATGTCCTCGCCGAGCTGCTTCTCGCGCCCGTGCTTGAGACAGGCCGCGTGGTAGGCGCGCACGACGTCGTCGAGGATTTTTTCGCCGTTGAGCGTGATCATCGCCTTGAGGCCGTAGCGCGCCATCATGTCGATGGTCTTGCCGCTCGCGATCGGCATCCAGATCTCGACCGGCAGGTGCTTCGGCCGCGGCACCAGCGTGATGTCCTTGAGCCGATAGCCGCGATAGTCCACCGGCGGCGGCGCCTCGTAATACTTGCCCTTGTGGTGGAAGGACTGCTCGTTGAAGCACTTCAACAGGAGCTGGAGCTGCTCCTCGAACAGCTCGCGGTTCTTCTCGGCATCGAGCAGCGGCGCGCCGAACGACTCCACCTCGCGGGTGTGATAGCCGCGGCCGACGCCCATGACGATGCGGCCGTCGGTGACGATGTCGGCCATGGCGTAGTCCTCGGCCATGCGGATCGGGTGCCACATCGGCAGCACGTTGAAGGCGCAGCCGAACTTGAGCCGCTTG
>Ga0126384_10000838_pt1 | contig 17715 bp, 16 predicted proteins | sample PanSoiMetPlot_36_FD_92543 | JGI IMG/M metagenome (GOLD analysis project Ga0126384, IMG submission 92543) | Tropical forest soil microbial communities from Panama - MetaG Plot_36 | ecosystem: Environmental > Terrestrial > Soil > Tropical forest > Bulk soil | place: Panama | collected 2016-02-17 | reverse complement strand
CGCGAGGTGATGGTAATGCGGGAGTTGGAGGAACTCTCGTACAAAGAGATCGCAATGATTGCCGACCTGCCGATTGGAACCGTGATGTCACGACTCGCGCGCGGACGAAAACGTTTGCATGAGTTGCTGGCAAATCGTATGGGTATTCAGGCGAGAGGAAGCGCTGCATGACTTGTGAAGAGACACGCCGATTGATTCACGCGCTTGCTGACGGCGAGTTGGATCTGGTGAAGACTATCGACATTGAAGCTCATCTTCAGCATTGCGCGTCCTGCGCAGGGACTCAGGAACAAGTTCGTCAATTAAGAGCCCTAATGAAAAACCCGGCCCTTCGGTTCAGCCCGCCGGCGAATTTCGAAAAGCGTCTGCGCGCCGCGGTGCGGCGTGAGTCGCATGACAAATCGTTCGCGCCGCTGTGGAGGCGCTGGGCGTTTGCGGCGGCTTGTGTGGTGGTTGCTGGGATATCGCTTTGGGCGCTGTTTGGGGTCCTCAATCGCCCAACTGTCGAGGCCACGGTCGCGCAGGAGATTGTTTCGAGTCATGTGCGCTCGTTGATGGTTCAGCATGCGACGGATGTTCCTTCATCGGATCAGCACACGGTAAAACCATGGTTTGACGGCAAGCTGGACTTCTCACCACCGGTCAAAGACTTAGGCAGCCAGGGATTTGAATTGAAAGGTGGCCGGCTTGACTACATTGATAATCGGCCCGTCGCCGCAATCATCTATCAACGCCGCCAACATCTCATCAATCTTTTTGTCTGGCCCGCCCGAAGTAGCTCGAGGACGACAGCCCAAGCCTCAGTGCGGCAAGGCTACAATCTAATTCACTGGAGTGACGCAGGAATGGAGTTTTGGGCCATTTCAGACGTCAACCTGGCAGAGCTGCAGCAACTCGAGCAGCTTTTACAGCAGTAGTGTCTTACATGTTCTCAAGTCAGAAGGTGATCATGTTCATTGCGAAATCCAGCCAGGCCGACCTGAGGTTCTTTGGATGAACTGATTGCAACCGGCAAACTAGCACCAATCATCTAGAGGCGTTACAACTTGAGCGAGGCTCCGGATGGGATGCGCTACCTGGAAGCAGGACACGCGCGGGGGAACGCGATCATCGACCTGGACCGGGCGCAGGAGACATGACCCGCGTTTAGTCGCGGCCCGGTTGCCTAAAAAGAAAAAGCGCAGGACACTCCTGCGCTTTTGGCTTTGATGAGTACTTAACGCGAAAACAGAAATTAAACGGCCGCTGCTTTGACCTCCACAGGCACCAGAGTGCGTACGCGATCGCGCAGGGCCAATTCGAACTGGCGTGCTTCCTCGATCTCGCGAAAAGAAAGCGCGCGCAGCTCCTGTTCAATGCGACGGCGATAATCGGAAACCAGCGAGTCCGAGACGCCCAAGTTAGCAGCCACTTCCAGTTGCGTCGCGTGATCAGGGCTCAAATAGCAATGCCAAAGTACGCCGAGCATTCGATTATATTGCTTGGCTTTGCCCCGAACGTTTGCACGCAAATTCTTCAGAAACCTGTCGACGGACCCTGCCGCTTCGCGTTCAGATTCATGCCGCAATAACTTTTGTTCGGGATTCTCGCGCCCGTCAGGAGGATCGATGTGCGGGCCGTCCGACTCACCGTCGTCTCCGCCGAGCGGCACAAGGTAAATATCCATCACCGGCAGCCGCGACATGACCAGACTGCGCAGACTGCGAACGTCCGCCGGACCGTCGATGGCGTCAAGCACGGAGATAATCAGATCTTCAAGATCAGAATTACTGATGACGATTTGCGCATCACCGGTGCAGCCAACCATTCGCGTGTCGCGTTGGCGAACCGGAATCATTTGGACACGCTGCTCCATCTCGTGCGAACTGCGGCCGGGTTTACCGGCCGGCCATTCGCTTAGTCCATAAACGCGGTCAGCGAGACGGCGGTGTTGTTCGTCGCCATTTCCACTTGTATCAAACCGGCGAAAGTTACTGCTGGACTGAATGAGCGTCGAAATGCGCCGCGCGAGACGATAGCTTTCCGGATGGCGTTTACGCAGCTCAGCAGTCAGCAAATTTGTCAGCTCAATTTGACCAATTTCGCATTCAATCTCAGCATCCGTCATCGACGTATCCAGATAGTGCTGGAAGCGGGACTTGGTCAGAAGTTGCACAAACAATTCTTGCGTAAGATCCGTGTAGGCGCTGGTCGCACCTTCTTCGACCAGGAGGCCGGCACTGCGCGAGGCGCGAACTAATGGATGATTGCTGACAATCCGGTGAAGCTCCGACCACAGGCGGTTGACATCCGAATTCTTGAGGCTTTCTACCCAATGACCGGCTCGGGCTGCCCGCTCGGCCGCACGAGAAGGACGCGGGAGCTCAGCAACGACAGTGACTGAAGACTCTGGTGAAGCTTTTTGAGTGATTGATTTCACGATGTAGAAGTTTCCCGATAAGAGTGAGCGCGAATGGAATAACTAGATGGCACCTGGTTGAGCGATTCTCAGCCGCCCGTTCCATTAAGCGTTGTCTGTCAGGTAAGAAAGTTGGAAGGAAGTTTCTGGGGCAATACCAACCGGCGAGTCCCTCTCCAGAGCCGAGATTCATACAGAACGCCACTCTTTCGGGTGGCTGAATCATCGAGTTGATTTTCGATTTTGCCAGCGTGAATAGCCGGAATCGCGGGACTGGGCGGTTCGACAGACAGTTAAAACCGCTAAGAACAATCGAGGAACCAAGTGGTTCCTCGAACAACTGAGGCCATCTTAACAGACGTGTTCATAAAAGGGCAACATTTTTTTACGCCCCGCTAAATCATTGACAGCAGACGAGAACGAGCCACAAGTGGGGTCGAACCAATTGGAAAATTCATGGCATTAATCGTTTGTGTCAGCCTGCTTAGCTTGTGACCGATCCAATGTGGTGAGGAGCGTCATTTTCCATGGCTTCGTGGGGATCCGGAGAGAGTGAAGAGCGCGGCAATTCGATTGTGAAGACGGTGCCTTCGCCGAACCTGGATTTAACGGAAACCTCCCCACTATGCGCCTTGGCAAGGTGCTTCACAATAGCCAATCCCAGCCCAGTCCCTCCTAACTCGCGGGAGCGCGCGCGATCCACTCGATAAAACCGCTCGAATAGACGATCTAAGTGGTGCGCTGGAATCCCCTCGCCAGTATCCTCAACCAGGATCCGATCGCTCTGATTACCTTCGTAGCGAACAGTGACACTGCCCTCCGGCCGGTTGAATTTCACTGCATTGTCGATCAAGTTTGTCAGCATCTGCGCGAGTCGATGTGGATCAGCAAAGACGAATACGGATGTGGGAATGTCATTTGTGATGGTGATGCTGTTAGGCCTGCCAACCGCTGACAGGCTACCGATTACTTCGTCAACAAGCAGTCGTAAGGACACCGGCTCTCGATTAACGCGCACGTTCCCCGCTTCAATAGCGCTGAGCTCGAGAATGTCGCCGATCAGACGATGCATTCGGGTCGCATTTTTTTTTATGATGGATAGGAATCGCCGGTTGTTTTGAGTATCAGAGAGCGCGCCTTCTTCCAGCGTTTCGGTCAAGGCCATGATCGAGGTCAAAGGCGTGCGCAATTCATGCGAAACATTTGAGAGAAACTCTTGTCGAATAACTTCGAGCCGCTCGAGCTGCGTTACGTCGAAGAAAACTCCGAGTGCCCCGGCCACCCCGTCTGCAGCGGCGTCGCGCAATGGCACAACTCGTAGATCAAAGACACGTCGAGACGATCCGTGCGTTTCGACTTTTACGCCCGAACGTTCAGCGCCGCGAACTGCATCAAGAAACGCATCGTAAATTGCCGGGTTCCGAGTTAATTCGGTTAGCCGGCGCGAGCTGATCTCTCCTTCGCTAACGCCAAAAACCAACTCCCTTGCGGCACGGTTTGCCGTGACTACCCGCATCTCTCGATCGAGAACCAGGAGTCCTTCACGCATCTCGTTGAGGGTCGCATCAAGCAGCTGCGGAGACAAAACAGCCTCAGCGTTATTGGGCTTCTTAATGACTACAGCTTCGCGTTCCGAGCGTCTTCGGCTGAAATACCAGCCGAGAAGGATTCCAAGAACGAGCGCAGCGAAGAAGAGTAATAGAGAGGGCAGACTTAACAGCAGAAACGGTTCGGCGGGTATAACAGTCACACAATCTCCTCAAACACGCGGCGAGGCGGAAGAGTCGCTGCAACCTGTAAAACGGTATCCCACACCGACCACAGTTTCGATGCAGTTACCGCAGGAGCCCAATTTTTGACGCAATCTTCGGATGTGAACGTCGAGCGTTCTCGCGTCTCTGTAATAGGTATACCCCCAAACCTGATCGAGCAATTGCGGGCGTGTAAGTACACGGCCGTTCTTTCTTGCGAGGGTTGCGAGCAGCGAAAACTCTTTATTAGTCAGCTTAACAGTTTCACCTAAGCACACAGCGCGAACGTCAGCAAAATCAATGACCAGTCGGCCGTCATCATAAATATCTTCCGAGAGGTCATCGGCCCGCCGCAGGACAGCGCGAACTCTAGCCAATAGTTCGCGGACTGAGAACGGTTTAGTAATGTAGTCATCCGCGCCAACGTCTAGTCCGGCAATCCGGTCGCCCTCCGAAGCTTTGGCCGTAAGCATGATGATCGGAGTTTTTCGGGTTTGGATTTCACGACGCAAACGGCGGCACAGTTCCATACCGTTCATGCCGGGCAGCATGAGGTCAAGCACTATCAGCCCGGGTGGGTTTTGCGCGTCGAGTGCCAGGGCAAGACCTTGCTCGCCAGTCGACGCAATCTGAGGAGTGAAACCTGCGGATGCGAGGTTATATCTAACGCTCTCGGCAATGTCTGCGTCGTCTTCGATAATTAACGCATGTTTTGGCATTGCTGAAAGTTCTCTTGAAAAATCAATTGTCAGGACGTTCGGGTGATGAGCGCGTGTATCAACTCAATTAGCACTAATAACGAGCGGTCGTAGTCAATTAAGATTCGGTTGAGTTGAAAATGGATTAACGCGCTCATTCAACCACAATTTCCGGCAACTGCCTAACCTTCCGCAGCTAAACTAGTTTTCCAGGATCGAAACTGCGCCCAATTAGAACGTGAACACGATTTGTTCCTGAAGTCGATACTGGCGCGGGGTAAACGCATTTAGCGGCACGAAGAAGTTGGGAAAGTCGCCACTGCTTCGCAATTCACGTTGAATGTACAGGAGACTCTGTAAGCTAATCTTCTTCGCGAGTCCATAGTCAAAGCGCAGATGATGCGTGCGAAGGTTAACGCCCGTATTAGTTCCGAGGTCATCATCGGTGACCTGAGAAATCATCGAATTCGCTCCTTTGATCGAGAAGACATAAAGGAATGACATGTCGCCACGGTTAGCAACTTTGCCGACTTGCAAGGCGGCCAACATCGCATCACGCTCGTTAATTCCTACGCCGACGTTTCGTGCGGCTTGAAGATTGATAGCAACGGGATAGGCTCGACCACCCGCTTCAAAGCCTGCCCAGTTCAATCGATAAGTTACGCGAGCCACTTCAAAATTCCGCGCGGTGTAGATTGCGCCACCCGGCGTGGTCGTCGCATTTCCAGTTCCGGTCATCGGCCCCGACAACGTTAAGCCGAGACCGTTTTGCACGATCAGTGCGACCCCATTTGACGTCGAAGCGAGTTGGATCTGATTAGGATTCCGGTACAGCTGGAGATCGCCGCCGAATTGACTGGACCACCGATCGTTGAATTTCTGATTCAAGAGCAGGCCCTGATGAAACAGGTTCGAGCTGCGCCCGGTGGATCCGATGATCGCGCCTGCCTGGGCGAGCGGACTGCCAGGTGTGACAATCGCCACGTTAGGATTACTGAGGATGTACTGGCCCGCGCGAACTTCCAGGCTGGTTGCCTTTAGACCGGTGTTCTTAAATGAAGCGACGTACTTTTCGTTGAAACCGTTAAAGCGAATGTCATCGTCGAAGAGGAAGCGAGAGTTATCCGAGAAGATTTCCAGGACCCTACCGGCCTGCAACTGCACGGGTTTTTTCGGGTGATAATCAATCCAGGCTTCGCTGATAAACAAAGGATGACGCGCCGCGGTCTCGCCAAAGTCCTGATCCATCGTCAGCGCGTTGTTGATAGGACCAGTCGCCAGCTGGCCGTGAAAACTGATCTTTGAATTGATGTCCGTATCAAAATTCAGCCGCAGTCGATACCGCATGCGGGCATTTTGTACATGCGTGAGCGAGCTAAATCCCGCCGGCGGGGTTGCTTCGGCCGAACGGAAAATGCCATCAAACCGCAAACGAAAGTCGCCGCTCAGCCGAAAAGGCCCAATTGCCAGCACCTTGTTTTCGAGTTTCTTCACGCGGTCGTCGAGCGTTCCTGTTTGCGCCGATGCCGTCGTAGCGGATGGACCCGTTTGAGTAGGAACTGCAGTCACAGCTGCGGTCTCGTTCGCCGTTGCATTTCCGCTTCGTGTCCCCGCAAGGGCTGTCAATGCTTGAATCGTTTTCTGTTGTGCGGCAATAATGGCTCGCATTTCAATCAATGCCGCGTTCTGTTGCCGCAATTGCTCTTCAAATAATTCAAGCCGGTCTTCGACAGTTCCTTCCGAACCAGAGGCGCGCCGGTTGGCACTCTCCCCGGCTGAGCGCTCCCTGGGTTCGTCATTTGTCGTGGTCGGGCGTGACTGCGCCTTAACGAAGGCGGTTGGCAAAAGCAAAAAAAGCGCAAGATACACACTTAGACAAAGAGGTCTGGTTGAAAAGGTTGTCATGCTGAGCGCCTCCGGCCGTTGGGCAAGAATCGTTAATAGATCGTTTGTTTCGTCTCGCAGGAAGGCATCAGCTTAGTCCCGGCAGGTTAAATCGACCTTACTGCTAGCTTAAATCGATGTTAACAGCCGGCTGGCGCAGAGCCGAGACTCACAATCCAGGGTCGGAAACCACCGAGAGCCGGAAAAGAAAAAATGACTACGGATTGGCACGGCTACTTTGACTGGGTGCCGGCTATTCGATTGAAGTAAACGATATTTGAGAAAGCCGACACGATGGCGCTGTTTGGTTTTGCGAGCGGATCATGCAAAGGAAAAAGCCGAGGGCGGCTGGCGGTTACCGGTAGCCTGGAAGCCAATTGCGAAAGACGGCCCGCTTGCTTTGGCAAGTCTTTGTGGACACGAAGATCCCATTTGAAAGCATCCAGAGAAATAGCTCGAGCAACACTAAGGCCAGTCTACGTTACGCAACTATCCCAATCCGGCAAAATTAACGTCAATTTCTGATTCCGTTCACTTCTTCTTAACTCTGTGGAACGATAATCGCTTACCGAAAAGTGAATCTTGCGCGATGACGCGCCGCAAGCTAACAGCTTGCGCTGCAGGAACAACTTCTTTGGGTTCGTCGTAATCTAAATGGACGGATTCACTGCCCCTGAGAGGTTTATATGAAGACGAGACAAATTGCCCTGCCGCTTCCTTTCAAGAACGCTGACACGAGCGACCCTAACGCCGATCTCATCGGCCGCTCGTATGAAGACGGTTATTCAACGGTGACGGTGACAGGGACGTGCTTCAATAACAGCAAGCGCGTGATGTTGCGGCGCGATCCCGGCGACAGCACCTGGTCGATGCCCGCCTGGTTGGTCCGACTGATATTTATGGAAAAGAAAGGCAAGCGCGCGGCATAACGATCGAAGGGGAGGAACAGCTGTGACATTTATCGAACTCGATTACGCCCCGCTCGAACGTGAAGATCTTCCCCAGGCGCACCTGACGATCAAATGCAGCTGGTGCGGAGAGATTATTCGCCTGGACGGTGAAGAACTGGCGCTGGCTATGTGTCAGAGCTGCTATGAACGAATGCTCGCCGATTTTCTGCGCCAGCAGCAGTTGAACGCGACCGACCCACACGCCAGCGATCGGTGAACGTATTTTTTAGTCGCGACTTTCTACCGCTCGTTACGGCCAGTTGTCCCAGAGATCCTCTGCGAATCTCTAAGCAACGACCAGCAAGACATCCAGCAGATTAACTAAAACATCACGTTATCCGGCTGCGCAGCTGTTTGCGCGTGGGTGGGAGGAGGATTACTGTACTTAAAACAACAAGGAGGAATTCGGATAATGAAACGGTTATCGTTAGCCACTTGCGTGATCGCTTTCTTGACGGGTCCAGTGTGGGCTCAAAAGTTAGTTAATCCCGAGCTGCCCGAACTGCATACGATAAGACGTATCACGCTGGCGCCCTCATATAGCTGTCGTTCACCGGAAGAATTTCAAAAAGGCTACGCTGGCACGGCTCTCTTCTTGTCCGCATATTCCAAACAGCGCAACAGTCCAGACTTGCTGTTCAACGGCGCCTGTAAATCGGATGACGATTTTCAGGCTTCAACTGCCGGAGACGATTTTTCGCTGATTGCCGACCTGGGCTCGGAAGTTTCTCTCGAAGAGGTTTCGGCTTCACGGGCCTTCAATCTAAAACGGGTGCATTCGTATCCGGACTATTCGAAGTTCGCCGATACTGTGAAAGTTATCGCCAACCATACCTATGCCGTGCTACTAAACGAAAGCGACAAGCGTGGTTTGTTCATTTTTACAGTTGATGAGTACGTCCCGAACCAAAAAGTTGTTTTGCGGTATGCTGTGAAGTCATACCAGATTAGCCCGAGCGGGCAAATCCGGGCGGAGGGTTTCGACTGGCAAAGAACGAATAACTAACACTCGGCGCTGCAGCTGGCTTCAAACAACGCGCTTACCCAGCGACTCGCTTGAGAGGATGATCGTGAAGCCGTACGGTTCGATTTGAGTTCCACCCTTATAGCGCATAGTATTCCGGCGCAATTCTTCCGAAGGAGCACCCTGCTCATGAAACCCATTCCTCTTGTTGTTTGTCTGTGTCTCTGCCTCTGTCTAACTGCCGCCTGTTCGCTTTATAAGAAATCGACGGCACAGCAGAAACCCGTTGCGGCGACGCCGGGCAGCGACAATCAATCGAGCGCAGTTGCCACATCACCGCAACCCGCAACTGAACAATCTTCCCCTGCCAACGAGGTTGCGACTGACGCGAGGATCAAAGACGAGTTACATATACCGGCGAAAGGGACTCCTGAACGTGAAGCGATTATGGAGGTGCTCCGCGTTGAGGTGAAAAAAGAAACAGGCGAGGATGTCATCTTCGTGGTCAACCTTCTGAAGGTCCATAATGGGTGGGCCTGGGTTGACGTTACGCCAAATCGGAAAGACGGGACGGCCTTGTACGAAGGTAAGGAAGCACTAATGCATCAAGAGAACGGCGTCTGGAAGGATAAGACACTGCCGCCTCAGGATAGTGACGACAACCAGCGAATGTTCGGCGACCTGAGCCGCAAGTACATCAAGAAGATCCAGAAGCAGTATCCCACATGTCCGGCGGACATCTTTCCCAAACCATCAGATTAGTATTCGCCTGGATGGTGACAGTTTTCAGTCTTAACAATGTTGCGGATTAAACGGTTAGCGATCGCAGTGATCGGTTCGACGTTGCTGTTGGTAGGTGCCGCTTTATTGATATTACCGGGTCCGGGCTTGCTGGTGATCTCAATCGGCCTCGCGATCCTCGCAACCGAATTCGTATGGGCACGAGCACTGCTGAAAAAGGCACGCGCCAAGGTCAATAAGACTATTCGAGGAGACGGCACGCCGAAAGCTTCGGATTAAGGAAAACAACGATGCCGGTAACAAGAGCAATTCCACCGAGGTTCTATTCAGCGTGAAGCGGAAGATAAATTGTAAACGTCGACCCTTCGCTAAGGGTCCATCGGCGCGATTCGGTGGATAGTGGATGGCTTCGCTTTCTGCGACTTTCTGCGCCACGGCGAGCATCTTGCGCATCACGTCTACGGTGGTGCGTGATTTTTACAGTCCAGGTGAGATATGAACGAATCAGACGCCGTGAGATTCTTTCTTACTGACACTGGCGGCGCCACTCACATGTTTAGTTACCTTCGGATCGCCGCTATAAGTCACATGGGCGGCGCCTGAGACGGTCACATCCAGCGTGTCGCTGGCGTAGACGTCAATGTCGCCTGCACCCGACAGGTTTACACTCACTGAAGCAGCTTGCAGCTTGTGCGTGTCCATATGGCCGGCACCACTTTGATTAATGTCGAGTGATTTTGTATCTCCGGACGCGGACACGGTAACTACGCCCGACGTGTGAATTTCAAATCGATCATTTTTTAAGTCTGCTACCTGAATTTTGCCGGCCCCACTCGCCTCAACGCGCTCGAGATTCGGCACCGTAATCCGCACCACGATTCCGCCGCGCGACCGATAGTTTTTGGTGCTCTTAATCCGCAACACACCATTAACGACGTCCGTTTCGATCAATGGCAGAAGGTTATCGTCGCCTTCCACCTCGAGACTCACCGGTTTCTGACAGGTGACTTGTACATCGAGCATGCCGCTAGCATCGATAATGGTGAACGAGCCCACGTCACGCTGTTCAGTCTTGCGAATGCCTGAGCCTCGCACCCCGCCAACGTGACAGCCGGCGAATAGGATTAGAGGTAGTGCAAAAAAAATAATGGCGATAGTCAGCTTCTTCATCCGTGTTCCTCCGTCAATTCCTGATACGACATGCTGAGGGAATCTGTTCAGAATCACTCGAACTGTTTCCGGAATTCTTCGAATTGACTGCGGAGATTTTGAAATTCCGCCGCCAGCGTCCTGACTTGCTCTTCCAGCTCCTCGATCCGCTCTGCCTCAAGCGCCCGTCGCGAAGGTTTCGCCAGCGCTTCGTCTGCGGCAGTTGGCTCGATCTCCGGCTGTCCTGCCAGCAGTTGAGCGAAGCGGACCTCTTTTTGCCCGAGCTGGCGTGGCAACTTGATGACCAGCGGATCGGGCTCTTTGTTAATTAATACGCGAAGAGTTTCTTCGACCTGATCGAGGTCAGCAAAAGAAAACATACGTGAGGCTCGCGTGCGGATCTCACCGATGGTTTGCGGTCCGTTCAACATGAGGGCGCAAAGAATTGCGATTTGCGCCGAGTCGACTTCCAGCACTTGCCCCGCAACATGTTTGTACTTCGGTACCCGGCTTGTGCTCCCGTGAAAAACATAAGCCAGATTCTTCTCGCGTAATGTATTGAGCGCGTCTTCAACCTCCGGTTCACTGTAAACAGTTACGGGATTGCGATTGTTCTTTTGATTGCAGGCGATCGTCAGCGCATTCAACGTCAATGGATAATATTCAGGCGTCGTGATCTCTTTCTCGATCAGCGCACCCAGCACACGAACTTCGGTTGGAGTTAGAGTTGTCACAGAAAAATTATTTTACTCGATTTTGTCGCTGGTTTGCGGCTACGCCGCCGGATGTGCGGAAGCCTTATGGCCTTCCGGAGAGATTTGAATTAAAAAATCGGGCCAGGCCCAGGCGCCGCGTCAAAAAGATCCGGGGCTTGCCGGGAAGTCAGAGACTTTCCGCACATCCGCAGCTCCATCCTTCATCTCTTCACGAAAATCCCCCTGGGGATCATCGCGTGCACGCCCTTGTTGCCGTCAACCAGCTGGGTAATGTCGAGATCAGCAGCGACGCTCGACAATTGATAAGCATCGTCACGCGTCAGATGCTTTACGTTCACAAGAAAATCGATCATCTCGCGCAACGCCATCTTGGTCGCCTCATTCAAATCTTCATGAATCCCCATCGTGATGAAGTGCGTCGGAGTCTCGGCGCGCGGCCAGCGCAACTTCATGTCTTTACGCACAATCAATTGAAAAGTGCCGATCAGCGAAGTCTCCATCGCGGTAATGTCAACTTCACCGTTGCCCTGTCCGGCATGTCCATCCCCCACCAGGAGCAACGCGCCTTTTACATGAACGGGAATGTAGAGTGTAGTGCCTGCGACCAGTTCTTTGTTGTCGAGATTACCCGCGTGAATCCATGGTGGCGCGCTTGAGATGCGGCCGGAAACTTCCGGAGGCGCAACGCCAATGCTGCCAAAGAAGGGATGCAGTGGAATCTCGATTCCATCGGCAAAGTGCGCGACCATGCGCTTCGCGTCGAGAGGAATGATACGCATCTTCGCGTAAGGAAAATCTTCCGGGAGAAAACCCCGTCCGGGACTAAACGCATTGTAGGCATAAGGAATCGCGAGTTTGATCTGTTTGATTCTAACCTCGAGTACGTCGCCGGGTTCAGCGCCTTCAATGAAGATCGGACCGGTAAGAATGTGCCCACCGGGCCCTTTGTTCGTCACTTCTTTGTAGATGTCGCGCAACGATGGCTCGACGTCTTCCGGTTTCACGCCCGCGCCTTCCAGTCGGGTCGGACTCGAAGTAATCAGCGTCTGAATCTCGACGGTGTCACCCGATTTGATCCGCATCACTGGCGGCGTGCTCGCATCGTAATAACCCCAGGCGACGGTTTTAGGCGTGGGTTTGAGTTGTAGTGTTTGCTGGGCGCCAGCACTGATGGCAAACAAGAGCGAGGACATTACGATGATAAACTTCATTAACAGTTTTTCCTTTCGTGAAACTCCGTTTAGGAGCGCGATGTTTATAGCACACGTGAATCCAAAAGCAATCCAAGCTCCGCCGCATCGTTTGTGTGCTGTATGATGACGCTCGCCCCGATTTCTTATGGAACATCAGTTTGACTTCTCACACTGGCAGCCACCGGCGCATTGGACTCGTATTACCACCATCGACATGCATACCGGCGGCGAGCCGTTGCGCGTTTACACGTCAGGCTTGCCCCCAATTGAAGGCCGGACAGTCCTGGAAAAGCGGCGTTACTTTCGTGAGCACTATGACCACATCCGCACGGGCACGATCTGGGAGCCGCGTGGTCATGCAGACATGTATGGTGCGGTGATCACTCCGTCGCTTGATGCCGACTTCGACGTTTTCTTTCTGCACAACGAAGGCTACAGCACGATGTGTGGCCATGCGATTATCGCTTTGACGAAGCTTGTCTTTGAGACCGGCCTCATGCGTAAAGAAGGCGCTAATCTGCACCTCACAATTAACGTCCCCGCGGGACGGATTCAGGCACAAGCCACCTTGGAAGATGGAAAAGTACAGGCCATCTCTTTTCGCAATGTCCCCTCGTTTCTGTATCTGCGCGATCAACAGGTCGGGGTAGCGGGGCTTGGTCAGGTGCGCTTCGACGTTGCTTACGGCGGTGCGTTTTACGCGTTGGTCGAAGCCCAACCACTCGGTCTCAACCTGACACCGAATCATTATTACCAATTGATCGATTATGGCCGGCGTATCAAGCGTGCCGTGATGTACAATTTCGCGATCAAACATCCATTCGAAGACGAACTGAGTTTTCTCTACGGCACGATCTTCACGGGGCCAGCCCGCGAGTCCGGACATCACAGTCGCAACGTGTGTATCTTTGCGGACGGCGAAGTTGATCGCTCAGCCACAGGGACCGGCGTCAGCGCACGCGCCGCATTGCATCACGCCAAAGGCGAGTTAAGTCTCAACGAGAAGATTACGATTGAGAGTATCATCGGCAGTACGATGACCGTGCGCGCTGTGGAAGCGACGGCGTTCGGTCCGCACCACGCAGTGATCCCCGAAGTCAGCGGTACTGCCTCAATCATCGGCAGGAACGAATTCTATTTTGACCCGGATGATTCGCTCAGTCGGGGTTTTCTTCTACGATAGTCAACCGGATGATTGCATCTGTTCGAAAAGCTCCGCGAATAACCCAGGATGCTGCGAGGCGCATCCTCTCCGAGCTTTACGAGATTGAAGGCTCTGCGGTGCCACTTCCGAGCGAGCGTGACCAGAACTTCCTGATTACTCGGCCCGATGGAAACAAGTTTGTCCTCAAGATTGCCAACACGGAAGAATCATTCGATTTTCTCGATCTTCAGAATCGGATGATGCAATTTCTCGCGGGGCGCAAAGTCGACCTGGAATTTCCTCGCGTCGTAGCGACGAAAAGCGGAGACGGCATTGCCAGAATCAAGGATGAAGACGATCGCGAACACTTCGTCCGCTTGCTTACCTGGCTTGACGGCGAGTGCTTTGCTGAAGCTCCGCCGCATCGACGTAAACTCCTGGCTTCACTCGGCCGCGCCTTAGCGCAGATGGATGCGGCGCTCGTCGAGTTCTCGCACCCGGCGGCGCATCGCGACTTTTACTGGGACCTTCGCAACGCGGGAATCGCGCGAGAGTTTATCGGGCTGTTGCCTGACGACCGCCGCAATTTGGTCAAACGCTTCTTTGCTGAGTGGGAGAAGATCGATTGGCGCCGTCTGCGGTTCAGCGTGATTCATAACGATGCGAACGACTACAACATCCTGGTACGCGGACGCGAGCCATCCAAGCGCCGGGTCACGGCCATTCTCGATTACGGCGACGTCGTGCATTCGGCGACCGTTTGCAATTTGGCGGTCGCGCTGGCCTACGTCATTCTCGATAAGCCAAACCCAATCGGTGCTGCAGCGCAAGTCGTTGCCGCCTATCACGAAATCCATGCACTCACTGAGGCGGAGGTCGATGTTCTTTACACATTGGCGGTCACGAGGCTGTGTTGCAGTGTCTGCTACGCAGCGCGGCAAACCCGCGATGTGCCCAGCAACGAATACCTGAACATCTCAAACGCCCCGGCGTGGGCGCTCCTGGAAAAGCTTTCGACGCTGGCGCTCGAATGGCCAACTCAGGTCTTTCGTTACGCCTGTGGATTGCCGGTCTTGAAAGAGGCGCCTTCGCAGTCGGGCCGAACGTCGAGCGAATTGGTATCAGCTCGCAAGGAACGTCTTGGGTCTTCGCTCAGCGTCTCGTATCAGACGCCGTTGCATATCGTCGCCGGTTCAAGACAGTACCTCTATGCTGCAGATGGCCGGCGCTGTCTCGACTGCGTCAACAATGTTGCGCATGTTGGGCACAGCCACCCGTTTGTTGTGCGCGCCGCGGCTGAACAGATGGCGACACTCAATACGAACACTCGCTATCTTCATGACAAATTGATCGAGTATTGCGAGCGGCTGACTGCGCTCCTGCCTCAACCGCTGAGTGTCGTGTACCTGGTTAACAGCGGCAGTGAGGCAAACGAATTGGCACTGCGGCTGGCGCGCGCGCATACCGCTCGAGAAGATGTAATCGTCGTCGATGGCGCCTACCACGGTAATACCAGCGCCATGATCGATCTGAGTCCTTACAAGTTTGACGGGCCAGGCGGACGCGGATGTCCTGCGTGGGTCCACAAAGTTCCGGCGCCCGACGTCTATCGTGGAGAGCATCGAGGCGCAGATGCCGGAGCACATTATGCGCAAACGGTCGATGATGCCGCGCGGCAAAATAATCCGGCAGCGTTCTTCTGCGAGTCAGCGCTCAGTTGCGGCGGTCAGATCATTTTGCCGCCTGGCTATCTCAAACAAGCATTCGCCGCGGTGCGAGCTGCCGGCGGAATTTGTGTCGCGGATGAAGTGCAAACCGGTTTCGGGCGGGCCGGTAGTAAATTCTGGATGTTCGAGACGCAAGGTGTAGTTCCCGACATCGTGACCCTCGGCAAACCGATCGGCAATGGACATCCGCTAGGCGCGGTAATCACGACTCGAGAGATTGCTGATTCATTTGCCAATGGCATGGAATACTTCAACACGTTTGGCGGCAATCCGGTTTCCTGCGCCGTGGGTTTGGTAGTGCTCGACGTAATTCGTGATGAAGAGCTGCAACAGAACGCGTTGGAGGTGGGACAATACTTGAAAGAAGGATTGTCTCAGTTACAGCAGGAGCATCCGCTGATTGGTGACGTGCGGGGTCTTGGCCTTTTTATCGGGATCGAATTCGTCCGCGACCGCGAAACGCTTGAACCGGCTGAAACAGAGGCGGCGCCGATTGTCGAACGTATGAAGGAACGCGGTGTGTTACTCAGCACCGATGGCCCTTTTCATAATGTCATCAAAATCAAACCGCCGCTCGTGTTCTCGCGGACCGACGCCGACGTTGTCATCTCAAATCTGAGCTCCGTCCTAAAGGATTTTGAAACTAGATTTCAGTCAACCAATTGTCTTTAAGAGCCTGGGTGAAGAGTGCTAACGCGTCGCGATAGATCTCTTGCCGCTGCGAGTAATGAAGTATTAATAGGCTTCCAGATCGCCTCTGGGTCGGATAGTGAGAGCGCGAGGACGTCGCCATTTTCAGTCTGCATACAAACGACAGTGTAATCGTGATCATTTTCTGGTACAGACAGAATCGCCTTTGTCCCCATCAGTTGCGATGGAACGCCTTGAAAATCCGAATTCAACGTCGTCTCACCAGCTACGACGATCGAACGCGCGGATGAATCGAAATCGAATGGGTAATTTAAGTAATTAACCAGCGCAGCAAAATCAAACGGCGAAAGGTCTTCGGGAAATGCCAGGCGAAATAGCCTTTCATCGTGCCGCACGATGTCAATTTTGGGGGCCTTCTCGGAGGCTTGGTTCGTAAAGTCGTCCACTATTTTCTGAAGTTCTTCTTCGGTCCAACCCGCGACACTAACAACTTTGTCGTTGTGGAGGTTTGGTGTGAACGGCCGTACATTCATCTTCGGAGGTTCAACCTTCACTGGTTTCGCGAGGACTATTATTGAAGACACAACCAAAACGAATATCAGCAAGAAACCGAAAGATTCTAAAGCGATCGGCAGCAGAGAAAACACCACGCCGCCAAGTAATAAGTTAATGAGAATCGTGGGAACGGTTAATAACTGCCTGAATCCGTCATTACGAACTATATTGCCGCAGATTTTGCATGCTTGCGGGCTGAAGTAATCGAGCATCATCAATTCTCGCCAGCCAAAACTGCTTTCATGACAATGGGGACATTGCTTTGTCATGGATTAGATTGATTTCTGACGCGTTGTCATCACTTCAATGCTGCATCAACCGACGATCGATCATCCAGCAGAATCCACTCAACAATCGATAACGGCAGACTACCATTCCTGATCAGATCATCATGAAACTGACCGAGGCGAAAGTCCTTTCCTGCTGTGTCGCGATACTTGCCGAGTAGTCGCATGATTTGCCACTTACCCGTGATGTAGTAAATCTTCTGCGTCGGACTGGCGGCCGCGCCAGCAGCTTCGCCTTCGGCAGCCTCACGATCGAGCCCACCTGCTTCCATGAAGTACTTGACCGCCTGCTCGAACGTCCATCGTCCCGTATGCAGATTCACATCAACACCAATTCGCGCGGCGCGATAGCGCGACAAACGCAAAACCTGTCCTTGGGAAGCAGAGTTCAGCGGATACAGGCCTGTCCGCATGAGCATCTCTTCCGTGTAGAGCGCCCAACCCTCGACCAAAACCCCATCCGAGTGTTGCCGGCGAATCTCATCCTTCAAGTGATTGGCAATCGACAACTGCAAAAAATGACCGGGGATTCCTTCGTGGCCGAGAATCGGGCGTGGGTCTTCGATGGCCGCGCGGATGTAAAAGTTTTGGCTCTTTGGATTGTAAGTCGGAATAAAATAGAAGCCCGTAGGATCTTTGTCATAAACGCCCGGCGCATTCATGAACCCTCCCGGACTCGTCGGCTTGAAGGCTTCAGGCAGTTGTCGGATTTCGAAGCGCCCGAGATATCCGGGCAGCGTGATCAGTCGATTCTCCTTCAGAAAACTAATCATCTCAGCTTCGCGGCTTTCATACGCCTTAAGGAAGTCGTCCTGATCTTTAGGAATGATTTTCGCGCGCTGCGGGTTTGGATCGGCTAAGGAAGGATCGGGCAACATCGATTCGGCGGCGCGGGCTCGCGCGAGTT
>Ga0126384_10000837_pt1 | contig 17727 bp, 14 predicted proteins | sample PanSoiMetPlot_36_FD_92543 | JGI IMG/M metagenome (GOLD analysis project Ga0126384, IMG submission 92543) | Tropical forest soil microbial communities from Panama - MetaG Plot_36 | ecosystem: Environmental > Terrestrial > Soil > Tropical forest > Bulk soil | place: Panama | collected 2016-02-17 | reverse complement strand
CGCAGAGAAGAGTGTCAGCGAAGAGGTAGTCAAGAAGTCCGGCACGAATCAAGGAAAGCCAAACTCTGTTCGATTATCCACCGATAAGCACTTACTCACCTCTTCGGCGAGAGCGGTGATTGGGAACGCGGAGAATTGGGCTCATCGTGTTGGAGGCAGTGACATCGGTGTCCGCCATTTGGTCGCGGCTTATGTTCTCAATCCGCCGGCGGCCCATCGCGATCAGATGCAGAACCGGTGGGGGTTCAGGGAAGGGAAATGGCGCTCTGAGTTTTTCGACTGGGTCGCTCCACGGTACACAGCGGAACAATGGGCAGATTCGAGCCGGCGCGTCGCTCCAACAAAAGCGGTACCTATCTTTGAACAACAGAAGATCACCGGCAAAGACCTGGCATATCCTGGCGATGAGGGTACGGTCGCGGTTCTCGAGAACGCTGCAAAGTTTCACGCACGGCGCGGCAGGGATCAGTGGCTCCGGCTTCAAACTGTTTTCTATGCGCTCGTCGAGACCGCGCAAGACAATACTGAGGTACGTAAGTCCATCCTGCCTGTCTGGACCGCAGTGTTAGCTGCCAGCGAGAAATACAGAGACGCGCAAATCAAATACTTCGACAAACCTCTGCCTGAGACGTGGAAAGCATTTTCGGATCTGGATATTAGCCCTCGAGTTCTTAATGCTCTTGAAACCGCGCGAGAACTCGCAGTAGCGACGCGCCATGATACCAATAACGAATTCCAGGTTGGCGCGATGCACCTTGCCGGAGCAGTCATTTCGCGCCGCGTCGACGGTGATCAGGAGCTATCCACAATTGGTCTCAATCCGCAGAAACTTCGCGTGGACTTGGTTGAGCATGCCAAGCGCGGAGCCGAATCAGCCGAGCTTTGGCGAGAGGCGTTGGGCGAGGAAGAGATTCTTCAGAGCGGGAGACCGGTTGATCTGAACAGCGACGAGCCTGATGCGGTTGTGCGCCTCGACAAAGGCTGGCTAAGCGATCCCCTCTCAATAAGGCGCGATGTGGAGTCCTTTGCAGCGTTATTAGCTTCGAAAAGCCTGGAGCCTCCACTGTCAATCGGATTGTTTGGGCCGTGGGGTTCAGGAAAGACTACTTTTCTGAAACGACTCAGGCGCTCGGTTGAGAACCGGGCGAAGGAGGCAATGAGCGCTGCTTCACGCAACGAAGATACACCTTATTTCAGTAACATCGTTCACGTTGACTTCAATGCCTGGCACTATGCAGAAGACGCCCTGACCTCCAGTCTTGTCGACACCATATTTCGCGCATTGAGCGCATACATTCGAGATGAGCAGCTTATTGCAGGCGCATCCTGGAAGGAGCAAAAGCGACAGGCGCTCGAAACCACACGGCGCAAGCTAGCAGCAGCCGCTGCTGTGCAAGAAGCCGCGCAAACTGCCGTTACACAAGCCGAAACAAAACTTACTACAGCGCGCCAGGAAGCCCAGATTCAGACGACCGGATTCCGAGCAGTAGCCCAGGGAGTATGGGCGACTGTGAAAGGAGCAATACAAGATTCGCCTATAGTTAAAAACAGCGCGGTTGTTGAGGCTCTTGGAGACAGCGTAGGCAGCGCCGCCGAGTTAGAGGATCGTCTGAAGGCGTTGAGTAATCGTCCCGCTCGCATGCTAAGCGACCTCGGTTGGCCACGAACGGTTTTGTTTGCAGTTCTCATCCTGGGCGTACCGCCCCTCGTGGGATGGCTGGCCGGGAAGGCGTTAAACATCGGACAAGTTGGGCAAGTCCTGTCCTCCATGACGGCCATTCTTTCGGTGATCGCCTTGTGGGCTCGCGCGGCGAGCGGTGCTGTTTCGAAAGTGGATCAAGCGATCGCAAAAGTCGTCGATGAATACGCAAAGCGTGTGTCCGCTAATCCCGCGGTTGTTGCAGCAACGGGTAAACTGGAAGCCGCTCAGGCTTCCGCAGCCACTGCCGCCGCAAGTCTCCAGACAGCGCGGGAAGAACTCGCTCGTGCGCAAGCGGAAGCCGCAAATGCTTCGCTTCCGGCTCAAATGCTCGAGCTTGTGTCCGGTCGGATTGATGACCAATCCTACAAGAAAGAACTCACAACGTTGTCGCTTGCCAGGGCGGATCTTGAGGCGTTGAGCCGTCTGCTGAGAGATCAAAGAAGTGAGACAACAGATTCCGACGATAAAAAATCAGCCTCTGAGGCGGCGGTAAGTCGCGAGCGGCCGGTCGACCGAGTGATTCTGTATATCGATGATCTCGATCGTTGCAAACCCTCCGATGTAGTGCGTGTGCTTCAGCTCGTCCACATGCTGCTCGCGTTTGAGCTGTTCGTCGTAGTAGTAGCGGTCGATGCACGATGGGTCGAAGAGGCGCTCATTCAGAGCTATAGATGGCTTTCCCCGAACAATGCCGCGCCCTCCGATGCTGAAACCGACAGGCCGAACGGGGAAGCGACGGCGCGACCACGAACGCCAAGAGTGACTCCTCAAGATTACCTGGAGAAGATTTTTCAGATCTCGTTTTGGCTTGAACCGATGACATCGGCGCGAGCGGCATCGTACCTGGCTTCGCTTGTTCGGACGACGCCACGGGAAGGAGGAGCGGTACTGGCACCTGGGGTTTCAGTGAGCGAGGGCGGCCACGGGAACGGGACTCCGCCAGTCATCGGTAAAATCGAGATTGCAGGAATCGAATTGGACTACATGAGAGCGTTGGCAGCGTATGTGGGGCCGTCGCCGCGCCGAGTTAAACGACTCGTGAATGCCTACCGGTTAATCAAGGCGCGGATGACCGATGCTCAACTAGATACCTTTTTGACAGACCGCGCTACTGAGGATGGCGGCCTCAGATCAGGACCGTACCAAATTGTGATTGCCTTGCTGGTTATTGGTACGGGTGCGCCTTCTTCGTCGGCTTACATATTGAAAGAGCTGGCAGAGTGGGATCCCGGAGATAGCCTCGATATGGTTGTCGAGCAATTTAGGACGCGAAATCACCCTGATTGGTCGATGGCAGCTCAGGTCCTTGAAATGGTTATGCAGACCCAGAAGGCAAAAGACGTTTCGGAGGTTCGAGGATGGGCCAGGAAAGTTGGCAGGTTCCTTCTGAATGCTCCGACAACGGATATCAGAGTCAGCCTCACTCAGCTTGCGAGCACTGAAGAGCAGACCCGCGCTGAATCGTCATCGAGTGAGGAAGATGAAGTCGCATGATGAGTGCAATTCTGAGAGGTTAGCGAATGCGTCGACTCGAGTGGCGCGGAACTCTCTTGAGGTTACGCAGAGATTGATTAAGATCTACGGGGAATTGAAGCGGGTAACATTTTCAGTTCTGCTTGCCTGACTGTTAACCTTAGCTCGATGACGAAACACATCTATGTTTCGATTTTCGTTTGTTTGGTGCTGGCGCTTCTCGGCTTTATCTTCATTCGAAACCTGATAGATTTTCCCGTCTACTTTGCAGCCGGTCAATCACTGATCAAAGGACGCACCGACTTATACGCGCCGGATTTTGCTCTCGGGCGTGTGATGGATTATCGATACCTTCCGTTCTTTCTGGTCGCGTTCACTCCGCTTTGGCTTATCCCCTATTCGATTTCAGCTTACATCTGGTATCTGCTCTCAGTCATCGAGATTGCCGGTTGCTTAGTAATAATCTCGCGCATTTTTCCAGGGCTTGCGGATTCAAAGAAAGCGTGGCTGCTTATTGCGCTATCCACGCTTCAGTACCTGGTGATGGCGGTTCACTACGGCAATGCTCATCTATTGGCGGTCTTTCTGCTCTTTGCCTCTCTGTATTCATTCCAGAAGGGAAGGGAGGGCATCGCTGGGTTGTTAATGGCCGTTGCGATCACAATCAAGTTAACGCCGTTTTTGCTTCTGCCCTACTTCGTACTGAAGCGAAGGTGGAGGATGCTGTCGTCGGTTTGTGTTCTGCTGATAATCATCAACTTCGTCCCCTCAGTCTATTTCGGTATAAGCGGGAACATCAAATTGATCGAGAACTGGTACGAGCACGTGATTTCGAGTCAGGACTTTCACGAGGACAACGGACCTATAAACCTGTCGTTAAAAGGTGAGCTTCGACGTTATGTATCTCCGGTCGATTATTCCAAACGAGTTGACGGCGATGTTCAGTATCCAGCTATAAATTTTGCATCGTTAACACGCGAAGATCTGTTATGGGCTTGGATCATTGGGTGCGCAATTTTATTTGTTGCGGTGCTTTTGTTGATCTGGTTTGAGAGGGCCAGTCCTCAAGCAGAGATCGAAGGCAATAACCGAATCAATGGTCGATTTGCTCTAGAGATGTCGCTAATGCTGTGCTTGATGTTATTGGTGGGGCCTCTAACCTCGAAGATTTACTTCGTGACGTTGTTGTGGCCTATTGCTTGTTTAGCGGATATTGCGGTACGGAGCAGATCACGTGAGGCAGGTATCGCGATGAGAGTTCTGATTCTCATTGCTATAGTTAATTCTGTTTTGCCTTTGCTGCCCGGACGGTCGATTCAGAGATTATTGTTGGTTGTTGGGATAGATTTCTATGTGAACCTTCTTGCGATGTCGGCGCTGGCATTTGTGCTGATTTCGAGTCAACGCCTGATTCGGAGCCAATCCGGCGAACCGCAAATGCGAGTCCAGTCAGCAGCCAAAATGCCATGACGACCTCGCCGTCTCCGAAATTGAAATGAACAAACGAACTCAGGTTGAATGCTACCAGAGCTCCTAAACCTCCTAGTGCAATTCCTTGCTCCTGCCAGCGTTTGGTTGAAGAGCCGTTTCTAATGGAGCGCCAGGTCTCAATAAGAAACACTGTCATAAATGAAAAATAAAAGATCAACGCCGTCAGCCCCCACCAAACTGCGATCTGAACTGGCGTTGAGTGAAAATGGCCTGGTGGAAGCCGACCATCGTCATATAATCCCAACCGCTCTTTAAGCTTTCCTTCGCTTCCCTTACCGATTCCGACAACAGGATTGTCCTTGATGATGCGCAGCGCCTCGCGCCACACCTCCAGACGATAAGCGGTGCTTCCTTCCTCGGGATCAAACAGCGAAATACCTCGCGAACGCTCGGCCGCAAACATTCCCAGCGGAAACAGGATTATCACCGCGACCGTTACCGCAATCAGAATCCGACGCCTGCTGTTGGCAATCGCCATTGCCGCAACGCCAAGCGCGAGCCCAGCTAACGCTGCGCGAGTGGATGTGAGAATGAGAGCAACCACGATAAGGGGAATCGCCACGGTCAAGAACAAACCGATTCCCGATCTCTTATTTGGAATCGCAATCAATAACCCCACTGCCAGAGCGGCAATGAGCTGGAGTACCTCAGCATAGGTTTCATAGTGGCTATAGAAACCCATTATCCTAAAGTTCCTGCCGGGAGTTGTCGTGATACCTAAACGATCGAAGCCAACCCCCTCGGAGTCTTTGATGGCCTGCCTGGGGATTGAGGTTTCTGCGACGGCCTCTTTGCGCTGTAATTTGATTCTTAACCGACCGCGTTGAGAGTCGATGATGCGCAGGAGATCCTCTCGTGAGTTCACCGGCTGATCGTCGGCTTCGATTATTGTGTCTCCTATTGCGATTGTTTCGTTCGCAAATGCGCTGTCGGAATTGATGCTTTGGATTTTAAGCCCACGCCCTACTCCCAACGTTACTGCACTGTAAGCGACGTTAACCATACAGGAGAGTATGATCGTCAGCGCCAAAAATGAAGCGAAGCGAATGGATCGGACTCTATTGTTGACAAAATAGAAGGCGAAAAAGAATGCCGGACTCTTCAGCCCCTTAATGCTAACGAGTGGATCATATGACAAAAACGATGAGAATACGCAGCAGGCAAAAAATCCGAATAATGCGATATCCATTCGGCTAGGCTTTTGATTCAAGCGCCGCGTCGCCGCAAGCTGGACGGCCCACGCTCCCATACCGATGAGATAAGCTCCTTGAGTGAGAGCGATTGAGTGAGGAGCAAAAATGGCATAGCTCAAGAGTAGAAAAGAGATTATGTGTTGTGTAATGACAAATACACGTTTACCGCGCGGAGGCGGCTCCAGATCGATATTGGAGGACAGGGCACCTACTAGGCTTTGGATGACTCTTTTTGCAGGCCCGGGTGCTGGTTGGTTATTTTGTAAAGACGCGCCGTAAGCGGTGTCAACTAACAAGATCCTTCAACCTCGGCATTTCGTTTAGCCACCCAGGTTCATCGTCGGGAGAAGGTTCATTCTATGATGCCCTGGAACTGCAAAGCAAATTTATTCAGCGTTCAACCTTCGGTTGAACGTTCAGCGTTAAGGGATTAGGGTTAAACGTTTAACGTAAAACGTTGATCGTCAAACGCTGAACGTTCAGCCGAAGGCTGAACCCTTCCTTGACCCATTTATGGCTTTGCGGTAGCCTCAAATTGCCTGCTTATTGCGTGTTTTGGACGCACGCTGGCAGCGATTGGAGGTAAGCCGTATGAGTAGGAGTCGAAAAGAGGGATCGGCAAGTGAATCGCGGAGCACGGCAGATGAGGTAAGAAAATCGTTCGCAGAGTTGCCTTTCGAACAGAGGATTTCAACGCTGATTAAGGTCGAACTGGATATGGTTGGAGATGCGGTTGAGAATATCGTTAATGCGGTATCAAGCGCGATAGACGACCTAGCAAAAGCCTGTGACTTTAAGGATGAACAAGGCCCCGCAACATCGGCCAGTGGCCAAGCATCAGCAGTCTGACACTTCGGCGTTTCCGCTGATTAAGGAGTAGTATGAGCGAAGCACTACAATTGCGCGATCCTCTTTTTAAGCTGGTCATCCGTTTCACCAATGGAGAGACGTTGCTGCACGTGATGAGTGATCCGTTGGATTCTCGAATGATCACGCCCGATACGAAGTATGCCGTAGTCAGTTCATTTTCTTGCCAGAATCCCAGCCAGTGTACCGAAACAACAATCGTCAATTTGAGAGACGTCACGTTTATAAAAACTGAACGCGTTACGGTCGAGCAACTCGCCGCTGAACATAGAATTGGTATCCGCTCTGCGGGGGTGGGAACGGATGACCGGTTGCCGAAGAATTTGGCCCAACTCAAATTTATCTAAGATCTGATCGACCAAACTGGAGCCCACCTGATGCTTAGGAGTTATCGACTGAACTCGAACTTCGTAATCGCAGTCTCGTTGGTCTTCCTCATTACAGTTCCTCTAGGTTGTCACGCTCAATCAAGTAACCCTGCGGACGTTTCGTCTGTCACTCAGAAGGCAGCCGAATTCGATGCTGCGCGAGCATACGCCTACGTGAAGAAATTGGTGGAATTTGGTCCTCATCCGTCCGGCTCGGAAGCGATAAAGAAGGCGCAAGACTACCTCGAAAATGAGTTGAAGGGCTTTGGATTGCAGGTTTCAACGGACGCTTTTAACGGTGAGACTCCTCGAGGGCCGATCGCTATGAAAAATATCATCGGCGAGTTACGCGGAGAAAAAAAAGACATTGTCATGATCACCGGCCATTATGACACCAAGCTACAGCCGGGATTTGTTGGAGCAAATGATGGCGGCTCAAGCGCTGCCGCAGTACTGGAAACCGCCCGCGTCTTATCGAAGACGAAGCCTGAATACACGCTCTGGTTTGTATTGTTCGACGGCGAGGAGGCGGTTGTCGATTGGAATGCGATGGGTGGGCGAGACAACACTTATGGTAGCCGGCATCTTGCGTCAAAGTTGAGAGAGGACGGAACTCTTGCCCGGGTACGAGCGCTGGTGTTGTTCGATATGATCGGCGACAAGGAGCTTGATATTAAGCGTGAAGGCGAGTCTACGCCGTGGATGGTCGATGCAATCTGGAAAACGGCGCACTCGGTTGGATATCAAAAATACTTCTTGAATAGTGAGCAATACATCTCTGATGATCACTTGCCATTCCGAGACGCAGGCGTCCCAGTTGTAGACTTAATCGATTTCAATTATGGTCCCAGCCACAGCTACTGGCATACCAATCTCGATACCCTTGATAAAATAAGTGGTGAAAGCATCAGGGTAGTCGGAGATACAGTGATTCGGGCTTTGCCGGAGATCTTCAAACGCCTCAATAATCCCGCCGGAAACGCTGCGAGACCGACATCTCAATAGGTCAGGGCTTGGTCTGGAGTCGTCCGTGTCCGTTGGTCTTAGCCATCCTTTGGATCCGCAGGCGATCGCTGTACTCGGTAAGCGCGGCAGTGACATACGGCCGCAATCGCGTCAACCGCAACCTGGTCGAGGTCATTTCAAGCAACGTTTGTTTTACATCATTTTCGATCGGTAAAGCAGACGCCACCAGCAACGAAAAAGCTTCGGGTTCCTCGGGCAAGTCCTGATTCACGGGAGCGTTTGGTTCATCGAGAGCCTGTGCTGCTTCGATGAATTTCCTGCATACTTCTACGGTCTCGTCGAATATTCGATTCAGGTCCTCTCCGGGTTCCAGATCGTCTGTCAACGTCTCGATTTTTGCTACGACGAATGGAGTAGACTGCCGCAACCCTATTACTCGATAGCGGATCAGACCAGTGGAAACTATGTTCATCCTGCCATCACCGACCGGCACCACGGCGTTAATTTTGGCTATACAACCAACGCTGCCGGTTTCCGGTGGGGTTTCGCGGCCGATTGCCGCGTCGCTGCGATATGAAAGGCCAAATACACCTCCGTTATCGACTGCGAACTGAATCATGTGTTTGTAGCGGTCTTCGAATATGTGCAAAGGCAGGAGCGCGCCGGGAAACAAAACTGTCGCCAGCGGAAAGAGAGCGATCTCCTCTAGGTCTGGGAATTTTTCTGTCACTATGCAATCGATTGTAGCACGTCGTCTGATTACTTGCCTTGAGTCACTCTCCTGGGTTGCCGGCGTGACCAGGCTCACTCACAGTTGGCCCGCAGACGATGCTTTCGCGCTTCACTGACTCTTTGCAAGTCGTGTGACTCCCGTGGTTTAAAGTCCCCGTTCAACGACGGCCCGGCCTTCGTCATCTGGTATCACTACGACGTCGTTACAATCCTGTGCGAGGGTCAGAATTATTGACTGAAAAAAACCGCTATGTTAGTTTCCACACAGATGATTACGGGCTTTAACACTGATGTTCGTCACGAGGGGCACGTTTATCATGTGCAGACCGAGGATCGAGGAAAAGATAACCCGATTCTGGAGTCTCTCGTCTATGTCGGTGGCACAATCGTAGCCAAAAAACTGACGCCCTATCCGGCTCCGTTAAGCAAGGACGCTGGCCCAGACGCGGTCGCGTCAATGCTAAAACGACAACATCAGGTAATCATCGCCGCGATCAAGGCCGGTAGAATTGATGATCTCATTCGTCACTCCGGTCGCCAACAAACAGAGGAAGAGTCCCTCTCAAGCACGAATGTGGAACCGCTTGCAAAGCCAGAGCACTTACCAATTGTCGGCAATCTAGATCTCTCCGGACTTGAGGAGGCGCTCGACAGCTCACCGGTCGACTCTTTGGCCGGGGAAGTCGAAGCGCGCGACGAACCAGCTCCGACACCGACTCCTCCACTCAGCGTCCCTACAAAATCCAGCAAGACCTCCGGGAAGAGCTCGGACGCGGTAAAGAGTCTTCCACGCACAAGCTCTGCTCGCGGAGACACGACTGGTCTTAATCTTGACGAGGTGCTGGAAGACTATGCAAAACGCGGTTCCGGGCAGGCGAAACTGGATGTCAAAGTGTTAACGCCTGATGTGTTTGTTGCGGGTCGCGGAATAGCGCTGCGAATTCAGGTTGCAAACGGAGTAAAACCTGACCTCGATGCAACCGTGACGGTTAAGATCATTGGAACGGCCTTTAAGCCGCAGGTATTCATAGGCCGAGTCGGTCGGGATGGAGTGGCAAACTTTAGCATCACGTTACCATCCTTCAGCACGGGTACCGCGGCTATCGTTATTGAAGCACAATCGAGCAAGGGAAGAGGGGAACTCAAGAACCTAATCCGCCGAACCTGACCGACTCCCAAAGGACTCAGTTGACAATCGTCGTTAACGGGAACCAGACTGACATTCGCGAAGGCTCCACTATCAGCGATCTCATAACCGAACTCGGGCTGAAATCCGAACGAGTCGCCGTTGAGCTGAACAAGAAAATCGTTCGACGGGTTGAGTGGGACTCCACCACCATCTCTGAAGGCGACCGATTCGAAGTTGTGCACTTTGTCGGCGGGGGGAGTAAGATGTGGTGAGTCAGGGCGACGCAGCAGGAGACCAGGAAAGAACTCAAACGAATTGGTTAATAAGATGACAGATTCATTAGTAATAGCAGGAAGAGAATTTCGCTCCAGGTTAATCCTGGGTACAGGAAAGTACGCGACTTTCGAGCTAATGGTAAAAGCTCTCGAGGTGTCGGGCACCGAAATGGTGACCGTTGCTGTTAGACGCGTTAACCTCAACGATCGCTCAAAAGAATCATTCCTTGATCACATCGATCCAAAGCGGTATCACATTCTCCCGAACACCGCCGGTTGTTACACGGCAGATGATGCCATCCGCACTGCGATGCTTGCGCGCGAGGTTCTGGACAACAATTGGATAAAGCTGGAGGTGATCGGAGACGAACGAACATTGTTCCCCGATAACCAGGGATTGTTGGAAGCAACGCAAGCTCTCGCAAAAGAAGGTTTCGTTGTGATGCCGTACTTCAACGATGACTTGATCGTTGCGCGGAGACTGATTGATGCAGGAGCCAGTGCAGTAATGCCGCTCGCTGCGCCGATAGGGTCCGGGCTCGGGATTCAGAATCTTACCAATCTGAGGATCTTACGAGAGCAAATTCGGGAAGTGCCGCTGATCGTTGACGCAGGGGTTGGAACGGCATCGGATGCTGTGCTTGCGATGGAGTTGGGCGTGGACGGCATTCTGATGAACACCGGGGTTGCGGGAGCGGGCGATCCGGTTGCAATGGCTGAAGCGATGAACCTTGGAGTGCGCGCGGGCCGGCTTGCGTATATGGCGGGACGAATTCCAAGAAAACTGTATGCGTCGGCTTCGAGCCCACTCACCGGCGCGATCGAGTGAAGGTTTGGGTCGGATTCGGGATGATAGTCATCTCGGTGTAGACTGGCAATCAAGCACGGCAGATTCAGATTGCAGATTCGGACTTCAGGTTCGAATTACAGATTCAGATTGCAGATTCAGATTGCAGACTCGGATTGCAAGATCGGACTTCAATTTTAGATGTCGGACTGTTATTTCAAATCTCAGATTTCAAATTTCATATTTGAATCTGCAATCTGAAGGAACAATCTGAATCTGCACAATCTGAATCTGCAATCTGAATCTGCAATTCGAATTTGAAATCTGAAATTTTATCTGAAATTTGAAATCTGAAATAAACATTTGAAATCTGAAATTTGAAATCTGTAATCAAACTCAGAATTACCCAAAACCTCTCCCAAAGCGTGAGCCCTCATGTCGTGTGACACAAGCTTCGAAGATCTGTGTCTGGCTGACGGGGCGCAGTTTGTCGCCGGTGCAGACGAAGTGGGCCGTGGGGCCCTCGCCGGCCCGGTAGTCGCCGCCGCATGCATACTCAATCTTCGCGACCTCCCCGACGGAATCAACGATTCCAAGCAGCTCACACGGCTCCAACGTGAGCGACTGGCCGGGGAAATTGAACGCCGCGCCATCGCCTTTTCGGTCGCCCGAATCGAGCATCACGAGATCGATCAAATCAACATTCTAAAGGCATCTTTGCGCGCCATGGAGCTGGCAATAAAAGCATTGAGACCCATTCCTGACTATGTTCTAATAGACGGGCGTGAAAGGGTCCCCAACCTTGACTGCCCCCAGTCGGCAATAATTAAAGGTGATTGTCGCTCGGTTTCCGTTGCGGCCGCGTCGATCCTGGCTAAAGTTAAGCGCGACGAATGGATGAGAGAGTACGAGGAGAAGTATCCTGGTTACGGCTTCGGATCACATGCCGGTTACAACACTCGCATTCATCAAGAGGCAATCGCGCGACTGGGCCCGTCGGAGATTCACCGGTTGTCCTTTAAGGGGGTCCTATTCTCACAAGGCTCGTTGAATTTTGACAGTCCTGACGAAGAGTCGCCCCAGTAGTCGCTTCCACCTGAACTAAAGCACCCCGCCCCTAATCGAACAGAAAATGCACGCGGAGGCATCTTGCCTCGGGAGGGGTTTATGTCGCTCAACAAGTCCAAGGTTCTGCGCACCGCCGAGAAGTACGTCTTGCAGGGCAAGATTCCGGCGGCTATCGATGAGTATCGAAAAGTAGTGAGCGCAGATCCCGGAGACCTGACCACGATCAACACACTAGGCGACCTTTATGTTCGCGCCGGCAGGATCCAGGACGCCATTGCCAACTTCTCCCGAATCGCTGATAGCTATCGCGAGGGCGGCTTCACGTTGAAGGCCATCGCGATGCTCAAGAAGATCTCAAAGCTCGATCCAACAAACATCGAGACCGCCATGAAACTGGCAAATCTGTACTCGCAACAGGGACTGCTTGTTGAGGCGCGGCAGCAATACCTCCAGGTCGCCGATGCCTACGCACGGGCTGGACAGACACGGAAGGCTCTCGAGGCTTACCAGAAGATCGCCGATCTCGATCCATCAAACACCTCGGTGCGCATGAAGCTCGGTGAGATATATTCGCGCGAAGCAATGACCGAGCAAGCTCACGACGCATTCATCATGGCTGGCGGGGAATTCCTTCGAAAGGGTGATATCGAGCAGGCACTCAATGCCAATCTGAAGGCAATAGTCATCAACCCGGATAGCCGCCAGGCACTAACCGCAATTGCTACGATCTATTCTCAGCAAGGTCAGACCGACCGCGCGATCAATGTTCTCTGCGAGGCTTTCGAAAGAAATCCGGGCGACGTGGAACTCCTTACAATCCTGGGCCGGACCTACTTGTCGGCAGGAATGATGGACGATGCCGAACGTACGTTCCTAAGCCTCGTGGAACTGGATCGAAACCGGTATCACTACCTGCTGGAGGTTGGACGGCGTTTCCTACAGATTGGAGACCTGGACCGTGCTTCCGAGCAGGTGGACGGTTGCATCGAAGTCCTGATCGCAAAGCGGGAAGAAGACAAAGCGATCGAGTTCCTTCGACGTGTGCTTGATAAGGAGATTTATCACGTGGGTGCTCTCAAGCGACTGGCCCAGATTTTCCTGCGGATTCGCGAAGATCATAACCTGATCGCCACGTTGAATTCGCTGGTTGAGGCCGCGATGCGAAAAGGAGATAACGCTGAAGCTATCGCAGCATTGAAAGAGCTCGCGCGCCTCGAACCGGATGAACCACTTCACCTTCAACGCCTTTACAACCTCGGAGTGCAGGACATTTCAGAAGGGGAATCATCCGACGTTGTACGCGCAACCGGACCGTTGGATTTTCAGTCCGCTGCCTTTGACGATACCTTTGTAATAAGACAGATCTCCGAAGCAGAGATCCTGGCGGGTCATGGTCAGGTCTCTCACGCAGTCGAAATCTTAACTGCCATTCTTGTTCACGCGCCTGAAAACGTTCAGGTTCATCTGAAGCTCAAAGACATATACCTGCGGGCTGGGATCATGGACAAAGCCTCGGAACAATGCATACAGCTCGCGCGCATTCATGAAAGCCGGGGTGAGACGGCTCGCGCCAGCGACTTCCTGGCCGAAGCACATCAACTCAATCCCTTGATCGATCCGGCCGACTCTGCGGAATCCGGCCCGGAGGAATTCGTTGCGACGCCCACCTCTTCTTTTCGTGAAACGGTATCATCAGGCACAGACCGACAACCGGTTCAAACCGACGATGCGGGATTCGAGATTCGAGATTCATCGGGCGTGGACTGGAGCAAGTACAATACTGGGGGGCTTTCAGACGGATTTGTGACGATTCCGGACGATGGTGCGGGAAACGGGACGTCCGGCGAGAACGTTTCGGGCTTTTTGCTTTCAACTCCTGAGTCGCGATACGGCGGCACTTTGGTGACGGATGGCGAAAATCAGAGGGGAGAGACAGGCGCCGAAATGTTCACGTCTGCGAGCCTGCTGCCGTCCGATACGATGCCGCGAGTGCTCAGAGACGAGCTGGAAGGAATCGATTTCTACATTGCCCAGGGTTACGTGGAAATCGCTAAAGATACCCTGGACAGATTGCGAGATGAGAACGGTGATCACCCGGAAGTACTTGCTCGCTACAAGCGTTTGGGAGAGAGTTTCGAGCCAAGTAAGCCGATCATCGGCGAAACAGCTGATTATGAGTCATTTGTCGAATTAAGCCTGGGCGATGAGCAAACCGGTTCAACGGATCACACTGATTACCAGTATCCGCAGCTGGACGTTACGGTAAGTCAGGACGACTCGAAGACTCCTGATTACGAGCAAATTGAACCCGATTATACTGCGAAGGACGACACCGAGGACAAAGACAAGCCCGTGATCGTTCAAAGCGAATCGGGTCCACTCTATCCTGATCTGCTGGTCCAATTCAATACCAGCGAACTGCACATTCCGTTTGATCAGTCGTATTCCGGTCAGCAGCAATTTCAGGCTGCTCCACCGCTGTCCTTAGACGCAGAATCTGAGAACGAAAAAGAAGCAGTCGAAGCACAGCAACCAACCATTGATGAGGAAGCAGTCGTTACTCATGCGCCAGCAGAGGAACGAATTGGTACGGGTGATCTTTTAGCGTCGCTCGTCTCCGGCATCGATGCCTCGTTCGACGAGTATCAGGATCACGTGCAGGAATCCATCATTGATCACGATGATGCTCTAATCGGTTCAGATGTAAAGGACGAGTCAAGCCAGACGGAAATTGCTGAAGGCGAAGCTGCACACGCAGTTGATGATGTTGTTACGGGCACAGGTTCCGATGAGTTCGGATCCGCGCGCGACGAGTTGCAGGAGATTTTCGATGAACTGAAGGGTCAGACAGGTGATTTGAAGCCGCTCATTGATTTCGAGACACACTACAGCCTGGGTCTCGCATACAAGGATATGGAGTTGCTGGACGAGGCGATATCCGAGTTCCAGATGGCATTCAGAACCGCCGGCGTCGAGGACCTGGAGGGCGACTGCATAAACTGCTGTAACATGCTTGGAGTCTGCTTCAAACAAAAACAGATTCCCAAGGTCGCTATTATGTGGTTTGAGCGCGGACTCAAGATCCCCAACCGGGCAGAGGACGAATATCAGGCACTGAGATATGAGATTGGTATCTGCTATGAAGAGATGGGTGAGATTGACAAAGCTATTGAAGCTTTCACCCAGGTTTACGGTATCGATGTAAATTATCGGCGTGTGGGCGACAAAATAAAGGAGTTGCAGGCCGTTACGACGTAGCATAGACTTCAATTTGTGCCGATGGAACGAGTTCCGCGCACGAATCGAAGTTTAGTAGCGGCCTATGTCTGTAAAACTTACTATCGTTTTTTTCATTCTGATCTGCTTTGAGATCGGAATTCTGCTTATCATCCTTCCGTGGGTTCCAAGTCCTTCCTGGAACGAGAATTACCTGCTTGTGCTTGCAGCCGATAAAATGCATTGGCCATGGCTGGCCCTGGCGATGAAGAGCGGATATGCACGTGGGGCAGTGACGGGCCTCGGAATTTTGAATATCTTGTTGGGCGTGTGGGAGATCATAAACTTCAAAAAGACCGCTACTGCGTTCCAGACGGAATGGCAAGGTGAGGAAACCAATCCGAGAGCGTTCGTCCCCAATAATCTACCTGATAACCGATCGACGGTTGTTGATGCAGGCGGGGAACGACAAGGATCTGAACCATCTAATTAAGTTCGTTGAGCGTGCCATCGACTGTGGAGTTGACATGGTACAGATTCGCGAACGTGACCTTTCTGCTCGCGACATTTTCTTCGTCACGAAAACCCTTACAAAACATGCTGATAGCGGAGCAAGAATCCTGGTCAATGACCGTGTTGATATTGCGGCGTCTAGCGGAGCAGGCGTTCATCTTACAACCAGATCATTGCCAGTTGACGTAGTACGAAGGGACATCGATCGAAATATGCTGGTAGGCGTTTCAACACACAACCTCGATGAAGTCAGGGCGGCGGAAACGGGCGGTGCTGACTTCGTAGTATTCGGGCCGGTATTCGAGACATCCAGTAAAGCTGAATACGGACCTCCAGTCGGTATCGATAAGCTATACAAAGTGACTTCCAATATAACAATACCTGTTCTGGCGCTTGGAGGTATCAACCCGAAGAACTTTTCGGATGTTCTGGATGCTGGCGCCGCAGGAATAGCTGGCATTTCGATGTTTACAGAAACGGAAGACCTGGCCGGTCTGATCGCTCTGATTAAGCGAAGCCGCGCAAGAACTAACTGACCCACGTACAATTGATGACTAATGAGCAAAAACCAGTAGTGGTTTTGACCGTTGCCGGGTTTGACCCCTCGGGCGGAGCGGGTGTCCTGGCCGACATAAAGACTATTGCCGCTTTTGGATGCTATGGGGTTGCCGCGGTTTCTGGAATAACGTTTCAAAACACCCTCGGAGTCAGTGGGGTACTGAGCGAAAGCGCTAAAACAATTCGGCAGCAAATTGCCCCTCTCTTCGATGACTTTGAAATAGCAGCGGTTAAGACTGGAATGCTGCCAACTGCCGAAGTCGTCCAGGAGGTTGCGAGTTTGATTCGCCAGCGAGCTATTCCGGTGGTGGTTGTTGATCCGGTTATCCGAAGTACAAGCGGATTCGAGCTCGTTGAGCGCGCTGCGATCGATTCCTTAGTGACTCATCTTTTCCCGCTGGCATCGTTAATTACACCCAATCGTCTGGAAGCAGAGTTAATCAGCCGTGTTCCGATTCAGAACCGGCTTCAAGCGGAACGAGCTGGTGAGACTATTCTACGGAAGGGAGCACGAGCAGTGCTTATCACGGGAGGAGATACGGAATCATCCCTTGATCTGCTTGTGGATAAAGATGGCAGCATTGCCTTTAATGCAGAACACGTCCAATCACAGAACACGCATGGGACGGGGTGTTCTTTTGCTTCCGCCTTGGCCTGTCTGATGGCGCAGGGCAGGGCTCCGAAGGAAGCGATTCCGATAGCAAAAGACTATGTCCAGCGAGCAATATTGAGCGCCCCAGGCCTGGGCCACGGTCAGGGCCCATTGAACCATTTCCCGCCGGGATTCAAGCCTGACCCGAAATAAGTGACTTTAGCCCCCTATTTGGGGGCAATTGTTGAATTTTAGCTATGTTCCGGTAAAGCTTCATTTGGTATACTCTCAGCCGCGCCCGGCAGGGTGGCGACCTCAGTAACAGAACCAACCGCAAAATCATTACGTTATGGGATACCAAACGTCGGAGGCGTGAAAACCAGCCGAGCTATTGCTGTTGGGGGTACTGAACGGGATGGGGGAAGCGCTCTCGGTGGCTGTTGAGCTTACGGTTCACGAGTTATTGACACAATGCATGCGGCGACCTCCCGATGAGGGTGCCTGGCGGGAGTTCGTCCATCGGTATCACGGAGCGATCCGAGCCAGCGTCGCAAAGACGTTTCATCTCAGGGCTAGCCAGGAGTCTGACCGGCGCGCTCAATTTCCTGACGACCTTATCGAAGATCTCGTGCAAGTGGTGTATGTGCGCCTGGTGGAGGAAGGGAATCGAGCGCTCGACCGTTTTCAAGGTGAGCACGAGAATTCAATCTTCCAGTACCTTGGTATTATCGCCGTAAACGTGGTTCGCGATCATTTTCGGGAAGCACGCGCTCAAAAAAGGCCAAAACTGAGCTTCT
>Ga0126384_10000836_pt1 | contig 17729 bp, 12 predicted proteins | sample PanSoiMetPlot_36_FD_92543 | JGI IMG/M metagenome (GOLD analysis project Ga0126384, IMG submission 92543) | Tropical forest soil microbial communities from Panama - MetaG Plot_36 | ecosystem: Environmental > Terrestrial > Soil > Tropical forest > Bulk soil | place: Panama | collected 2016-02-17 | reverse complement strand
TTCTCCTGTGCGCTCCAGATGCGAGTCTTATCGCTTGCGTTTATTAACTCGGCATTCACTGTCAAGCCATCATCTCTCTTGCTGATTCTTCCGATCATTACCGCGCTGACAGCCAATTCGCGGCCAATCGCAGCGGCGTCGAGCTGTTGTCCCTTGTATTGCTCGACCGCGCTATACGAGATCACTCGGAGCTTTTGGAGTTGGAAAAGATGATTGATGATTCCTTCGGTCATTTCATCGCTTATCGATTCCATCTTTGGATCGCCGGTAAGATTCGAAAAAGGAATTATCGCCACCGAATCTATTTTTTTGCCGCCCCTTACAAAAGTCATTGCCGCAACTGCGATCACTGCGATGGACAGCACGACGAACGTAGCATTCTTATGTCGTTTTATTTCGGTGATGATGTATTCGGCGCTCGAAGTCGTTCGAACAGGAGATGGCGTTGCATCAATCGACACTGTCTCGCGAGATTTTTCTTCGCCGCTGCTACGGCCGACCACCGCGTCGCGAGACCACTCATGCGGCACTGAGTCCTGGAATTCGGCTTCGACGTCGAGTCGTTGTTTTAATCGCTTAAGATCGATGAGCAGGTCTTTGCTTGTCTGATAGCGCTGATCACGATCCTTCGCAAGCGCTTTGCTGACAATTCGCTCGAGTTCAGGGGGCACATCGTCGGCATATCTCGCTAGCGGAACGGGCCTTGTTGCAAGAATGTTGGAGATGACCTCGCCAAAGCTCGTGCCCTCAAACGGGACCCGCCCGGAAATCATTTCATAAAGCACAACTCCAAAACTGAAGATGTCGGTCCGGGAATCGATTGCCATGCCCCGGACCTGTTCGGGGGACATATAGCTTACGGTGCCCATCACGACGCCGGGATCGGTAGATACGGCTTTTTTCGTAGGCGCCGTCGGATCGATCGTGGCATCGCCCGGCTTCGATGTTTCCGTGAGTTTTGCCAGTCCGAAATCCAACACCTTAACGACACCGTCAGGGCGAATCATGATGTTTTCCGGTTTTATGTCGCGATGAGCAATTCCTGCGGTATGGGCAGCGGTGAGAGCGCTGGCTACTTGAATGGCAATGTCACAGATTTCTATGGTCGATATTCGACCAGGGGCGATGCGGTTCCGCAGGGTTTGGCCTTCAATGAATTCAGTCGAGATAAAGTGAACAGATTCGACTTCACCTATCTCAAAGATTGTAATCAGATTTGGATGATTGAGGGCTGAAGCCGCTCGAGCCTCCTGCTGGAACCGACGCACTCGCTCTTCGTCTTTGGTGAAGTCAACCGATAAGAATTTGAGAGCGATCTTACGACCAAGTCTGGTATCTCGTGCAAGGTAAACCTCGCCCATGCCGCCTGCTCCAAGCGAATCAAGTACTTTGTATGGTCCGATGTTTGATCCGAGCTCGATGGCCACGAGCAAACCTCTGAAGTTCGCAGATCTTTTTCGGTACGCGATCCGGCGCTAGATACCGAAGGCGGACGCGTTCGCAAAGCTTATCACTGCACCATTGAGACTTTCAATTAGTGGAAATGCAGGATATGATCAAATTTATTCTGTGACGAGTTTTCGCCTTGTTTAACGTTAGGAGAGCTTGATGAGTACAATCGATGTGACCACTCCGTTGCAAGAAGCGGAACGCGAATGGGAAGAGCGTACGCTCGAGCCGGCGTTGAAAAAGTCCCCTGAACTCAAGAAGACTTTTAGTACGGTTTCGCTGACCCCAATCGACCGGTTGTACACTCCGAACAGCATACCTGGGTTCGAATACGAGACTGAGTTGGGGTTCCCCGGGGAGCCGCCGTACACTCGCGGAATCCACGCGACTGGTTATCGTGGAAAGTTGTGGACTATGAGGCAGTTTGCCGGATTCGGTTCCGCGTTTGATACCAATCAACGCTTCAAGTATCTACTCGAACACGGCCAGACGGGTTTATCTGTCGCATTCGACCTCCCGACGTTGATGGGATACGACTCTGATCACCCGTTCAGCGAAGGCGAAGTAGGGAAGTGCGGTGTGGCGATCTCGAGCCTTGCGGACATGGAAGTACTGTTCGACGGAATCCCGCTCGAGCAAGTCACAACTTCAATGACCATCAATGCGCCCGCGTCAATGATTCTGGCGATGTTTCTGGCGACCGCAGAACGGCAGGGCGCAGACTGGAAAAAAATCGGCGGAACCCTGCAAAACGACATACTAAAGGAATACATCGCACAGAAAGAGTGGATCTATCCGCCAAGACCTTCGATGCGGCTGATTACTGACACGATCGAGTTTTGCACTCGAGAGGTACCGCGATTTAATCCAATTTCCATTTCGGGTTATCACATTCGCGAAGCGGGCTCGACTGCGCTTCAGGAACTGGCGTTTACTTTGCGCGATGGTATCGAGTACGTGCAATACGCAATCAATGCGGGCATGGACGTCGACGATTTCGTCCCGCGGTTGAGCTTCTTTTTCAATGCCCATAACGATTTCTTTGAGGAAATCGCAAAGTATCGCGCGGCGCGGCGCATCTGGCATCGGGTGATGACCGAGAGGTTCGGCGCCAGGAATCCACGATCCTGGATGCTCCGATTTCATACTCAAACCGCGGGCGTTTCACTCACTGCGCAACAACCGCTAAACAATATAGTTCGAGTTGCGATTCAAGCTTTGGCTGGAGTGATGGGCGGGACGCAATCGCTGCACACCGACGCGTATGACGAAGCTCTTGCTCTTCCTTCGGACGAGGCTGCGCTTATAGCTCTGCGAACCCAACAAATCATCGCCCACGAATCGGGCGTGACAAACACTGTTGATCCGTTGGGTGGATCATACTTTCTTGAGAAGCTGACTCGAGATATGGAAGAGGGTGCTTTTGAATATTTCCGCAAGATCGACGATTTCGGCGGTATGGTTGAAGCCATCGAAGCGGGCTTTCCGCAACGCGAAATACAAGATGCTTCCTACGAATTCCAAAAGGCGGTCGAGTGCAGAGATAAGATCATCGTCGGTGTTAACGATTACGTTATGCAGGAAGAGCCGACGGAGTTGTCTCTGCTCCAGATTGACGAATCGGTAGCCAGGCTTCAGGAAGACCGATTACAGAACCTGCGGACGGAACGCGACAATGATCTGGTTGCTCGAACTCTCAAGAATCTGGCGGATGGAGCTCGTGGAAGAAAGAACACGATGCCGCTGCTGCTGGGCTGCGTTAGGGCTTATGCCACGCTCGGCGAAATGTGCGACGCACTGAGACCCGTGTTTGGCGAGTATCAGGAACCGGCCTTTTGAGGCGAACTCGCGTTATACATATAAGACGCCTGGGTTCTAACGCAGACGTAGCGTAGACTTTCTAGTCTGCGCAGTGACTTCAAATTCTGCCGACTCCGAATGTTACGCAGACTCGACAGTCTATGCTACGTCTGTGCTGATTACGAAAAAGAGATTGCGTGATGTCATCTGAGGAACGAATAAGAGTCTTGCTCGCCAAACCTGGGTTGGATGGTCACGACCGTGGCGTAAAAGTGATTGCGCGCGCGTTGCGTGATGCCGGAATGGAAGTAATTTATACCGGATTAAGACAGACGCCAGAACAGGTCGTGGCAGCCGCGGTACAGGAGGACGTAGACGCGATCGGGCTATCGATTCTGTCTGGCGCGCACATGACGTTGTTTCCGCGGGTTGTAGAGCTGGCTCGAGACGAAGGCCTTGATGATGTGATCATATTTGGCGGCGGCATCATACCTGATGAGGACATTCCCCGATTGAAGGAACGAGGAGTTACGGAGGTTTTTACCCCCGGAGCGCGGATGGAGGACATCATCGAATTCATCCGAAAGAACGCCCGACACGAGGAAGGCGCGCCACAGCAAGCAAGATAGAATTTCCAGCCTCCCCAATTGTTTCTTGATAGCGGTTTCGCTCTGTCAAACTGCGGTTTACTGATTCAGATGCGCCGCCGGAGCTAACCAGCGGACCACAGAGGAAAAATTTGTATTGTCTGTGGTGTCAGCGCGCCACAAATGTAGTACAATTCTGCGGGCGAAAAGGTCAGGTCCCCTTGTGTGTTGGAAATAACGTAGATATTTACAATGTTCGTAGGACGGACGTGTTCATACGCTTCCAGCAAACAGGTAGTACGCTGGTCCCCACTTGAGCCGGAGTTGATAATCCATTAGGTTCCGCGAAGCCGCAGTTGATAATCCATAGGCTTTTGCGAAGCGCGCAAGTAATGGAAGTTCCAAAAGTCAGCGCGAGACATCAGAAGCAGTAACGTGGGAACACGATAGAACTAACGCAGGTAAGGATGCAGACAGAGGCGGACAAACTCAAAGGTTCATGGAAGCGCTTCTCGAGATCGGGATTCGCAAAGGCACAATTGCTGTTGAAGCAACCGGCAATGTCTGCAGAGCTTGCTTTACGAGTTATAGGTGGGGTTCATACCAGGGACCGGCTAATCCAGGTTGGAAATCAGCTGATTGAATTAGCAGAGCATGCGTATGGCTGCCGTCAGTTAGACAGGCTTGCGGAGATTAGCCAGGCGTTGTTGGGTTTACCCCTTCCCCGCCCGTACAGAAGCGCCGCACAGTATTTTCGGGGACTCGAGCTGTTAAGACGTGGCGACGTTGTTTCTGCGAAGTCGTTACTCGAGAACACAGCCTCAGAATCTCACCACGCTTATTCCGCGCGCGCAATTCTGTCTCTAGGGGTAGTGTTCCACAGATCAGGCGATCTCGACTCGGCCTTGAAGCTTTATTTGGACGCTAACCATTGTTCAACTGAAAAAGGTAACGTTGATCTCATTACTGGAGTGATGGTGCAGCGAAATCTCGCGGTGTTCAAAAGCATGCACGGTGATCATCGCGGAGCACTAAAGGACCTTGAGCGAATGGCACCGTGTGCGGCGGCGATTGCAAAGACTCACCCCTACATTTACTACGATTATAAAAATAGCTACGCAGTCGAATACGGGGAACTTGGACTATTCGAGTACGCTGAACGAGCTGCTCGAATTGCGGTATCGTCGCCATTTGCGAGCGCGTATCCGGAATGGCTTCAAACATTCGATGAATTAACAGACAGGAGATCTCGCGCGGCACGATCATCCATTGCGGTTCGGCTGCCATCCGAGCAGCAAACTGATGAACAAACTAGTACCGATCAGCAGATTCTCCTTAAACTTCCTATCGCAACACGTTCAGGGGATGTTACGACGTCCGAACCTCATCAAGGGACCGGCCACGCCCGGGTTTTGAGTTTCCAGCAGTGGAAGGATTCCATCAGAGTAACAAATGGGACTTCCACAAAGGTGATCACCCGCGAACAACGGCGCCGGCTTTCTACTGCGGAAAAACTGATTCGGATCATGGATCTGATTTCGACCGACGAAACAGATGATGAAACAATCGACTGTATTCTTGAAGCGGTGGAAGAGATCGTGCTAAAGCGAAGAACCTCGATCGATTGAGTAGTTTCAAAACCACTCTCAAAGACCTTTCTGTTACCCCCCAATAACTCGTCACTGATATAATCCGCCCGACTAGCCAAATCAGCGCGTCGAGGCTTCCGTTGTGGCCGAGTTAAATCCCGACGCAGCGCGACGCGCATTCCAAACACCCTTTGTCCAAAATGGAGGAATCTATGAAACGAATGTTGGCTTGCTTGTTACTCATTCTTGTGGTGCCAATCATCACTGCATTGCTTCAACCTGGTGCCAAGGGTAATTCGCCGCTTGCGTCGACAGCGCTTGCGGGACATACCCTTGCCGGTGGCTTTTGCCAATGTCCTTCCCCGGGCTGCATCTGCGATCCTGGCGAAGAGATTTATTCAGGTCTTCCCGAAAGTACAGACTCGCAGCAGCCTGCCGATGACGCCGCGCAGTCCTCGGAACCCGATGTCTCAGCCGCTGCGTTCCTCTTTGGTACAGGCCTGCTTATTCTGATTCGCGTTTGGAGGTAGACACTGCGAGTCACGTTACTCTTGCGGTAGTCGTCCGCCTCAGAGCGCCCCGCACGATCGCAGCGCGGCCTAGCACGATTCAGTGACAAGGCCGCGCTGGATTGTCGGGACCTGGATTTCCCGAGATTCCGAAACTTGTCGTCTCCTGAAAATCGGATCTGAATCTCCGGATTAAATTGTCGCTTGCCGATTCGTCAAGATCTAATCTTGACTGTTCGCGAAAGGGAGTAAACTAAAAGAACCCGTGCGAGGCGATGTACCGTAGACTGTCCGGTGCGGTCTTGCGATAGTTCCTGAGGAAGGAGTGAATCGGAACTTAGACCGATTTTCTTTTTCGATGTAGCTTGCGTTCAGCTCTGCCTATGCGCCTGACGTATTGAAGCACAACCGCGCGCTCCGCGGGGGTCAACTTTACGACCTCCTGAACGATCTCCGCGACGTCGTAGCTGATTAGCGTCTTCCTGGTAATATCCAGAAGCAACAAGTTATGGGATTGGTCTGTGGACCGGCGATCATCAGGCTCCTCAGAAAATCCAAATGCGGCGCGGATCAGGCTCATCTCCCGCACTCTAAGCCCACGAGCCAGCGCCTTGAGCTTATCGATACTCAAATTCTTAGCGCCGCCGCTGAGAATCGCACTGACATAGCTGTCAGTAATGTCACCCCCTGAACGCAAACTCACATCACGTCGCGAAAGATGTTTATCCTTCATTACGCGTTCGACGTAACGACCTAATTCAGGTTTACTGGCCTTTGACATAAATTACTACTCCGCATCAGCCGATAATATTTTGGGGGTGGCCCGTCAAATTACAATTCCATGGCGAGGGTCCATTCTAAACCAGTATCGCCGTGAACTACAATTACATTCTGGCGATTTGGAATTGTGACGACTTTGGGAAACAACAGCTCGATGTTAGACTTGATCGTCAAGAAGGAGGGTTCAGATGCCGGTAAGCGAGAAACTACTTGAGATACTCGCGTGTCCCGTTTGCAAAGTAAAAGTCGAATTGAAGCCGGACGGCAGCGGTTTAAAATGCGTCCAGTGCAAACGGGTTTATCCCATACGGGGCGATATACCGGTGATGCTCATTGACGAGGCAGTTGTTGAACAGTGATTCGGCACTTCCGCCTAACATCGACCAGACCACACTCGATTGGTCGCTCGTTGGACGCGTTCTGCTCATCCGCCTTCGTTCGATAGGCGATACCGTTCTGATGACCCCCTGCCTTTCAGCGCTGAAGAACTGGCGGCCAAATATTGAGATCACTGTTGTCTCGGAGCCGCTCTCCGCACCCTTGCTGGAAAATCACCCATTAGTTGATGAACTGATTGTTACGAACCCGTCAATTTACTCGCGAGCTTTATTAGCGACAAGGTTGCGTAAGGCGCGATTTGATGTTGCCTTCAATATGCACGGCGGCTCTACCGGCACGATTCTGGCCAGTTTTGCAGGAGCGAAGCGTACCGCCGGCTATCGAGGTCTGAGATTGGCGCGACTGCTCAAAGATCGAGCGCCGTCCCCTGACGTAATACTCGGACGTTCGCGCATTCACAGCGTTGAACAGCAATTGGCCTTACTATACTGGATGGGAGTTCCATGGCCGGAAAGAAGACCTGAGTTGAAGTTAACTGTTACTCCACAGAGCAGGTCATGCGCTCTTGCGAAGCTTGAGAACGCGTCCGGAATTAATGAGAGATCAGAACGTCGGTACGGTTGCGTAGTTCCGGGCGCGGCATTTGAATCCAAGCAATGGACCACCGACGGATTTGCGGCGGTTGCTGATCACTTGATTGAACGTTGGAATTTACAGTGTCTCGTAGTTGCCGGTCCGGGACAGGAGAAACTTGCGCGAGACGTCGCAGCAGCAACCAAAAATCCAACAACAGTAGTATCCGGATTGCAGCTGAAGGAGCTTGTCGCTTTGCTCGAACGGAGCCAAATATTTGTTGGAAACGATAGCGGCCCTATGCACATCGCAGCCGCTTTGAATAGACCGGTCGTAGCGATTTGGGGTTCGTCGAACCCATCGGTGTGGCATCCATGGACCGAAGCTCCCTGGCGGATCGTTAATGGCTCACGGTTGACAGGAGAGGCGCCGGGTTTACCGATTCGCCACGTTCCTCCAGCTGACGTAATCGCCGCCGTCGACGAAGTCCTGGAACGGGCTGTGGAAGCCAATCCCAGCGCTCTCGGCCGGTCAATACCTACAAGTAGATAACACTTAGCTCGATGACCAAATCACTTTCCATAGACCGCGCCAGATCGATAACGGATGCATTCGCGAGTAAGCACATTGTGGTGTTGGGCGATGTGATGCTCGACGAATTTATCTGGGGGAGAGTTCGCCGTATTTCGCCTGAAGCGCCGGTCCCGGTGGTTGAGGTAGACCGACAAACGCTTGCGCTCGGGGGGGCGGGTAATGTGGTGTCGAACTTGGTAGCACTCGGCGCAACCGCAACACCCATCGGAGTGGTCGGCCAAGATGCTGATGCGAATCGATTGCGGTCCGCTTTCGCCGAATTGAACGCGACTGACAGGAGTTTGATCGCCGACCCGGCGCGGCCAACAACTATAAAGACTCGCATTATTGCTCACAATCAACAGGTGGTGCGTGCGGACCGCGAAAGCCGGTCTGCGATTCCGTCGTCAATTGAGGCGGCAGTTGCAGAAGCTTTTTGCGATGAAATCACGAGGGCGGATGCAGCGGTGGTCTCGGACTATGGAAAGGGTTTACTAACTCGTACGTTGTTGTCTCGAGTCCTTGCAAAGGCGAGCGAACAAGGTTTGATTGTATGCCTGGACCCCAAGATGCGGAATTTTGATTATTACCAGCCTGTAACAGTTATTACTCCTAATCATCAGGAGGCTGCAGAAGCGGCCGGAGTCTCGATAGATGATGAAAAAGGGCTTGTAGAGGCGGGCCGGCGGATTCTGGATTCGATCAATACGCGAGCCGTGCTGATCACCCGTGGTGAAGAGGGAATGACTCTGTTTACGGGCACCGATAAAGAGGGCGCATCGGTCACGCATATTCCCACCGTTGCGCGCGAAGTGTACGACGTGACCGGTGCGGGAGACACGGTCATAGCGACCCTGGTGTTGGCGCTCGCCAGCGGAGCTTCGCTGGAGGAAGCAGCTGTACTCGCAAATCACGGCGCGGGGGTTGTAGTCGCGAAAGTAGGCACGGCTTCTGTCACCAGGGACGAGCTGCTGGCAACGATATGAGCTTTGGGTTCAGGTTTAGAGAGGTTATGCCTTGCTGGGTAAATCTGCGTCATTTGCGTGATGAATTGATCATTTTTCGCTCCTCGAATACGACTATCCTCAGATGCCGCAGATTACGTAAAACGGGATGCGAAACCCAAAACCACGAACTTTGAATTCTGAACTTTAAACCTTAATGAATATATTACTATTATGGGTAGCGCGCGAGAATTGAAAGATTTGTGTCCGCTGATGCCTGTTCAATGACAATAACAATGGAGTAATTACGTTAATGAGCAATGATCTGTTGAACAAACTAACCGAGAGACGCGCCGTTGTAGGTGTGATCGGTCTGGGGTATGTTGGCCTTCCACTCGCCGCCGAATTTGCAGGCGCGGGGTTGAAGGCGATTGGTTTCGATTTGGACGAATCGCGAGTCGCTACGATCAACAGCGGTCGATCTTATATTCCGGACGTCGCTACCGGAACAATCAAAGGTCTGGTTGAACAAGGTAAGCTCAAAGCTTCGCGCGATTTCTCTCTTCTATCCGAAACGGACGCCGTCATCATTTGTGTTCCAACCCCTCTACGAAAGACGAAAGAGCCGGATATCTCTTATATTCTGGCAGCAGCCGAGCAGGTCAAGGCACATCTTCATTCTCAGCAGTTGGTGGTACTTGAATCCACCACTTATCCCGGTACCACGGATGAAGTGGTGCTCCCAATGCTTAAAGAAACCGGACTGAGCCTGGACAAGGATTTCTTTCTTGCGTTTTCTCCGGAACGCGTCGATCCGGGTAACAGACAATTTCAAACCCACAATATTCCGAAGGTGGTTGGCGGAGTTACCAAGGCGTCGACCGATATCGCTGGCGCACTCTACAACACCATCGTCAATGAAGTACACAAGGTTTCCAGCGCACGCGTCGCTGAAACTGCCAAGTTGCTCGAGAACACTTTTCGCTCCGTGAACATCGGGTTAGTAAATGAGATGGCTCAGCTGTGTTACCACCTGGGGATAGATTCCTGGGAAGTGATCGAAGCAGCGGCGACAAAGCCGTTTGGTTTTATGGCATTTTATCCGGGTCCGGGAATCGGAGGTCACTGTATTCCGCTCGACCCGCACTATCTTTCCTGGAAGGCTCGCCTGCACGGGTTTGAAGCGCGCTTCATCGGGCTCGCCGAAGAAGTGAACTCGCACATGCCAGATCACGTCGTGCAGCTGGTGCAGGATTCTTTGAACTCTCATGGCAAGCCAGTAAAAGGCTCTCGAATTCTCGTACTGGGAGTGGCGTATAAGCGTGACATCAATGATGTTCGCGAGTCGCCCGCGCTGGCAATTGTGGAACAGTTGATACACAAGGGCGGATCTGTGAGCTACTACGATCCGTTTGTGCCTGAGATGAGCCTGGACGGTCGCGGATCGCTCTCGACGGTTGAGCTTACTGACGAGATCGTTTCAAACTGTGATTGCGCGGTGATTGTGACCGATCATTCGGAAGTGGACTACTCGCAGGTATTGAAGCTTGCGCCTTTGGTGATCGATACAAGGAATGTCACTCGCAAGTTGGGAATGACCGAACACGAAGCTAAGATCGTGAGGCTTTAAAGTTGGGGGTTGGGGATTAGGCGTTGGGGATTAGGCGTTGGGGGTTGGTTCGTAGGGTTGCTGCGTGACAGAATTCCTAACTAACTCCAATCTGAATTCCATATTCCAAATTCCATATAATTCTATATTTCAAATTCAAATGCCCCAACTCCTAACCCCCAACTCCCAACCGCCAACCCCCAACCTCCCAACCCCCAACCGCCAACCCCCAACCCCCAGCCCCCCAGCCCCTACTCCGGTTTCTTCCGTTTTTGGTTCTCCTTCTCCTTTGCCCTTTCGAGCTCTCTTCGTTTTTCTTCTTCAATCTCCAAAATTGATGGGGAAGCGGCGGCAAACGTAACCTCCTCCCGAAAGGTAGCGAAAACCGGTTTGCCGTTCAGCAACGCAGGCGAAAATCTATAGCGTCTCAATGCATCAACAGCGCGCTCGTCGATCACCGGATCGAGGGATCTCAGCACCTTGATGTTGATAATTTTTCCTTCCGGTGTGATCGTTCCTCCCAGCAACACCGCTCCTCTCAGGTTACGCCCGGATTCAAATTGCGGAGCGACCCGTTCAAGCGCTACCGGCGGAGTAAAGCGATCGGTGTCCTTGACTTCAATCTTTGCGCCGTATTCATCAACAGGGTGCGACAGTTCCTGGGGTCGATTTCGCAGATTGGAAAGCGGGATGATTTCAGGCGTAACCGATACCAGCAGTGTTCGTTCAATTGGTACACTCTCCTGTCGGCCCCCTCCACCGATGAAAAACTTCACGCCGAACATCCCTTTGCCGCCGCGTAACATCACGGTCTCATAATTCCCGAGTTCGACACCTTTTGCATCGAGTAAAGGCTCGTTGGCGTATCGTACTCGCATATCGAGCTTCATATAACCACGCACGATGTCACGCGGAGTAATCGCGAAAACCATGTACTCGGGACCGAGAAGAGCGGCGTCGTTAAAGGATTCCCCGCTTCGCAATCCAACCGAACGCACGTGACGCACTGCTATTTCCTGCAGTTTGTTTTTCTCTTTCAAATAGGCGATCTCTTCCTGGGCGGTTGAAAACGTACCCGAGAGCCGCGTGACGTCTTCGATCGGCGATGAGCGCGCGGCATCGTACTGATAAACCGCATAGGTGAGATTTACCGCATATTCGCGACCGCTGCTCCGAACGCCGCTTGCGCCACTTTGAGCCAGCATCGGCACTGAGCCGCCCTGAAATACAAGGAAGAGAAAGAAGACACTCAAGAATACAGCGCGATAAAAATGTTCTTTAAGCTTTAACAAAGGATTCCAATCGTACTCTTCTGAGAACAACGCCATCTCTGCCACGCGCTCCTTCATCTAAATCAAGTTCGGTGGTCTCGTTCAGCGATCATTAGTCGGTAGGCATCGCTCTTCTTGATGCCTCTTTCACGGGCTATTCGCTTTAACGCAGTTTTCTGATCCAGACCGTCTGCTTGCATGAGCTTCTCTACATCTTTACTTATGGAAGGCAAAGTATCGTGTGCGGGTTGCCTGTCCTGAGTTTGCAGCGGAGGGCTGATCAACAAAACAACCTCGCCCCGAACGCTCTCTCGTACTTTCATTTCCGACAAACGACATCTAAGAAACTCTTCGTGAAGTTTCGTGATCTCTCGAGCCAGGACACATTCTCGATCTCCCAGAATCTCCAACGCGTCTTTAATTGTCTCCTGGATTCGATGCGGAGCCTCATAGAGGACTAAGGTTGTTTCCAGTGATGAAAGCTCCTTGAGACGCGCGCGGCGTGCTGAGGCTCGCGATGGCAGGAAACCGATAAAGGTAAACTCACCTGACGGAAGTCCAGAGGCAGAGATTGCGGTGATTGCCGCCGATGGACCAGGGACCGGTATGACTGGTATCTGCTTGTCGATGGCCTCCCGGACGATGTGAAAACCCGGATCGGAGACCAATGGAGTGCCAGCATCTGAAACGAGCGCAATATTCAAACCGCCTTCAAGTTTGTTTATTAGTTCGACAGTTCGATCACGCTCATTGTGTTCGTGGTAACTAAGCATCGGTTTAGAGATCTGATAATGGGAAAGCAGTTTACGGGTTCGCCGGGTATCTTCGCACGCGATGAGGTCGACTTCTCTCAGGACGCGCAACGCGCGCAGGGTGATGTCTTCGAGATTTCCGATCGGTGTAGCAACGATATAGAGAGGCATATACGAGCTCAATTATTGCCGAAAAAAGGTTTCTCGCCACGATGAATCGACTCAACTCTTTATGAAACTGTGAGCCTTCGCAATATTGTGGCGGGACCGCATAACCTTATTTCTATGAGAATCGCCCTCCGACGCTCGACCAAGTATAATTCATTTTCATCGTTCCTGGAGTAGATTTGTAGGTAGCATAAATATTTGACTCTCTTGAAGACTCTACACTATAGTGTGCCAGAACTGATCATAACCCTATTATATTGTGGTCGGCCTCGCCTGCCACGGAGCTCTGAATGTTTAGACTGGAGAAACTCGAAATAAGCGGCTTCAAGTCTTTTGCCGACCGGACTTCGCTTGTTTTTGGGGAAGGTATTACCGGTGTCGTTGGGCCGAACGGTTGCGGAAAAAGCAACATCGCCGAAGCGATTTCGTGGGTATTGGGTGAACAGTCCGCTAAGAATCTTCGCGGCGGAAAAATGGAAGACGTTATCTTCAACGGCACCCGAGACCGCAAACCCACCGGGATGGCAGAAGTTGTGTTGACGCTCGTTGCAATCGAAGACATTGCTGCCAGGGATAATGAGCCTTCGGAAAGAGACGATCAACAGGAATACGAAGATGCGTTGACCAGCGCAGAGAATGCCGCCGACACGGCGAAATCCCTTGTCGAGGAGCTAACGCCTCCCGCGGACATGGGTCCGGCGGTCTCGCAGGCGCCTCTCGAACCAGGCAATCTAATCGCAGAATCTCAAATCGATAACAATCTCACTGATACTTCCGCTGGAGAACTCGCGCTCCAGGAAACTGCCTCCGCGTCCCAGCAAGAATCGGGCGACGGCAAAGTCGACGTTGATAACACGGATCTCGGATCGGAGAAAGAGGTGTCGGCTGCCGTTAACTCCGATACACCCTCCGCGATGCTGGAGCTCACTCCCGATTCCAGCAGTGACGCACCGAAGGCCGCTGAAAGAAATCAGTCCGGACGAAAAAAGACTCGTCATCTTCGCAAGCGAAAAGCGATCGCGATTTCCGCCGGAGAGCGCGTGACTGTAGGCCGTCGCCTTTATCGGACCGGAGACAGCGACTACTTAATGAACGGTCGCACCTGCCTGCTTCGCGACATACAGGATTTGTTTGCGGGAACCGGACTCGGCGGTTCTCATTACGCAATCATCGAGCAGGGTCGCATTGGCCAGATATTGTCATCAAAACCACTTGATCGCCGAGGGCTGATCGAAGAGGCCGCAGGCATAACCAAGTTCAAGTCACGAAAGCGCGCCACTGAGCTCAAACTGGAATCGGCGAAGCACAATCTCGCAAGGCTTAACGACATAATATGCGAAGTCGAACGTCAGGTTAACAGTCTGAAGAGACAGGCGCAGAAAGCTCGTCGTTATCGCAGGCTGCGCGAAGAAATGCGATCGCTACTGAAGATTATTTTCACTGCCGACTACTATCGTTTGAATCAAGCGATTGATCGTGTAGCGCGAGAACTGGACGAAGCTTCACGCAACCAGACCGAATTGGATGCGCGATTGTCCGAACTCGAATCTGAAAACCGAGCCGCCTCTGCGCAGTCCCGCACCGCCGAAGATCACCTTACCGATTTACGAGAACGCGCTGCCGCCGTGGAGCTCGAGGCAGATCGGGCTCGTAATCGCCGGGCTTTTGAAGAGCAGCAAATCAAAGAGCTGTCGGCCCGAATAGATGAGCTCAATCGCGACCAGCAAACGCTGGAGGAGCGGCTGACCCTTCTCGATTCAGAATCGCAGCGCCGAGGAGCTAGTCTACAGTCCCTCGAGGCCGATGTGGCCGCCGAACAGGCCGATTTGCTCGCACGAGAAGGCGCACATCAACAGGAGCTGAGCAGACTCCGATTAGCCGAGGGTGAAATCGAGCAGATTCGCCAGAGGATGCTCGCTGAAATTGCGGTCACCGAGCGGTTGAGAAGTCTGAACATTAATCTGGAAGACGCTCTCAGACGGGTCGAATTCAAACAAACGAGTCTTGCCGCTGAATTAGAACGAGCCGGCATTCGGCGCGAAGAGGCGTCCGGCGAATTCGCGCGGGTGGAGAACGAAGTCGCGAGCGACGCGAACCAACTTTCTGAGCTCAGCGCCAGAATTACTGAACGCACATCCGCCCTGGATGTCCTGCGCAATCAGACGTCGGAGTTGCGCGTACAATTTGAAGACGTGCACGCCCGTCGGGAAGCTGCCGCGCATCGGCTCACATCGCTGGAAGACCTCGATGCCCACCACGCCTACTATTCAGATGCGGTTCAACAGGTGCTTTCTCCGGAACAGGCCGCGAAGATTAACGCGCTCGGCACGCTAGCCGATTTTGTAGAGGTAGAGCCACAGTACGAGCGGCTCATTGAGAGCCTGTTCGCCCGCGAGCTTCAAAGCGTGTTGGTTCCTACGATTGACGACGCACTGGCCGGCGTAGAGTACATCAAGACCGAAGGGCTCGGACGAGGAGCGTTTCTTGTGGTTGGTCTGCACGGCGGCGAAGATGAGTCTGATGCTAAACCGGAAGCCGACGACGACGATTTGATGCCGGAGAATTCAATCGAGACCTGGTTGATAGCAACCGACGAGGAACGCGACTCCTTGCGCTCTTACCCGGAATACGTTCCTGAGGAGCGCCAGTTACCCCCGGCCGATTTTTCCCTGACGGACGCAATCGTAATTCATCTGAACTCTGAGGATCCGGTTTTTGAGCCTAGCATCGAGGTCGGAGTCCCTGACGATCGCGAGACGGAACGAATTCTGGAGGAGGAAGCGGCTGCCAACGCTTCGAGGTTTCAACTCGACGTACTGCGAGCCATCGATCTGCTTGGCTTAAGGCCGGAGATCAAGACAGTCGCCGAACGCGCGTTCCCGGACAAATGCAACGCGTCAGTGGTCCCTGACATTGAGGCCGCCCTCCATCTCTCGATTGAGAACGCATCACAGATCTACGTGACCTACGACGGCGAGCAAGTTGTTAACGGCCGGCTTATCGTAACGGGTGCACAGGCGGGGAAGCAGGGAACTTCGCTACTGGGGTTGAAGCGCGAGATTAAACAGCTTCGCGATCAGGTTGAGATAGGGGTCGAATCTGAAAGATGCATGTCCGAAGAGAGGAGCGTCGCGGAAGAGCAGCTAAGAAACGTTGAAACTGAAGCCGCATCCATTGATCAGCAGGTCCGGGAGCTTGAGAAATCATCTGCCGCGCGCCACTCGCAGCTTGAAGCCCTCGGACGTGACCTGGAACGGGCCGGCCAGCATGTTCGAGTGGTCGAGGCCGAGATTGAGCAGGCGGCAGCTGAACGAACTGAGCTCGAGCATAGTATCCGGGCGATTGTCGAGGAACTTAGGACAGCAGAGGAATCTCGCGAGGCGGTACAGAAATCGCTTGATGAAGCGGGTTCGCGTTTTGTCGAGCTTCGAAGTCACGTCGAGGATCTTTCGCAGCAGGTATCTGCGGTGCGCGCTTCTGTTGCCGCGCTTGCGGAAAGGTTACACGCAGCCAGGGCGGAAATGCGGCGAGCCGAATCTGAAACGGAAGAGCTGCGATCCAGGATTAACCGAAACCGATTAGAACTATACGACAGTCATGGCCGCATCGATGTCCTGACTGCATCACTGGAAGAAAGCGCGGAAGCGGCTGACCGGCTTGAAACCGATCGAGCGGCGCTTAGCGAAATGATCAGCGCAGGCACGGAAGATCTTGCGTCTGCTCGTACTCGCAGCGACGAGCTTGAAAGGATGTTGGCCGAGTTAAGACAGGCCGTTGCGGCCGCACACGATCGAAAAGGTCAGATTGAAGTCGAGCGTGCAAGAATAGAGTCAGAAGCCGAGCACCTAACGCGCACCTGTTTTTCAGAACTTGCGATGTCTCTCGACGATGTCGTTACGAGTGTCGAGCTGACCAGGCAAATGTCGGATGGAACAGGCGCAGTTGCTGAGAGTTCAGACCTCGATCAAACTGGACAGTCTGAGGAAGCTGACAGTAATGAGAAAGCTCGGGCCTCCGATTCGACGACGGACATAGACGCTGTTAAGGCTCGCCACGACGAGCTTCGGGTCAAGCTCGATGAAATGGGACCCGTGAACATGATGGCGCTCGAAGAACTCGAGGAAGCGGATCAGCGCTTTGGGTTCTTAACCGAACAGCGGCGTGACATTCTTGACTCGATCAAGATGACCGAGGAGGCGTTGTCGGAAATCAAACGACGCTCGCGTGAACGATTCCGTCACGCGTTCATCCATATCAACGAGAACTTCCAGCGGATGTTTGTCGAGCTTTTTGGAGGCGGCCGCGGTGAGATGATCCTTATCGATGAAGACGACGTTCTCGAGTCGGGCATCGATTTGATCGCACAACCGCCAGGGAAGCGCCTGCAGAATGTTTTGCTCCTATCCGGCGGCGAAAAGGCGATGGCGGCGATTGCGCTGGTGTTGGCAATTTTCGAATATCGGCCATCGCCCTTCTGTATTCTTGACGAAGTCGACGCGCCGCTCGATGAGGTTAACGTCGGACGTTTCGCAGGCAAAGTAATCGAAATGAGTAGCGGGACGCAATTTCTAGTGATCACTCATAACAAACGCACTATGGAAGCGGCGCGCGCACTTTACGGCGTTACTATGGAGGAGCCGGGTATTTCCAAGCTGGTTTCTGTGCGGTTCGAATAGAGAAGGTCTACGCCACAAAGACTCTAAGACACCAAGTTGCACAAAGATGATCTTTGTGAATCTTTGAGGCTTTGTGTCTTTGTGGCGCCGCTCCACACCCGCTTTGTTGG
>Ga0126384_10000835_pt1 | contig 17731 bp, 10 predicted proteins | sample PanSoiMetPlot_36_FD_92543 | JGI IMG/M metagenome (GOLD analysis project Ga0126384, IMG submission 92543) | Tropical forest soil microbial communities from Panama - MetaG Plot_36 | ecosystem: Environmental > Terrestrial > Soil > Tropical forest > Bulk soil | place: Panama | collected 2016-02-17 | reverse complement strand
TCACGCTCCCCGACACCGTGGCACCCGCCGCCGGCGCCGTCAACGTCACCACCGGCGCCACCGTGTCCGCCTGCAGCGGCCTCAACGCCACGATCTGCGCAGAGGTGGGTCCCGACACGCTTTCGGTGGCGGACCTGGCCCCCGTCGGACCCGCAGCGGCCTGGAGGCCGTCCTCGGCGGCGTTGCCGTCGAAGTCGTAGCGCTTGGTCATCCCGGAACCGGCCGTCCAGGCTCCACCGCTGAAGTTGATGAACGCGGCCACGATCGCGTCACCGGCCTCAGTGGTGTTGACGGAGGGCGTGCGCGGGCTCGCGGTCGACCCTGCGTCGACTCCGGCGCTGGCGTCGATCGGTGTGGCAGCGTTGACGTTGGCGTAGTCGAGGACGCCGACGTCCGTCCAGGAGCTGCCCGACACGCTCCAGGAGTAGGAGGTTGGCTCAACCGAGGTCGCCACCCTGTACCAGACCTGGGCGTGGAAGACCGCGTACGTGCCTCGCGCCGCCAGCGTGTCCATCAGGCGGGTCCAGCCCGGCGGCCCTGTGACGGTGATCGGGTCGCCGTCCACCTCCATGATCGCCAGCAGCAGGTCGCCCGCGGTCACGCCGGCCGGGGCGGCCACTCTGGTCCCGTTTGTGACGCTGGACCTGGACTTGAAGCTCGGCGGCGCCGTGGTCGAGAACGTGTAGTCGCCGGACACCGCCAGGTCGCCGTTGACGTCCCTGCTATTGACCCGGTAGTGGTAGGTCGTCCTGGGCATGAGCCCGCTGAGGGCCTGGCTGTGGGCCGTGACGAGCGCCGTGCTCAGCGTCGTGGACGAGCCGTACGCAGCCGTCGTCCCGTAGTCGACCTGCGAGTCCGCCGCCCTTTCCGTAGCCCAGCCCACCGTCGCCGACGCGCCGGTCACCGACCCGGCCACAACACCGGAGATGATGGGAGGCGTCAGGGGGTTGCCGACCGTGACGCTTACGGAGCTGGAGGTGGCCGTGTTGCCGGCGGCGTCCCACGCCTTCGCGGCGAGCGTGTGGGCACCGTTCAGCACGACCGTGGTGTCCCAGCCGAACGAGTAGGGCGGGTAGGTGACCGGTGCACCGACCGGGCTGCCGTCGACCACCAGCTGGACGCCGGCGACCCCGACGTTGTCTGACGCGCTTGCCGTCACGTTTGCCGAGCCCGACACGTTTGCACCAGCGGCTGGCGAGGTAACGCCGACGGCGGGCGGCTGGGTGTCAGGAGTGCTGACGATCTGCACGATCCGTGCCACCGCCGGAACGCCGCTGTCGTTGACCAGAAAGAGCATGTAGTAGCCCGGGGGCGCCAGGTTTGGGCTGACCGGCGCCTGGACGTTAACGACTCCGCTGCCGGCCGTGAAGCTCAGCGGCACGTAGCGCTGCGAGTTGTCGCCGGTGTGCGTGCTGGTGGCCAGGTCCACGAGTGCGACCGACGCGATGCTGGCGGCGTCCGGCGTCTCAACGGCCATGGTGCCGGCGTAGCCGGAGCTGGCGGGGGCGGCGGTGATCGCCGGCCGGGGGCCTTTGAAGAGGTAGGGTGGCGAGTAGACCTCGCCGGTGAGGTAGTCGTGCGCTGTGGACCAGCGCCCGCCGCCGGCGGCCAGCACCCTGCCATCGGGTAGGAGCAGCGCCGTCGAGTGGTACATACGTGGGTTCTGCAGCGCGGCGACGCTGGTCCAGACCTGCGTGGACGGGTTCCAGATCTCGGACGGGAGCGACCCGTTCAGCGCGGCCTGGTCCACGGTCTGGGCGCCGCCGACCGCCATGACGTCGCCGTCGGCCAGCACGACCAGGTTGTGCTGATAGCGCGGGTAGCTCATCGGCGCCGTCGCGGTCCACGCCGGCGAGGGAGCGTTCATGTCGATGACGGCGGTCGAGCCCTGGGCGTCCGCGGACCACCCTCCACCGCCGCCGCTGACGATGAACTTGCCGGGCCGGTACATGGCGAAAGAGCCGAACTGGACAGGGTTGGACGCCACCATTGCCACGGACTGCGAGTTGGGGTCGACGGTGCGAACGTTGCCGCCCTCCGGGTCGAAGACGACCAGCTTGCCGTTGGGCAGGAGGTAGGTCATCGGGTAGCCGTCGTCGTGGACGAACGAGGTGTTGACGGAGCTGAGCCTGGTCCAGCTGTTCGTCGTGGGGCTGTAGATCTCAGGCGTGTCGGCGTAGACGCCCGGCGTGCTCTGCCCGCTGATCGCGACGACGCGGCCGTCGCCGAGCATGGTCGCGCTCGGGTACCAGCGGGCCGCGCTCAAGTTGGCTCCTGCAGACCAGGCATTGGTGGCGGGGTCGAAGAGCTGCGTCGCGTTAATGCCGACCTCGCCGCCGTTGTGGCCGCCGACGACCATGATGCGGCCGTCCGGGAGCTGGACCTCGGCCGCGCAGAAGATCTGAGTGGTTTTGTTGGGCGCGGAGGTGAAGGCCTGCGTGGACGGGTTCCACACCCGCACCGACGGGGTGCCCCCCGTCTCCCAGGCGTCCCAGGCAACGACGCTGCCGTTGTAGAGAAGGGATGAGTGCACTGCGACCATTGGCCAGGTCGTCAGGGCGCCCCACTGGCCCACGAGAGTCGGGTCGGAGCTGACCGAGGCCGCCAGCCCCGGCGGCGCCGGCTGGCCGCGGTCCGTAGCACCCGTCAGCACCACGAGGGCGAGGGCCGCCAGCGCCACCACGCCGAGTCTCAAGCGAGAGGCGCCGCCACACTGGCACCATGCGCCAGCACGCTCGGGAGCACCCACTCAATTCCTCCTCCAATCCCACCACGAACAACTCCCCCATCCGCCGGGGAGCGGTTACGGCGACGTGAACACCACGTCTACCCAGTAGTTGGACGCGTTGAAACTGTTCGTCGGAAACGCGCTGCTGCCGTAGACGTACACGCCGTTCGCGCCGTCGGTGCCCGTGGCCAGCCCGTGGAGCGGCCAGGCGTCCGCGCTCGAGTTGAAGAAGCCGCTCGTCACGGCGTAGAAGCCGCTGTCCGTGTGACACGAGATCACGTACGTGGTGTTGGCGCTGATCTGGACGGGGGTCGCGAAGCTCACCTGCTGCCAGCCAGACGCGGTCTCGCCGGAGAACGTGGCCGTGGCCAGGAGCTGGCCGGTGCTCGACCAGAGGTGCGCCACGTGCGTGCCCGTGTTCTGGCTGCCCTTGTAGAAGCGGGCGCCTATGACTCTCCCGGCCACGTCGGACCGGAACTTCATCCCGACCTCGATGCCGCTGGCGTCGTTGGCGATGCCCGGCGCCGTGCTCGGGCTGAAGACGGTGCACGGGCAGCTCAACGTGGTGAAGGTCCAGCTGACCGGCGTCATCACGTTGCCGGAGTTGTCGGTCGCGCCGCTTACAGCCGCCGTGAATGTGGCGCCCTGGGCAAGGTTGGCGTTGGGCTGAAGAGTTGCGACCCGGGTCGTGCTGTTGTAGCTGACCGACGCCGGCACCGTGTTGTTGGCCGGGTCCTTCAGGCTGAACTGGATCGTCGAGGGCTGCACGGCCTTGCTGAACGTGGCTGTGACCGACGTGTTGAAGGGCACGGCCGTCGCTCCGGGCGCCGGCGTCCTGGCGGTCAGCGCCGGCGGCACGTTGTTGACGAACTGGGTGTTGAACACCACGTCGACCCAGTAGTTGGTCGCGTTGTAGGTCGAAGTAGGGAAGGCCGGAGTTGACGAGTACGTGAAGACCCCGTTGCCGCCGGCCGAGGCGCTCGAAGGCGCGTGCAGCGGCGAGTTGTCGACGGCGTTCTGAAGCCCGGCCGACGTCATGGCGTAGTTGCCCACATTGGTGTGGTACGAGGCCACGTACAAAGTCCCGCCGGTGACCGCGACCGGGTCCGGGAAGCTGACCTGCTGCCAGCCCGATCCGCTCTCTCCGGTGAACGTGGTGGTGGCCAGGAGCTGGCCGGAGCTGCTCCACAGGTCGGCCACGTGCGTGCCCGTGTTGGTGACGCCCTTGTAGAAGCGGACGCCGTTGATGTAGCCACTCACGTCTGGCGTGAACCTGACGCCCAGCTCGACCGCGTTGCCGTCGCTCGAGGCGGCTACCGCAGGGGTCGCAGAGCCCGGCCAGATCGTGCAGGGGCAGCTCATCGTGGTGAAGGTCCAGGAGTACGGCGACACCATCACGTTGCCCGAGCTGTCCCGCGCCCCGCTCACCGTGGAGGTGAACGTCGTGCCCTGGGCCAGCGGCGATGCGGCCGTGAAGGTGGCGGCGTGCGTGGTGCTGTTGTAGGTGACCGCGCCGGCCACCGCGTTGCTGGCCGCGTCCTTGACCGTGAAGTTGATCGAAGCGGGCACCACGTCCTTGTTGAAGCTGGCCACGACGGGGCTGCTGAACGGGGCGTTGACGGCCCCCGGCACCGGGGACACGGCCGTCACCGCAGGGGCGACCGTGTCCACGAAGTTCGTGTTGTAGACGACGTCGACCCAGTAGTTCGTTGCGTTGAACGTCTGGTTGGGGAACAGGGAGCCGCCTGCGTAGGCGAATACTCCGTTGCTTCCCCCCGGCGCGTGGAGCGGCCAGACGTCGTCAGAGTTCGTGAAGAAGCCGGGGTCGGCCGGGTATCGACCCACGGGCGCGTGGTAGGAGGCCACGTAGGTCGTATTGGCGCTGACCGCCACCGGCGTGGGGAAGGTGAAGGTCTGCCAGCCGGTCGCCGTCTCGTTCGCGACGGTGCCCTGGGCGATCAGGGCACCCGCGGAGGTCCAGAGGCTGACGACGTGCGTCCCTGTGTTGCCGGTTCCCTTGTAGAACCTGATCCCGTTTATGTAGCCGCCCTGGTCGGCGAAAAACTTGACGCCCAGCTCAACCGACAGTGTGTCGGCGGTGGACGGGTTGCCCGGCGTGGCCGAGCTCGCGAAGAGAGAGCACGGGCACGGCCGGGGATTGACCGTGACGGAGACGCCGGCCGAGGGTGACTCGATGTTGCCGCTGTCGTCGGTGGCCCGGCTCTTGACCGCGACGACGCCGGTCGGTCCTGGCGTCCAGGCGTAGGACCACGAGGTCGTGCCCGTGGCGGGGTGCCAGGTGGAGCCGCTGTCGGTGGACACCTCAACGCCGGCCACGACGCCGCCGGAGTCGGCCGCGGTGCCCGTGATCGTCACCGGGGTGCCGCTCGTCATGGTGGCGCCTGATCCAGGCGAGGTGATCGTGGACGATGGCGGCGTCGTGTCCGTGGAGGCACTAGCTGCAACCAGGCCCGCCTGCAGGGTGGCCGGCTGTGCGCCCATGTCGGCCAGCAGGTTGACGGTCGCCTGCTGCATGTTCAGGTCGGGCGCGGCCGGACCTACGTCGGGCATTACGTCGTGGTTGACGTCGAGCCCCCACGACCACTGCACGGTGCCAGCGCTGAAGACCAGGGCGCCGCTGGAGGCTCGATACAGCGTCAGCTTGTGCGTCGCAGTGCCCTGGACGTAGGTGCTGCCGTAGTCGACCAGGTGCTGCGGCACCGTGAGCGTAGTGGAGGACAGGTCGATCAGGCCGGCGGGCCGGAAGCCGTTGTCGAGGTCTTCGTCCCACTCGTAGCCGACCGTCTGGTCACCCAGGGTGATGGTGTTGCTGCCCGTCAGCCCGGCCACTGGGGTATTGCGCCAGAAGCGGAGCCTTGCGAAGGCCGCCGCCAGCGTGTCCGCTGTCGAGCCCCGATTGACGGTGAAGATGGTACCGCCCAGCTGGTTTTCGGGCCGGCCGCCGTCTGCGGGCGGGCTGAAGCGCGGGTCGCGCCAGCTGCCCGTCCACGTCGGCGGGTCGGCCGGATCGTTGACCTTGTTGTCCAGTGTCTCCTTGTAGGTGACCAGCGTGCGGTCAGGCGTGCCGGAACCGTCGATGCTGTTCTCCCAGCGGGTCTTCCAGAAGTCCTCGTTCCCGGTGAAGTTGGCGATGTTGACGCCGAGATCGCGGGCACCCTGGATCGCCGAGCGCATCTCGTTCGACCAGTATTCGTCGTGGCCGGCCGAGAGCAGCACCCTGTGGTTGGTCAGCAGGTTCGCGTGGCGGACCAGGTCGACGCTGGTGGAGTAGCTGACGTTGTAGCCGTTCGCCTCCAGGAAGCGGACCATCGGGTACTCGCCGTAGAACACGAAATTGCTGGTGCCGTACCCGGCGAGCTCGCTGCGCAGGTTGAACGGCCGGTTGTAGGACACCTTGTAGGCGCGACCGTTTGACGTGGGTGCCGACCCGTAGTAGAGGTTGTTGCCCCCGAAGTCGTTGTAGGCAACCCACGTGGTGTCCGCGGTCCGGAACAGGATGTCGGACGTGCTGGCGTCATTGCGGACTATGAACACGATCTGGCTGGCGGCACCCGAAGGCGTGGTGAGGCGGGCGAAGTAGACGCCCGAGACGGCCGTCGAGGGCACGCTCCACGACGCCGACACCGCCCAGTTGCCGCAGTCCACCAGCCCGGTGTTCAGGGTGCTGGCGTCCGTGAGGCAGGCCGGCTGCGACTGCGGCAGGGCGGCCGTCGGGCTGACGGTGGCGACCTTGCGGGCTCCGTTGCCCTGGTAGTAGCCAATACGGTAGACGTCGATGGTGTACGAAGTGAAGGTGGTGCTGTTGATCTTGAACGAGACCGTCTGACCCACGTTCACGCTGATGTCTGTGGCAAACCCCTGGATCCCCGGGTTACCCGCGTCACCGTTGGGTGTGTCCCAGACCGACGGAGCGGTGCCCGGCAGCTGGTTCTCACAGGGGATGGGATTGACCAGACAGTCCACCGCGTGGGCGGCGACGGATTGCAGCGCCAGGCCGGCGAGGAGGGCCGGGACCAGAGCGAGCAGGGCCAAAAGGGCAAGTCCGCGGTGCCCTTGCAGACGTTCTGATGCCAGGGGGTTCATCCGATCTGTTCTTTCCTTTTCCCAGCAGGGCAAGGTCGACGCCCGCCGCAGTGTCGACGCCCCCTCGATGAACCGGATCGTGACGGCCCCCCGGCGGACGTCACCATGGGCTTGTCGGGGTCGGTCTAACCGCCTTGCTCAGCGGGCAATGGGTCACCTGTCCTGAACGGTCTGGTCCGAACCCACAGAACTTCCCTACAGCTGCGCAGGCGCCGAGGTGACGGACCCCCCATCTGTCGTGTCAGGCAGTCCTAACCGCCTTGCTGAGCCGTCTTGACGTGGCCTCGGCGGCGGAGCAGCCGCTCCACCCCAGCGGCGGCTCGGCGGTACGGCTCGCGGCCGACCGCCGTCATCAGCAGCAGGCGCGCCAGGAAGCGCCAGAGCTCGCCGGAGGCGGCGATCGCCGGCCGCCGCCTGAGCGCATACAGGAACCCTTGCCAGGTGCGCAGCCGCCGGCCGTTGTGGAGGTCGAACCAGGGCGTCTGCAAGAATGCGTGGGAGCGTACCGCGGATCGGGCTGCCCAGAGGTCGGCAGGGGCATCCGGCGGCAGGGAAGCAAACGCCCGATCGACTGTTGCGACGACCTGGTCCGTCTGTCGCCAGGGCGGCAACCCCCGGTGGAACATGTTGGCCCCATGGATCCGGTAGGCGTAGAGCGGCTCGGCCACGTAGCCCACCGGGTGCCGCGCGGCCGCTCGCAGCCACATGTCCCAGTCGCCAGTGTGGGTCAGCGTCTGCACATATTGACCCAGCTCCCGCTCCACCTCGCGACGCAGGAGCGCTCCCGAGTGGAGGATGTAGTTGCCCCACATCAGCTGCCCGAACTCGGTGACGCCCGATCGCACGTCGTCCTGCGGCCACGGCACGACGTAGCGCACAGGGGAGCCGTCCTGGACGATCGCGTGGGCAGAGTAGACCAGTCCCACGTCCGGTCGCGCCGCGCCCACAGCCGCTTGACGCTCCAGGGCGTCGGACCGGAGCAGGTAGTCATCGGCCGACAGGATGCCGACCAGCTGGCCCCGCGCCTGGTCCAGGCCCTCGTTGTAGCTGGCGATGTTGCCCCTTCGGCTCGTGTGCGCGATGCCACGGATGCGATGATCGTGGAGGTAACGGCCCAGCACCGCGCCGGTCTCGTCCGTGGACGCGTCGTCGATCACTATCGCCTCCCACTCGGTGAGGGACTGGGCGAGCAAACTGTCCAGCGCCTGTGCCAGAAAGCGGCCGTAGTTGTGGCACGTGACGACGAAAGACACGCGCGGGCGGCTCACGCCACCTCCTCCATGTCCGGCCGGCTCACCAGGTGGCGCATCAGCGAGCCGACGTCCGCTACCGACACGGTGCGCAGAGCCAGCGACGCCGCCACGTACACGCCGGCGCCGGCGAGCACAGGCACGGCGATGAACACGTCTCTGAGCGCAATCACGACCGCGGCCATGACCAGCCCGGCCGCGAGACAGCGCAGGGCCCAGTGAAGTGTGGCCCGACCGAGGACGTTCGGCGGCAGCAGGGCGAGGCCGGTCGACATCATGAACAGCTCGGTGAGAGTGGTCACGGCCGCGGCTCCGATCGCCCCGTTGCCGAACCGGGCCTGGGTGTAGGGAATCGCGAGCAGGTTCAGGGCCGGGTTCAACACCGCAGCGGCCACACCTGTCAGCGCCCACTGGCGCTGGCGGTCGCTGGCGTTGAGCGCGCTGCCGATCATCATGTCGACCGCCACCAGGGGGAAGCTGGGTGCCAGGAGCATGATCGGAAGCACCGAGTGCTGGAAAGCCGGCGCCCACCGGAGAACGTGGATGATCCGGTCCGGCAGCAGCATGACTCCGAGCGCCATGGGCACGGTGGTCAGCAGGACGACCTGCACCGCCCGCCTGACGATGTTGTTGAAGCGGGCGGGATCACGGGAAGCCGCCGAGAGGGCCGGGAAAGCCACCGTCATCAGGACCATCGGCACGAAGATCGGCACGGTCACGACGCGGTAGGCCGCAACGTACCAGCCGACCACCGCGTCGTTCGTCAGGTAGGACAGGAGAACCGAGTCGATCTGGCCGTACACCACCAGCGCTGCCTGCCAGACGAAGAAGGGCAACCCGCCGACCAGCAGCAGCCGGCAGATCTGCAGGCTCGGGCGGGCCGCCCGGGGCAGTGCCCGCCACAGTGCGACGACGTTGAGGACGAGGCCGGCTGTCTGCCCGGCCACGTACGCGGCAGCGACGACCACGACGCCGCCACCGCGGGTCAGCGCGACGACGGCCAGCAGCGCGTACACGGCCCCCGCCACTGCCGGGAATGCCGCGAGCGTGGTCATCCGGTGCAGGCCCTGCAGGGTGCCCTGCACCACCGCCCGTGTGGCGTCGACGAGGATGCCGGCGCTCAGCATGATCACCACGACCTGGGTCACCCGGTCGCCCCGCCGGAGCAGGACCAGCGCGATCGCAACGCCGGCCGCGATCAGGCTGAGCGGAAGCCGCATCAGCAGCGCGTTGACCGCGAGCTGGCTGGCCCGCTCCGGCGCCCGCGCCACCTCCTTGGTGAGGAACGACGAGATGCCCAGGTTGGCCAGAAGGCCGGCGAGCAGGGTCAGGCCAAGGGCGAAACCGAAGCGGCCGAGGTTGGCATCTCCCAGGGCGCGGGGCAGCAGAATCGCCAGCACCATCGCGCTGGCCCAGGAGATCGGCTGTGCGAGCCCGAACTTGACCGCGCTGCGGACGAAGTGAGCCGCTCCGGGGACGTGTGGCTCATCCACTCCTCCAGCTTCGTGGCCCCCTTCCGGACTCGAGACGGAGGCTGGGGAGCCCGGCCGGAGGGGCTGTGCGTGCGGAACGCTCACCGAGCCGGCCTCACGGGACCGCGGTCGCAGCGCAAGCGTGGCGGAGGGCGTCGGCGATGGCCTCCTGATCCTCGGCCAGCAGCTCGTGAAACAGCGGCAGCAGGATGCAGTGGTCCTGGGCCCTCTCGCTCTCTATCAGGCCCGAGGGGCCTGTCGACCAGGGCTCGACACCGTAGGCCGGCTCGCGATGGGCACACATGATGCCGCGCCGCGTGGCCACGCCCGCGTCCAGCATCGCCTCCATCACCTGGCGCTGGTCGCACCAGGCCGGCAGCCGCACGCAGAAGCTCTGCCAGTTGCTGCGCGCCCACGCCGGCTCCTCGGGCAGGCCGAGGCCGGGGATGCCAGAGAGGAGCTCGGCGTAGCGGTCCGCCAGCAGGCGCCTGCGTTCGATCATCGCCGGCAGGCGCGCGAGCTGCGTCCGGCCCACGGCGGCCTGCAGGTCGGTCATCCGGTAGTTGAAGCCGAGCTCCAGGTACTCCTCGACGACTACCCGGTCCAGGCTGTGGCGGACGGTGTCTGGCACGCTCATGCCATGCTGGCGCCACAGCCGGAACTTGCGATCCCACTCCTCGTCGGCGGTGGTCAGCATTCCGCCCTCGCCTGCGGTCACGAGCTTGCGTGGGTGGAATGAGAAGCAGGCGACGTCGCCGTGGGGGCGCCCGACGCGCTCCCAGCCGCCTTCCCAGAGAATCTCAGAGCCGATCGCGCAGGCGGCGTCCTCGACCAGCGGTAGGCCCCGGCGCCTGGCGATGCCGGCCAGGGCCGCGAGGTCGCACGGCATCCCGACCTGGTGAACACAGAGGATCGCGCGCGTGCGCGCGGTGAGCGCCTCCTCGACCAGTTCCGGGTTCATGTTGAACGTGCCTGGCTGCACGTCGACGAACACCGGCCTGGCACCCAGGTAGCGAATGCTGTTGGCGGTGGCGATGAACGAGTGGCTGACGGTCACGACGTCGTCACCCCGGCCGACCCCGGCCGCGCTCAGAGCCAGGTGCAGTCCCACAGTGCAGTTGGACACGGCGCACGCGTATCTGGCGCCGACGGCGGCTGCGAATTCGGCCTCGAACGCGGCCACTTCGGGCCCCTGCGTGACCCAGCCCGAAATGAGCGGCCGCCGCGCAGCCTCCGCCTCGGCCTCGCCCAGCCAGGGCCTGGCGACAGGAATCAAGCGGGCACCGCCTGTTCCGCTGCCTCGCGGAAACTGGCCACCTGCCACCAGGCGACCAGGCGGCGAAGCCCGTCCTCCAGGCCGACCTGCGTGCGGAACCCGAGGCGGTCAGCCGCCGCCCGCGTGCTGGCCAGACGCCTGGGCACGGGGTTGACCTTGCGCTCGGGCGCGTACTCGACGCCGAGGTCCGCGCCCATGACTTCCATCAGGAGAAAGGCCAGCTCCCTCAGCGACGTCTCCGTGCCGCTGGCTACGTTGAACACCTCGTCACTGGTGTCCGACTTCATGGCCAGGACGTTGGCACGCGCCACGTCCTCTATGTAGACGAAATCCATGGTCTGGCCGCCGTCTCCGAAGATCACCGGCGGCAGCCCGGCCGCGATCCGCTCCATCCACCGAATCAGTACCTCCGTGTAGACGCCGTGGACGTCCATCCGGGGGCCGTACACGTTGAAGTAGCGCAGGGCCACGTAGTCGAGGCCGTACATCTCCGCGAAGCTGCGCAGCAGGCCCTCGTTGAAGACCTTGGCCGCGCCGTACATGGTCCGGTTGTGGTAAGGGTGATGGGACTCGCCGGTCGGGAAGCTGTCAGCCATCCCGTACACCGAGGCGCTCGACGCCGCGACCACCTTGCGCACCCCCGCACGCTGGGCCGCCTCCAGGACGTTGTAGGTCCCGTCCACCAGCACCTCGAGCGCGAGCCGAGGCTCCTGAGCGCACTGCGTGATCCGGATGGCAGCCTGATGGAAGAGGTAGTCCACGCCGCGCATCGCGGCGGCGACCGCTGCCTCGTCGCGTACGTCGCCGACGACGAGCTCGACCGGGCCGTTCGCCATCGCCCACTCGAGGTTGCTGTAAGCGCCGCGGACGAGGTTGTCGAAGACCACGATCTCGCCGGCGCCCTCGCGAACGAGCATGTCCGCGATGTGCGATCCGACCAGCCCCGCACCACCGGTGATCAGAAACTTACTGCCGCGCACTCACAACCTCCGATATCTGCCTGACGTCGATCCCCACCATCTGCCGCAGAGAGGCCACCTCCCGCTCGAGCCCCGCCAGGCGCCGCACCAGGTCGGTCTTCCTCAGTCCCAGGGTTTGGCGCACCGAGCTCAGGACATCGCACGCCCGCAGAGGTGGTCCATCGTCCCGGCTCACCTCGAACAGCCGCAGAATGCCGTCCCCCGTCAGGACGTCAGCGCTGCCGTCGGCACGGCTGACGCGCACGACACGACCAGGAACTCGGCCCTCGTACCGTGCTCCGTCCACGGCCGGGGCGGCGCGTCTGATCCACAGGCGCTCGAGACCCCGGAACGTGTACGCGCCCGGGAAGGGATCGGTGAGAGCACGCACAAGGCGGTCGATCTGATCTGTCGGCGCACTCCAGTCGATCTCACCGTCATCAGGGACGCGGCTGCAAGCGTAGGTCGCGGCGGTGCCGGCCTGTGGCTCGCCCTGGTATCCGTTGAGCCGCATGGTGACGGCCTCCGCCAGCGCCGCGCGCTGCAGCTCGTTGAGCCGCGCGTAGAGGTCGCCGACGGTGTCCCTCGGACCGATCGGCACCGCCTGCTGGTGGAGGATGCCTCCAGAGTCCAGCTCCGGCGTCAGGCAGTGGATGCTCAGGTACGCGTCGGGTTCGCCGTTGATGATCGCCCAGTTGACGGTTGCGCGCCCCCGGTACCGGGGCAGCGGAGCATAGTGCACATTTACGAAGGGACAGCCCTGCAGCAGCGAGCTGGGCAGGACGCGGTCATACGAAGACACGACAACGCAGTCGGGCCGCAGGCGGCCGATCAGCTCCGCCACAGCTGCGAGGTTCGTGTCAGGGCACACCCTGATTCCGCGCCATCGTGCCGTTGCAACCACCTCGTCGTCGCCGCCGCGCACCAGCGCCAGGACCTCGAACCGGTCCTGGAGGGCTTCGAGCGCGCTCGCGGCGGTGAGGCCCAGCCCGATGAGGACTACTCGGCGGCGCGGGCTTGCCGAGCCCTGGTCAGAGCTCATCCAGAAACTCCAGGTCGAAGTCCGAGCGCCGCACGGGCGGGGTCAGAAGGACCGCACCAACCTTGAGCCCGCCCGCCTGGAGCCGGACGACCGGGTCTGGGCCGACGTCCGAGGGCAGCACGCCCATGTGGCCCCCGGCCGGAGCCCCCAGCGGCCAGTAGAGGAGACCGGCTCGCTCGAGCGCGGCTCTGTCCAGGTCTCCCCAGAACTGAGCCACCACCACTCCAGGCCATCGCTCCGCGATCAAAGCCGCCTCGAGGGCCCCGACGGCGGCGACCTCACGAGGCCGCAGCGCCACCAGCACTGCGTCCGGGCGCCAGGCAGGGTCGAGGTCGGCCGCCGCCTCCGCGGATCGGATCTCGGCCCCGGCTCCCTTCAGGCCGGTCTCGAGGTAGTCGCGGAACGGGTTGTCGCAGAGCAGCGCGATCCGGCTGCGGTGGACGGGAAGCCCCGCGTCGAGCAGCAGCCGGACGGCCATCACGCCCAGATAGCCGAAGACGCCCACCGCCCGGTGGCGTTCGCTGGTGCCCGCGAATGCCAGGCGCCGCCGGCGCAGCGCGTCGAGGTCGACGTCGATCCGGCCCGCCTGCAGCTCCCATGCCTCGAACATCAACGACACCACCGCGGTGGGCTTCATCCAGCCGACCATCGCGGCGTCTATGGGGCGGACGTGGCCGCTGTTGGTGACGATGTCCGCCTCAGCGACGTCCTGCCGGCGGCGCTCCGCAGTGACGGTGATCCGTTCGTGGACACCCGCGACCCTCGCCAGCGCCAGAGTCGCGTCGGCTGCCTCGCCAGCGGTGCAGTGACGGCTGTCACGGACGAGCGCCGTGACCCGCCGAGCCCCCGCCCGGGCCGCGAGAACGGCCGTCACCGCGTAGGCTCCGCAGGCCGCCTCCGTCAGCACCGCCGTGCCCGAGAGGTCGAGGCGGCAATCGGCGATGGATTCATCGATCAGGCGCAGCAGCCGGGTCGCAGAAAAGCCCGGACGCTCTGGATGGGCGGCGGTCGGACCACTGCGCGACGGGCCGAAGGAAGCCGGCGCCACGGCCGCCACTACGCGCTCCGCCACGCCGTCTCCCGCTGCGACGCGTAGGTCGCGACCAGCTCGGCCACGCGCTCCAGCTCGTGGGGCGGCAATTCCGGGTACATGGGCAGGGACAGGACCTGCCGAGCCGCCTGCTCAGACACCGGGAACGAGCCTGCCGCATAGCCGAGGTCGGCCCAGGCAGGCTGTAGGTGCACCGGAAGCGGGTAGTGGACGCCCGTGTGAATGCCCTCTCCGGCCAGTGCCCGCGCCAGGCCGTCGCGGTCATCCGACCGGATGGCGTAGAGGTGGTAGACGTGACGCGCGTACGGCAGCTCGGCCGGGGTGCGCACGGCTCCGGACAGCAGCTGATCGTAGCGGTGAGCGTGGGCGCGGCGGCGCTCGGTCCAGTCATCGAGGTGGCGGAGTTTGACTCGCAGGATCGCGGCCTGAACCTCATGCAGGCGGTAGTTGAAGCCCTTCAGCTCGTGCACGTACCGGTTCACCTGACCCCAGTGGCGAAGCGTTCGGACCGTGCGCGCCAGCTCGGGGTCGTTCGTCACGACCGCACCGCCCTCGCCGTAGGCGCCCAGGTTCTTTCCAGGGTAGAAGCTGAAGCAGCCGAGGTCGCCGAGCGCGCCGACACGGCGGCCCTCGTACTCCGCGCCGTGCGCCTGGCACGCGTCCTCGATCACCTTCAGGCCGTGCCTGGAGGCGATCTCCAGGAGGGGGCCCATGTCGGCCGGCTGGCCGTAGAGGTGGACCGGGACGATGGCACGGGTCTGCGGCGTGATCGCCGCCTCGACCAGAGCAGGGTTCATGGTGAACGAGCCGGCGGCGATGTCGACGAGGACCGGGCGCGCGCCCGCGTACTCGATGGCGGCGACGCTGGCCACGAACGTGAAGGGAACCGTGATCACCTCGTCGCCGGGGCCGACTCCCGCCGCCAGCAGGGCCAGGTGCAGCGCGCTGGTGCCCGAGCTGGTGCCCACGGCGTAGGCGGCCTGGCTGTGGGTGGCGAGCTCGTGCTCGAACGCATCGGTCTCGGGCCCCAGCACGAACTGCCCGGACGACAGCACGCCGTGAACCGCGGCCATCACCTCGTCATCGATCGTCCGAAACTGCGCCTGAAGGTCGACCAGCGGCAGCGTCGTCACAGCTCCACTGCCCGGCCCTGCTCGGCCAGCGACTCTGCCGCCGCCTCCAGAATGCGGACGACGCGCAGGCCGGCCTCGCCGCTCGTGATCGGCTGGCGCCCGGTAAGCACGCAGTCAACGAAGTGCTCGGCGGCTACTGTCAGCGCCTCGGTGAGGCTGAGCTGGGGCGCGTGCATGTCGCCCGCCCGGTAGCCGACGAGCAGGTCGTACTTGCCCTCGTTGCCGCCGGCTGCCCCGTTGCCGTTGGCCACCGTGATGCCCTTGTCGTAGACCTTGACCTTCTCGCTGGGCTCCAGGTCGTCGTAGACGATCATCTGGCGGTCGCCGCCGATGAGGGTCCGCCGGATCTTGACCGGCGCCAGCCAGTTGACGTGGAAGTGCGCGATCAGGTCGTCGTCGAAAAAGCAGGTCAGGTAGGCGGTGTTGACCGGCTGGCCGGGCACGTGAGCCACGCCGGCGGCCGCCACGGCGCGGGGCTGCCGGCCGAGGACGAAGTCCATTATCGAGAGGTCGTGGACGGCGAGGTCCCACAGCACGTCCACGTCGTGTTGAAAGAGGCCCAGGTTGACGCGGACGGAGTCATAGTAGAGGAGCCGGCCCAGTCGCCGGCCGTCGACCAGCTCCTTGATCTTCTGGACTGCGCCTGTGTAGACGAAGGTGTGGTCAACCATGAGAACCACGCCGCGGCGCCGGGCCGCGGCGATCAGAGCCACTGCCTCGTCGCCGCTGAGTGCGAGCGGCTTCTCGACCAGGACGTGCTTGCCGGCGTCGATGGCCGCCATCGCCAGCCGGTAGTGGGTGGCGACCGGGGTGGCCACGACGACCGCGTCGATGGCCGGATCGGCTAGAAGCTCGCCGTAGTCGCCGGTCGTACGTACGGCGGGGTAGCGGTCGCTGACGCGGGCCAGCCGCTCCTGGCGGAGGTCGCTGACCGCTACGACGGCCGACCCCGCCGCCTCGGTGAAGTTCCGGACCAGGTTGGGACCCCAGTACCCGAAGCCGATGACGCCCACACGGACAGGGCGTGCCAGGGCGGCGGGGCCGGCCCCCGCCGGGGGTAACCCCGTGGCTCGTGTGGCGCTCAAAGCGCGTTCAAGGATCTCCGCCGGCGGCACGAGCGGCAATGGGAAAGCCTGGGAGGCTGAGACGGCATGCCCACCGCATCGGGACAGGAGTCCCGCAGCCCAGGAGGACCGGGACGACCGGCACCCCGTCGACCGGGACGCCCATTCAGATGAGTCACCGCCTCGACGTAGCCTCGGCCACGATGCGGACCCACAGGCTCTCGCGGTCTGTCCTTCTTGCGGTGACGGTCGCCGGCTGCGCCATCCTGCTGCTCCCAGGCTGCCTGCAGCAGGGCGCCGGCTCTGGCGCGTCGGGCAGCCCCGTCGCCGCGCGGAGCCCGAGTGCGTCATCCCTGGCGGAGCGCGCGGTGAGCTCGGCGCGGCCGACGTCGAATCCGGTGCGTCCGGCTCCGCATCGAGCGGCGAGCACGCCCAAACCGTCTCAGGGTCCCTCACTGTCCGCGATCTACGCCAGCGCGCTGCAGGTCGACGCCCAGCACTTGGTCGCCGCCAACGGGGAGCGCGTCGCCAGCTGCGCGGGGCGTGACCTCGCCGGCTGCCGCTCGGCGCTGCAGGGGGTCAGCACGTGGGCCACCGCGCTGCAGCGGGATCTCGACGCCCATCCCGCGCCCGCCTGCCTCACGACCGCGGACGCGACGCTGCGCTCGGCCATCGCTCTCTACCTGCAGGGGGCCCAGGTCGGGACGAAGGGCATCGACGAGGGCATCCCGGCCGACATCATCCAGGGCAAGAGCCTTCTCGACCAGGGGACGACCCGACTGACGGCAGCCTCTTCTCAGCTCGGCCAGTCGGGCTGCAGCGCTCCGCCACCAGCCGTGGCACCTTAACCCGCCCTCCGAAGACTGTGTACACGCAGCTCCGCGGCAGCCTCTCGGAGGCGCCGGCAGGGCAACCTGAGGAGCCCGTGCCGTGGTGGCGCGTCAGCCGCAACGTCGTCAACCTGGGGCTGACGAGCTTCTTCACCGACATCTCATCAGAGATGATCAGCACGGTCCTGCCCCTGTACCTCGTGTTCACGCTGCGCATGACCACCCTGCAGCTGGGCGTGGTCGACGGCGTGTACCAGGGGGCCTCGGCGTTGACACGCCTGGCGGCGGGAGTAGCGGCGGATCGCGGCGGCCGCCACAAAGAGGTCGCGGTCGCGGGCTACGGCCTCTCGGCGATCTGCAAGCTCGGCCTGCTCGCTGTGGGCGGCGCTTTCGGCCCGCTGGTCGCGATGGTGCTCGCTGACCGGGCAGGGAAAGGAATCCGCACCGCCCCACGCGACGCCTTGATCTCGCTCAGCTCGCCCGCATCGCGGCAGGGGGTCGCGTTCGGAGTACACCGGGCGCTGGACACGGGGGGCGCCCTGCTCGGGCCGCTGGTCGCGTTCTCGCTGCTCACCCTCCTGCCTGGGCGGTTCGACGCCATCTTCGTCGTGAGCTTCTGCTTCGCGGCTGTGGGCGTGGCGGTGCTGCTGGCGCTTGTCGAAGGCAGGCGGTCGAACGTGCCGCAACATCAGCGCCAATCGCTGCGTCCGACGCTGGCCCTGCTCCGGCTGCCGCGGTTCCGCCTGCTCGTCCTGGCCGGCGCCGCCCTGGGGTTGGCGACGATCGCCGACGCCTTCATCTACATCGCCCTGCAGCGGCGGG
>Ga0126384_10000834_pt1 | contig 17732 bp, 16 predicted proteins | sample PanSoiMetPlot_36_FD_92543 | JGI IMG/M metagenome (GOLD analysis project Ga0126384, IMG submission 92543) | Tropical forest soil microbial communities from Panama - MetaG Plot_36 | ecosystem: Environmental > Terrestrial > Soil > Tropical forest > Bulk soil | place: Panama | collected 2016-02-17 | reverse complement strand
TCCGCTGTTCTTTCTGTTCGCGCTTTTCATAATGCTCGGTGAGCTCGCGGCCAGGCAGCGAGAAAACACGATGCCCGTCTCTCACGAGCCAGATCGTCGCAAGGGACGCGCCGGCCGACGCTCCCCTTCCACCCGAAAGTAGCCAACCATTCCGTAAACTGGTGCAATGATTATAGCGCGGCACGCATGTCCACTCTCGCCCGAAAGCGGACATTTGTCGGCGCGAACTGAATGTCAGCTATATCAAAAGCGGACATTGCCAAAAAAAATAGAGATCGCGAATAGAAAATACAGAGCGACTAATTAGTCTATAATCTCATCAGTAATAGCCAGCAATGTGGGCGAGACGGTAAGGCCGCGCGCTTTTGCAGTCTTAAGATTAAGCGCAAGTTCGAATTTGGTTGGGCGTACAACAGGCAGGTCGGCTATGTTAGCACCCTTGAGGACTCGCCCGACGACGGCCGACGTTATTTCACCGCGCCAACGGTAAACCCCACCACAAAGCGGTCGACAAAGAAATTGTAGATGATTGCAATGGGCACGCTCGCGATCAGGCAGGCACCCATCATCGAGCCCCAGAAATAAACGTCGCCGCGCACCAAGAACGTGGGCACGCCAACGCTGACTGTGTAGCTTGATGAGGACGTGATGAAGGTCACGCCGTAAACAAACTCTTGTGTAACCAGCGTGAAGGCGAAGATTACGGCGGTCAGCATGCCGGCGAGCGAAATCGGCATCACCACCTTGACGAATGCGCCGAAACGGGAGAGCCCGTCAATCAAGGCCGCGTCCTCGAGGTCGCGCGGAATCGCTTTAAAGAAGCCCATCAAGAGCCACGTGCAGAACGGCACGGTAAAGCTCGGATAAACCAGTACCAAAGACCACAGAGAATCCTGGAGGCCGAGCACGGCGATGATGCGCGCGAACGGGATGAACAGGATCGTCGGCGGCACGAGATAGGTGAGGAAGATGCCGATACCGAGCGTCTGTGCCCAGGCCCCGGTCATGCGCGCGAGCGCATAGCCCGCGGGCACTGCGAGCACCAAGGTAATGATCACAACAGCCGCACCCACGAAACCGGTATTGAGCAGCCATTGCAGGAATTGGGTGTCATTGAATAGCACCCGCAGATGATGAAGCGTCGGCGGATCGTTGAAAAGATAGGGATTGTTGGTGGTGCTGTGGAGATCCTGGGTGGTTTTGAACGTGGTGAGTAACATCCAATAAAAGGGGAATGCCAAAAACGTGACGAAAAACACGAGAATGGCGGCATGACCGGCCCTGGTCCCCACCATGCGTGCGCGTGCGAGTACCGGATTCATGTCAGGTCACCTCCGCGCGCCGTGCGAACCACAGGAACAGCACCGCCACCGCCACCAGCACAGGGAAAAGGAACAGCGAGATGGCAGCGCCGCCGGCGAGGTCGCCGCCTTGAATGCCCGTGAAATAGGCCCAGCTCGCAATGACCTGAGTCTGATCGTAGGGGCCGCCACGGGTGAGCACGAAGACCACGATCAGGTCGGTGAACGTGAAGATGATACCGAACAACAGCGCCACCAGCGTGATCGGCATAATAAGCGGGGCCGTGATCTGGAAATGGCGGCGCCAGAACCCCGCGCCGTCTACGGCGGCGGCATCGTGGATGTCCTTCGGGATCGAAGTCAGGCCGGCGAGGACGATGACAGTCGCGAGCGGCACGATGCGCCACACGTTGACAATGATGATCGAAGCTATGGCCAGGTCTGGCTGACCGAGCCAGATCGGCCAGAAATTCGGACCGAATAGGCCGATCACGCGCACAGTCCAGTTGATGATCGAGTAGATCGAATCAAAAATCCAGAGCCAGCCAATGCTGCCGAGCGAGATCGGAGCCACCCATGGCAGCAGGATGAGGAACCGGACAAACCACTTGACGCGGAAATCGACGAGCAGCGCCATGGCCAGGATGTTGGCGAACACGATGACGAAGAACTGCGAGATGACAGTGATCAAGATCGTGTTCTTGAGCGATAGCCAGAAGGTTCCACTCTCGACGATGCGACGGAAATTCTCCAGACCGACGAAGTGTATCTCGCGGCTGGCGACAGTCACACTGGAGAGGCTGTAAAAGAGCGAGAGCAGGAACGGAAAGCCAACGAGGAGGACGATGTAAAGGATCGCGGGCGCGAGCATGACGCGCGACAACCAGCGCTCGTTGTCGGCAAACCGGGCGAGCAACCCGGCCTCCGCTCGTTTCGGCGCCGTCGTGTAGGTGTCGATCAAGTCGCGCCTCCGTTCAGGCGGAGGCTGCTATGACGGTCGAAGCGCTGAATGTCCTGCTTGCGCAAAACGAAGTCGTAGCCTTGACCGGCCGCGAGCTCGATGCGAATATTGGTCGGTATCTTGGAAATGACATGCGCCTCCGGTGTACGGCCCTCTATCACGCCATAAACAAGCCGATCCGCCCCAAGATATTCGATGCGAGTAATGCGCAAGCGAAAATTCATGTTGTCGCCATCGGGCTCGACCTCCTTGGGCAGCAAGGCCTCGGGACGAAAGCCAAGCCAAGTCCCGCCGTCCTCGATTAGGTTCATCGGTGGCGAGCCGATGAAGGTAGCAACAAAGGTGTCCATCGGACTGCCGTAGATTTCCTGTGGCGTTCCGATTTGAATAACTTTGCCCTGATTGAGCACAGCAATGCGGTCGCCGAGGCCCATCGCCTCGGCCTGGTCGTGGGTGACGTAGATTGTTGTCGTGCCGAGGCTCCGCTGGAATTGTTTCAGCTCGTCGCGTGCAGAATTACGCAGCTTGGCGTCGAGATTCGAAAGCGGCTCGTCCAGCAGAAACACAACCGGCTCGCGCACGACTGCGCGTGCAAGCGCGACGCGCTGGCGCTCGCCGCCAGAAAGCTGTCGCGGCTTGCGGTCGAGAAAGCGCTCAATGCCGAACATTTGCGCCGCCCATTCCACCTTTTCGCGGATCTGACCCTTGGGCATGCCGACTGCACGCAGCGGGAACGAGATGTTCCTTTCTACAGTGAGGTGGGGGTAGAGGGCATAGCTTTGGAACACCATTGCTATATTGCGTGCGCGCGGCGGCAAGTCCGTGACCACCTTGCCATCGATTGCGATGTCACCTTTGGTCGGCCGCTCGAGTCCGGCAATCAGGCGCATCAATGTCGTCTTACCGCAGCCCGAGGGGCCCAACAGGACCAGAAATTCACCTTCTTGGGCGAGTAAGTTGATCCCATCAACCGCGTGCACTTGGTCGAAGAGCTTAGTGAGATTTCTGGCTTCGACCGTAGCCATGCGTTCGCGCTCGACTGTCCGGATGCGTTAAGTCAATTTCGGTCGGGAAGACATAATCTGGATAATAACTGCTTTGGCGGGGGCCTGATTTTACAGGTCCCCGCCCTAATGGAGCTTGGAGAAGATTAGATCAAATTCCGTTCCTTCCACTTCGCCCAGATCGCTTTCATTTTCGCCTCAGCGCGATTGAGCGCGTTCTCGGGCGTCTCGGCGCCAGTTGCGGCCTCCGCAAACATCGTGTTGATAACCCAAGTGTTGAAAGTCTCATCAACAGCCGCACTTGAGTACCCTGGATAGCCGACATTGGTCGCCCAATCGAGGACGTCGGACAGCACCGCATACTTGTTATGCGGCACCCCCTTCGGATCATTGGAGATGATCTGTGTGATGTCGGGAATCGTGCCTGGGAACGACGGAAAATTGTAGAACTCGCTGGCTAAGAATCCCTTCTTGAAGTTGTCGATATAGTCGACCAAGAACTTCTGGGCACCATCGATGTTTTCAGCAAATTTCCAGACCACGTAGCAGTCCATCACGTGTTCGAGTCCGATGCGTCGAACTGGCCCCTTGGCCGCCTTGGCGAGCCCGATCTTCTCATGGATCGGAAGTTTATCGTTCTCGCCGGCACGGGTGATCGAAATTGCATTGAGCACCAGTGAGGACCTGCCTGCGAGCATCTGACGATTGTTGGATGATGGGTCCCAGGCAAGCACTTCTGGCGTCTCGGTCTCCTTAAACAGCGAAGCCACAAACTTGATCGCCTCAAGCGTTTGCGGCGAGTTGATAGTGAGATTGCCGTTGACGTCCTGTTCATGGGCCCCGAACGAATACATGATCGCGCGCATGGCCATGGCCGTGTCGAGTTCGGCGGACAGGCCGACGCCGACTGGGATGCCGGTCTTCTCCTTGATCTTCTTACCACCGACCAAAATCTCCTCCCACGAGTCGGGCTTCATCCCAATCTCGCCCCACAAGTCGGTGCGGTAGTTGATCGGATCGGGTACATAGCTGTCCGAGAATGCAAAATATTTCTTGGTCCTCGGATTGTAGGTGCTCTTCACCGCGAGATCCACCGGCTTACCATGCCGCTTTTCGCACTCGGCATAGACGTTCTTCATATCCACGACCTGCTCCTCAAACACCGATGGTGGTGCAAGGAACATTACGAGGTCATGACCTTTTTGCGCCGACACTTCGGCAGCGGCGCGCGAAGGAATGAGACCGAGATTGATGTTGTCGACGATCACCTCGGTATCGTTGTTTTTGCCCCACTCCTTCGTGTATTCATTGTTGAACCACTTGTCGTATGCCGGGACGAAGTGGCTCCATTGCAGGATTTTCAGCGCCTTGGCCGCACTGGCCGGATTGACGTGGAAAAACGGGCCTACGCCCGCCGCAACGCCTGCGGCGGTCGCGGTCCTGATCACATCGCGGCGCGAAAGGCCGCGACGGCGCTTGCGGGTGTCCATTTCTGTTCTCCTTGAACGTTTTCGGGCGGAAAATCGCGCATCGCTACTGTCCGCCATAGGCGCGTCACCCCTCGATTGCAGGGCCTTCGCGAAACACAACGACGCAGCTTACACCGCCTAGGTTGGCACCAGATCACATATTGTTATCCAATACTCCTGAGTGCAAGGGACCGTCGTTTTTAGTTTCCGACGCTTTGTAGGTCCTTCGCTGCAAATCTCTGGATCCGACAGCACCGCTGACCCGTTTTATGCATGGGTAGTGACAGAGTTAGCCGAAAAGCAAAGTGTTATGCTGTCGGAGACCGATTGTCGCCCCGCACTCGCAGCTTCAACGACCAACGCGCCGCGATATCCAGATCTGCCCCGGATGCTATAGATGCTCTTCGCTTAGATAAGGACCATCAAGTGATGTCCCGAGTGTCACGGACGTGCGAGCCAATTTCGCGATGTTGAAGCTAAGTGAGAGCAAAGCCTACGACGCAGTGGTGCGCCAGCGTGAAGCTCGGGCCGGCATTCGCGCGCAGTCAGGCATCCTGATCAGGCCAATGGAGCGAATTGTGGGGCAATATGGGTTAGAAGTTCGATCGGCTCGCCCAGCATAGCGTCCGTCTTCTCCTCAAAGAACTCGCGTAGCGCGCCCCATGCCAGCGCGACACGCGCGACAATGGCCACCTTGCGGCGGCGCAACGCCGCGACGGCCTGCTCGGCCAGGAGCATGGGATTGTTACTCTCGACCAATACACGACCGGCGCCATCTTCGATCACAAACAGCCGGCCCAAACGCGAGATACTGAGGATGCAATCACAGTCCGGCGGCGGGCCAACCAGAAAAAACTGCGGGTCGCCGCGCTCGGTGACCCCAACGTCCCAACTGCTCGCTTCCCCAGTCGCGATTACGTTGGAGGACATCGACAGGAACTGCTGGAGTTCGACTGGTTGCCAGCCTTGAGAGGCTTGCGGCACGTGAGGGAACTTCACCACATTCATCGCTTCACCTCGAAAAGGAGCCGGTGCAGTTCGGGGTCGTAGAAAGACAGAAGCTTCCGCGTGAACGACGACGGGTCGATGCCGAGTGCACGCGCCCACCCCTCCAAGCTTTCGGTTGGGACCCGGCCGAAGCCATTTTCCACTTGGGAAATGAACGTGTAGTACTTAAACCCCAAGGCCTCGGCGAGTTGAATCTGCGACAAACCAGCCCGTGCGCGTAGCTCTTTCAGCCACGCACCTGCTTGTTTTCTCAACTGTTTTGCCCGTTGATCCGCCTGTGCGATTTGCATGGCACCACTGGAAACTACTTGCGTTTTGTGCTGTTTCATGATTACTAAACTAGTCCATTATTGATATATATTTACTTGACGCTTTTTATCACAATTCAAGGCAAAGGTAGAGGCTCAACGGTGTCGCAGCCGGGGCGGAAAGGAACGCACAATGACGACCATCAGTCCGATCGAAACATTCGCTCGGCAAAAGGTCGCAACCGGCCCGTTCATTTTGTTTGTGGCTTCAATGATCGCGGCGGTCGTGTTCGCCGCGATCATACATCATTCGCTGCCGCACGAGGTTCTGCTGCCCGCGACTGTCACGTTCGTATTTGTATTGGCGGCGGCGGTCGCGCTGTTTGCTTGGCGGAGCCCAGTTCCGTCACGACAATTCACCTACTGGGACGCCGCCGGCCTGCTCACCCTGTTCGGAGTAATGGCCACCACAATGGTGGAGCCTGCAGACTTGGTCCGTCTCGTCGTCGACACGGACCCCCACAACTAGGGTTGTCCGTCGATCGGCATTAATTTTTCCTAGTAGCCCAAGACGCCTTTTCGAGGATCGCGTGGAACTTGCTCAGCAGCTCGTCTCACTCTCACAGATCATTATCATTGACCTCGTTTTGGCTGGCGACAATGCCATCGTCGTGGGTATGGCGGCATCGCAAGTCCATCCGGCGCTGCGCGCTCGCGTCATCCTCTGGGGCGTCGTCGGCGCGGTGGTGTTGCGAATCCTGTTTGCCGCTATGGCGACGCAGCTCCTCACAATTGTCGGGCTGACGCTCGCCGGCGGCATCCTGCTGTTGTGGGTGTGTTGGAAGATGTACCGCGAGATTAGCTTGCCCGCACCAAAGCCCGCTTTCGCCGGCAGCGTGCCGGGTGAATCACTGTCGCGAGCACAGGGCATGACCTTCCGCGCCGCGTTCGTGCAAATCATTGTAGCTGACGTGTCGATGTCGCTCGACAATGTACTTGCTGTCGCTGGCGCGGCGAAGGGTCAGATCTGGGTGCTGGCCGTCGGTTTGACAGTGGCGGTTGGCTTCATGGCGCTGCTCTCGGCTTACATTGCGAAGTTGCTCGCGCGTTATCACTGGATCACATGGATCGGACTTGTGATTGTGCTCTACGTAGCGCTCGAAATGATCTGGACCGGCACGCATCAAATTGGTTGCCAGATCGTCAGCGAGCTTGACTGCGACAGCGGTGTGCTGCGAACGCTGAGCGTTCTACTGTCGTGAGCCCCTGACGTTAGCCGACCCCAGCCCAACTGCTATCCCATTGGCCAAGGATCACTCTAATGCTGCCGGTGGGGCAGCACCCCAATCGTTTGGATCCAGAGCGGTCGCTCTGATCTCTGTTTGATGGCCGATCGGTTGGGTAAACCCGTTCGCCTAGATTTGCGCGTATTTTAGTAGCAGTCAACGCAATGAAAGACCGCCCAAGGGTGACATCACACCGATGGCGAAAGGAATTTTCGGTAAGTCAATGTTCGATCGCGCCGGGAAGGATTTTTCGGAGTGGCTCTCAGGAGTGTTCGATCTTGCCGCACTCGCCAAAGGCTCAACCATCAGTCTCGCAGTCACCGGTTTGAGCCGCGCCGGCAAGACAGTGTTTATCACCAGCCTGGTACATAACCTGCTCAGTGCGCTGCACCAACCTTATCGCATGCCGTTTTTGAAAGCAGTCGGAGACGGCCGGCTGGTTGCAGCTAGGCTGGCCAGCAACAAGAGCAATGGGCCATCGCGATTTCCTTATAGGCGAAATATCGAGCACATGGCGGCCAGCCCCGCGAACTGGCCAGCCCGTACCACCGACATCAGCGAAATCGAGATTGACATCCTTTTCGTTCCTGCCGGCGCGCTCGGTGTCCTGCTTCGCTGGATCGGCAGCGGTCCCGCAACTTTAAAACTCAAAATAATTGATTATCCCGGCGAATGGCTCCTTGATCTGCCCCTGCTGAGCCAAAGCTATGCCGATTGGTCACGCGCAACGTTGCAGCTCTGTCGTCGCGGAATGCGCGCCAGCACCGCGCGTGATTTGATCGCCTTTCTATCCGATCATCACCATGACGCTTTGGCGAGCGAGGAAGATGCCAGGCGAGCGCATGAACTCTATCGACAGCACCTGCGGGCGGCACGCGATCAGGACGGGCTCAACTTTTTGCAGCCCGGCCGCTTCCTCGATCCCGGTTCGCTCGGGAAAAACTCCTACATGTGGTTCGCCCCGCTCGAAATCCCAGACAGTCTCCAGCGCAGCACCGACGGCACACTGGCCGCTGTAATGGAACGACGCTTTGAATCGTATAAGACCGAAGTCATCATGCCGTTTTACAGTCAGTATTTCCGCAACTATTCACGACAAGTGGTGCTTGTAGACGTCCTTGGTGCTCTCTTGGCCGGCCGCGAGGTATTCGAGGACACACGGCACGCAATCGACGCCATCCTGGAAAGCTTTCGCTATGGGCATAGTGGAATTATTTCGCGGTTGCTGCAAAGTGCGCGTATCGAAAAGGTTCTCTTCGCCGCCACGAAGGCAGATCATGTCCCGGAGGTGCAACGCGACCATCTTGCCGCGCTGCTGCGCAACATGGTCGCACTCCCCGCACTTGATGTCAGCAGCAGAAATGCCATGTTTGATGTAGCAGCGCTCGCGTCAGTCATTTCGACAGAAGAGGACACCCAAGAGATAGATGGGCACGCGGTCCAGGTTGTTGTCGGCAAACCGGTCGGCAGTGACACCAGAGCTAAATTTTTTGTTGGCAACGTGCCGGCGCGTCCGCCGCGGCCGGAAGCTTGGGGCAAGCCGTTTCTTAATATTCCGGTATTCGAGCCTCCGGTCATTGACGTGTCACCGATCGACGGCATTGCGCACATCAATCTCGATCTCGCGCTCGAATATCTAATCGGAGATCAGTTGCGGTGAGCAACCAAAACCACAGAATCGGATCTGACCACAATCTACGTCCGCAGGTCGTCGTAATGGAGACCCCCCAGAAACCAAGCGCGGGTATCGGCGAGCCATTGGCGCCCCGCATAATCGCGACCGCGCAAACCGGTCGTATCATTCCAGCACCCCCAGCCGAACTTCAGCCCATAGTCAAATCGAGCAGCCACCACTACAGCTTCTCAATGAAGCTCGCTTTGGCGGGCCTAACCGTTGCCTTCTGCGGGTGGCTCGGCGTTGATCTATATCTCTGGATCGCATCAGCACTCAATTTCAGCACGTGGCTCGGCTGGGTGGCAGCGGCAGTGGTGGTGGTCGGCATTTCTGCTATTGGTGCGATGATTGTGCACGAGGCGAGGAGCTACCTAGCCCTAAAGAATGTTGAAACCAACCAGCACCGGTTAGCCTTACAAAGAGAGAATATGCATACCTCAGACGTGCACGAGGCGATCCGTGACGTGATTGCGGAGATCCCCAAAGATCGAGAGAGCACGGCCGCAATTGAGGCGTTTCAGCGCAAGGTGCAGCGCCATCATTCACCCGCACAACAAATCGATCTGTTATCGGAGACGGTCATGACTCCGCTCGACAGGCGCGCGGAGGCGATCGTGCGTCGGGCGAGCGCCCGCGCCTTCGGCATAACCGCCATCAGCCCGGCTACGGTTATCGATGTCCTGTTCTTTATTGCATGCAGCGTTCGCATGGTGCGCGAGCTTGCCGCCTGCTACGGCCACCGGCCGACCGTATTCGCCACGACCCATCTTTTGCGGCGGCTCCTAGTCGAAGCCGGAAAACTCGGGGTTGTGGACATTGCGGGGATTACGCTAACCCAACACATAGGAGGTGCTGTTGTCGAACAGTTGGCGGCAAATGCCGCCGAATCCATGTATGCCGCGCAACGCATGGCGCGGCTCGGCCTCGTAACAATGGGTCTGTGCCGGCCGGTCCCGTTTCAGCAGAACGAACTCCCGGGCATCTTGTCTTCATTGATCGGCAACTTGCTTGCGCAGCGCGCAGAAACCCCACAAACACATTTTGTCCATGGCCAATGAATTAATTTGCCGCCCAGGCGGACGATCTAATGGAGCGAACCGGCAAATTCATTCTGTCCCTTAGCGTACATCCCCCCGTGTGAGTGAATGTCCGCTATTGAGGGTAAAGCGGACATCGACAAACTTGCCGACTATCTATCAGCCGCGCCTTGTCCAAGGGACTTCTGAGGGTGCCTGCTTAGCTACCATGGAAAGTTACATAGCGGCCGACAGAACCGACAAAAAAAGCACTCGGTTCTCGGACGAGGTCATCCTCCCGAGACCCGAGTGCAGCTTGCGTTGCTCAAGTAACTAACGGCAGACCCGGACGCTCCGCACTATTCGCTCACCCCAACGATTTATGTGAACTGTACGGCGAACAAAACAATCACCGCCGTAGGCATAGTGACTACGCCATCCGTGATGCCAGCCCCGGTGCCAACCACGATGCCAACCATTGTCCCAGTCGGCGTTCGCAACGCCAGCGGTCCCGACAGCAAGCCCAACAGCAGTGATCGCTGCGAGCCCAATTTTTTGAAGAGCTTTTGTCATGCGCATCCTCCAGTAGTTTTGAGCTGCATGTACAATTCGGAGGAAAACATTATCGTTCCAATGGGCTAAAGGTTCCAACCTAAACAGATGTTCATGAAGGATCGCATGCGAGCGTGCGCGCGATTGCCATCCGCTGCTACATGCGTCCCGAGATCCCGAGATAGAATCGAGCGTTAGCATGCCGGCGAAGACATCACAGTTGACAATCGTTCGCTGCGTCACTGGCTCACCTGAGTGCGCGAACACGTCACCGCTCCTGATCCCTTAGTGATGGGCGCCGAGCGCATCTTTGCCAATATTGCGAGAATTGATTCCTGGTCGCATCCCGACTGAGCGGATTACTTTGTGGACCCGTGAAGACCAGCGGTGGTTCAGGTCGTGGTCTAAGCACATCTGTCCGCTTTCGGTCACTAACAGACATTGCCTCCGCTAGTTGCGATGTCCGCTTTACCGCCGAAAGCAGACATCCGCCATTTGATTGGAATGTCCGCTAAGGGCCAAAGCGGACCTCAGGAGCCGCATAGGATCATCAAAGATATAGCGTTACTTCGCTATGATGTGAATCAAGCTCGTTAAACGGAAAACCCAGTGCTACGCCTAACCGTTTGCGTCCCCCGCTCAAAGCCCGCTGGGCAATGCAAGCGTCAAACGCGGTGCGAATTAGGTCGGGCAGCTGCCTCGGCATTTTCAGCACAGATCGAATCACCGCGCCAAAATCGGGCGTGCCGTCCGACCTCACTCCAAGCATCGCGGCGGGCGGAAGCACTGTATAGGCTGAGTCGATGATGACACGGCAAGCGGCAAATGGAACGCGATGCGCGGTCGCGACCTCCGCCGCAATGTGCGATTCCATGTCGACAGCTGCAGCTCCCGTTTCATTGTAAAGCTGGGCCTTTTCCCCTGGGGTCGATATGACTCGCTCCGCGCCGGTGAGTTGCGCGTAAACCGCCCTCGGAAGCATCTCAAGAAGTTTTTGCGTCCACAAGCGGTCGGTCGCAATGACTTTGCTGCCGCTTCTCACTGCAGAGGCTACTACCCAATCTCCCGGAAGAAGATAGGGAGCCAGTCCGCCAGCGATTCCAAAGCTGATGATGCCAGAAGCGTCGTGCGCGGCGGCTATCTCAAGCGCAGCACCAAGATCGAACGCCTGATTACAGATCACTGACACCCCGGGACCGCGTGCGATACAAGCTTCGAGCGCGAGGGAGGTAACAGCGACGACGTCGTGCAGCGTGCTCGTCATCTGGGGCCTCCCAGATTCTGTTATTCCCAAAGTTCTCTGTAATTTGGAAATTGCCGTAACGTCTTGTCATAACGCGTCGGCTCAATCAGCGGCAGTACCAGCTTCAAAGGGATATTTTTTATTTTTGATGTATGTCGAACATAAAGGTCGATGGGGTCCAGCACGTGTCGCAGGTGCAATTTTGGATCGTAATTGAGCCCACTGCTACGAAACCACTTGTAACCATGTGCGATTGCCCACGTAATTATGTCTCGAACAGCATAATGATAAAGGTGGAGATCGAGCGCGATTGAATAGTCGAGACCAATATATTCCGCATAGATACTATCGCCGTCGACCATACAAAGAACGAACGCGACGAATCTTGCGTTCTGGCGCCAAATAAAGAAACGAATTTTATCGGGCATGACCTGCCCGAGTCTGCAAAAATACTCTTTTGTCAATTTTTCAAAATGTAGCTTCGATCGCGCGAAAACCTGAATGTACAGAGGGTAAAGTTGTTCGACGATGGGAGTAATATCGTCAATCACGCTCATCTCAATTGGAGCGTTGTGCTCTGCAGTCCGTAATTTCTTGCGCAGTTTAGTCCGTGCTCCACTGCTAAGAGCTCTCTTCATGTATTCATCGAAACTCGTGTAGTCGATATTCAATTTGGTCATGGGCAGGCTCGGGACACGGGTAAACCCATGCTGCAAGAAACATCGTAGACATTGGCGGTATTTTGCTGGAAATTCCTTAAGCACTATGATTGACACCCCCAATTTGCGCGCGTGTGTTACGAGCGCCGATGCGAAAATCTGCGATAATTCATACGGCGACATAAAATCGTGCTGATCGAGATGGCCCTCGCCCGCTGCGCACCCCACCATAAGTGTTCGCATGCGCATGAATCGCGGCCATATCTGACGTACGCGATTGATCACCGGTCCAAATGTCGGATTGAGGCCGGCGAGCAAATCTTGATCGACAATAAAAAAAGGTTGGATAGCGCGAACGTCGCCGTGAGTGTCCTTGATGGCAAAATACCGGTAGTCAAACCCTCGCGAAAGCGTTTGCTCGAGAATTTCGTAGTATCGATGGTCCTTTCGCTCGCATCGTAAGGTATGTGCCCAGTGAGGGCACCGCGCGAGTTCGTCGTGTAACATGACTTCAACGCTGCCCAGTGGTGCTCGCGCGTAAAAGCCCCATCGCAGTGGGAGCCTGCGTTTAGTAATAGCTGCCCTCCTTTTATTTTTACTGAATCGAAAAGACCACAGCTACGCTAATTCCGCCTTGCCGTAACGGCCGACGAAACAAAGACTGTGCCTCTTGGAAATTTCGCACGTCGGTCGAAATACTCAATTTACGAATGACTTAGTTTCTGACATCCAATTTAGTTTCGCGACTTTTGTCATTCGGCAATAAGTCCTAGCTTTTGCTACTTGCTGTTTTCCTGTCGAATGCCCGCTCGCGACCCTAATAACAAAATTCGTTCAAAAATAAAATCCGGAACCTTAACCAGGAAAACTATAAAGCATCTCGATGTGCGCCAATGGATGAAGACCAATGGCCGCGACAAAAACTGAGGCCATTTCCAGCAGTAGAGCGTCCGCTCACAGTCGGGAACATCTAAATTAACTTGCTTGTTAGAAACTGACTCATTTCTAATTTGAAGGTTGCACGTTTGTAGCAACCTTAGTTGACCGACGTGCTTTCTAAAGAACAAACAAATACATGCGGGACCATTCCCGCCGTTTGGATCGCGAAAACCGCAGATGATGAGGGTATAACGTGTGGAGTTTACCATGTGGAAGCATTCAAGCAGGGCTTCGATCACGATATATTGACCGCCCTGTTTGTCACGACAGAAGCGGGGACAGGCCCGCAAATTGATCAGATCGCGTCCTACTCGGCACCCCGAGCAGTGACTACGGCAGCGCGATACGACAACGGGGTTACCATTAACAAAGTTGCTTTCATGTGCCCAACTTACCGCGCTGCATCTGGAGGTGCGAATGAGCCTCAGAATTGAGGATGTCTTCGCTGAGCACGAGGCGGATCGGTACACGCTGCACGCACGCTATCTTAATGAGCAGATGGTTCGCGTGCTGAGAACAATTGGATTTGACCAAGCATATCAGCGTGGCAAGGGCCAGTATCTCTATGACCGCTGGGGGCGCCAGTATCTCGACCTGCTAAGTGGATGGGGAATGTTCGCACTTGGGCGCAATCATCCGGCCGTCCGCGATACGCTGAAGAAGGTTCTCGACAGCGAGTTTCCAAACCTCGTCCAAATGGACGTGCCGGTGCTTGCCGGAGTCCTAGCCGAACGCTTGCTCCACTATGTGCCGCATCTCGACAAGGTGTTCTTTGCGAATTCCGGTACCGAATCGGTTGAGGCCTCCCTGAAATTCGCACGCACTGCGACGGGCCGTGACGGAATTGTGTATTGCAGCCACGCATTCCACGGGCTGACTTACGGCTCTCTCTCGGTCAATGGCGATGAGATTTTCCGTTCCGGCTTCGGTTCACTATTGCCGGGGTGCATCGAAGTGCCGTTTAACGATCTCTTGGCGTTGGAACGGGCATTGGCTTCAAAGTCGGCAGCAGCATTCATCGTCGAACCGATCCAGGGTAAGGGTGTCGCCGTCCCAGCCGACAACTATCTACGTTCCGCCTTCGAGCTATGCCGTAAATACGGCACTTTGTTTATCGCCGATGAAGTTCAAACTGGACTTGGGCGGAGCGGACGCTTTCTTGCTTGCGAATACTGGGGCGTCGAACCGGACATGGTTTTGTTGTCCAAGTCGCTATCAGGGGGCCAGGTACCCGTTGGTGCAGTGCTGACGCATAAATGGATATTCGACAAAGTCTTTGATCGGATGGAGCGTGCCGTCGTGCATGGGTCGACATTCGCAAAGAACGACCTCGCGATGGCGGCCGGGCTTGCCACGCTCGAGGTGATCGAGGCTGAAGGCTTGGTGCAGAATGCGGAACGGTTGGGCAATCGTTTGTTGGCTGCATTCGAGCGAATGGCGGGCAAGCACGAGCTCGTTAAAACCGTTCGCGGAAAAGGCTTGATGATTGGTATCGAGTTCGGCGTACCTCACTCGCTGAAGCTCAAGGCTTCTTGGAATCTACTCGAAACGGCAAATAGCGGACTGTTTTGCCAATTAATTGTGATACCGCTGCTGAAGGAGCACAGAATTCTGACTCAGGTCGCAGGACATGGCAACCACACAATCAAGCTCTTGCCCCCGCTGGTGATCACGGATTCGGACTGTGAATGGATCGAGCGATCGTTTGAATCGGTTATCGCAGATGCACACCGCGTTCCCGGCGCCATTTGGTCTCTAGGAAAGACATTGATCGAAAACGCTACACGTGCGCGCATAGGCGACACATTCACTTTCACTTGATGGCTTTGGCCAATCAAGATTTGCAAACTACGGCTTCGCTGCGCTTCCTTGCGTTTCAAGCGGAAAGCTGTAGGCCGTTTCGGTGCCCGAGACCAACGACGCTACCGAGCGGTTGCAGGGCCGGATTCTCCTTGTTTTGACCGGGTAGGCTGCGACCAGGGCCGGCAACTCATTGGCTCTCACTTTTGAAGTGAACATTCAAAGCATCTGTACCGATTTGCCGGACGGAGACGGGCTCACAGCCTCGCATGTGCCGCTCTTTTCTTTTCTTCATAGCGGCCTTCGGCAACAATTTCGGCAATTATACCATCTGGCGAGCGGTATTTCAGCGCGCCCGCACCAGGCTTGGATAGGATACTTCCACCAAAAACTTTGATTTTCTGTTCATACTTTTCCTGGTCATCGACCTCGATTCCAATGTGGTGGATACAAGGTCCTTTACCCGCGAGTTGGGCTTCTGGCGCGTCTTCGCTGTCGTATATCATAAGCGCGAGATCGATATATCCATCCGTCATGTGCCTTGAAACGTGCTGACCATTTCGTTCGGTCGAGACTTGCGTAAAGCCATAAACCATCTCGTAAAATTTTGTCGCAGCTTCAAGATTCTCAACTTTAATAGCGATATGAACTATGCGTGCCATAGTAATCACCTTTCTTCGCGGACTTCTTCTAGGAGACTACAGGGTGCGCTCGATCCATATCATATGCAATCCCCCGCATAATTTTGAGTGTGTGGAAATGCCGAGCGGCGCAAAGACTTCCGTGCGGATTGAAAATAGTCGTACCGCTATAATCCTCAGCTCTGTAAAAGACGAATGTATCCTATAGATTGCGCGACTCTCTATTGAAGTAACGCACGCTGCAATTTAAGAAAGATGCCCGCCGGAGCGGGCGCAGTGGTTCAGTAATAGTCCCCGCAAACCCAGATGCGGCGTGGTCCCCACGCTGTCGGTACCCAACGCCAGCAGTCGTAATCGTATGCGGCGGCGAAGATCGGTCCTCCGACGAAGAAGAACCGGTTGTGGCGATGTACGAAGAACCGGTGGTGGCGATGTACGAACGGTCCATGATGGACGAAGTGGGCGCGATGCCAGTTGGATGCGTGCCAGCCGCCCATGCGGCTCCCGGCCATCGCCACGCTACGACCACCCCAACCGCCACTCATGTGACCACCGCTCATGTGACCGCCGCCGCCCATATGACCACCACCACCATGGCCTGCCATGGCAAATGAGGGCAGTAAAGTCATTGCGAAGATGATTAGAAGCCTACGCATGCGAAAGCTCCCTTATGTTGATTGAACCTTTCCCCGAACTTTGCACGTCTGATAAAATACTCAATTTACGAATGACTTAGTTTCTGACAAATAAGTTAGCTTTCTGATGTTTTGTATTCTTGCGAGGCGTTAGATTTTTGTAATTTGCTGCCCGCCATTCGTCGCCTGCATTACTGTCTGTGAAAGTGAAACCAAATTCGGCGGAAACACGAGACGAAGCTTTAGACCGGGTAGATTATCGAGCATCTCAATATGCGCGCCATGGAGTCGCGCAACGGCCGCGACAAGGCTAAGCCCGAGGCCATTTCCGGCCGTACGACGACTCCGCTCAAGCCGGTAAAAGCGTTTGAACACGTTTAGGTGTTCTGCAGCGGGAATCCCCGGCCCATCATCGGCGACGGAAATAATCGCGTCGCCATCGCTGCTTTCTGCGACCTCAACAGTTACATGCCCGCCTGCGCGGCCATGTTTGATCGCATTGTCCACAAGGTTGGCCACCGCATCGAAGATGAGGTCTCGATCGCCTGTAACACACACTCGCTGATTCCCGACGAAGCTCAGATGTGTGCCTTTTTCTTCGGCCGCGGCATCGTATAACTCCACGGTTTCACGCGTAATCTCGGCTATGTTGACGGTCCTGAATGCGACTCTTTGAGCTTTAGCTTCGATTTGAGCAATGCGTGTGATTGAAGAGAATATGCGCAACACACCATCAAGATTGGCGATGGTGTCGCCGATCAATGCCTGATCTTCTTCGCTGTCGCGCCGGCAATGGTAGGCCTTTTCCAATCGTCCACGCATGCGAGCCAACGGCGTTCGTAAATCGTGCGCTACATTGTCCGTGACTTGTTTTACCTCGCGCATCAGCGTTTCGATGCAGTCGAGCATTGAATTGAGGTTTTCTGCAACGCGATCCCATTCATCGTTTGTCCCGCGGAGCGGGATGCGTTTGTCGAGACCGCTCTGCATGATCGCGCGACTGGTTGTGTTAATAGCTTCGATTCTCCCCACCGTCCGACGTGTAACCAAGACGCTGGCCACTCCGGCAAGAAGGAATATCAAGGCAATAACAAAAATAAAGGCCGCCTTGATCTTTCCCGTGAACGCATCAAGGTCGTCGATGTCCTTTCCAACCAGCAAATGATCGCCGTTGGAAAGCGTCTTTAACGCCGCGCGCAGCATCGGTTGGTGAGCTGCGTCGGCCTTCCAGCCCTGTACATGGAAATTCTGCCATCCTTCCGAACCCCCCAGGTCGGATGGCCACACTTTTAGGT